>Ga0075522_10001243_pt1 | contig 19383 bp, 17 predicted proteins | sample NGEPerA_FD_74796 | JGI IMG/M metagenome (GOLD analysis project Ga0075522, IMG submission 74796) | Arctic peat soil microbial communities from the Barrow Environmental Observatory site, Barrow, Alaska, USA - NGEE PermafrostL2-A | ecosystem: Environmental > Terrestrial > Soil > Wetlands > Peat ... | reverse complement strand
TTCCTTTCTCAGCGCGGCGATGGTTTCGATTCCGGCCGCGGTCCGCAGCGTGATCTCATGCAGGCGAAGGCCGCCTTCGAACAAGGCGCGGCTCACGGCAACGCCCTCTCCCACCGATTGCGGCGTGAGCACGGGGATCATGCGGCTTTTGGAAAAGAACCGCTCATTGTCGGCGAAGCTCACGGGGCCTCCACAGGCTGCGAAAGGAAATCGGAAAGCGCTGATGTCGCCGCCCTCGGAATGATCGCGCCGGGATGCTGGATCACCGCACCCGCGACGCGGTTGCCGAACCGGCAGCTTTCCGCCACGCCTTGGCCGGAGAGCCAGGCGGCGATGAAGCCGGCGTTGAACGCGTCCCCCGCTGCCGTGGTATCCACCACGCGTGAAACCGGAGGCGGCGCGACGGACTTGACCCCATCGCCATCACGGAACAGCGCGCCCGACACGCCCATCTTCACCACAGGAATTTTCACGCCTGCCTGGACCAGGCGCGCTAATGTCGCTTCGGGCGAGGCGTCGCCCCACAAGATTTCCTCGTCGGCGAAGCTGGTCAGCATCAAAGTGAGGCTGGGCATCAGCTCGGCGAATTGGCCGGCGGCGACAGCCGGGCTGGGCCACAACCGAGCGCGGAAATTGGCGTCGAACGCGATCGCCGCGCCCTCGGCGGCGCGCTGTTGCAGGATGGCGATCAACCGCTTGCGGTCCGGCTCCGGCAGGATCGCGAGGCTGATACCGCTAAGATAGATCATGTCGAATCCGGACAAAGCGGCTTCGACGCCCGCGAATTCCTTATGCTGCAGCAGGAAACGGGCCGCGGACTCGCCCCGCCAATAGAGGAAGCTGCGCTCGCCGGCCTCGTCCAGCTCGATCAGGTAAAGACCGGGCAGTCGCGCCTCGTCCCGCAGCACATGGCTTGTGTCGATGCCCTCGTCCTCCCAGCGCCGCACCATCTCGTTGCTGAGGATATCGGTGCCCATCGTGGTGATGTAACTGACGCCAACCCCGCCGCCCGCCACGCGCGCCAGATAAAGCGCGGTATTCAAAGTGTCGCCGCCAAAGGTCTGGCGCATCTCGCCGAACAATTTTCCGTTCAGCTCGACCAGACATTCGCCGATCACGGCGACCCGGGGCTTTCTGCCTTTTTCTGTTGTCATAAGGGGATAGCGGATAAAGCGGCCCTCCCTAGCATGGGACCGGTACCAAAGCCATCGGCCCAAGCTTGCACAAGGGTTTGACAAGCTATCAGGCGCTGGGCCTCATAAGGCGATTTCGCGGGGGAGGCTGTCATGACACGAGTGATGGGTGCGCTGCTATCGGCTGCACTGGTGGTGGGGTTGAGTGCGGTGGCATTCGGACAGGCCACCGAGGACGAAGTCGCCAAGGGCGGACAATTTCCGCTTGCCGCAAAAGCCGGTCAGGACAGCCATGCCTTCGACCAGGCGCCGCCGGGCGCCGGTAATCAAGGCAAGTTCGACATGGACAAGTGGAAGTATGGCCATGCCTGGGATGCGCCGCCGGGCATGAAGATCTGGAATCCCGTCAAGCTCAAGATGATGCGGGGCGAGAAAGTGGTGGGCGGCACCGTGTTCGCCGCCACCGATCCCGACACCTACTGCGCTATGGCCAATGGCGGCTACGATTTCACCTGGACCGAACAGCAGCACGACGCGCGCGACTGGAAAGAGCTTCAGCGCATGTGGGCCACCTGCCCTACCGCCAAGGCAGTGCCGGGCGTGCGCGTGGCCTATACCGATGAGCGCGAGGAACAGCATGCGATGGATGCGGGCGCGCTGGTCCTGGTAGTGCCCACCGTGCGGTCCTACGAGGAAGCGATCAAAGCGCGCGACTGGGCCTTCTTCCCGCCGCTGGGCAAGCGCAGTGCCGGCGGTGGCCAGGCCTACAACCTCTATGCCAATGTGCCCGGCGGCTATCGCCAGACCATCAACGCCAATCTGGTGCTGATCCTGATGATCGAGACCTTGGACGGACTGAAAGATGCCGACCGCATCGCGAAGATTCCCGGCGTCACCGCGATCTTCGCCGCCAGCGGCGATCTGGGCAATTTCGCCGGCTACCAGCAGGGCGATCCCGACTATGAGCGCGAGATCAACATCGTCCATGACGCTGCGATCAAGGCGGGTGTGCGCCTTTGCGGCCCGCTGGCCTGGCGTGATCGTCCGGATTTCACCTGCTTCCAGGGCGGCACGGAACTGGCCGCCATCGCGCGGGGCGCCAAGGACGAGTTGGGCAATCTCGCCAACACCCAGGGCAAACCCGAAGTGGGGCCCTGGGCGGTTGGACGATAGCGCTTACCAGACGCGAACTCTGGCATCGGGCGCGAGATACAGCTTCTGCCCCGGCTGGACATTGAAGGCCGCGTACCAGGCGTCGACATTGCGAACTTCCGCGGCGCGGAATTCGCCCGGCGAATGCACATCCACCAGGATCTGCTGACGTTCGGCCTGTTCACGCGTCTTGGTGGCCCATTCCTGGCCGAAGGCGAGGAAGAATTGCTGCTCGCCAGTCAGGCCTTGATCGACCGGCGCGGCTTTCCCGCCCAGTGACGTGATCCAGGCATCATGAGACGCCGCCATGCCCGCATTGTCGGCAATATTCTCGCCCAAGGTCTGCTCGCCATTCACCGCCAGATCGGGGAACGGCTTGTATTGGCTGTATTGGGCCGCAAGCGTCTTTCCCGATTGCTGGAAGTGCGCAAAATCCGCCTTGGTCCACCAATTGTGCAGCCGGCCTTTGTCGTCGAAGGCCGCGCCTTGGTCGTCGAAGGTATGGCTGATCTCATGGCCGATCACCGAACCGATAGCGCCGTAATTGAACGCGTCATTGGCTTTGGCGTCGAAGAAAGGCCGCTCCAGGATCGCCGCCGGGAAATTCAGCGCGTTCTGCAGCGGCAGATTGACGGCGTTGACGGTCTGCGGCGTCATCGACCATTCGTGACGGTCCACCGGCTTGCCGATGCGGTCGATGCTGTAGTGATACTCGAACATGTCCGAGCGCGCCTGGTTGCCCACGGCATCGCCCTTGACCACTTGCAGGCCGGAATAATCGCGCCACTTGTCGGTGTAGCCGATGCCGACATAGAGCGCGAACAGCTTTTCCTTCGCCTTGGCCTTGGTCGCCGGTGTCATCCAGGTGAGCGCGTCGATGCGCCGGCCCCAGGCGGCGATGATGTTCTTCACCATCTCCTGCGCCTTGGCCTTGGCTTCAGGCGGGAAATATTTCGCGGCGTAAAGCTTGCCCACCGCGTCGCCCAAGGCGGCATTGGTGGCATTGACGCCGCGCTTCCAGCGATCCTGCTGCTGGGGCGTGCCTGACAACGTCTTGCCATAGAAATCGAACCGGGCGTCGACAAAAGCTTTGGGCATTTCCGACGCGGACTGGTTGACATAATGGAAGACCATCCAGGCTTTCCAGGTGTCGAGCGGCGCGCTGGCCACCAACTTGGAGAGTGCGGTGAAGGCGGAAGGCTGCCAGACGATGAAGCTGTTCGCTTTGCCGAGATCGGCGCCCTGGAAGAACTGCTCCCAATCCAGGCCCGGCGCCTTTTTGGCGAAGTCCGTCTTGGCCCAGACATTGTTGGCTTTCACCACGTCCTGGCTTTCGACGATGCTTTCCTGCGCTTTGGCAATCTGGGTTTCGAGGTCGAAGATCGCGTCGGCTTTCTTGTCGCTGTCGGCAATGCCGGCCAGTTTCAAGGCGCTGGCGACATATTTCTTGTAGGCGACCTGCACCGCCTTCATCTTGGCGTCGGTGCCGAGATAATAATCGCGGCTGGGAATGCCCAATCCGCCTTGGAGCAGATAGGGCGTGTAATGTTCGCTGTCGCTGAATCCTGGCGCCACCCAGATGCCGAACAGATGCTCGGTGTTGAAATTGGTGTTGTTGAGCGGATCGACGTCGGCGCGCAACGCCTCGCCGATCGCATGCGATAGAGATTTATTGTCCGTGATGGCGGCAATGGCGGTCAATTGCACCTGGAGGGGCGTGACACCTTTGGCATCAATCGCCTTCTCGTCCATGAAGGTGGAATAAAAATCGCCGATCCTGGCTTGCTCCGAACCCGGCGCGCCGCTTTTGCCCGCATTCTCAATCAGCGCGCGGGTGCGCTTCTGGGTTTCTTGGAAGAGGATATTGAAAGAACCCCAGCTGGCCTGATCCGGCGGAATGGTGGTGCGCTTCAGCCAATCGCCATTGGCATAGGAATAGAAATCGTCGCCCGGCTTCACCGATTTATCGACCGAGGAAAGATCCACGCTATGCGAAGTGTCGGCATGGACCATGGACGATGTGGTGACGATCAAAGCAGCGGAAACAAGCAGCGAAAATTTCATGGAGGCCCCTCAAGGAAAGTCGCGGGCGGAGCATATAGGAGAATTATCCGTAGCCAGAAGGCCCCATAAGCTGCTGATATTGCTTAATTTTACCGCAGATCGCCAGAATGTTAGGCAGCGATCCCGGATTGAGTAATGATAGTGCGGGGTGAAACGACGGGGGCTTGTCCGATGATGCCGCGCACCTGCGCCGCTCTCTTGATGATGACATTTCTGGTCGCGCCTTCCACGGCCATGGCCCAGCAATTCCAGGGCGATCTCGATCCGGCGCCGCACGACTTCTCCAACCGCGACGATGTGGTGGGGATTGGCATCGTGTCCGCCACACTTTCCGGAACGACTCTGACAATCACGGGAAACTTTACTGGCCTGTCTTCGCCTGCCACAGCGGCGCATCTCAAGACGGGCCTGGCGATGGGCGTTCCCGGCGCCACGATCGGTGAACTTACCGCCACGCACGCCGCCAAGGGAGAGATTTCCGGAAGCATCAAGCTCAATTCCGCTCAGATCACAGCGCTCAGGAAAGGGGCGCTTTATATTCAGCTCGACAGCGTCAAAGGAAAGGACGGCAACTCCTGGGCCTGGCTGGAAAGCGACGAAAGGCCGAGAGTATGACACCGATGCGCCTCTTCGCGGCATCAGCCGCCGCTCTGCTTCTGGTTCTTATGCTGGGCCGAGCCCAGGGTCAGCAACAAACGTCCGGCGTCTTCGCGCCCGACCAGATCCGCGTCGGCCAAGCCGAATATCTGGAAAATTGCGCGGGCTGCCACGGCAACACGCTGGCGGGTGCCAACGATTCTCCCGCCCTGGCGGGCGCAGGCTTTATGCAGAATTGGGGCAATCGCTCGACCAAGGCGCTTTACCAGTTCATTTCCACCAGCATGCCTGTCGGCAACGAGGGCAGTCTCAGCGCCGATGCTTATGCCGACATCACTGCTTTTCTGCTCTCCGCCAACGGCGCCACGCCAGGCAGCCAAGTGCTCACCGGCAATACCGATGTGAGGATCGCCAGCGTCGCCAATGGCCAGGTGCCGGCTGACGTCCAAAAGGGCCTCCAGACCACGCCCGCCAGAGCAGCGCCGCGCGCTCAATCGCGCCATGGCCTGACGGTCGCGGGCACGGTGGCGAATTACACGCCCGTGACCGACGCCATACTCACCCATCCCGCAGATGGCGACTGGCTGATGTACCGGCGCAATTATCAGGGCTGGAGCTATAGCCCCCTCACCCAGATCGATGCGCGCAATGTGGGAAGCCTGCAGCTCAAATGGTCCTGGGCGATGAATGAAGGCGGCGCCAGCGAAGTGACGCCCATAATCCATGACGGGGTGATGTTTCTTTCCAACACCTCCAACACGGTGCAGGCGCTGGATGCCAAAACCGGCGAGCTGATCTGGGAGAACCGCATCGGCCCGGACGCGACGGTGGCTTATAGCGGGACGCGCAGCCTGGCGCTCTATCAGGACAAAGTCTATGTCGCCACCACCGACGCCAAGCTCTATGCGCTGGATGCGAAGACCGGCAAAACCGTCTGGCATGTCGAAATCGCGCCGCCGCCAAAGGGCGAGACGGGCGGCGTGATCGTGATCCACGGCAAAGTGCTGGTGGGCATGATGGGCTGCGACAATTACTCGACCGTCAATTGCCATATCAGCGCCTATGACGCGGGGACAGGCAAGCAGGATTGGGTTTTCTACACCACCGCGCGCCAGGGCACGCCGGGCGGCGACACCTGGAACAACCTGCCCGACACACAGCGCGCCGGCACCGATACCTGGATCGCGGGCACCTACGATCCCGATCTCAACACGACCTATTGGGGCGTGGCGCAGGCCAAGCCCTGGATGCGCGCCAGCCGCAAGACCTATGGCGCCTCGGTGCTTTATTCCAACGCAACGCTGGCGCTCGACCCCGATACCGGCAAGCTCAAATGGTATTACCAGCATATCCAAGGGGAGTCGCTCGACCTGGATGAAGTGTTTGAGCGCGTGCTGATTGATCATGGCGCTGAGAAAAGCCTGATGACTATCGGCAAGGATGGCGTGCTGTGGAAGTTGGACCGCACCAACGGCAAATTCCTGGGCGAGAAAGAGACCCTGTTCCAGAATGTCTTCAGCAAGATCGATCCCAAGACCGGGCAGGTCACCTACCGCCCGGACATCGTGGGCCAGAAGACCAACGAGTGGATCGGTTCCTGCCCCGGGCCGGAAGGCGGCCATGACTGGCAGGCCACCAGTTACGACCAGCCCAACGATCTCTTGATCATTCCGCTTAGTCAGAGCTGCGTTCTGATGCGCGGCCAGGACGTGGACATGAAACTGGGCGGCGGCGGCACATCGGCGTCCCAACTTTTCTATTTCATGCCTGGAACACACCGGAATATGGGCAAGCTGGTGGCTTACAACACCAAGGACATGACCGAAGCCTGGTCATTCCAGCAGCGCGCGCCGTTTCTCAGCGCGGTGGTCTCCACCGGCGGCGGCGTCGCATTCATCGGCGACTTCGACCGCGTCTTCAAAGCAGTGGATGTGAAGAGCGGAAAGATTCTCTGGCAGACCAGGCTGGGCAACACGGTGCAAGGCTATCCCGTCTCGTTCAGCGTGGATGGCAAGCAATATATCGCCGTCACCACGGGACTGGGCGGCGGCAGTCCCGAACAGAAACCCACCACGCTTCTGCCAGAGGTGCATCGCGCCACCACCGGCCAGCAGCTTTATGTGTTCGCCTTGCCGGATTAAGGCGCGTCGCTGGCCTTGAGGAAGATCGCGGCCAGACGCTCTATTCCTGCCTGATCGTCCGCGCCGAAGCGTGACGGCTTGGGGCTGTCCAAATCCAGCACACCCAGGACTTTGCCGCCCACGATCAGCGGCACCACCAATTCGGAACGGGAAGCGGAATCGCAGGCGATGTGATCGGGAAATGCATTCACGTCGGCGACGCGCAAAGTCCGGCGCTGCTCGGCAGCGGCGCCGCAGACGCCCCGTCCCATGGCGATCCGCACACAGGCGGGTTTGCCCTGGAAAGGCCCCAGCACCAGGGTGTCGGCCTTGAGGAAATAAAAGCCTGCCCAGTTCAAGTCCGGCAGCGAAGTAAAGATCAGCGAAGACAAATTGGCCGCGTTGGCGATCCAGTCCCGCTCGCCCGCCAGCAGACCCTCGGTCTGGCGGATCAGCTCGGCATAGAATTCCTGCGGATCGGCGGCGTTGATGGCGGCGGCTTCGAACATTCTTTCTATTTAGCAATCTTGCCCGGCGCAGGAAATGGGGCGCGACGGGATCGCGCAGGGGGGCCGTTCAAACCAAGTGCGGCCATCACCTGAAGCCACCTTTCAAAGGATTCATGTCCATGCGTAAAGCTTTTGTTCCCTTGCTTGCCTCCCTGCTCCTGTACGGAGCGGCAACGGGCGCCTTGGTCGCCACCGGCGCACAGGCCCAGACCGGAACTCGCAATCCCGTGATGCTGGCGCAGAACACCGAGACGCCGCCCGCGAATATGGGCCGCATGCACCGGTTCGACCCCGCCGACATGGCCGCACGCCACAAACAGAGATGCGAAGATGGTTATGCCCGGTCGGTGGGCCGCATGGCCTATCTGGAGACGCGTCTTAACCTCACCGGCTCGCAGCAATCGCTGTTCTCGGCCTGGCGGTCGGTCAAACTCGACATCGCCAAGCGCCATGCCGATTCATGCGCCCAGCGCGATGCGAGCCAGACTCGCAAAGAGGTGAGCCCGGTGGACCGGATGGCCCGCATGGAAGACCGGCTGAAGAAGCGCATTGCCGACTTGGATGCCGAACGGCCCGCCTTTGCCGCCCTCTACGGCGCGCTGTCCCCGGATCAGCAGAAAGTGCTCACGCCGCATCGTCACGGAATGATGCACGGGCGTCACGGCATGATGGGACGGGGCATGATGCGTCATGGCCCGATGAACAACCAGCCAGCGGCGCCTCCGCCGCAGTAAGCCGAACTGACAGGGACTGGACGGCTGAGGCCGCCGCTGGCTAACTTTAGCTGCGGCGGTCAGCCTCCGGAGCCCATGAACATTTTCAGCAATGCGTTCCTTTTGGTCTATGCCGGGCTTTTTCCTATCGTCAACCCGATCGGCAGCGCGCCGCTGTTCCTGGGCCTCACCGAATTCTGCACCCCGGAGCAGCGCAAGAGTCTGGCGCTCAAGGTCGCGCTGAACAGTTTCTTGCTCCTGCTGGGCTCGATGTTCATGGGCTCGCATGTGCTGGAATTTTTCGGCATCAGCCTGCCGGTGGTGCGGGTCGGCGGCGGGTTGATCGTCACCGCCTTCGGCTGGAAGCTGCTCAATTCCGAACCGTCACCCGACGCGGCCCATGCCAGCGCGGCGGGCGTGCCGATCGTGCCGGAGTCGTTCTATCCCTTGACCATGCCGCTCACGGTGGGGCCCGGCTCCATCGCCGTGGCCATCGGCCTGGGCAGCCAACGGCCCAAAGCAGCGGATCTGACGGAGTTGATGCTTCTGGGCGGCGGGGCGCTGGCCGGCGTGATCGCCATCACCCTCACCGTCTATTTTTCCTACCGCTTCGCCCAACGCCTGGTGACCATGCTGGGGACCAGCGGCACCCATGTGGTGATCCGGCTGTCGGCCTTCATCATGGTCTGTATCGGCATCCAGATCCTGTGGAGCGGCTGGAGTGAACTCTCCAGCCTCCCGCACTAGGCCTGTTCAGACGCGGCTAGAAGTGGAACGTCACGCCCGTGGCATAGACCCAGGGGTCGAGCCCAACCCTGCCACTGATCGGATAAAGCACGCCGGGAGCCACCGGAATATTGCCGGTGGCGTGGGTCGTGAGGAACGCCTTCTTCACTTCGGCGAAAAAGCCCCAATTGTTGGCGACCATAAAGTCAGAGCCCACTTCGACCTCAGGCGCCAGGTCATTGCTGAGCTTGGCGTTCTGGACCGCGGCGTCATGGGTCGAGAAGATGATCATGTAGCTGGCGCCCGCGCCCACATAGGGACGGAAGAAGCCGTCATGGAAAGGCTGATATTGCACGGTGAGCGCCGACGGTCCGATGGTGGTCGCCAGCATCTTGCCATAGGGCGCGATGGACCCGCTGCCATAGGCGCTGAGCGCAGGCGGCCAGCCGACCGACAGCACGCCCGAAAGGCCCGGAAAGAAGGTGTAGCCGACTTCCGCGAGGCCGGTATAGACGTGATTGTAATGCAAGGCCGCGCCCGGAACGGGCTGGCCGGCGACGGTGAGCTTCAACCCGTCCGAATTCACCAATTCCGCGGCACCGGCCCGAACGAACCAGGGGCTCATCGGATCGCTGGTGCTGTCATCCGCCAATGCAGGCGAAACGAACGCGGGTGCAACAAGCGCGGCCGAAGCGCAGACAAAAGCGGCGGCAATAAGCGTTCTCATAAACCCTCCGACAAAACTTTGATCCCTGACCGGAGGGACGCGGGTACGCTGCGCGTCGCCGTTATCCCCCCAGCGTTTGATAGCCTTAATGTAGGGGTGGCGGCGTTAATATCCGGTTAATCGTTACGCAACCGACGCTTTGGGAAACTCTTGCGGGATGTTTCTTGTGGACGAACCCGGCAGGCTCACCGCATTGGCCGGGGCCGTTGCCGCCGGCATCAAGGGCTGGGCTTCCAGCTCGGCCAAGGTGATGGCGCCGGATTTCAACGCGTCGTCCTCCACCTGCGCCGCCTGGGTCGATGCCGCCAAGCGCTGCACCGTGTCGATGATGTCGCGGCTGGTGTGGTTGGCCATCACTTGAAGGCGGAAACGCGCCCGGCCCTTGGGCACGGCGGGGAATTCCACCAGATTGGCCAGAAGGCCCGCATGGGGCAGGCGCCGGCTCGCCAGGCGGGCCAGGCTCTCATGTCCCATCTTCACGCAGACGATGGGAGACGGATCGCCATAGGTCTCCAGATCGCAACGCTCCAGGAAGGCACGCAGCATGATGATGTTGTTCATCAGCTTGCGGCGCAGCGCCGAACCTTCGTCCGAGTCCACGATGTCGAAGCATTTGCCCACGATGGCGGCCTGCACCGGCGACAAGGCATTGGAGAAGGTGTTGGGTGACGAGTAATAGCGCATGTATTCCTTGACGGCGCGCGTATGGCTGGCGACGAAACCGCCATTGGACGCGAAGGTCTTGGAGAAGCTGCCCATCACAATGTCGATCTTGCCGACCATGTCCTGCATGCCGATATGGCCGCGGCCATTCTCGCCCATGCAGCCCAGATCGTGCGCCACATCGACCATCAGCGTCGCGTTGAATTCATGCGCCGCTTCCTGCAGCGCCTTGAGGTCGGGGGTGTCGGAATCCATCGAGAACAGGCTTTCCGTCACCAGCAAGATGCCGTTCTCGGTGTCGGTGGCGCGGATGCGGGCGAGTTTCTCGCGCGCCATTTCGACATCGTTGTGGCGGAACAGATGGATGTTCTTGGTCGCGGCATGCGTGCCTTCCTGAAGGCAGGCATGGGACAGCGCATCGACTACGATATGATCGGAAGAGCGGACCAGTCCCTTGATCACGCCATAGCCCGCCGCCCAACCGGTCGAGAACAGGCTCACATGCCCCATGCCCAGGAAATCGCCGATCTTGCGTTCGAGTGCGAGCGAGAGCGAAGTGTTGCCGACCAGCGCGGGCGAGCCCGCGCTATGCACGCCGAACTCACGCATCGTCTCGATCGCGGTTTCGAGAACAGCAGGGTGCGAGGACAGGCTGAGATAATCCTGCGAAGCGAAATTCACGCCCTCGAACAACTCGCCTTCATCGGTGCGCGCTTGGCATTTTGCACGCGGACCGGTCTCGGTCGAACGGCCCAGCGGCCAGAGGCCGGCGCGGCGGCGCACTTCCTGCCACTCGAAGAACGCTTCGACGCGCTTGAGCAGATCCGAACCGGAAATATAGCGGAAATCGCGCATGCTGCCGGACAAGGCCGCCGCCAACGGATCGACTTTCTTCATTACCCACTCCCGCCATTCTGGCTGTAGGAGGGATAGTACGGAACAAGTTATATTAAACTGCTAAGAAGATTGATTACCAATGTGTTTCTGGATCTTTTCGACCAGAACGTTCAAGGCGATCGGCTTGGTTTCGAAATCACAGCAGCCCACCTCGATGCTCTTGCGCCGGTCGGTTTCCAGCGCATGCGCCGTTAACGCGATGATCGGAACATGCTTAACGGCGTCTTTGGTTTTAAGAATTCGCGTGGCTTCCCAGCCATCCATCTCGCCCAGCGCGACATCCATCAGGATGACGTCGGGCATATAGGACATGGCGGCGTCGATGCCGCTGGGGCCGTCGATGGCGCATTCGACCTCATAGCCGCGGCGTTCGAGCCGGCGCCGCAACATGTCGCGGTTCATCTCATTGTCTTCGACGATCAGGACCTTTGCCATTGGCGCCTCATGCTGCGGCCATAGCGCCGGCCACAGGAATTTCGGCCGGAACCGTGATCACGAATACTCGATGATGTTGGAGGTCGGTTTCAACCGAAATATTGCCGCCGATGAACTGGACGAATTTCAACCCAAGCGCCAGCGAGATGCCGACACCACCATATTTGGTGGCGCTGTCATCGGACCCGTCCGAGAAGACGTCGAACAGGGCCCGGGAATCCACGTCCTCGGTCTGGGCCTTGGGATCGCGGACGCGGACCCGCACCCGGCTTTGGTCGGCGCTCACGCTCATCTGAATCTCGCCGGGCTTATCGTCGGCGGCGATGCCGAACACGATGTGCTGAACGGCTTTGCCCAGCGCGTGCCAATCCAGGCAAAGCTCGGCGTTGGATTCAATGTCGTAGGTGAGGCTCCAGCCGCTCTCCAGGCCCTCAGCGGCTTCGGACACGAGCGCGGCCATGTGGTTGGACAGCGAACCGATCGATTGCTGGGAGATCATCTTGCCGGCTTCGATCTTGGAGAAGTCGAGAATATCGTTCACCAGACGCAGCAGATGCGTGCCCGAGCCCAGGATGCGCTGGACGTCTTCCTCGAAAGCTTCGTCGCCATCCTCGCGCGCATCGTCCAGCAGGATCTGGCTGTAGCCGATCACGGCGTTGAGCGGTGTGCGGAGCTCGTGGCTCATCGAGGCGATGAAGTTGGATTTCGCCAAAGTCGCTTCCTGCGCCGCGGCAGTGAGGTTCATCAGATTGTCGGCATTGGCCGCCAAGGAGCCTAGCTCGCGCTCGAACGTCGCCTGCTCCTGGAAGATGTTGGCGAAATAAACCGCCATCATCACCACATAGGCCGAGACGCTGACGGTGGAAATGATGCCGATCAGCTGGAACTGTTCGAGATTGACCGCCGGGAAGGGAAAGCCGCTCACCACCAGCCAGCCGAAGAAGCCCACACTGGCGAAGATTTGCAGCAACAGGACATTGCGGATCGCGCCGGCCGCCGGAAGGTAGAAGAACGACAGCAGCGGAATGATCAGCGCCCAGGAAAGGAAGGGCGAGGCGATGCCGCCATAGGAATAGCAGGCCCAGAAAATACAGAAGATCAGATTCTGGACCGAGATGAAGGCGATCGTCTGGTACCGCTTTGTCCGGCGCAGGATGAAGGGATAGATCCAGAACGTCATGATCGAGGCGAAGAAAATCCAGAAGCGGTAATCCATTTCGTAGTTCAGGACGAAGTGGAGATAGAGCGGGATGGTGTTGCCGAGCAGCGGCCCGAAGGCGTGGCTCATCATGAACATCCGCGCGCGGCGGTGCGCGTCGGGTTGAACCTGCAACCTGGGCGGAATGAAATAGTCGAGGAAAGCGCTCAGGCTGAAGCCAGCCTTGGCTTTGTGCTCTTCCTCATGGTCACTGCTGCGGCGTTTCATTTCTGGCTCGATCATCGCGACCTAATCCAGGCTATCATGCGCACGGGAAAACTAATTTTTGCTGAACTTTGCTAAATTTAACCGAAAATTCTAACTTGTGGGAGTAGGGACGTAAGGGTTGTTGAAGGATACCCCATGCGCGATCTGGTAATGCGAGCGATCGACTATTTCGCGCCCGTCGAGATGATGGGCGACCAGTCGAATCTGATGAAGATTCGCACCTTCATCCTTCTGCACCTGATCGGCCCGGCAATGGGCCATTCGGTCATCCTCTTCCTCTGGTACGCTTCGCCTACGCTCACCTGGCAGTTCTGGGTGATCGAGGCCAGCGTGGTCTCGTTCTGGCTGGTGCCGATCCTGGTCCGGGTTACCCAGTCGCTGATATTGCCCGCTACTTTCTCGGTCTGCCTGCTGGTGTTCCTCAGCCTGTTCGGATCGTTCTTCTATGGCGGCATCTCCTCGCCCTTCATGCCCTGGTTCCTGATCGCCCTGCTGCTGGGCTTCTTCTACCTGGCTGACCATCCGGCCATGGTGATCGTCGGCGTCGTGGCGCAGCTGGCGGTGTTCGTCGCCGCTCGCCTCTATGTGGGCGATTTCATCTCGCTACTGCCGCTGTCGAGCATGACCTCGGTCAATTTGATCTCGATCATCGCGGCCATCGCCTATACGACCTTGCTATCGATCTATTACGAGACCGTGATGCGCGACAGCGGCGCGCTGGAAACCGCCACCCGCGCCCAGCGCATCCAGGGCGACGCGTTGCGTGAAGCCATGCGCAAGGCCGAACTGGCCAGCCGCCAGAAATCCATCTTCCTAGCCAAAATCAGCCACGAATTGCGCACCCCCCTCAACGCCGTGATCGGCTACAGCGAAATGCTGCGCGACGAACTTTCCAGCGAACCCATCAACAAGCAGCGGGCGCTCGATCTGGAGCGCATCAATGCGGCGGGCCGCCATCTTCTGGCGCTGGTGACCGATGTGCTGGACCTGCCCAGCATCGAGGCCAGGCGCCTGGAAGTGTCGATCAAGCAAGTCCATGTTTCCGAACTCCTCACCGACGTCACCGCGACCGCCGGCCTCCTCATCGCCAAAAAGCATAATCGGCTGGTGGTGCAGGTGGTCAACGATCCCGGCGTGATCGAGACCGACGCGCTGAAGCTCCGTCAGGCAATCCTCAATCTGCTCAGCAACGCCGCGAAATTCACCTCGCACGGCGTGATCACGCTCAAAGTGATGACCAAGGGCTATGAGGCGTCGCGGCGCCTGATCGTCGAGGTGCGCGACACCGGCATCGGCATGAGCGAGGAGAGTTTGGGCCGCATCTTCAAGGATTTCAGCCAGGCCGAGCGCGACACCACCCAGAAATTCGGCGGCACCGGCCTGGGCTTGGTGCTGACGGAACGGTTCTGCAACATGATCGGCGGCACCATCCACGTCGAATCGCAGCTGGGTGAAGGCTCGGTCTTCACCATCGACATCCCCTGCAAGGCCGTGGTGGCCTGAACGGAATGGCCTGGCGGACGAGAGCGGCGCTTCGGCGCCGCCTTTCCTCAGCCCGCTTTCAGCATCTGATCGGCGACCACGCGGGACGCGGGCAGCAGCACCGACACGGTGGTGCCTTCCGCCACTTCGCTCACGATCTTCATCGTGCCGCCATGCAGCTCGATCAACCGCTTGGTGAGAGGCAGGCCCAGGCCGGTGCCTTCGAATTTCCGCGACAGCTTGCTGTCGATCTGGCCAAAGGGCGAGAGGGCCAATTCCATCTTTTCTTCCGGAATACCGATGCCGGTATCGGACACGTCGATCAGCACGCCGCCATTCACGCTGCGGTCGACCGACAAAATCACTTGGCCGCCGGCCGGGGTGAATTTGACGGCGTTGCCCAGAAGGTTGAGCAGTATCTGGCGCAGTTTCACCGCATCGCCGCGGAATTTCGGCAGATCGTCGGCGGCCTTGGTGTGGAATTCTATCCCGGATTTCGCCGCCTGGTCATGGATGAAGCGGCTGGTCTGCACCACCAGATGCGCCAGATCGATATCGTCTTCGTTCAGCTGAAGCTTGCCGGCTTCGGCCCGGGCGATATCGAGAATGTCGTTGACGATGGTGAGAAGATGGGTGCCGGCCTGGCACATCAGCTCGGCATATTCGGAATATTTGTCGTGCAGCGGACCCCAGGCGCGATCATGCATCAGGGTCGAGAAGCCGATTACCGCGTTCAGGGGGGTGCGCAATTCGTGGCTCATATTGGCCAGGAACTCGGTCTTGGCTCGGTTCGCGACCTCGGCCTTTTCGCGCGCGGCGATCACGGCGGCCTGGCTGCGCCGAAGCTCGTCGAAAGCGCGCGCCGAGCGCAGCATGTAGCGCACCCGGTTCTTGAGGATGGGCCATTGCAGCGGCTTGCTGATAAAGTCCGTGGCCCCCGCGTCATAAGCCTTTTCGACCGAAGAGGTGTCGTCCAGGCTGGTCATCTGCAGGATCGGAACAGTCACCGAGCTGGGATGGCGCCGCAATTGGCGGCAAAGCTCGAACCCGTCCATCTTGGGCATGATGATATCGCAGACGACCAAGTCGGGAATTGCCGTCCAACAGGCCTCGCACCCTTCCAAGCCGTCACCGGCCTCGGTCACCGTGTAACCCTCGGCCTCCAGCTCCGCGCGCATGATGGTGCGCACGATATCATCGTCGTCGACGATCAGGATGGAGGCGGAATTAGCCGGCAGCACGATGCAACTCCTCGCGCTCGCCGGCGATCTCCCGCAGCTGGCCGACCGCGGCGAACTTGCCCGGCTGCCCGCCTTCCTTTCGGCTCTTGAAGAGGAATTGTCCGCCGCGGCTGGCGCGCTGTTCGATTTCGGCACAGCATCGCGACACGCATTTCGCGCCCAACGCCGCCGAGCTGGATTTCAAGGTATGAGCGATACGCCTTATGTCCTCGCTCGCGCCGTCGGACAGGCTTTTGCGCAGCAAACTCAACTGGGTGCGCGCGGTGTCGGCAAAACGCGCCACGAGATTCCTGAGCAAAAGCTGCCCGTTTCCGCCCTGAAACGCGCCGACCCCGTCGAGCACGCTGCGGTCGACGGGCATCGTGGGGTCCGCTTCTGAAGCAAGTTCTTGCTCCGAATCTTCCCGCAAGGACGGATTTTCCCCCGCGATAAGGGAGCGGAGCGTGTCCTTGAGCAGCGCCTCACGGAACGGCTTGGCCAGCACCTCATCCATGCCGGCGGCGATGCAGCGCTCGCGGATTTCGGCGGGCGCATGAGCGCTCAGCGCCACAATCGGCGTATGCTTCCTGTTCGTTTGCTTCTCCCGTTCACGGATGCGGCGGCTGGCTTCAAAGCCGTCCATTTCTGCCATCTCGCAATCCATCAGGATGAGAGCGAAATCGCCCTCTTCCCACATGCGGGCGGCGGCAAGGCCATCGGACGCGACCGCGACCCGGCATCCTATTTTCCTGAGAGTCCGGCTGGCGATGTCGGCGTTCAACGGATCATCCTCGGCCAGCAAAATAGATGCGCCGAAAAAGGCTTTTCCGTCCTTCCCTCGCATCGATGGTCTCCGCCCTGCAGGAGCAACACCGATCACTCGCGGCCAGAGACGCGACGCGAACCCCTGGCCAGCGGAATCTGTTACCCCATCCCGGCGCCACTATGAGCCATCACTGCTTAATGGATTGTCATTTCTCCATCTGTTAAGGGCGATTAAGTGTTGACTGCGCACTGTCCGAATGCGGCACAGTCGGCAGCGGATTATTCCCCCCGCGCGCTGCCGAGGATGTTTTTCGCCCGCGCCAAATGCGGCGCATCCAGCATCTGCCCATCCATCTGCAGAACGCCGGCTTGGGGATCGGCGGCAAAGGCATCGACCACGCGCCTGGCCCATTCCGTTTCCGCCGCGGAAGGCGCGAAGGCCTGGTTGATAATGGGAATCTGCGAGGGATGGATCGCCAGCATGCCAGTAAAGCCGTCGCGGCGTCCCCGCCCGGCATAAGCCTTAAGGCCTTCTTCATCATTCAGCGCCGGAAAGATCGTCTCGATCGCCGGCACGCCGGCGGCGCGTGCGGCAAAAAGCGCCAACGCGCGGACAGTCTCAAATAACGGCGTATAGCGGCCGTCAGCCTCGCGCGCGGTGGTGGCTCCGACTGCGGCGGAAAGGTCCTCCACGCCCCAGGACAGGCCGCACAGCCGCTCGCTGACGCCACCATAGGACCCCAGCGCGAAGATCGCCGCCGGCGTTTCCGTGGCGATCGGCAAAATGCGCGCTTCGGTGTCGCCCAGCGCGGTCAGGCGGCGGTCCAGCTCCGCCAGCGCCTGCCCGCCTTCTGCCTTGGGCAGCACGATGCCGTCCGGCCTGGTGGGGATGACCGCTTTCAAGTCCCGTTCTGAATCCACGCCGTTGATACGGACAAAGATCGGCAAGGCGCGCGGCATGGCCAGGAATGCGGCTACGGCTTGCCGGGCTTCGGCCTTCTTCTCGGCCGCGACGGAATCTTCCAGATCTAGGATCAGCGCATCCGCCTCCGATGTCACCGCCTTCATCATGCGGTCGGGCCGGTCGCCAGGGACGAAGAGCAGCGAGCGCAATTTCATGCGCGCTTCACCATCACCGAGCGCAGCGCTTCGCAGACCATTTCATCGCGCTGATTGAAGGCGCGGAGACGAAAAATCACGATCCCAGCATTGGGCCGCGATTTCGAGGCGCGCACCTCCATCACTTCGGTTTCGGCGTGCAGTGTGTCGCCGATGAAGACCGGCTTGGGCATCCTGACCTGGTCGTAGCCGAGATTGGCGACCAAGGTGCCGAAGGTGGTGTCGTTCACCGAAATCCCCACCATCAAAGAGAGCGTGAATAGCCCGTTGACGACGATCCGGCCGAATTCCGTGGTCGCGGCATATTCCGCGTCAAGATGGAGCGGCTGGGGATTGTGGGTGAGGGTATTGATCAGAACATTGTCGGTCTCGGTCACGGTGCGTCTGATGTCGTGGACGATCCGGTCGCCCACTTTCCATTGTTCGAAGAAGCGTCCCGCCATTAGAGCTCCGTTACCTTTTCTATGCGCGCCAGAAGCGCCCCTTCCTTCACCTGAGACCCCGCCGAAACCGTCAGATCGGTTACTGTGCCGTCGAACGGCGCCACCAAACTATATTCCATTTTCATCGCTTGCAGCACCAGCAGCCGCTCGCCGCGCTTGACCTTGTTGCCTTTGGCGGCATCCACCAGCACCACCGCCCCCGGCATGGGCGACAGCACCATGCCGTCGGAGGCTTCCGCCTCGCTCCCTGCGCGCGGCCGGGGCGATGAGAAGGCCCAGACATCGCCATCGAGGAAAAGCAGATCGGCATCGTCCGCGTGCACGACCGCGCCATCGGGCATGGGCTCTGCGAGAAAGATCCGCTCAGCAATTTCCACCGCGACCTGGGTCTGTGCGGGACCGGCGGCGCGGAATCCTGTCAGCGCAGCCCAGGGATCGATTTTGTCCTGCGGCAGCAATGCGGCTGCGGCGGCTTCAATCACGGCAGGCGGCGGTTCGCTGGGCCGAACCAGCGAAGCCGTGTGCCGCGCGATGAAGCCGGTGTCGATGCCGCCGCGCAGGAAATCGGGATGGGAAGCGGCGCGCGCCAGAAATCCAGCGTTGGTCTTGACTGGCCAGACTTCGATATTCCGGCAAGCCGCTGCAAGTTTCGCGGCCGCCTCGGACCGCGATGGGGCATGGACGATCAGCTTGGCCAACAGGGGATCGTAATCGGGCGTGACCAGGTCGCCCTCCTCCACGCCGGTGTCGACACGAATACCGCTGGGGAATTTCAGATGATCGAGCCGGCCGGTCGAAGGCAGGAAACCGCTGGCGGGGTTTTCGGCATAAAGCCGTGCTTCCATGGCCCAGCCCTGGATCGTCAGCTCGCCCTGTTTTTTTGGCAGCGCCTCGCCCGCGGCGACGCGCAACTGCCATTCGACCAGATCCTGGCCGGTGATCATCTCGGTGACGGGATGCTCCACCTGAAGACGGGTGTTCATTTCCATGAACCAGATACGATCGGCGTGAAGGCCTTGCGAGCCCTCGGCGATGAATTCGACCGTGCCGGCGCCCACATAATTGACCGCCTTCGCCGCTTTCACCGCGGCGGCGGTGAGTGCCGCGCGCGTGGCATCATCCATCCCAGGCGCCGGTGCTTCCTCGATCACTTTCTGGTGGCGGCGCTGCATGGAGCAGTCGCGTTCGAACA
>Ga0075522_10001242_pt1 | contig 19398 bp, 18 predicted proteins | sample NGEPerA_FD_74796 | JGI IMG/M metagenome (GOLD analysis project Ga0075522, IMG submission 74796) | Arctic peat soil microbial communities from the Barrow Environmental Observatory site, Barrow, Alaska, USA - NGEE PermafrostL2-A | ecosystem: Environmental > Terrestrial > Soil > Wetlands > Peat ... | reverse complement strand
GGTCCGGGCGCCGGTCGACAACGCGCCGACGATCACGGGCACGCCGGCAACGAGCGTGGTCGTAGGAACGAACTATTTGTTCACACCGGTCGCAACCGACCCGGACGGCAAACCGATTAGGTTCTCAATTCAGGGTCAGCCTTCGTGGGCAAGCTTCAGTACGGCGACCGGCCAGCTCTCCGGAACGCCGACGAGCGCGAATGTTGGCAGCTTTACGAATATTGTCATCACGGTCAGCGACTCGAGCCTCACCGCCTCCCTGCCCGCCTTTGCGATTCTGGTGCAGGCGCAGCCGGATCACGCACCGCTGATCAGCGGCACACCGCCCGCCAGCGTCGTCGCGGGCGCGAGCTACTCTTTCAAGCCGACGGCGAGCGATCCCGAGGGCAACGCCCTCACCTTCTCGATTGCGAACCAGCCTTCCTGGGCCAGCTTCAACGCGAACACGGGACGGTTATCCGGTACGCCGGCCAAGGCCGAGGTCGGCATCTTTGCCAACATCGTGATCAGCGTGGGGGACGGCACCTTCACGAGCTCACTAGCCGCTTTTTCGATTGACGTCGAGGCGCCGGCGGACGCGGCACCCGTGATCTCAGGCACGCCCGCTACCAGCGTCGTCGCCGGCACGGCTTATTCGTTCAGGCCGACGGCGAGCGACCCGGATGGCAATTCACTCACGTTCTCGGTTGCCAATCTGCCGAGTTGGGCGAGCTTTGCGCCTGGCTCGGGCCTCATCTCCGGAACACCGAGCACCGCCAATGTCGGCAGCTTCGGCAACCTTGTCATCACGGTAAGCGACGGAACCCTGCAGAGCAGCTTGCCGGGCTTTACGATCACCGTGACCTCGCCTGCCAATCCGCCACCGACCATTGGCGGCACGCCTGCGACCACCGTCAACGCCGGATCGGCCTACAGTTTCACGCCCACCGCCTCCGATCCTAACCACAACGCGCTCACCTTCAGCATCGACAATCCGCCAGGCTGGGCGTCGTTCAATGCACAAACCGGCCAGCTCTCGGGCACACCCGCGGCCGGTGATGTGGGCAGCTACGCCAACATCAGCATTCGGGTCAGCGACGGCACGTCGACGGCGTCGCTTGCGCCGTTCAGCATCACCGTGACACAGGCAGCAAACGGCAGCGTGACTCTGAATTGGATTGCGCCGACGCAAAACACCGACGGCTCGCCGCTGACGAACCTTGCCGGATACCACATCTATTACGGTACGTCCGCGAACAACCTTAACCAGTCGCTAGTGGTGGCAAACCCCGGGCTTACGACCTACGTACTCGGAAACCTTGCGGCCGGCACTTGGTACTTTGCCGTCAACGACTACACGAGCACGGCCGTTGAGAGCGCGGTCTCAAATGTCGTCAGCAAGGCGATTCCGTAGGCGGTTCGTGTCTTCAATTCGTCACGAGCGCCGACATGAATTCATTCACCGACATCGCGTCGAGCTTCGAAGGATTCGTAAACAAGCCTTGCACGAGCGCGCTTTGCTTGGGCGAAAAGTGTGCGGCAACCGCCGCCTCAAATTTTTGCACGAGTAGCGGTCTGCCTTCGGCGCGACGGCGTCTATGGCCGATGGGCACATCGATCTGCACGCGCGGCGTGGCGCTGCCGTCGCGGAAGAATACCTGCAGCGCATTGCCGATGTAGCGTTTATCGGCTGCGTAGTAGTCCTGCGTGAAATCGATATTCTCGCGAACCTGCATGCGCGCGCGCAACGCGTCAATGCGCGGATCCTGCGCAACGTCATCCTCGTAGTCCTCGGCCCGCAGGTGCCCGAATACGAGCGGCACGGCCACCATGTACTGGATGCAGTGATCGCGATCGGCGGGGTTGGCGAGCGGGCCGGTCTTGTCGATGATGCGCACTCCGGGCTCCTGGGTCTCAATCACGATTCGCTCGACGTCATCCAGACGCGGCGCCACGAGCGGATGCAGCTTGACGGCGCACTCGACCGCGGTTTGCGCGTGAAATTCCGCCGGGTAGGAGATCTTGAAGAGCACGTTCTCCATGACGTAGGAGCCAAAAGGCTGCGGCAAAATAAAGGCCTTGCCTTTGAAGAGCACGTCATAGAAGCCCCAGGTCGCTGCAGAGAGCGCTGAGGGATAACCCATCTCGCCGGTGAGCGCGATCAATGCATGGCGCACGGCACGGCTCGTCGCATCTCCGGCCGCCCAGCTTTTTCTCGAGCCGGTATTGGGAGCGTGCCGATAGGTACGCAGCGCAGCGCCGTCGATCCAGGCATTTGAGACGGCATTGACGACCTGCTCGAGGCTTGCGCCCAACAGCGCCGTTGCGACCGCGGTTGAGGCGACGCGCACCAGAATCACGTGGTCGAGACCAACGCGGTTGAAGCTGTTCTCGAGCGCGAGGATGCCTTGAATTTCATGCGCCTTCACCATTGCGGTGAGGAGGTCGCGTACGCTTGGCGGCGCCTTGCCATGCATGCGCGCCTGGCGCGCAAGATAGTCCGCGACGGCGAGAATCGCGCCTAGATTGTCGGAAGGGTGTCCCCACTCCGCAGCAAGCCAGGTGTCATTGAAGTCGAGCCAGCGCACCATCGCGCCGATTGAGAACGCCGCCTGCACCGGATCGAGCTCAAAGGAGGTTCCCGGCACGCGCGCGCCACCTTGCATGCTAGCGCCCGGCACTACCGGACCCAGAAGCTTTGTGCAGGCCGGATACTTCAATGCCAGAAATCCGCAGGCGAGCGTATCCATGAGGCAGTCGCGTGCGGTGTCAAACGCAAGCGGACTTGTGATTACAAAGTTGCGCGCGTACTCGGCGATCGCAACCAGAATCGGATCCGCATCCGGACGTTTGGCGGATTTGGCGGCGTGCATGTGCGAAGCCTAGGTGCGCGCGTCGATGGGCACGAACTTGCGGTTCTGCGCGCCTATGTAGTTGGCCGTCGGGCGAATGATCTTGCCGTCGGTGCGCTGTTCGACGACGTGCGCCGCCCAGCCGGTCGTGCGTGCAATCACGAACAGCGGCGTAAACATCGAGGTCGGTACGCCCATCATGTGATACGACACGGCGGAGAACCAGTCGAGATTCGCGAACATCTGCTTCGCATCCTTCATTACCCGCTCGATGCGCTCTGCAACGGTGAAGAGTTTGGTGTCGCCCGCCTCCTCGCTCAAGCGCCGCGCAAGCTCGCGAATCACCACGTTGCGCGGATCGGAAATCGTGTACACGGGATGGCCGAAACCGATGATGACTTCTTTACTCTGCAAGCGAGCGCGGATATCCGTCTCCGCGGCCTGCGCCGAGTCGTAACGGCCCTGGATCTGGGCGGCCGCTTCATTCGCGCCGCCATGTTTGGGCCCGGCGAGGGCGCCGATCGCACCGACGATGCAGGAGTAGATATCCGCACCGGTGCCGGCGATCACGCGCGCAGCGAATGTAGACGCGTTGAACTCGTGTTCCGCATACAAAATGAGGGACGTGTGCATGGCGCGGACCCAGGAGGCGCACGGTACGCGTCGATGCAAGAGATGCAGGAAGTGTCCGCCAATTGAGTCGTCCTCGGTCTCAACATGGATGCGATTGCCGCTGTGACTGTAGTGATACCAATACGTGAGCATCGAGCCGGTAGAGGCGATGAGCCGATCGGCGATGTCGCGCGCCGGCGCAAGCGCATGCGCTTCGCTCTCAGGCAGCGTACAGCCGAGCACCGAGACTGCGGTGCGCAGCACGTCCATGGGGTGAGATGCCGCCGGCAACAGCTCGAGCGCGGCCCGCACGGTTGCGGGCAGCCCGCGCAGACTCAGAAGCTTTGCCTTGTAGCCGGCAAGCTCGGCGCGCGTCGGCAGTTTGCCATGGATGAGGAGGTAGGCAATCTCCTCAAACTCGCAGGCCTCGGCGATCTCCAGAATGTCGTAGCCGCGATAGTTCAAATCGTTGCCGGTGCGCCCGACACTGCAAAGGGCGGTATTGCCCGCCACTACGCCGGATAATGCGACCGACTTCTTCGGCGGCGGTGCATCACGCCGTGGGCGCGCTGTCTCGTGCTCGTCTTTCAAGCATCTCTCCCAAACAGCTCATCGAGCTTCGTTTCGTAATCGTGATAGCGCAGCACTTCGTAAAGTTCGGTGCGCGTTTGCATCTGACCGACCACGCCTGCCTGCGTTCCGTCGCGCCGTATCGCCCCATAGACCTCGAGCATTGCACGCGCGGCGGCCCGAAATGCCGATAACGGATACAGAACCAGCCGCACGCCCGCGCAATACAGCTCGTCGCGCGTAAATAGCGGCGTCTTGCCGAACTCCGTGATGTTGGCGAGCACCGGTACTTCTATGCTGCTCGTGAATTGGCGGTACTCGGCAAGACTCGTCAGCGCTTCGGCGAAAATCATGTCCGCGCCGGCTTCAAGATATGCCGCGGCGCGCTCAAGCGCTGCGTGCTGTCCCTCGACCGCGTGCGCATCGGTGCGCGCCATGATGACAAACTGCCGGTCGGAGCGCGCATCGACGGCGGATTTGATCCGATCCACCATCTCCGCGGATGAGACGAGATGCTTGCCCGGCCGATGCCCGCATCGCTTGGCGGCGACCTGGTCTTCCAAATGCATGCCGGCCGCACCGGATTTAATGAGATCGCGCGTCGTGCGCGCGATATTGAACGCATCCCCCCAGCCGGTATCCGCGTCAACGAGGAGCGGCACGTCCGATGCAGAGGTAATGCGCCGCACGTCCTCACAGACGTCGTTTCTGGAGGTAATGCCCAGGTCCGGCATTCCAAATGAGGCATTCGCCACCCCGGCGCCGGAGAGGTATAGAGCTTTGAAGCCGCTCCTCTCGGCAAGCACAGCAGCGAACGCATTCACGGTGCCGATGATTTGCAGCGGACGCTCAGCGTTCACTGCGGCGCGCAACCGTTCCCCGGCGGATGATGGCGAAGGCGACATGGGTTCAATTCCAGAGTTGCGACGGCATTTTACACCTCAGCCGATCGTGACGACGGTGCGGCCGAGAATACGCTGCTCGAGCAGCGGCGCGAACGCCTGCGGCAGATCCGCAAAGGCTACGGTCGATGTGACGATGCGCTCAAGGTTGCGGGGCTTAAGATCGGTTGCGATACGCTGCCAGACGGCGAGGCGCAGCGCGCGCGGTGTGCCCGAGGAATTGATGCCGAGCAGATTCACTGCGCGCAGGATGAAGGGCATCACCGTGGTTTCAAGCTCAGCTCCGGCCGCCATGCCGATGCTTGCAATATTGCCGCGGTAGCCGACGGTGCGCGTGAGCCACGCCAGCATCTTGCCGCCGACATTGTCGATCGCACCGCCGAACTGCGCGGCCTCGAGCGGCTTAGTGCCAAAATTAATCTCAGCACGCGTCAGTACCCGCGCCGCGCCCAGGGATTTGAGGTACTCGGTCGCATGGGCTTTACCGCTGACCGCTATGACCTCGTAACCGGCGCCTGCGAGCATATCGATGGCGAGGCTGCCGACACCGCCGCTGGCTCCGGTAACGACGATCGGACCCGCACCCGGCGCCTGCTCGTTGCGCTCCATCAAATGGATCGCAAGCGCTGCGGTGAAGCCGGCGGTGCCGAGCGCCATGGCCATGCGCGCATCAAATCCCGGCGGCATCGGGATCACCCAATCTCCGGGCACGCGCGCGTACTCGGCATAGCCGCCATCGTGCGTCTCGGAGAGCAGGCAGCCCGTGACCAGTACCGCATCCCCGACATGAAAGCGCGCATCGCTCGATGATTCGACGACACCCGCAAAATCGATGCCGCCAACCAGTGGGTAGCGTCGCAGGATCCTGCCGGCGCCACTCGCGGCGAGCGCATCTTTGTAGTTGATCCCCGAATGCGTGACGCGCACGACAACCTCGCCCGGGGAGAGCTCATCGAGCGTCAACTTCTCAAAACGCGCGACGATCTTGCCCTGCTCTTGATGGATACGAAATGCCTGAAAGGATTTCACAGCGTGGCCTCTAGTTTTTTTGTCGGCGCGCAAGCCAGGCGATGATTCCCTGCACGTTAAGCGCAATGTCCTTGGCGAGATACTCATCGTACTCAGCCTGCGACAGCCTGCAGCCATGCGCGCGCGCAAGCTCGACCCACAGTTCGCGCATGGCGCTGCCGATGGCTTGCGCCGCATCCGCGCGCGAGCCCAATTCGAGCGCGAAGCGCACGAACTCGCGAATCTGATGCTTGAGCGACAGCGCCAGCCGCGGGATGTCGGTGACGCGCGAGTAATGCATCAAATACAGATACTGCGGCGCATAGGCCGCCAGACGATCGATCGAATGCAGCAGCTGCTCCGGATCGAATTGGGTCGGCGTTGTCGTCGGCACGATGAACGCACCGTTTTCGGTGTCGAACTCGCGATACGACAAGCCGAAGGTGTCGCCGGTAAAGATGCCGGAGTACTCAAGGTCCACGATCGCCTGGTGATGCAGCGCGTGCCCCGGTGTATGCACGAATTCAAAGGTTCGTCCGGCAAGCTCCATGCGTTCAAGATCGCTCGTGATGAGAACGCGCTCCTTTGGCAGCGGCAAGACGTCGCCGTACAGCCGCCGGTAGGCGCTCTCGCCAAAGACGGCGATTGACGCCTGTATGAGCTTTGCAGGATCGATGAGATGCGGTGCACCGCGCGGATGCAGCACAGCGCGTGCACTGGGCAATGCCTGCATGAGCGTACCCGCGCCGCCGGCGTGGTCGAGGTGCACGTGGGTGAGAAAAACAAAATCGACCGCTGCCCGTGCGACACCCAGTTCCTCGAGTGCCGCAAGCAGATAAGGCACCGAATGCGTCGTGCCGGTATCGACAAACGCGGCGCGCCCGCCGTGCTGGATGATATGCGCGGCGGCCATCCCGGAACGTACGTACTCGGCATCCACCGCGCTGATGCCGTTTTCGAATTGCGTAAGTCGCGGCTTCAAAATAATTCTCCGGTCTTGCGCAAGGCTTAAGACAGCCGCCACGGCAGAAAGAGGAAGCCTGCGTTGTCGCAGGCGCCCGCACCGCACGGCGCTTGCGTGATTAGCATTGCGCAATTGCCCCGCGGGTCGCAACATCCTAGCGGCTTCATCGACCGTCTTGCATCATCTGCTCATGCGCACCGCACTTGTCGCTGTTCGAGCGCTGTCCGTCCTTCTGCTACTCATTCTCTGCAGCGCCGCGCCGCGCACGGCGCACGCTCAGGCGCGCATGGCAACTGCCGTGCACCAGGAGCGCGGCAATCTCGTTCTTGAGGGCATACCGGCGCCCGATGCGGCGCTTGCCGAGCGACTCGAGCGTTATCTGCACGCGCGCCAGTCGAGCTTTCTCGATTGGCTCCCCGATGGCGGCATGCTCATCAGCACCCGCTTTGGCGATGTCGACGAGGTGCATCGGATAGCAGCGCCTCTTGGCATGCGCGAGCAGCTGACGTTCCTCGCCGAACCCGTCACCGTGGCACGCGCTCCGCAGATTCCCGGAGCGGAAGGCTTTGCATATCTCGCCGACCGCGGCGGCGATGAGAACTCACAGGTCTACTACTATCGCTTCGCGGATCACGCCGTGCGGCGCCTGAGCGATGGTAAGTCACTGCACGGCAGTCCGGTCTGGTCGAAGGACGGCAAACGCATTGCCTTTTATGGCAACGATCGCGACGGCGTGAGCTTTGACATCTACATCGCGGATGTCGCCGCCGGCACGCCGCCGCGGCTCGCCGTCGGCGCCCACAATGAAACCTGGTATCCGCTTGATTGGTCGGCCGACGATCAGAAACTTCTCGTCTGGAAGTATCTCTCCGTCAGTGAAAGCTATCTGTACATTGCTGATGCCACGAGCGGTGCCCTCACGCCGCTTGAGAAATCTAATCGCAAGATCGGGATCCGCTCGGCGCGCTTCGCACCCGATGGCCGCGGCGTCTATGTCGTCTCCGACGAGGACGGCGAATTCGCGCAGCTGCACTACGTGGACACCGTCACGCATGAGTCGCGCAAGCTGACCGCGCATATACCCTGGGATATCGAATCCTTCGATGCGAGCGCCGACGGCCGCTACCTCGCCTACGTCGCGAACGAGGATGGCAAGAGCCGTCTTACGGTCGTCGATACCGAACATAAGCTTGAGCTCGCGCCGCCCGCGGTGCCGGATGGACGTATTTTCAATGTGCGCTTCGACCGCGCCGGTCAGCACCTCGCTTTTTCGGCAGAGTCCGCGCAAGCGCCGCGCGATGTGTATGTCTACGATCCCGCGCGCAATTCCACGGAGCGCTGGACGCGCAGCGAAGTGGGCCCCATCGATGCAAAGACATTTGTCTCCGCGGATCTCATTCGCTATCCGACCTGGGACCGCGTCGACGGACGGCCGCGCATGATCTCCGCATATTTGTATCAGCCGCGCAGCGCCGGCCCGCATCCGGTGCTCATCAATATTCACGGCGGGCCGGAATTGCAGTATCGCCCGGAGTTCGATGCGTTCACGCAGTTCCTGGTGAACGAACTGGGCTATGTCGTGATCGCGCCTAACGTGCGCGGCTCGGAAGGCTACGGCAAAGGTTTCCTCGCGCTCGACAATGGCGTGTTGCGTGAGGATGCGGTGCGCGATATCGGCTCGTTATTGGTTTGGATCGGGCTGCAGAAAGATCTCAACCGCGATCGCGTCGTGGTGATGGGCGGATCCTACGGCGGCTACATGGCGCTCGCCTCGCTTGCGGCTTACAACGATCGGCTGCGCGGCGGCATCGACGTCGTGGGCATCACTAATTTTGTAAGCTTCCTCACGGGCACGGCGGCGTACCGCCGCGACTTGCGACGCGCCGAATACGGCGATGAGCGCGATCCGAAAATGCGCGGCTATCTGTCGCGCATCTCGCCGCTCACGAACGCAGCGTCCATTCGCCGCCCGCTATTGGTCGTGCAGGGTCTGAACGACCCGCGTGTGCCGGCGGAAGAATCGCAACAGCTGGTGGCGCGCGTGCGCGCCGACGGCGGTGAGGTGTGGTATCTCGCGGCGAAAGACGAAGGTCACGGCTTTCATAAGAAATCGAACCGCGACTTCTACATGCAGACGGCCGCCCTGTTCCTTGAGCGTCTCGCGCACCCTTGAGAAAGGCGCGCGCTGGTATCGATGCGTTACTGCGCGGCGGAAAACCGCGTCGATGCGCGTGGCAAAGCTTGCAGCGCGGGCTCCTGCTTGGAGAAGTAGTCGGCGAGAGCGTCGATCTGCTCGGCCGTCAGTTTCGTCACGAAGGTCGCCATAATGAGATTCTTGCGCGCGCCCTTCTGATACTCATCGAGCGCGCGCACGATGTAGTCGGCGTGCTGGCCGGCGAGCGTCGGATATAGCGGAGTGATTCCGACGCCATCGGCGCCGTGGCATGAGACGCACAGGGATGCAACCGGAGGAACCTGCGCCGGGTCGCGGTGACCGGCAGGCAGCGGCGTACCAGCAAAATAGGCGGCGATATCCGTCATGTCCTGCTCAGAGAGCTCTTCGGCCTGCGAATGCATCGTGATGTGCGAGCGCTCGCCGCTCTTGTACTCTTTCAAGGCGGAAACGAGGTACTCCGGATGCTGCCCCTTGAGCTCCGGAACGCTGTAGTTCGGATACGCGTTTTTGTACCCGGGCACGCCGTGGCAACCCAGGCACGTGTAGGAGATCGCTTTGCCGTGCACGGGGTCGGCCTTCGCCACGGCCTCCTGGGCTTGCAGGCTCAAGCTTGCGAGCGCACCAAAGACCAGCGCGGCGCTTAGCGCGCCCGAACGCATCCGAGACCCCATGATTCTTCTCCGCGTGGCTCACAAATCGGCACCGAATCTTAAGGAGTCACGCGCGCAAATGCCAGAATAGGCCCAGATGATCGCTCTCATCCAACGAGTCAGCCGCGCCGAAGTGCGGATCGATGAGCGCGTTGTGGGCTCGATCGAGCACGGTATTGCGGCACTTGTGGGCGTAACGCGCACCGATCAGGCAGCCGATGCCGAGCGGCTCCTGCAACGCCTGCTCGGCTATCGCATCTTCGCGGACGCCGCGGGCCGCATGAACCTCGACCTGCGCGCCGTCAAGGGCGCTCTGCTCCTCGTTCCGCAATTCACCCTCGCGGCGGATACCGCTCAAGGGATGCGTCCTGGATTCAGTACCGCTGCAGCGCCTGAGGAGGCGCGGCGCCTCTTCGCCTACCTCGTGCAGCGGGCGGCGCGCGCGCACGAGCCCGTTGCCACTGGCGAGTTCGGGGCCCATATGCAACTGTCGCTGATCAATGACGGTCCGGTGACGTTCTGGCTCGAGACCTGAGGGCGGCCGAACGGTGATGCCGTCGCGCTTTGGGACATAACTTTCTCGGTCCGGAGCGGCTTTTGGCCTATCATGCTCGTCACGTTGACCCCCTGAGAGGGAGCCTAAGTCCATGTTCGAAATGAAGCATTTGATCGTCGTCCTGCTCGTCGTCCTGTTGGTATTCGGGGCGAAAAAGCTGCGCACGATCGGTTCTGACCTGGGTGCAGCGGTGCGTGGCTTCAAGCAGTCGGTGAACGAGGGCGATGCCGAAGCGACCGCCAAGCAGATTCCGCCGCAGCGCCCGGACGCCGAGTTCACCGACGCAAGAGCGCGCGAGGCGGCCGACAAGCCCGATCGTCCGGTCTGAGCCGCGCGCCCGCTTTTTAAAGACCGCTGTCATGTTCGAGGGTCGCTTTCCCGAGCTCTTGATCATCTTTGTGGTCGCGCTCGTCGTTTTGGGCCCCCACAAGCTGCCGCAGGTCGCGGCGCTAGTCGGCCGCTGGCTCGGCAACGCACGCGCCATGGCGCGGCAGTTCCGCGACCAGCTCGAAGAGGAAGCCAACAACATGCAGCGTCCGGTAGTCGACCCGGCGCCGCCAGCATCCCCGACGCCTCCCGTGGCTTCACACCCGGTCGTTACCGAATATTCCGCCACCCCGAATCCGCCGTCCGATGAGCGAGGAGCCTGAAACACTCGCCGAGGGGACGCTGATCTCGCATCTGCTTGAGCTGCGTTCGCGGCTCATCCGTGCGCTTGCTGTGGTTGGTCTGCTGTTCATTCCCTGCGCCTACTACTCCAATCAGATCTTCACCTTCATCGCGCAGCCGCTGCTCGACAAACTTCCCAAGGGCGGCACGCTGATCGCCACGGGCGTGATGACGCCGTTCACGACACCGTTCAAGCTTTCATTCTTCGTCGCGCTCTTTATCGCGATGCCGTACGTGCTCTATCAGGTGTGGGCATTTGTTGGACCGGGGCTGTATCGGCGCGAGAAGCGCTTCGCAATTCCACTTATGGTCTCATCGATCGTGCTGTTCTATGCCGGCGTCGTGTTTGCCTACGCCGTCGTGTTTCCAATGGTGTTTGCATTCTTTACGAGCACGACGCCGAAGGGCGTGTCGATGATGACCGACATCACAAGCTACATGGATTTTGCACTGACGATGTTCCTGGCGTTCGGCGTCGCCTTTGAAGTGCCGGTCGCTGTCGTGCTGTTGGTTCTGACCAGGCTCGTGAAGCTTGAGAAATTGAAGGCGAACCGCGGCTACGTGCTCATTGCGATTTTCATTATCGCCGCAATCCTGACGCCGCCCGATGCGCTCTCGCAATGCGTCATGGCCGTGCCGATGTATCTGCTCTATGAAGGCGGTCTTTTGATGGCCGGCATCATGCAACGCATGCAGCGCAGCGCTGCCGAGCGCGACGCGGCCGAGGTCTGAGCCTGCGTCTTTTCGCAGCGCCTTAAGAGCGCCGTGCCGCACTTGACGCTGCGAGCGCATTTAACCGCGCACGGCGGTCGGTGCATGGTCAGTGGACAACCGCAGCCCGTTTGTCGATCATGCCGAGCAGTCCTGAGCCGCGGAATAACAGCATGAAGACCGCACCGACCGCCTCCGCCGACCAAATGCCGCCCGGCATCTCGTACATCGTCGCGAACGAATTCGCCGAAAGATTCTGTTACTACGGCATCAACGCGATTCTGGCCGTGTACATGACGCAGCACATGCACTTCGGGCAGGCGCAGGCAACCGTGTGGCAGTCACTGTTCAAGTTCGCTGCATATTTCTTTCCGCTCGTCGGTGCGATCATTTCGGACGTGTTCTGGGGCAAGTACCGGACCATCATGACGCTCGCCGTCGTGTACTGCGCGGGCTGCACGATCCTTGCAACCGGCGGCGGTCCGCTAACGCTCGGAGTGGGACTCGGGCTCATGGCCTTCGGCACCGGCGGCATCAAGCCGTGCGTTTCGACCAACGTCGGTGATCAGTTCACTTCCAAGAATCAGCACCTCATCGAGCGCGCCTTCAGCTACTTTTATCTCTCAATCAATGCAGGCTCCTCGATCTCAATTTACTTCTGTCCCATCTGGCTGAATGCCTACGGCCCGAAGGTAGCCTTCGGGGTGCCCGCGGCGATGATGGGGCTTGCAACCTTCGTCTTCTGGCTCGGCAGAAAGAGATTCGTGGTGGTGCCGCCGGCGATGACGCACGGCGCGAACCGCGCGATCCTGCTGTTCGCGCTCGCGCTCCTGCCGGTGCTCGGCATCTCGGCGTGGATATTCAAGGTAGTGGGACCCGACTACCGCACGCTCGCCGCACTTGCGACACTCTTGGGTCTATTGGTGCTGGTCGTCTATTTGAGTCTCAATACCGGACTTAAGCGTTCGCTGCCGCCCGAGCTTCTGGCATGGATGCAGGAAGCATTCACCGGCCCTGCGCTCAAGCAGATCACGGGCCTTGCGGTCATCTATTACATATTCATAGCGATGTTCTGGTGTCTGTGGGACCAATCAAATGGTCAGACCTGGACACTGCAGGCGACCTCGGATCTCATGGACAAGCACCTGTTTGGCTTTCTTGCCAACGTTCCGGGCATGAGCGCTCTGGCGGGCTACGAGATGCTGCCATCGCAGATTCAGGTGGTAAACGGTCTATTCATATTGGCGATGGTGCCGATCTTCACCTTCGGCATTTACCCGCTGCTGAGCAAATTCTTCGTGGTGACGCCGCTGCGCAAAATCGGCATCGGTCTGTTCGTGATCGCCTCGTCGTACCTGATCGTGGCTTCAATCGAAAACCACATCATGCACGGCGAGAGCGTCAGTCTGTGGTGGCAGATCCTCGCCTACGTGGTGCTTACCGCCGCGGAAGTTCTAATTTCCATTACCGCATTGGAGTTCTCGTATAAGCAGGCACCGCTCAAAGTCAAAAGCTTCATCATGGCGATCACCTATCTGCTCGCCGTCAGCATCGGCAATGCATTCACAGCGCAGGTGAACGGTGCGATGGTCAAACCGCTGCCGACGATTGCCATGACGACGGGCAGCCAGACCTGGGCGCAGCTTGCGAGTGTCGCAAACCTGCAGCGCGGGCAGAAAGTCGACTTCGGCGGCGACAGCGGCATCAAAGTAGTCGGCGACGATGGCAAGCCCGCGCTGCTTGAGGGCACCTTCCTGATTGGCGACATCGATGCGGCGCATAGCCGTGTGCGCCTCATCGATGCGATTCACAGAAAGCCCCTGGTGAGCAGTGGCGAGTTCAACCCGGCGCGCGCCGAAGTCACGACCTACAAGCTGGTCGGACCCAATTACTTCCTGTTCTTTGCAGGCCTGGGGGGCGCAGTTGCCGTGTTGTTTGTCTTCGTTGCCGGTTTCTACCGCGAACGCACCTACGTTCGCGATGCGGCGCCGGAGACGGCCTGAAATGAAACTGCGCCTGCAGATGAAAATGGCGCTGCAGAAGGTTGCGTTCCTGCCTTTCGGCCGCCTCATCGACCTGTGGCGCTGGCGCGTCTTTTCGGGCGAGATCACGCCGGCAGATTACAACGCGGCGTGGTGGGAGCTGCGCAAGCACTACCAGGGTATCGCACCGCCGGTGGCACGCACCGAAGCCGATTTCGATCCGGGGGCGAAATATCACGTCCCGGCCAATACGCCCTACACGCGCTACTTCTTGTCATACATTCTGCAGTTCCAGTTTCAAAAAGCGTTGTGCGCTGCGGCCGGGCAGACTGGCCCGCTCAGCGAGTGCTCCATATTTGGCAACACTGCCGCCGGTGCGCGCTACGCGCAAATGCTGTCGCTTGGCGCGAGCAAGCCGTGGCAGGACACCATGGAGAAGCTCACGGGCACGCGGCACATCGACGCTTCGGCGATCATCGAGTACTTCCAGCCGCTCATGGCCTGGCTTACCGAGCAGAACAAAAACCGTCAGTGCGGCTGGGAATAGCGGCGCGTCCTGAACTGTTTGCCGGCGGTTATTGAGGCTCGCGCTGTGGCGATCGGGTTGCACGGCACGCGTTGCGCTAGAGTGACTGGCTGCTCGAGCGCGGCCGCAAGGGGGAATCATGCAGGCACAACGCAGCGCGGCGCCGCAACTGACCACTCGCGCCATTATTCTGTCCATCGTGCTGGCGGTGATCCTCGCCGCCGCCAACGTGTACCTGGGCCTGTTTGCAGGGGTCACCATCGCCTCAGCGATACCGGCGGCAGTGGTATCGATGGCGGTGCTGCGCGTCCTCGGCGGCGGCGGCATTCTCGAGAACAACATTGTCGCCACGGGCGCATCCGCAGGCTGCTCCATCGCCTCGGGAGTCATCTTCACGCTACCGGCGCTCATATTCCTGGGCATCTGGCAGGACTTTGATTTCTGGTGGGTGCTCGCGATCGCAGGCTTGGGCGGCCTTTTGGGCCTGCTTTTTTCCGTACCGCTGCGCCGCTCGCTCGTCGTTGAACAGCAGATGAGTTTTCCTGAAGGGCAAGCGGCTGCCGAAGTCCTGAAAGCCGGCGCTAACCCGGCCCAGGGGGCGAAGATCCTCGCGATCTCGGCGTTTGCTGGCGGCTTCATGAAGTTCGCCGCCGCAAGCGGCCTGCGGCTCATTCCCGATACCGCCCATTACGCAACCTACGTCGGCAAAGGCATTGCCTATATAGGCACCAATCTCTCCCCGGCGCTCCTTGGCGTCGGCTACATCGTCGGTTTCAATATCGGCACTGTCATGCTGCTCGGCGGCGTGATTGCCTGGAACATCGGCATTCCGATCTATGCCGCCTATTTTCTCGATACTGACCCGACGCTTGCCGCGTCCGTTGCGCATATGTCCGCATACGATGCGGCGGGGGAGATCCGCGGCGTCCAGATCCGTTACCTCGGCGTCGGCGCCATGCTGGTTGGCGGGGTATGGGCACTCATTTCGATCAGAAAGTCGATTCTGTCCGGAATCCTGAGCGGCCTTGCGGCCACGCGCAGCAACGTCGCAGCGGCGATTCTGCCCGCCGACCGCGATCTGCCGATGAAAGCGGTGTTGATTGGCATTGTGGTTTTCACGCTGCCGCTCGCGGCTCTCTACTACGCTATCGTCGGTAATCTCGGTATCGCGGTCACGATGACACTGATCATGATCGTGGCCGGTTTTGTGTTCTGCTCCGTGTCGGCCTATATGGCGGGTCTGGTCGGCTCATCAAACAACCCGGTCTCCGGCATTACGATCTGCACGATTCTGTTCGCCGCGGTAGTGTTGGCCCTTCTGATGGGCCGTCACGCCGCCGCCGGCCCGGTGGCCACGATCATGATCGGTGCGGTCGTGTGCTGCGCCGCCTGCATCGCCGGCGACAACCTTCAGGATCTCAAATGCGGCTATCTGATTGGCGCATCGCCCTGGCGCCAGCAGCTCATGCTCGGAATCGGCGCACTGGTAAGCGCCCTCGTGATGGCGCCGGTGCTGAACCTGCTCCTGAAAGCCTACGGCATGGGTCCCGCGACGAGCGCGCACCCGCAATCACTGCAGGCGGCGCAGGCAACGCTCATGGAAGCGGTGGCGCGCGGCATGTTCGGTGGCAAGCTGCCCTGGACCATGGTGATCGTAGGCATTGGCATCGGCATCGCGATCATCATCTGCGACGAGATATTGAAGTGGCGCAAGGCAGCGTTTCGGACACCCGTGCTGGCCGCGGCGGTTGGAATTTATCTGCCGCTTGATCTATCGGTACCGATTTTTCTCGGCGGAGCTCTGGCGGCGATCGTCGCGCGCAAAGGCGTTGATCCGGAAAATCAGAAGGGCATGCTGTTCTCAGCGGGCCTGATTACCGGCGAGGCGTTGGTTGGCGTTCTGATCGCAGTGCCCATCGTTCTCACACATCACGATGATGTGTTTGCGCTGCCGCCGGCGCTGCAGTTCGGCAGCTGGCTCGGGCTCCTCGCCCTTGCATTCCTCGGCCTGTATTTATATCGCAGCGCGACCGCGCCGAACGATGCGCAAACGCACCGCTAATCGCGCCGCGCTCGTGTTTCAGCGCTTTCCGTGCCGGTAAAACTCGATCCTGGCGCGTGAGCCAATGAGATAGGAGCCGATCCAGCCGGTAATGCTGATGATGATCGAGCCCAACAGCGCTGCGCGAAAGCCGTCAACGTGCAGGCCTGACAGCAACCAGGCAACGAGGCCGAGCATGGCCGCATTGATCACGAGCAGGAAAAGTCCCAGCGTCACGATCGTGATCGGAAACGTGAGCACGATGGCGATCGGCCGCACAATCGCGTTGACGAGTCCCAGCAGCAGACCGGCGAGGAGCAGCGTTCCGGTGTCATCCGCGCTAATGCCCGCGACCAGGCGCGTCGCAACCGCAAGGCCCACCGCCGCCAGCAAGGCACGAAGCAGAAATCCCATCACGCCCCCTTTTTTTCGAGTTGTTCGACAAATACTTTCAGGCGCGCGAGCGCCCGTTCCCAACCCATGCGCATGCGTCGGAACTGTACCTCGCCGCCGTCCGAACTTGTGAAACCGGCACCGAGGAGCCGCAAAACCGTCCCGCGGGGATCGGCGGCGAGGATGAAATCATCGGTAACGGCCGAATCTTCCCCCGGCAGCGCCTCGCACGGCAGGTAGATAAGTCGCAGGCGCCGCGCCGGATCGCACACATCGATGTGCGCTTCAAGCTGCGTCACCCGATCGACACTGGCGCGAAACAGTCCGCCCTGTTTGGCACGGATCGACGCATCCGGGGAACACCAGATCTTCAGGCTCGCCGGATCCGTCAGGGCAGCCCAGACGGCCTGCACGCCGGCGGCGATGTCGGTACGATGCGCGTAGCCGCGCTGTCTAGGGACCATGCGGACATTGTGCCATGCGCTGGCGCAACAGCGAAAAAACCGCCTCTACCTCTACTTAAGGAGCCAACATGCCGTTCGTACATCTGGTCATCGTTGCAGCTCTAATTGAATATCTCTGGGTTGCGTTCGCGGTCGGCAAAGCTCGCGAGCAGTACGGGGTGAAGGCGCCGGCCACCACCGGCAACGAAATTTTTGAGCGCAATTTTCGTGTGCAGATGAACACGCTCGAGCAGCTCATCATCTTCATCCCGAGCATCCTGATGTTCGCGTACTATTTCGATGCGCGCATCGCGGCCGCACTGGGCGCGGTATTCGTGATCGGAAGGATTGTCTATTTCCGTGCCTATGTGCGCGACCCACGCAGTCGCAGCCTGGGCTTCGCGCTGTCGTTTGTGCCAATGATCTTGCTGCTGGCCGGTGCACTGCTTGGCGCCGCGCTTGCTCTTAGATAGCGGCTCGGCGCCTCAATAGCAGGCCGGCAACCGGCAGCAGGGAGGCGGCAATTATCACGATCGTCACGATGCCGAAGTGGTTCTTGACGAGTGGAATATTGCCAAACAGATAGCCGCCCCAGAGAAATAGCACGACCCACGCGAGCGCCCCGGCAAGATTGTAGGCAAGAAAGCGCGCCGCCGGCATGCGCCCCACACCAGCGACGAATGGCGCAAACGTGCGAATAATCGGCATGAAACGCGACAAAAACACCGCCCACGCTCCGTAGCGGGCGAAGAATTCCTCGGTGCGGCGCAAATACTCCTGTTTCAGCAGGCGATAGCGACCACTAAAGGCTGCAGGCCCGATGGCGCGGCCAATGCTGTAGTTGACGGTGTTACCCAGAATCGCGGCGGCCGCGAGCAGTAAAAATGCGAACGGTGCGCTCAACGTGCCGCTCGAGTCGACCGCTGCCAGCGCGCCAACCGCAAACAGCAGTGAATCGCCCGGCAGAAACGGCGTCACGACCAGTCCGGTTTCGGCGAAGATGACCAAAAATAGGATTGCATAGATCCAGACGCCATAAAGCTGCAGCATCTCAACGAGATGCTGATCCAGATGCAGTACAAAATTGACCGCCCAATGCAAAGTGTCCAAGGCGGCGGTCTTACTGCACCGTGGCAAGCGTTACATGCTTCGTGCCAACACGTGCTTTGAGTTCGTCAAGCGCGAGCCGCACTTCCGGATCACGTTTGAGCAGAGATCCGGCCGGCTCGCCGGCAACGAGATTGGCGGGCTCCTGGTCGGGCCCGTCAATGAGAATGTCGGGGAGAATGCCTTTCTCATGAATGGAAGCGCCGGAGGGCGTAAAATAACGCGACGTCGTCAGTTTCAGCGCGCCGCCGTGCGACAGCGGCATCACCGTCTGCACCGATCCTTTGCCATAGGTCTTTTGGCCGACGAGCTGCGCGCGGCCGTGATCTTTGAGCGCGCCGGCCACGATTTCCGCTGCCGACGCCGAACCGCCATTGACGAGGACCACGAGGGCAGCGCCATTTATCAGGTCCCCGGCGGTCGCGTCCATCCGAAACTGTGCATCCGCGGTACGGCCGTCGGCCGAGACGATAAGGCCACGTTCCAGAAATGCGTCAGCCACCGCAGCCCCCGCTTCGAGTACGCCGCCGGGATTGTCGCGCAGGTCCAGAACAAGCCCTTTCAGGCCACTCGCATTATCACGCTTCAATCGCACGATGGCCCGCGCGACTTCATCCGCGGTGGTCTCGCTGAAGCTCGTAATGCGCAGATAGCCGAAACCCGGCGCGAGCGCCTGCTGGCTGACGCTGCGCACGTCAACTTTGGCGCGCCGCAGCGAGAAGTCCAGCAACTCGGGGCTGGTACCGCGGCGTACGGTGAGCCTTACCGTGCTGCCGGCGGCTCCGCGCATACGATTGATCGCGGCTGCAAGGTCGGCACCGACTTCCACGCCATCAATCTTTACGATGAGGTCACCGGCGTGCATGCCCGCCTGCTCGGCGGGCGAGCCCTCGATGGGACGCAGGATCTTTACTCCGCCACCCTCGGCCACCACCTCTATGCCCACGCCCGGGTAGGAACCCATCGTTGACAGACGCATCTCTTCGAATTCTTCGCTGTCGAGAAATGCTGAATGCGGATCAAGAGCGCTCACCATGCCGCGCACGGCTTTTTCCATGAGCTCGTGATCATCCACATTGTCGACATACTCGCGCTTGATGCGCTCGTAGACTTCGGCGAACAGCCGGGCATCCTGCCACGGCAGCGTGTCGCCACCGCTGGCGGGCGGTGCGGCGGCATCCTCGTGGACTGCGGCGGCATTGCCGGCCAAGGCGCAGGCTATGCCGAGTAAAATCCCGGCCGCCAGAGTGCCTAGGG
>Ga0075522_10001240_pt1 | contig 19436 bp, 17 predicted proteins | sample NGEPerA_FD_74796 | JGI IMG/M metagenome (GOLD analysis project Ga0075522, IMG submission 74796) | Arctic peat soil microbial communities from the Barrow Environmental Observatory site, Barrow, Alaska, USA - NGEE PermafrostL2-A | ecosystem: Environmental > Terrestrial > Soil > Wetlands > Peat ... | reverse complement strand
TTCCACGTCACGGAAGGAGAAACCCAAATTTCCGTCGAGGTTTATCTGCAAAAGAACGGGCAGATCGAACCTCATTCCTACAAGCAAGTTCGCATTGTCGCTTTGAACAAATTCGCCGACCTGGCGCTGCTGCGCATTGAGGACAAGGATGCTCCCCGCTTTTCATCCGTCGTCCTGGGAGATTCCGATAAGCTCTCAGTCGGGGACACGGTCTTCGCCATTGGCAGTCCTCTCGGCCTGGAACGGACGGTGACCCAGGGAATCCTGAGCACCAAAACGCGGGAATTTGAAGGCGAGCTTTATCTCCAAACCACCGCGCAAATCAATCCCGGCAATAGCGGAGGGCCGCTTTTCAATCTGCGAGGGGAAGTGGTGGGCGTCACCAACATGAAAATTTCCTTCGGGGAAGGACTCGGCTTCGCCATTCCGGTGGAAGCCGTCAAATTTTTTCTGAATCACCGCGAGTCCTTTGCCTACGACAACGACAATCCGAGCAATCCTTACCGCTACCTTGAGCCGCCCAGCCGCACCCACAAAGCGCTGTCCGAGTAACTTCATTATGCCGCATCGTTTTATCCTGCTTCTCGCCTTCAGCTTTTTTTGCTGGAACGCGCGAGCCGCCGGCTTGCCGCCCGAAAAACTTTTGCCCAAAGACACCGTTCTGGTCGTCACAGTGCCGGATTGCGCCGCCGCGTGGCAGGAGTTGTCCAACAACCCTTATGGCAAGTTATGGCAAGACCCGGCCCTGAAACCCTTCACCGATAAATTCACCGGCAAATTTTCCAGCGACCTCGTCGGGCCGCTGGAGCAGAACTTTGGCATTCACCTGGCGGACTATCGAGGATTATGGCAAGGCCAGGCCACCTACGCCATGATCCCGGCCGAAACGCCGACCAGCCCCGGCGATCTGTTCGCCCCAATATTTATACTCGACTCCAAAGACCACGCCGGCCAGCTCGCGACCAACCTGGCTGCGATCAAGGCCAAATGGATGGCCGCAGGCAAACCGATCAAAACGGAAAAAATCCGCGAGGTCGAATTCACCACGCTCGTCAGTTCCTCCAGCGACATTTCGTGGGACAAAATTTTTCCGACCACGAACACCCTCGAAGAATCCGACGATGCCCCCCGCAAGCCGGTCAAGAAAGTAGAAATCACTTTTGGCCAGTCTGGCTCGCTTCTCCTGGTGAGCGAATCCCCGCAGGCGATTGAAAAAGTGCTCAACCGCCAGGGAGGCGGACTCGTGCCCGCCCTCGAGGAAGAGCCGGCCTTTCAAAATGATTTCGCGGCCCGGTTGCACGGCGCGCCGTTTTACGTTTGGGCCAATGTGAAGGCGTTGCTCGGCGTTCTGACCAAATCCTCCCTGGGCGGCAACGAGGAGTCCCCGGCCATGAAAGCGGACACCCTGCTTTCGGCCAGCGGGCTTTCTGGAATTGCGGCGGCTTCTTTTTCCTACCGCGACCTCGCAGAAGGCAGTTCGTCCGAATTATTTATCACCGTCCCCGAATCCAAGCGCGGCGGACTGCTGAAAGCCTTCGCGGCCGAGGCCAAGGATGCCACCCCGCCCTCGTTTGTTCCGGCGGACGTGGTGAAATTCTGGCGCTGGCGGCTGAACCTTCCTCATAGCTGGTCCGAGATTGAAGCGACCTTGAATAGTTTCAATCCGCAAGCCAGCACCGTCGTCAATTTCATTTTGCAAACTGCCGGGAAAGACAAGGACGAGAAATACAATCTCAAATCCGAACTGCTGGGCAATCTCGGCGATGACATCATCCACTATGAAAAAGCGCCGCGCGGCAACACCATGGCCGAACTGAAATCCGCGCCCTCACTCTACTTGGTTGGTTCGCCCAATCCCGAAAAGCTTGCCGCCGCCCTCAAAACCGGCCTGAGTTTTCTCGCCCAGGGAAACGGCGGCGCCAAAGAGCGCGAATTTCTAGGCCGCAAGATTTACTCGCTCGCCTTTCCCTCCTCGGGCAGCGCGCCCTCGAAGCCGTTCAGCTTTTGCGGCAGCGGCGGGTATGTCGCCTTCTCCAGCGACGCGGACATCCTGGAGGAATTCGTGCGCAGCACAGACAACAAAGGCAAATCCCTCAGCGACACGCCGGGCTTGGCGGACGCCGCGCAAAAAGCCGGCGGCATGGCCACTGGTTTATTCGGCTACGAAAACCAAAATTCCAACGCGCGCGCGTTGCTGGAGGCATTGCGCCAGCACCCGATCACCCTGACAGATATTTTCGGCGAGTCGCCCTTGTCCGTCAATCCCAGCGCCGAGGAACAAGTCGCGCGGCTGCGGGAATGGGCTGATTTTTCACTGCTGCCGTCCTTTGATGTGCTGTCAAAATATTATTACTACTCGGTTTATGCCGGCAGCTTCTCGCCCGAGGGCTTCACCGTAAAATTCTTCTCCCCCACTCCTCCCAAACTGCATTGAGTCTAATATCTGCTCCTAATCTTAATCTTAAGATTAAGATTAGGAGCCGAACTAAGAATCGGGGTAAGTATTGAGTTGAATGGGTGAGGGCGGGCAATAAGAATCCGCTCATGGATAAGTTACGACGTGCCTGTGGCTTGATTATTTGTGGCCTTTGTTTCGCCAAGGCGATGGCGCAACCGGTCAGCAATTTTGCGGCGCAGGATTTCGGCGCCAAGGGCGACGGCAAAACGGATGACACGGCGGCTTTCCAAAGGGCCATGGACGCAGCCGGCAAGGCGGGCGGCGGGACCGTCAATGCCGGGCGCGGCAATTTCTTTTTCGCCGGGCATTTGGTTGTTCCCAAGGCGGTGACGTTGAGCGGCATTTGGAAATCTGTTCCTTCGCATATCGGGATGCGCAATGCCAGCGGCGCAAAGCCGACCGACGATGGCACGACTTTCCTCGTCACGGAGAGCGAAGGGAATGAGGACGGCTCGCCGTTCATTACGCTGACCGATGACAGCACGTTAAGCGGGGTGGTGCTCTTTTACCCACTGCAAAAGACCGACGAGGATCCCAAGGCTTATCCGTGGGCCATCGTCATGCGGGGCCGCAATCCCGCTGTTCTGGATGTCGAGTTGCTCAATCCCTACAACGGCATTGATGCGTCGAAGAACGAGCGGCATTTGATTCGAAATGTCTCGGGGCAGCCGTTGAGGCGCGGGGTGTATGTGGATGTGATTTACGATATCGGCCGGCTGGAGAATGTGCATTTCAACCCATGGTGGAGCATGAATCCCACCCTTCTCCAGTGGCAAATGAAAAACGGGGAGGCTTTTATTTTCGGGCGGAGCGATTGGCAATATGTGCTCAACACTTTTTGTTTCGGTTACAACATCGGCTACAAATTTATCCAGACGGCGGCGGGCACTTGCAATGGCAACTTCCTGGGAATCGGCGCGGATGATTGTTATACCTCAGTGGTGGTGGAGGACTCGGCGCCTTACGGGCTTTTGATAGCCAACGGAGAATTCGTCTCCTTTCACGGCCCCGATCCGACGATGGTCAGAGTGGGGCCGACCAACAGCGGCAGTGTGCGTTTTTCCAATTGCGCCTTTTGGGGGCCGTGCAATCAAATCGCCAAAATCGCCGGGCCGGGTACGGTGGGATTTTCGGACTGCACTTTTGTCACATGGGACCGTCACAACGAGGGACGGGCTGCGCTCCAAGTCGAGGATGGCAGTGTATTGGTGCGCGGATGCGAGTTTCGCGCCAATAAAGCCCAAGTCGATTTAAGTGCCACAGTTCGACGCGCAATCATCACGGACAACTTGATCAAGGGCAGCGTGCGGATCACCAATCACAGTTCGCGGACGTTTCCCATCCACGACAATGTGACGGACCAGACGTCGCCTTAGTTCCGGTGCTTGGCCTGGGCCAGCCGCTTGGAGCGGGGTTCCCAGCCCAAAGCCGTGAGTTCGCGACGGTCTCGCCCTTGATTTCGCGAAGCGCAGTTCTTCCGCTTTGTTTCGGTGCGGGAATCTATATGTTCGAGTTCGTTTCTCATGTTAACCACCTCACTTTTAAATTAGCATGAGTTGTGCCATTCCAACAGGCCAGGACTGCCCTAAAGATGCAACCTCTTTTTATTCAATCATCTGCGAGGGTTTTCCACGAGGCGCGGTGGCGGCCGGAGAAAAGGCAAAGGCGTAAATTTGGCGCGAAATGAGTGAAAATTTACGAGAAGAAAATCGGGGCATCCTCGGCGATCGACTTGAGATCGTCGGGAGTATGGGCCGCATCGACCACTTTGGCATAGCCCGCCACTTCAGCCGGCGTAAAAATGTCCAAAAGGGAAATTTTGAGCGGCCCGTGCGTTCCCTGCAAGGTAATGTGATCCCACTGGGCGGAAATAACGGACGCGGCGAATTTCTGGATGCAGCGGCCGCGAATGTAAGCGCGCGTGGTATGGGGCGGCTCGCCAATGGCGCGCCGGACTTCCGCTTCGGTGGGCGCGCCCAGGATCGAACCGGCCTGTTCCAGCGCGTAATAAAGGCCCGTCGCCCGATCCAGCCGGTGATATTCCAAGTCCAGGCTTTGCAGCCATGGATCGTTCGGGCTGAGGTTTTGGCTCTCGCAAAATTCCCGGATCAAGACCAGCTTGGCCACCCAGTCCAGCCGGTCGCGGCAACGCATCGGGTCCGCTTCCAAGTCAAGCAAAACGTTGTCCCAATCGGCCACGATGGCCGCCTTGGCCGGGTCGTGCAAATCGCATAATTCATTGACCGCCTGCCAATATTCCCGCTGCACGGCGAGGGCGTTGGAGCATTTGTTCTCCTGCAAGGCGACTTCCCAATGGAATTTGGAGTCGCGCGAAATCTCCCGCAAGGCCCGGAGCGGATCGGCCAGCGCTGGGTAGGAGCGTTTGGGATTTTGGGCCAGCGCCTCCAGCACCAATGCCGTCGTGCCGATTTTCAAGCGGGTGGAATAGGGCGACATGTTGGCGTCCCCGATGATGACGTGGAAGCGGCGAAAAAGGTTCGGGTTGGCGTGCGGTTCATCCCGGGTATTGACAATGGGACGGCGCTGCATGGTGTCCACGCTTTGCAATTCGCTGAAAAAGTCGCTGCGCTGCGAAATTTGAAAACCGGGCGAAACAAATTTGTCTTCCTCCTCGAGGGCAAATTTGCCCGCGCCGGCCACGATTTGGCGGGTGACGAGAAAAGCCTGCACGCCGCAGGCCAGTTTTTCCCAGGGCAGCGAGCGGGGCAGAAGGTAATTTTCGTGGCAGCCGTAGCTATGGCCGCAGAAATCAGTGTTGTTCTTGTAGAGGCGCACGGTCGCGCCGCGGTCCTCGGAAAGTTTGACCGCGCAACGCATCAGGATGCGCTCGCCGGCGCGATCATGAGCGATGAGCTCCTCGACGGTGCTGCATTCCGGCGTGCAGTACTCGGGATGGGCGTGATCGTTGTAAAAACGCGCGCCGTTGCCCAAAACCAGGTCGCTCTTAATTTCGACGAAGGTCAATTCCCGTTCCGCATCCTGGGCGAAGTAGGATGCCTCGTCGGTATCCTGCCGCAATTCCTCGACATGAAAGCCGCGCATGTCGGCGTGCGGGTCTTCACAGTCATAATCCCAGCGCATGAGCACGCCGGATTTGGTCGCGCTGCGCACCAGGGCCATCGATTCGGCGACGACATCAAGATTGTCCTCTTCGTCGCGGGCGATACCGATTTCTGTCTCGGCGCCAAACTGGATAATCATGTTGTTTGCGGTGACGCCGCGCTCTTTAAACAATGCCGGCGCCAAGTAAGTCTTTTTTGCGCGGCCGAATGGGAGCGAGCTTGATCACGTTGTCGGGATCAAAGTCCGTCAGCTTCAGCCAATCTTCGGTAATGTCCGTCGGAGGAAAGAGATCGTTCTCGGCGTATTCTTTTTGCAAAGCGAGCAAAAGATCGGCGCGGGTCAAGGAAGTGTCCTGCTTGGTTTCGATGGCGCGTTTGATGGCCAGGCTTTTGGCCCGCTCCACGATGGCGGCGATGATCGCTCCGCTGCCCAAATCGCCGCGATAGAGAAAATCCCGTTTGCCGCTGCGATAGGTCACCTCTAAAAATTGGTTCTCAGGCGTGTGAGCGTAGTGGGCCTGGGAAATCGCCTGGGCCAGCGCCGCCTTCGGCTCTTCCAAGGGCAACGTGTCCTTGAGGTAAATCTCGTAGATGCCCAGCGCGCCTTCCTGGGTGGGCCGGTTGACTTTGATTTTTCGGTCAATGCGTCCGGGCCGCAAGATGGCCGGGTCGATCAAGTCCGCGCGATTAGAGGCCAGAATCACGACGACATTTTGCAGCGGTTCCAGCCCATCCATCTCCGAGCAAAACATCGGCACCAGCGTGCTCAAAATGCTGCTGTAACGCCCGGCGCGGCGCGTGCCCAGGATGGATTCCGCCTCGTCAATAAAAAGAAAAGCCAGCGAACCGTCCGCAGCCCGCTCGCGGCATTGGGCAAACAAGTCGCGCACCTGCCGTTCGGATTCGCCCACCCACATGTTGAGGATTTCCGGGCCTTTGACGTGCAGGAAAAATTCCGGATGATCGACACCCGACTCGGCCAGGATTTGTTGGCGAAGATTGTAAGCCGTCGCCTTGCCCAATAAAGTTTTGCCGCACCCCGGCGGGCCGTGCAGCAGAAACCCTTTAGGCACATTGTGCTCGAAACGTTTGAACAATTGGCGATGCAGAAAGGGCAGTTCGATAGTGTCGCGAATCGCCTGCACGGCTTCGGACTGTCCGCCCACGGCGCTCCAGGGAATCGCCGTGACCGTTTCCAGCGAACGTTCAATGCGTTTGCCCACGCCGATCACTTCCAAGGCGACGCGTTGATTGGCATCCAGGCGGACCTCCATGCCCGCCTTGAGTTTTTCCTTGGCCAGCAGCGACGAACGCAGCAAGACGGACGAGAGCAAACCCGATTCCTGGCCGATGCGCAAACGGCCACCCGAGAGCAATTCATCAATCCGCACAATGGGCCCATTGCGATCGAAGCCCAGCCCAAGCACGATGGCGAACGCCTCATTGAGCAGAACGCGCTGGCCGACTTGCAAACTGGCAAGCGGGATTTGCGGATCAATCCGGCAGACATAATCCGTTCCGCCCGCGCAGACATGGCCTTTGTCGGGCTCGACCGGCATCAAAAATGTTCCGACACGGAAAGCGGGCGAGCGGAGTTTTTCGACAACGGCGTCGAGTTTCTCGATGGTGTCGCGGGCCTGATCGTTCACCTCCTCGATTTCCGCCACGCGGTCGCGCAAATAAACCATGTCCATAATGGAACTATGGCGGGGCGGCAATTTGCCGACGATCAAATCGACCAATTGCAGGGTGGAGAGGGTGTCGAGTTGCTGGCGCGAAAGGATTTCGGGTTCGGGGGGCGGCAAATCGCGGGCATCAATGGGGTGAGATTTGCTTGGAGAACTCCCTGGCACCGGCTTCTTCTTGGACTCTGCCATGCCCTTAAGCTTATGCTCATTAACGGATTTTGCAAATGGAAGATGCGAGAAAGAGGCCATCCTGTTTGGAAGGGCGGCGTGGGCCGCCCGGACATCGCGGCGCGATGCCCCCAACCTGTCTGGCATCCTACCTGGCGGGCATGGGTGCGGACTTGGGCGCTTTGGCTCCCTTGTTTTTGAAGGCGGAACGCAAAAACCAAGTCCGCTTCAAACCTTGGATCAATTGGTCGGTATGCACGATGGTGGTCGAAATGTCGGTGACCAAGTTCGTGTTCATCTGCACTTGCCAGCTCAGGTTGCTGGTCAAATCGGAGAGATGCTGCAAGGTGTGGTCCAGATCGGTCGCGACCATGGTGAGGTTGGTGTCGGTGCTATCGAGGGTGGCGTGGGCCGACTGAAGGGTCGCGGTGGCAGTTTCCAGCGTCTGGTGCAGTTGAGCCGTCAGCGTGGGCGAAAGAATCCAGTTGCCCAGGGAGCCGTTGGGATCACGCAGGTTGCCGGTGATCACGGCCACATTGGTCAGGATGGGATGGGTTTCGGCCAAGGTGGAATCCAGCCGGGCGACGGCGTTGCTGGCGTTGCTTAAGATGCCGGCCAATTGGTTGGTCAGTTGCAGGACATTCGGCAGCGCGGTTTCCACCGTTTTGGCCACCGCATCGAGGCGATCGGACAACGAAGGGCTGTCCAACGGCGCGATCCAATAGTAGTTATAGGTTCCCGGCGCCGGCCTGCCCGACCGGGTATAGCCCGCTTTAACCGCGTTGGTATAAAAAACGTTGGTTTGAGTTTTGATCATGTCCATCAGTTGGTTGGTGATCGCGTCCAGCATGGCAAAGTCGGGCGCATTTGTGTTGGCCGCATTCGCCTTGGCCTCTTTGAGCAATTCCTGATATTTCACGTAAGCGACATAACGTTGCAACACGAGCAAAGTCCCGCTGCCGGGCTCTTTGTAAACGCTGGGCCGGCCCTTGATTCCTTTGACCACTTCCAGAGCGCGATGGCCTAAAAAATCGGAGGTGACGCGCACTTGCGAATCCCACCAGATGTAACCGAAGTACGGGTCGCGAATATTAAAGAAAATCGTTACCCCGCGTTTTTTGTCGGCGGCATTGGCATCGATGCGGGTGATCTCGCCGACATTGAATCCCATGAGCTTGACCGGATCGCCCACGGTAAATCCACTGGCATCGTCCAGGCTGGTGGCGTAGTTAATTTTAGTGACGAACCAGCCCCGCCGTTCGGCGGTGGCATAGATGTAATAAAGAAAGCCGGCCAGCAAAATCAACGTGGCGATGGTCACGAACCATCCGACCGTGCGTTCGACACGGCTCAAGCGCGTTCGTAATTCAGGAGTAAGGTCTTGTAACGGCATGATGTTCTAAGTGATTTGTGGATATTCTGCTTGTTCTCCGAGGATCTGCCAATGTTTGTCTTTGATCAAGCCAACCAGGCGGCGCTCCCCTTGCCAGAGAGAGAAATCGTTGGTCGTGGCCACGACAGTCGTTTTTTCTTTGCCGATCCCGGAAGTTCCCGAGGACAATTGCCCGAGAAAATGGCGCCACCATAGGCGTTGCCGGGAGTCCAAGCCCATGCCCGGCTCGTCCAAAAAAAGAATTTCCGGCTTCAGCGCCAGCGCGCGGGCCAGCCCCACCCGTTGCGGCCAGCCTGATCCCAGGCTTTGCGCCGTTTCCTTCGCCATGCCATCCAATTCCGTAATTTCGAGCATGGCGCGAACCTCCGCCTGCGCCTGTTCGGGACGCCAGTTGCGATGATAGCAGAGGGGCAGCGCGACATTTTCGGCCACGGTCAAGTCGGGAAACATGCGCCCGCCGTTTTTGAAAACGACTCCCAGGCGGGTCCGTTGCTTGAGCAACTCGGGTTCGGTCATCTCCTTCACCTCGCGGCCAAAAATGCGGACGCTTCCCGCCGTCGAACGTTGCAAGCCGGCGGTGGTCGCCAGCAAATCTGTTTTTCCAGAACCGTGCGGGCCGCCCACGACCCAATAGTCGCCCGGCGCAATTTTCCAATCGACTCCGCTGAGGAGAACGTGTTGATCGCGCGACGCGCAAACCTCCATGCCGCTGGCCTCGATTAAAGGATCCATAAATCAAATGACCAGGTAAACGATAATAAAGAGCGCATCAAGCAGGACCACCCCGACGATGCATTTGGCCACCGCGCTGGTGCTGGCGCGGCTGACGTCCTCGAGGCGCAAGGGCAGCGCCAGGCCTTCGAAACAAGTCACGGTGGCGATCAGGGTGCCAAACGCAATTGCCTTCAAAGTCAATAATACAAAATCCTGCCAAAGCAAAGCGCCCGCCAATTGCTGGAAATAATCGCCGGGCGAAAGCGGCACATTTTGCAGGAAGGCGAAGAGGTAGCCGCTCAGGAGCGCAATCAGGATCAAATAAACTGTCAACGAGAAAATCGAAAGGGCCATCCCCACCACGCGCGGCACCACCAGATAATGAATGGGATCAATCCCCAGCGCCTCGAGCGCCTCGACTTCGCCCATGGCGCGGGCCGTGCCCAGTTCGATGACGTTGGCCGTCCCGACGCGAGCCAGCACCAGCAGCGCGGCCAGGACCGGCCCGGCTTCGCGCACCACCACTGTAACCATCACCATCCCCGCATAATTTTCCACGCCGTAACGATGCAGGAGAAAAACTGTCTGCCCGATGACAACCATGCCCAAGGCAAAAGCCAGAAACCCGACCATCGGCAGCAAATTCACCCCGGCGCGCGTGATCTGCATTCGGATGAGCGGATGAATCACAGCCCGGGCGGTGTTAAACTTCGTCGCGGCAACCCCGGCGGTGATCAGCAAAAAAGCGCCCAGGCCATGGATATTGTCCACGAACGCAATCAGCTTGCTGCCCACGTAATTGGTATAGGCGCGACGCATCGAGATGGGCGCGGGTGGCGCAGGAGGCGGCGACAATTCTGTTGCGCTGAAAGTGTTCGGCACGAGACAGCCTAGACCGGAATGCCGCCGCCGGAAAGCCTTTCCTCAAAACGCGGATGGTATATGTTGAGGACACGATATGCCTGCCTTGCAAGAGCGCTTTGATGACGCGATGTTCGAGTTCAGCCGCGGCAATGCGGACGGCGCCATCGTTGGCCTTCAGGCCATCCTGGCCGATGACCCCGCCTATTTTGACGCGCAACTCGCTTTGGGCGGCGCTTATTACGCCAAGGGGGATTATCCGACCGCGATCACCGAAGGCCACAAAGCCGAGCAAATGAAACCGCACGACCAATTGGTCCATACCAATCTTTCCCGCGCCTACATGAAAGTCGGCGACAAAAAAACTGCCGAGCACCATGCCTTGCAGGCGCGCATTGCCTCCTGGCGCGGCGACATGGCGCCGCCGGGAACCGCCGCCACGGCGAGCGAACCCGAACTCGCCATGGCCAAACCCAAACCGCCTCCCATGAAACCGCCTGAAAAATTCCCGGACATGCCGTGGAAGAAAAAAAATCCTTAATTCACCCGCCTATGAAATCCTCTTACGAACTGGCCATGGAACGCCTCAACAAATCCGCTCCGTCCGTCAAAATGACCGCCGAGCAAAAGACCCAGTTAGCCGAACTGGATTCCAAGTACGCCGCCAAAATCGCCGAGCGCGAAATCTTCCTCAAAGAAGCCCTCGAGGCCGCCGCCGCCAAGCGAGACTACGAAGCCGTCTCCCAACTGGAAAAACAACTCGCCTCCGAGCGCAAATCCTTCAAGGCGGAATTGGAGGAGAAGAAGGAGAAGGTGCGAGGCGCGTAAGCGGTTGCGGCGTCGAGGCGCATGCGTCTGGGCGGCTAGGTCTAGTTTCTCGCGCTGGGTTATGAAATCATGGCGGCATGTATTCTTCAAAAAGCAGACCAGGCCGGCGGCGTTGGACAGTTAAACAGCGGCAACGGTTGCTGGCGGGTTTCCACGAAAGTCAACAACGGGGTTTTGCCAGTCGCCACGGTGTTGGGCTGTCCACCTTGAGCAAATGGTTGCGAGTGGAAAGCGAAACAATCTCGCCGCCCGTAAAGTTTCAGGAAGTGACGCTGCCCAAAATGCCGCCACGTTACGCGGTGGAGGTTGTCAGTCCGCAAGGTTGGACCGTGCGGCTACAAAGCGGTTCCGATGTGCAACAGTTGGCAGCACTGTTGCAGGCACTGCCGTGTTAAGTGTTACCAGCATTTGAACGGCGGGTGAGCCGATCACGCGAAGGGCCAGAGCTGTTTTTGAAAAGCTTTCGTGGCACACTCCAGACCGAGGGATATGCGGCGTATGAATCGCTGGCCAAAAGCCGTGGCGATCTGACATTAATTGGTTGCTGGGCCCACGTTCGCCGGGGTTTTCACGAAGCCCTGGCCGAAACTAAATTGGCGGCATGGTTTGTGGATCAGATTGGACAGCCTTACGCGGTGGAGAAGAAACTGCGGGAGAAAAATGCTGGGCCGAAATTGAGGGCAGCCATGCGCGTGTGGCAGAGCTGTCCGGTTCTGGCTCGGCTGCACCGGGCGATGGAGTTGATACGGAGAAAGACTTTATCTCAAGGGTTGCTCGGTCAGGCGATTGATTACACGCTGAAACGGTGGGATGCTTTGACCCGATTCATTGAGGACGGCGCTTTGGAAATAGATAACAACCTCATTGAGAACGCGATTCGGCCCAGCGCACTTGGAAAGAAAAATTGGCTGTTCATTGGGCATCCTGAAGATGGCGAACGGAGCGCGGTGATTTACACCTTGCTGGGAAGTTGCCGACGGCATGGGATCAACCCTTTTGATTACCTGAAAAATTTGTTCACCCGCCTGCCAGCCGCCAAGATCACGCAGATCAAAGAGTTCACGCCAGCGGTATGGGCCAGAGCCACAGCGAGGGAGAAAATGGTCGCTCAGGCAGCTTGAGCAGATTTACAACCTTGCCATCAGAACGATAGTTATTGTAGCAAAGATTTTGGCATCTTTTAAGGCTCAAAAATCTCTTCGATGGGCATCTTGAATAAATCGGCTATTTTGAAAGCCAGTGGCAGGCTTGGATCGTAACGCTCAGCCTCAATGGCATTCACCGTCTGTCGCGAGACATCGAGCTTGTCGGCCAGGTCAGATTGCGACCATTTCTTCGCCGCGCGCAGTTCGCGCAGACGGTTTTTCATTTATACCTCCGCCAGGAAAAGAATAGCCCGATGCCATAGTAAGCCCACATGATATAAAATGCCCATTCCGCGCGAAATTCTGGCGCGCCCATGTCTCGAAGAAACAAATAGGTAAAACAGGTGAAACCCGTGGCGAGCCCTGAAAATGCCATGGCCTCGGTGACAATTTTTCTTTTCATCTCATCCAATCCCTCCGAAACGAAGCGAATGATGGTGGCGGCCACATAAATCAAAGGCAGCAATGGCAGGAAAATCAGCCAATATCTATGCGGCAGGTGCTCGGCGTCAAAGTAGTTCAGCGCGAAAAGTCCCAGGACATATCCAGTGAATCCAACAGTCATTCGCAAAAGATATTTTTTGGTGTGCGTTTTCATAAAATTATATTTGAGCGGTTCACAAGTTGATCATTTGAGGAATTTGTCCACCTCATCTGCGAATTTTTCTGGCTGGTCGAGCATGATGAAATGAAATGAGTCATCAATGCGGATAATTTTTTTGTTTGGAAGATCCACATAGTTCTCTTGGTAAAGCCGGTCGGTGGCCGCTTGCGGAAAGCCGCTTGAGACATCCCAGGGATAAAGCATTGTTACGGGAATTTTTATCTTGGGCAGTTCAGGGCGGATGTCTGTCGTCATGTCCTCATACGCGGCACGGGCCACGACTGATTTGTCGGATGCAAGCGCCCATTTGGTTGCCTGCTTGCATCCGTCCGGGGATTTGACGAGCGAGTGCATGAAAACAGTTTCGCTTTTGGCATAGTCATCCTGCGATTGAGCGAGGGTGTTGTCGCGCATGTTGGCAGCTTGCGGCATTGCAGCGGCGGTATCTTTCATGCCAAACAACGAGCCGAAAAATGGCAATGAGTCCACGATCATCAGTCCACCCACGTCTTCAGGATGCTGAAATGCGAGCATGCTGCCCATGAGTCCGCCGAGCGAATGACCAATCACCTTTGGCGTTTGCAGCTTGTTGGTTTTGATGTAGGCGTCAATGGCATCCACCGTCGGTTGCACCACCCGACCTTGCGCGTTTGCCCGCGGCGGCGAACCGGCGAATCCCGCCACTTGGATGATGTGCAGGCGGAGATGATTTTCCAAATGATTGGCTATGGCGTCCCATACCGCGCCCGAAGTGGCGAGTCCAGGGATCAGCAGCACGTCCGGGCCATGTCCCCTGATGCTGACAGTGATGCGGTCTGAAACAGCATCCGCAACGGCGGTGAAAGCCTGCCACGTCAGGGCGGCGGTCAATAAAGTGACTAATTTGCTTCTGTGAATGAGTTTACTTTTCATATTAAAAGCAATGTAAAGCATCCTTTCCACTTTGTCAAGCTTGCTTTCCATCACTTTAGTTCGGAAAAAATCACCGATTGGCGGACGTGCTTCGTCAGCCGGATACGTTAAGACTGCGCCTCGACCGGTTGAGCGGTCTGTCTTCGCTAAAGCTATGGCGGACAGGAAGGCCCCACACGACAACTTCTGCGGTTGGCACAGCTTAAAATATAAACATTCCGGCGGCGGCCCCAAACATCAGCAGGGCGGTCACGCCGACCCATATTCGGGCGGCCATTGAACTTGGCTGTTTCTTCATGAGCCGGGTGTCGGATGCGACGAAGAGGATCGCGGTGAGGAGGAAGGGTGCCAGGACGCCGTTGATGATGGCGGTCCAGTAAAGGGCTTTCACCGGGTTCACTTTGAAAAAGTAAAGCGCCATGCCGATGGCCATGGATAACACAAAGACCGTGTAGAAACGCCAGGCTGCGCGCGGCTTTTCGTTGAGGCCTTGCTTCCAGGAAAAGGTCTCGGCAAAGGCATAGGCGGCCGACCCCGCCAGCGTAGGGATGGAAAGCAAACCCACCCCGACGACACCAAGCGTGTAGAGGGTGGCGGCGAGATGGCCGGCCAAGGGTCGCAAGGCTTCCGCTGCTTGCTTGGAGGTCTCGATGTCCGTGACGCCGTGGCGGTGCAGCGTGAGTCCGGTGGTCAAAATAATAAAATACATTACCAGGTTGGAGAAAAAGGTGCCGACTCCTACATCAAGGGCGCGCATGTTGATCGCTTCCTGGGATGCGCCGATTCGCAAGCCAATGCGATTCATTCCCTGGGCTTTCTCTTCCTCCACTTCCTGGGAAGCCTGCCAGACGAAAAGGTAAGGGCTGATGGTGGTTCCGAGGATGGCGACCAGCATTTGCATCGCCTCGTGGCCATGGGGCACGGAGGGGATGACGGTATCGCGCAGGACGATGTGCCAGTCCGGTTTGATGATGAATCCGGTGATGACATAAGCGAATAGGGCCAGGCAGAGCCACTTCAAGATGCGGGCAAGCTGCTGGTAATCGCATTTCACACTGACTACGGTGATGAGGATTCCAAACACGGCCACGAAAACGCCCGTTTTCACCCCGACCAGCATCTGACCCGCGTCTGCCATGCCGAGCAGGTCGGCGCCGATATTGATCGTATTGGCCAGGAACAAGGCGAGCGAAATGAGCATGATGAGCGGCTTGGGAAACTTTTTGCGCAGCGACATCATCAGACCCATGCCGGTGACCATCCCAATCCGGGCGCACATCATTTGCACGACCGCCATGAGCGGCCAGGTCAACAGAGCCGTCCATAACATGCTCGTGCCGAACTTGGCCCCGGCCATCGAGTAAGTGGCGATCCCGGACGGATCATCATCAGCCGCGCCCGTGATAAGCCCAGGACCGAGCGCGGCGAAAAACCGCTGGACTGGATTCCGTTTTTTTTCGGTCATCTGCCCAGAATCTTGTCGAGCGCGTTGAGGAACGTCTCGACATTTTCGGGCCGGCTGTTTTCGCCCATCAACCCGACGCGCCAGATTTTTCCTTTGAGCGGGCCGAGGCCTGCGCCGATTTCGATATTGAAATCAGTCAACATTTTTTTCCGCACGACGGCCTCTTCAACTCCTTCCGGCACGCGCACGGCGTTGAGGGACCAAAGTTGATGGCCGGCTTGCGAGGCCAATTCAAGGCCGCGCGCGGCCAGGCCCTTTTTGAGCGCCAAATAATTCCGCTCGTGGCGTTGCCAGCGGGTTTCCAGGCCTTCCTCCAAAATTAACCGCAGGCCCTCGTGCAGGCCGTAGTTCATCGTGATCGGCGCGGTATGGTGATAGACGCGGTCCTGGCCCCAATACGAGGCCAGCAAATTGACATCGAGATACCAGCTTTGCACTTTGTGTTTTCGATTCGCCGCCGTGGCCAGCGCCCGCGCGCTCAGCGAAACGGGCGACAAACCAGGCGGGCAGCTCAGGCACTTTTGCGTCCCGCTATAGACCGCATCGACCTTCCATTGATCGATTCGGACGGGGCAGCCGCCCAGCGAAGTGACCGTATCCAGCACAAAAAGCGCGCCGGCTTCGTGGGTCATGCGCGAAATTTCCTCGACGGGCGTCAGCACACCGGTGGACGTTTCGGCGTGAACAATGGCGACCACTTTCGGGCGAACGCGTTTCAAGGCCTCGGCAATCTGGGCAGGCTCGATGATCTGGCCCCACGGCGCTTCGACCTTGGTGACGCGCGCCCCGCAACGCTCCGCCACATCGGCCATGCGCATGCCGAATACGCCGTTGATGCCGATGATGACTTCATCACCCGGTTCCACCAGGTTGACAAAACAAAACTCCATCCCCGCGCTGCCCGTGCCGCTGACGGGAAAGGTCATTTCGTTCTTGGTCAAAAAAATCGAGCGCAGCATCCCCTTGATTTCCTCCATCATTTGGATGAAAACCGGGTCGAGGTGGCCGACCAGCGGTTGGGACATGGCCCGAAGCACCGAGGGGGCGACATTGCTTGGCCCGGGTCCCATCAATAGACGCGGCGGCGCGTGGAAAGGCGCAATTTTTTGCATGGGCGCAGAGTAAGCAGTCCGGGAGCGCGATTCAACTGGATTCAATTTCGCCGCCTATTTTAAATCGAAATCATCGGTGCGAAACGGCGAAGCGGGCAGGCCAGCCTTGTTCCAAAGATTGACCACGGGATAGTTGGCCCAGCCATAACGCACGGCGACGGGATGGCGAACAGAGATGTTGCGGACGATCACTTTGTTCGGCGCCGCAATCGTGGCATCGGCCCAGACGAACTTTCCGTCGGCGCCGCAAATCGAGAAGCCCTTTAATTCATCGCCGTGGGACACCAACCCGCCGCCGGCATGATCGAAAGTCAGGACGATTTGGCCGCCATCAATTTTCATCCGCTGATAAACCGGGCCGGAATACTCAATCGGTTGATGATAGGCGATGGCTTGCGCGGCCAGGGCCAGACGCGCGCCGACCGGCTGCTTTTTGGTCGGGTGAATATTCTTTTGGTCGCCGACATCGATGATGACCGCCATTCCGACATTGGGCAGCGCTTGGGTCGCCCGCAGTTGAGCTTCGCGCAAGGAGGCCCAATGGCTTTCTTCCGGCTCAGGGCGGATTTCATGGTAAGGCGCCAGTTGCACGAGCAGGAACGGAAAGGCCCCTTCCCCCCACACGCCGCGCCAGTCGCGAATCAAATCTGGAAAGAGCGTATGATATTCGTCGGCGTCTTCTTTGCTATTGGCGTTGCTTTCACCTTGATACCAAAGCGCGCCTTTCATGGCGTAGGGAACCAGAGGCGCAATCATCCCGTCATACAATTCGCCCGGCTTCCAAGGCACGCGGGGCGCCGCCTTTTTGAATTCGGCGCCGCTGGCCTGCGCATCGCTTTTAGCTTTGTTGTAAGCAGCCAAACTATTTTCGTACTGGTTCTGCGCGATGATCCATTCGCCGAAAACTTCCGTTCGATAGCTGGGATTCGCCTGGAGGAAGGAGTGTTGCATCCAGGCTTCGGCGGGCGTGCCACCCCAATCCGATTCAATGATGCCGACGGGCACATGGAGGGATTTTTGCAGGTCCCGCGCGAAGTAATAAGCCACCGCCGAAAAATTCTTGACTGTATCGGGGCCGCAAGGTTTCCAACTGGAGCCGATGTCGTTAGCCGGCGCATCGGCGCGGACATGCGGAACTTTGACAATATGAATCATTGGATTGGCGCTGTTGGCGATGTCGTCGCCAGCCTCGAAGGAATTCTTGAGCGCAAATTCCATGTTGGATTGCCCGCTGGCCAGCCAGACTTCGCCGACGAGCACATTCTTCAACTCGATGGTGTTGCCGCAGGAGATGGTCAATGTATCCGGGCCGCCTGCCTTTAAATTAATCAACCGGACCATCCATTTGCCATCCTTGACCTGGGTCGAAACGGTCTGGTCGCGGAAGTGAACGGTCACGGTGGCGCCTTCGGTGCCCCAACCCCAAATCGGCACCGAAGCATCTTCCTGCAAAACCATGTCATCCGAAAACAGGCGAGGCACACTGACGGTGCCGGTCGCGGGCGGGGCGGACGCAGCGGGGGAGTTTTGCTTTTCCAAAGTGTGGCATCCGCAAAAGAGAGCCACCGCGGCGACAAGAGCGATTTTCCTAAATGTGAATTGCATGAAATATGATGCCCTCAAACCACCGCCGCGAGTCAAGCGCACTTTCAGCATTCCGGCTCTTAATCTTAATCGTAATCTTAATCTTAATCGTCTTTCACCTCGGAGGAGGATTAAGATTAAGATTACGATTAAGATTAAGAAGGAATGGATCATGCACCTTGACCGCTATATTCCCCGGTTGGCCCGCCAGAGCAGAACCGCTCCCACTGACTGGAAAATAAAATCGGGAATCCACACGATCAGATAGGGCGCGCGTTCCGCATGGCCCGCCCAGGCCTGCGCCAAAACCAAAAAGCTGTAGTAAACCAGCATCAGCGCCAGGGCCGTCGCCACGCCAACGCTGGTTTCGCGACGGTGGGCGCGGATGCCCAAAGGGATTCCTATGAGGGTAAAGCCAATGCACGCGCAGGACAAGGCCACGTCGCGGTTCAGATAGACCAGCAGCGGCGTTGTCATGTCGGCGGTCATGGACCTGAATTGGCGCTGGACTTCCAGGAGTTGTTCCTGGGTTTTGCCGGTGGACGGAGAGTCGGAAAGGCTGCGCTCAATTTCCGCCCGCTTTTCCAGAAGTTGGCGGAAGGTCATTTCGCCGGGGCCCATAAAGACGGACGTATCTGTTTCATTGGGATATTTGATGGGAAAAGTCGCTTCCGCGCTATCGACTACTGGCTTCCAACCGTCGCCAGAATGACGCATGGTATGGACATCGCGCAGATTAAGAATAATTTGCTGGTTGGCCGGGTCCGAAACCACGTTGCCCGACGCTCCTTTGATCAATTCGTTCAGTTCGTTGCTCTGGTCATAGTGCGAGATAATGACGTTTTCCAGATTGGTGCCATCCTTTTTTCCGACCCAAATAATGTGATCGCGAAAGCGGGCCGATTCATTGCTTTGCAGCACATAGGATGGATGCTCCTTGATGGCGCGAAAAAGAAGCTCTTTTTCGGCGACGCGTCCCGACGGAGCGAGGTCGAAGTTCAGCCACGCGCTGAGTCCGCTGACCAGCACGCTGAGCAAGAGAACCGGCGTAATCAGACTCAGCAAACTGATGCCGCTGGCGCGCGCGGCGGTCAATTCCTGCTCGGCGCTGAAACGCCCGAAAACCAGCAGCGCCGCGGTCAGCATTCCAATCGGCAGGGAGTAGGCCAGGACGTAGGGCACCAGCAGGACAACGGCGTGCAGAGCGACCGGCAGGGTTATTTCGCGGCCGATGACCAGCTTCAAAACGTCCTTGATGACGTTGCCCAGAAGAAGAACCAGGGTGAAAACAAAGACCGTCATACCTAAAGTCGCCAGCATCTGGCGAGTCAAGTATAGGTGCAGCGTTTTCATCAAAAAGTGACGCGCGCGGCGGCGGGGCCGTCCGGCGCGCGTCACATTGAAACATTATGCTTTACTGC
>Ga0075522_10001239_pt1 | contig 19436 bp, 23 predicted proteins | sample NGEPerA_FD_74796 | JGI IMG/M metagenome (GOLD analysis project Ga0075522, IMG submission 74796) | Arctic peat soil microbial communities from the Barrow Environmental Observatory site, Barrow, Alaska, USA - NGEE PermafrostL2-A | ecosystem: Environmental > Terrestrial > Soil > Wetlands > Peat ... | reverse complement strand
TATGGGAAAAATAATTTCCATAAGATAATTCTTCACTGTTACGATAATGAAGCAATGATGAATTTGGCGGAGAAGATATTAGTTACTCCGGATCCAGAAACAAATTATAATCTTTGTGAAGGTGGTAAAGGTGGGTTTGGATATATCAACAATGTTTTGCCAATTCGAAACGGTTGGCACCATACAGAAGAAACAAAAAGAAAAATTCAACAGAAATTACAGGGGACCACATTATCTTCGGAAATGAAGCAAAAGCTCTCGGTTGCCCAAAAACTTTCATATACCAAAATTAAACATCCATTTCTCGGTAAACACCATTCCAATATAACAAAAGAAAAAATGAGCCTATCTAATCAAGGGAAAAACACCGGCATTAAAAATTCTCAATTTGGCACATGTTGGATCACAAATAATAACCATACCATTAAAATTCCAAAACTAGAGTTGAATAAATATCTCGATTTAGGATATCATCAAGGAAGATCATAATTATGCGTATTATCGCGGGCCATGATTTTTATGATGGTGTTGCACCTTATGACACAGATACTAACAGGGTCTTTGTACGGAACTCCGTCAAGGACCCTATTCTTTTTCCTAAGATGAAATTATATAATGATATCCGATTCACCAAATTAGGTGAAGAACCTTGGAGGGCGTCAAATTCTTTGGGGAAAACGGAGGTCCATGTACGACATTTGATTTTTTGTGGATACCTTTATAATTATATCGAAGTTCTAATTCCTCCAAAATATCTTTATCCAGAAACTTACACAGCACCCCAACAATTGTTCTTTTGGTCCGAAGTTGGGTTTCGCGCTTATCTGGAAACCTTACGGATGGACCTAACTTCTTCCACAAAACATTGGTACTGGCGTGATATGTCACAAGCTGTTACCCAAGAGAATATTACCGATTTCTTTACACGAAAACTGGTTTCTCCTGTAGTGTGGGATTTCCTTCTTCAAAACAATATCTGTATTGCTCGCCTTGAAAAAACTAGAAATGATGAGATCGTTGGATATGTCAATACAGATGACCTAAAAGAAATCGGGTTTCCCAAGATTATGTCAGCATACCAGACCTTTCAGGAATTGGATATGTTCCTGGGGACGATCCTAGTCAAGGACGAGAATAAAATGGTCTCCATAAGCGATAGGTCGCGCTCCCTCAAGGCGGGATTTGACGCTTATAGCTTCCGCAACAAGAAACACCCGAGCAAACCTAGAGCAGCTTAGGTTGTGGCATTTTTACAACAAAAATAATTACCTGGGACCTCTTGAATTAGGAGGACCAGACACCATATTAGTTGTATGAAACGGAGTTATGGTATGAATAAGGTGTTTGGTGTTGCCTATGTGCTGGTTGGATTGATCCTTGCAGCCATAATTGGCTCTGATATTGGTCAGGTCATCATGATCGGCCTTCCCTTCAACTGAGAAACTTCCTACATGTATAAGAATCCGGCTGGAAAGACCAAGAAAACTAAGACCCCAACCAAGTCTGGTGTCAAGGTCATTGCAACCTTGAACAAGGGATTTTATGGTGAGGAACCGATTTATGATCGGGCCTTGACCACTCCCGAGTTTGATGATGCAATGAATTGGTACAACTATAACCTTGATGAAAAGGATGGGTTTGGGTTTCTAATTCAGTGGCTCACCCAGGATAACCGTGAGGATTTGGCGAAGCAGGTCAAGTCAACGGGATACAAGTATTTTTACCTTGGTCTTGGTTCTATGGCTCGTATGCTTCTCAATGGAAGTACCTTGCCTGATTATGCTTATACAAATTTTGAAAAGGCCATCCAGGATGGTTTGGCTAAAGGCACTCTCGATAAGTCGATTGAAGCGCCAACCGTCTATAAGGAAATCCCACAACTCAATGAGAAGAATGTGGACCTTTTGGTTCCAATCTTTGATGCTATTGATGCTCTTGATATGACTTTTGATCTGCGGGTATATCTAGCTGAGAAGCAGGTCCCCAAGGACAAGGCTGTCAAGATTGGTCGATTCCTCATGGAGGAATATGAGGGCGACCTGGATCAGATTGAGATTAATGAATATCTCCAGATGGTTTTTGATGAAATCAAGGAGTTTGCGGGCGTTGATACGCTAGAGACTCCAAAGGAAACTACTGTCAAGGCCAAGAAGCCTCGGAAGCCGCGTAAGAAGAAGATTATTCCACCTGAGAAGAAGGTCGCCAAGGTTAAGATTGCACTTGAGGACAAGGACCTTGGTCTCAAGTCGATTGAACCAAAGGAGATTATCGGTAAGTCCTCCTTGTGGATTTACGACTCCCGTTATGGAAAGCTAACTTCGCTCAAAGCAAAGGAAGGTGGTCTGGATGTCAAGGGTTCCACGGTAATAAATGTGGACGAGGACAATTCTGAGTCCAAGCGCGTTGGTCGTAAGGCCAAGGAGATTACTCAGAACGTAGTCAAGGGTGGTAAGGTTGACCTCCGCAACATGTTTAAGACAATCAAGACCGCGAATATCAAGTTTACTGGTCGCTTGTCGGCCAATACGGTTCTATTGCGAGTGGAGAAGTAAATGATTGACACCGATAAATTCCTTGATATAATGGAGTCCAATAATTATTATTGTGCTCATATCATTCGGGACACTCCAGATCGTTGGGTTGCAATTGCTAAGTTTATCTACACAGTTGGTATCCTGGAAGGGTCTGAGAGAGACTTAGAAACGGGATATACCCGTAGGTTCTGCTATCCAGATTTTGATGAAGCTGTTGTGGCTCTCCTGGAATGGCAAGGTCGTGCCTTTAAGGATAAACCTTTAGACTATATTACGGAGAAATAAAATGATCTCAATGGAATATTATGTTGGGCTGGCCAAGATTGACCCATCAAAGAATATATATTACAACAATATCAAGATTTTCTTGACTCGATGTGATATGGAAAACGATTCTTGGTCAATTAATCAGGGCGGTAACGCCTGTTATAGTCGAGAAGGCTATTGGGAGTATTCTCCACTACCATCAAATCGCGATGAGTCGTTTTTGACTCGGTGCCGATATACACTGAAAGAGGCTAAGGTTATTGCAAAGGAATTAGTTAAATGAATACTGTTTTGAATGGTGCTCGCCTTGATCGGGTTATGGCTTGGTCTATGTATAGAGAATCTGAGCTATCGGAAGGTAAGGTTCCTGATGATGCCGTACAGGTGGGGGGATTGGTAAGTAAGTTTGCTTTCCATCCTGATAGGATCAAGGAAGCAACTACCGAAGTTAATGAAATGTTATCCCAACTTCCCAAAGAGTTTCATGAAAAGACTGGCGGTGGTTGGTCTTTCCTGAATGGTTGTATGGATAAGTTTGGTGATATTTGGACCGATTATCAATCTGATGTTGAAAAGTTGGTTGTCCTCGGTCTTGCTACCAACCAGGTATCCTATCTGCTACCTCGGGATATGTGGAATATTCTTCCAGGTGGTGTTCCTTATTTTATGGTGAAAGATAATCATGCGTGATCAATATTATCCAGATTTTCCCAAAGGTAAGACATGGGAAACAATGTCTAAGGAAGAAAAACATACCTTTGTTCAAGAGAGCTATGAACTCCATTATATCCAAGAATATGATGAAACCAGAGAATGGATGGATGAAGTTAAGACTCCTGAATGGGAAGAACTTACTGAGGAACAAAGAATTTCCATTCGTTCTTCTATCGATGATAAGCACAAATTTTTTACAGAATTAGGTAATTCCTTTGCAACAAAGTAAAATCTTTGTCTTTGGGAGTAATTTAAGGGGTGCACATGGTAAAGGAGCCGCCTTATTTGCCAAGAAACATCATGGTGCTATCTATGGTCAAGGGTCTGGATTACAAGGACATTCTTATGGTATTCCAACTAAAGATGAACATCTGAGAACTTTACCATTGACAGACATAGAAGATTACGTTACCATGTTCCTAGAGTTCGCAGGAAATCATCCAGAATTTATATTCAATGTTACCTGTGTAGGTTGTGGTCTAGCTGGGTATAAATATGAACAGATAGCACCCTTTTTCCAGGATGCTCCATCCAATGTCAACTTACCAAACGAGTTTAAAAATGTCATTACGCAAAGCAATTGATTTACAATCTGTAAAAGATTTTATCCTCAATCAATCACCCGAAACAAAAATATATATCGGATCAGATTCCGAACGATTCAAAATGAACGGAGACTGGTATGCTGATTACATGACCGTTGTGGTTGTCCATATCGATGGTTGCCATGGTTGTAAGGTTTTCGGCCAAATTTCTCGTGATCGAGATTATGACCAGAAAAAGAATCGACCACAAATGCGAATGATGAATGAGGTTTATCGTACCGCGGAGATGTACCTTTCTCTCCAGGATGTTTTGATCGACCGGGAAGTAGAGATCCATTTGGATATTTCCAAAGAAACTGAAAATGGTTCCAATGTCGCGATGCAAGAAGCTATAGGTTATATTAGGGGAACGTGTAACATTATTCCTCTGTTAAAGCCCGATGCCCCCTGCGCAAGCTTCGGAGCGGACCGTCTAAAAGATTATATGTCGGCTGCGGTCATGATTACTGGTTCTGATAATGGTTGGACCAGAACCATTTATGCATGATTACTGGTTCTGATAATGGTTGGACCAGAACCATTTATGGTAGAGTTATCCAGGCTATGGACCAAGAAGGTAATATAGCTTATCGTTCTACCCGAATTGATTATAAGGAGATAAGATAAATGACTGAACAACTGGCGGTATGGGGAATACCAATATTCCTTGGATTAGTTTTGGGATATATCTTTTCATTACCCGTTAATATCATTATCAGTCTTATTGCTTTAGGAGTAGGATTATATCTACTTTATGCAACTCGAAATGATGAAATTGGGTCTTTGGTTGGATTTATTGCAATCGTGGAGGCTGGTATATTTGTTGTAGCTCAGTGGGTTACCATTATCCTGATCACAGGATTTTTTACTAATTGGCATATTGCTTTTTCATGGTTGTTTAGATAAAGGATAAATAATGAGTAACGTTTTTAAACAAGAATCTTCATATCCTATCTCTCGACAAGTTTCGCGTTATGAGGCTAGAATGAGAGCTAAACTCCATAAGATTGGGGGCTTAAAACCTTTTCAGGCTGATGAAAAACCACATAGGTCATTCAAAGACGAAATGAAAATGATCAAGCGGTTGATGCCTAGGAAGAAGTTTGAAAAGGGTGAAGGTCCTGTTCCCGAGGTTATCACCTATAAGACGGGAAATTAATGGATGGTTGTGCGAGCGGCTTATGCAGGGAATTTGCTAAATTCCTGAACCGAAAGGTTCCGAGGGTTCGAATCCCCCAACATCTTCCAGAAATATTTTAAGAATAACTTTATGTCATATTTTAAGTGCCCCAGGAGAAATCCTGGGGTTTTTTATTGCAACCTTATTCTGTCCAGTGTGTTGTATAGGTAGCGTCTTATGATTCATGAAAGGAATTTATAAAATGAAGAAATTACTGATACCATCAATGATAGCTATTACTCTAGCTTTAACAGGCGCCGCTTTTGCTCAAACAGCACCGGCCCATCCTTATAATCCAGGATATGATTATGCCAATACTCTAGGAAGAACAAACTTAGATGCTGCGGCCACGACCTTTTCATTTGGAAATATGTTAAATTCCCGACATAACTTATGTAATGGTCTCCTAAGAAATGATGAAGGTGCTTCCGTTAATATAGCACTATTAGCCTCCGGGTCAAATGGTTTTGACCTAGCATTACACAATACAAAGTGGACGAATTTCCACGACCGAGGTTGGGCACGAGTCCAACTCACTGATAATGGACGAGAATCGACCAAAATCGTTGATTATATCCGAATAGGACCTAATGAATTGCAGTTTTCTAATATGGGGAACATAATGACTAACCTGCCAAATTATGCTCAACTACAAATCACATTAGACGTTGGTTCTAGGGTTACCATCCCATTACATGGTACAAATACATCACTAGTAGATCAATTAACTAACCGATGTAAGTAAACAACATTTGTAATTGGGTAAAGCGCGGTCTCTTTGGAGGCCGCGTTTTTGTTTTGGCCTAAATAATCCACGATATATGAGTGGAGGAATTAATGAGCGGTGAAAGACCTGAACGCCAGGAACGAGGTTTTGTCGATGCAATTAATAATGCCGTAAAGAAAAATAAAAGGAATCCTATAAGTGTATCCGCGGGAAATGTTATCCTATCCGGAATTATCTTAGCCAAAAAATATATGGGTCGCCAAATGAGCGGTTCGGAGCCTTATACTGATGTAATTCTTGTACCAAAAAACACCAAACAGATCAATTTATCACTTAAGGGTGAAGCCGCCCCTTCTTTAGCGGGAGGTGGTCTCCGAGGGTTGGAATCAATTATACCGGGTATTGGAGCCAAATTTATGAAAGCGGCCTATAAAGCCTTAATTGATGCTGGTTATAAAGCAGGAGATAAGGTTCCTGATGTTTATGGGGCTATCTCGGCCATTAATAAAACAAAAATTGTAATTGGTACCCAGGCCATGGGGGGTCCTATTGACTATATGTATATTGGTCCAATGGATGTACAATCTGCTTATGATCCAGCAACCAATACAATCCAACTAAATGGTAACTTTATCGAATCAAAATATTATGCTAAATCTCACGATCTGTATTTCCGGCTAAGAGCTAGGCGAGAGGACCAACGATTTGATCCCGAAGCTATGGCCGGTGGAGTACCAAAAATTTATGGTAAATCTCCCTCAAGCGGGGATTCCGCGGGTCGTATTGTCGTAACAGATCAAATTCCGAAAAATGCCTTTATAGTGGAAGTATAATGCTCAATTTTAAGACATATTTAAAAGAAGATAAATCAGATAAGAATTTACATCTTGTCCATTTGCAAGATCAAGTCTTTACGGACGGGGTGGATGGTGTTAAAGGCTCCATTAATTTCCTTACCTCACTGAGAGATATGCTCTCTGAGGGTGGTTCAAAATCAAAGGTAAATGTTAGCATTAAAATAGATGGTGCCCCGGCGGTAATTTGTGGAATTAATCCTGATAATGGTAAATTCTTTGTGGGGACCAAAGGAGTATTTGCCCAAAACGCAAAATTGAATTATACTAATGGAGATATTGATAGGAACTATCCAACCTCCGGTGTGGCTAGTAAACTAAAAACGGCTTTGGAATATCTTCCTGACCTAGGAATAACTAATGTAATCCAAGGGGATATGATGTTTACTCAGGAAGACCTAAAAACCGAGACAATTGATTCGGAAAAGATGATTACTTTCCAGCCGAATACAATTGTATATGCTGTACCAACTAATACCACATTAGCTCAACAGATTAAACAAGCTAAACTAGGTATAGTTTTCCATACATCCTATCATGGCAATAAACTAGCTGATATGAAAGCGTCGTTTGGTGTAGATATAAGCCGCCTAAAACATACCCGAGATGTCTGGTTCAAAGATTCTTCCTGGCAGGATGTCTCCGGTACAGCCACACTTACCGATGATGAAAGAAAACAATTGGATTCCAAATTAACTCAGATCGGAGCCTTGTTTAGGACTATTCCTGCGGCCTTAATTAACCAGATTGCTTCTAATGAAACCTATAGGACAGACCTAATGGCTTGGAATAATTCCAAAGTTAGGGAAGGCACCGAGATAACCGACACTGTAGCACATACTAGAGGATTTATAGTCTCCCTGGAGAAAAAATTAAACCAGTCGATCATTGATTCGAAAAAATCGGATACCAAAGATAAACGCATCAAGGAAAAAAATATTGTCTTAGGCTTCTTTAAACAACATTCGGGGGACCTCAAGAAAATCTTTGACCTCCAAAACCTAATCGTGGATGCTAAGTTATTGATCGTTAAGAAATTGCAACAAATTACTGACATTGGAACATTCCTTAAGACTGATAATGGCTTCAAGGTAACGAATCCTGAAGGTTTTGTGTGTGTTGATTCCATTAAAGGGAATGCGGTCAAGTTAATTAATCAATTGGAATTCTCCCACGCAAATTTTACCACAACCAAGAACTGGACCACATGACTCCATATACTCTATATGTGTTTGATATAGATGGTACCTTATTTAATTCGGGGGGAAACATCCGTGTTGTTCATCCTGAAAAGCCAACCTACAAGTTAACTTCTTCGGAGTATAACACCCATAAGCTATCTTCCGGAGAACAGTATGATTATGTTGAGTTCCGAGATGGTAAGATATTCAAGGAGACAGCACAACCAGTTATAGCAGTCCTTAATCAGGCTAAACAGATCGTGTCCAATCAACACGAAACCTCTAAGACCATCTTGTTAACGGCTCGCTCAAATTTTATTCAGAATGAGCCAGATTTTAAGGAAGCCTTTAAAAATCATGGATTTCCTCTAGATCATATTGAAGTTGAATATGCTGGTAGAATGAATAGATATAATTCAAATACTAAACCTCATATTTCCAAAGCAGTTATTCTCAAGAAATATCTAGCCTCGGGTCGATATAATCGAGTAGAAATATGGGATGATTCAAAGCCTAATCTGGATACTATGATTAAATTGGGTCATTATTATCCAACTATCGCGATAACGGGATATTATGTTTCACCTGAAGGGGCGGTTTCCAAGTATAATACTACTCTCAAAGAAGATTATCATATTCCCAAAGAATCTCTTAATATATCTAGAGGTTTAATGCCTCAAGTTGGTTCTGATTTTCCAGGTTTCTTAAAGCATCTGGAGTCTCATGGTGTTCATCATGAAGTGCAACATGTCCTACCATCTGACCTAAAGGCCACCCAATCCGAATTTTCCCAGGATATAATTCACAATATAGTCAAACACGGTAAATCAGGACCTAATCCTCCTGTTATATCTCATGACAACTATATTATTGATGGTCACCACAGATGGTTAGCAAACCTCAATAGTCATCCTACCAAGAAAATGAAGGTTATTAAACTTCATAAAGGTATCCTAGACTGTCTCCAACTGGCTCGGAGTTATCCTAAGACGGAAACGCGGACCATCGAACAATCTAAGATTAGGGATAGGATTCGGAATACGGTCAAAGAATCTATAAATCAAAAGGTATATAAATAGTCTCATAGAAGCTCCTGTAGAGGGAACATATGAGTACCAATAATAAAGTGGTGATGGCCTTTGGAAGATTCCAACCCATCCACAAAGGCCACGCGCAAGTTATCAATAAAGTTATCGCCCATGCGAAGAAAATCGGAGCAGAACATCAGATTTATGCTTCCCGTTCGGAAGGTGATAAGAAAAATCCAATCCCCTATAAAGAAAAAGTTAATCACCTTAGGTCCTTGTTTCCCGAGGCAAATATTGTTGATGATCCTGAGGCCATATCTCCGCACCATGTTTTACGTAAACTATCGAACCAAGGGCATAAAGATGTAACTATGGTCGTTGGTTCGGATCGGACCAAAGAATTTAAACAAGAAATAGGAAAATATGTAAAATCTGATAAAGAACCTGGATATGATCCACAGAAACACTACAATATAGATAAATTTGATGTAATTTCTGCGGGTCATAGAAACCCCGAGGCTCCTGATATTGAAGGTATCTCCGGGACCAAAATGCGTCAATTCGTTCATGCTGGTGATTTTAAATCATTTGCAAAAAATACTCCAACAACCAATGTTCACCTAGCCAAGAAGATATTTAATTCTGTTAAGAGAAATCTTAAAGAGGCGGGTGAGGAAGAAGAGGAGCTTCACGAATCTATTGATCATAAAACCTTTGGTCCTATGCTTGATAACTTTGTGGATTTTGCTTCGAATCATTTGGATATCCAAACCAAACCCCCCATCAAATTAAAGAACTTTGCTTCCAAGGTAACATCGTTTGGGGGTTATAAACCTGCTTCCAAAGAAATTGAAATTGTAACAGGGGAGAGACATCCAATGGATGTTTTCCGAACTGTGGCCCACGAACTCGTCCACCACAAACAAAATGAGGATGGAAGATTAACATCTTCTGAAGATGGTAATACTGGCTCCGATATAGAAAATGAAGCTAATTCGGAGGCCGGTAAAATCCTCAGATATTGGGCCAAGAAACAACCTGGTGCCTTTGATGCTTCTCATGTTGGAATCAATGATGCTATCTTCGAATCATATCTCTCCGAAGGTATTAATGATCCTTCAATCTTTAAAGTTGTATTCTTAGCAGGATCTTCTGGTTCAGGAAAAGATTACATTTTACATAAAGCTATCGATGGAAATGGACTAACCGAAATTAATTCCGACCGAGCATTAGAATTTCTAATGAAGAAGTCTGATTTATCGTTATTAATGCCCGATACAGAACGTGAGAAGCGCGAACTCGTGAGGGGACGCGCTAAAAACATATCCAGAGAACGGCAGCGATTGGCTCTTAATGGGAGACATGGGCTTGTAATTAATGGTACAGCCGATGATCCAGAGAAACTCAATTCAATCAAAACTCAATTAGAACAACTCGGATATGATTCTATGATGGTATTTGTGGATACCTCGGATGAAGTGTCCAAACTCAGAAACATCAATCGGGGTAAAGAAGGAGGTCGTCAGGTACCTGAAGATATTAGAGCCTCTAAATGGGCCATGGTCCAGAAGCATCGGGAGACCTTAAGAAATTTATTTGGGGAAAACCGTTTCTCTCTGATCAACAATAATATTGATACTCGCAATGCATCTCCTGAAAAGATTAAAGATATGGACCAAGAATTTACCAAGGTATTCAAGAAGGTTAAGGCTTTTACCAAAGAAGCTCCGACCAAAAAGGTAGCCTGGGATTGGATTAAATCGGAAGTGGACAATAAAGGGGTTACCAATTATGTTCCCCCGAAGCATATCGTATCTACCCCTGTCCATTCCCTCCGGTCCAAGATTGCCTCTAGGAAAATAAAGGATCACTCAGCTTCTTCAGAAGAGGCTGATAAATTAGGTCTAACCTATTATGGATTTGGTCGATATGGTAAATCCATCAATGGAACAAATATAGTTACACACATCAGCAAGAACGGTCGTTTGATAGCAAAAGCTCATGACCTCAAGGAAGAAAAAGAAAATATGGAAAAGAACAAAAAGAAGGAACCATCTTTTGGTGAAGCAATTGCAACAGCCCGAACATCAGGTTCATTAAGCTTTGATCATGGTGGTAAGAAACATTCAACCAAGCATGTTGGTGAGCTCGCTGATGCATGGCTCAAGAAAATGGAATTGGAACGTAATAAGAATCCTATGACTCCACCTCCAATGCCCAAAATTAAACCAGTTAAACCCGCGAAGCCAGGTACTCGGGAAGCTAATCAACCTGGTACTGTCGCCAAGGATGTACAAGGCAATCCAATGAATACCTTGTTAATTGCACATAAGAACCGCAAAGCTCTTGGAGTGGATCGTGCATTCCAAGCGTTTGCTGAGGAACATGGTGCAGGAGATTGGGGAACTAAGAAACTCCTAGACAAATATATCCAAGATACTCCTGGTCAATTTGTGAGAAAACTCAAACAGGAAGAAGCTAACCTAGGTGTTCCATCTGTGGGATCAGGTCTGGATGATACCTATGATATTGACGGAGGTTCTGTAGGTGGTATCTCCGGGCTTGGTTATTCATTTCCGGCTATGTTCGAATCTCAATTACCGAATAGTGAGTCAATTAAAGAATGGGCCCTTAAAGAGGAAACTAAGGCTCGATTTATTCAAAAATATGGTACCAAGGCCGCAGAAAAGCTTCTGGAAACAGCCAGAAGCTTGGCTTCCTTAACGTAATATTCGAATTTCATAAATATATCCAAACACCTATTTTAAATTAAAAGGACAAATCAATGTTTGACTTTAAAAAGATGACACCTTTAGCGGGTGAAGTTAAGAAAATCATGGAACAGAATGATACTCGTCGTAAGATTGAGAAGTCTGTTAATGAACAATTAGGTATTCAATCGAGAAGCCAACTTCCGAGAGAAAAATTGGCTAATTATGATGACACCTTAGCTAAGGCCATATCCGAAGGTCTTAAAGACCCATCCAAGCCAGTTAATTTGACTGAGGAAATAATTACTGAGTTATCGGCCAAAACATTAGGTAGTTATGTGAAAAAAGCTTCTATGGATGCGGCGGTTTCAGGTCATATGTCAGGTGTATATGGAGCCCGAACCAACGATACTTCTGAAAGATGGGACAATAGAATGTATGCGAAACAACGTGAAGATAAGTATAGAGGAAAATATATAAAAAGAGTGAATGGTATTTCCAAAGCTTCTGATAAATTGGTCGCTAAAACTGTCAAGGAAGAACAAACCATTCAAGAAAAAGATGAAGGTAAACCAGGTCTAAACTTCAAGAAAATTGAGAACAAAGCGTCCAAAGAATATGGTTCCAAGAAAGCCGGTGAACGTGTAGCAGGTGCTATTAAAGCTAAACTAGCTGCTAAGGGTAAATTGGAAGAAGCCGGTAATAACATACTCCATCCATCTGATGTTTCGGGTTCAACTTATCCAGCCCAGAAAAAATATGATACCACAAAGACGGATACGGTGAATGAAAACATCAACTCGGCCTGGGATGTAGGTTATGACCACGCCGTGGCTGGTAAAGATTCTAAAAATCCTCATAAAGTAGGTATGTTTAATCATTCTGAATATGCCTCAGGTTACCGAGAAGGTTCCAATCCTCATAAGAAAGGCTCAAAAGAATGGAACGACTTCAACACCCGTTATGATAATGCTCCTTCCTATAAAGGGACCAAGCATGTAAAGTTGGATGAATCTGATGCTAAGAAAATTCTTAAGCATATTAAGGACAAAGATGATTTTAAAGCCAAAGCTGTTAAGGTTATCAAAAAGTCTGAAAAAGAATATGGTGTAGAGACAGAACGTAAGAAGGGCTCCAAGAAAGAGGATATGTATGAAGGTATCAAGGAAAAAATTGGTGGAATCATTAGACGTGAAAAAGCTAAGAATATTCCAATTCTACAAAATCGCCGAGATTATGCCGCCGGTAAAGCAAGTGATGCATATGCGGCAGGTAAAGGTAGAAAAGGCGACAAATATATGTCTTGGCGAGCCAAAGATGCTAAGAAACACAATGTTGATGTAGGCCACCCATTTGCAGAAGAAAACCTTCAGGAATTATCTACCAAGAAATTAAATACCTATATTAAAAAAGCAAAGTCTAATGTAAACAAAAACGTTAAGATTGCTAATGCAAATCCTCTTGGTTCGGAAAAAAACAGTAAGGCCAATGCAACACTTGACAAGAGATTTAATCATTCTGGAACGGTTCAAGGTAATATCCAACTAGCCTATGATAAATCCCATCCAAACCAGGCCACATATCTACGTAAAGTTAAAGCTGGTGACCTAAAAGAAACCATGGAAGAAATTCGATCCACCCTAGGTGAGAATGTATTCCTAGAATCTGCTTTCGGTCAAGCTTTTTCTGGTGCCCGTAAAGCAGGTAAAACAACCTTCGATTTCGGCGGTAAATCATATAACACCATGGAGAAAGGTGAAAACCAAGCCTCCTGGAAAGCTAATATGGCTAAGGCTTCCACACCATCAACTACCTCTACCGTAGCACCTACACCAACACCTGCTCCTTCTAATGCGACTCCCGCACCAACTCCAACCTATAAACCCACGACACAAGCAGGTAACATGGGATCCAAGCCTGCGGTTTCAACTTATACACCAACAACTTCCGCCGGAAATATATCCTCTCCTTCGCCTCCCGCGAATGCAACAGGGGCCAAGGCCACAGGTACGGATGGAGTGGCACCAACACCTACTCCAACTCCAACGGTAAATCGGGATATTACCTCAGATGTAAACAATTCAACCGCTTCGCCGTCCTTGTCTGGGCCCGCAGCCAATCTTGGTTCTGACCTAGCAGCCCTAGCAGCTAAGAAAGCGGCTTCCCTTCAGGAGAAGGAAAAACCAAAGTATCGTACGATGACTTCCTTACTCACGGAAATGTTTGTTCCTAAATGATGAAGCCATCCAAAACCCTAACCCTTATCAAAAGAATTATAAGGGAAGAACTAGACAAGGCCGAAGAGGCCGAGGATAATGCTGTGGAAAAGCCCATTAAATCCGTGGCTTCCAAAGAACGATTGAAACCTAAGCGTAGGTTACTGGGTATTAATCTTGATCCCGAAATACAAACCTTTAATTAAAACAACTAAATATTCCAAGAACGGAGAAAACAATTATGCCACTATGGGGAAATATAGATTATGCATCCGGCAACCAAAAGCCCGTATTCGCAAATACGTCTAATGCATATTCAAACTCAACAATCAACGGAGTATCTGCTAATACAGTTGGCCGATATGGAAATATGTATGGTGTTTCTGCCCAAGAATCTCAGAACGTACGTTCCGATCAGGGAGTTACAGCCGGATGGGTATCTCAGAAAATCGGTACAGGTCCAATCGCAACGATCACCATTAACAATCCAGGAGCAGGATATAATGCTAATGGGTTCCTGATCATTACCAATAATAGCTCAATTGCAGGTGCTGTTTCGGGGGGTGCCAATGCTAATATTGCATTCTTTGTGTCCGCTAATGCTAATTCACAATTAAATGTTATTACCTCGGTGGTAATCAACAATCCAGGTGATTCATTTGCTCTACCACCAACTCTAACAGCTAATGGGTCCAACCTAGTGGCCGCATCATTCACACTTACTCTAGGTGGCCGTGCTGGTCGTCGCCAATATGAGACCATTGTTGCTATGGGATCAATCACCGGTGATGATGGAGCCAAGGATAACGTATTCTTTGTAGGAGTATAATTTATGTCTAATCCCGTGGCTGATCCTGATATCCACAACCAAGAAACTTTAGACCTTGCAAACGCTGCTATTGCTGAGGTAACGGATCAAGTATTTGCTAATCCGTACTCAGCCCTGGAAAGAGTTCGCAAGGTCCTAAACATATTTTCAATTAATCTACCTGCCTATAGGTTCATGGAAGGAGAAACCGGAAACACAGTCTTTGATATCAATCAATACGGTATCCAATCAGGTATTGACTCAAATGGAGAAAAGATAGTAACTCCTGATGCGGATCTTTTCCTTTATTTCGAATATCAACTCAACACGGAAGGCCTTTATGAAGTCTTTGGAGAAATTGTAGATCAAGATAACCTCCAGGACCTTCTAGATGATTATGAGGATGATGTAAAACCATTCGAATGGAACGAAACAGATCATACTGGTGATACCAACTATGATGAGACTGAGAATGGTCTGGATGAGGAAGCCTCCAAGGTTCATGGGTCTCCTTATGATAAAGGTGATTCCGATGCTTATTATGGTCGAGGAAATAAGAATCCCCATAAATCAGGTAGTACCGAACATTCTGATTATGAAGCAGGTTATAAAGAAGCTTCTAAACATGCCGGTAAGGATTGGGGAACCGGTCGCCTCGGGGGCCAAGTTAATGAAATGTCTCAGGGAATGTATTCTCGGTATCTTATTAAAGTTCGAGGTGAAAAACCAACTCTAAATCATATCAAGGGAGCTAATACCGCTAAGAAAAAAGCCGGACTAAAGAATGTGGATTTGGATGAAGGTATCAAAGGAGCGACCCTGGGTTCCATCGCAGGTATTGGGGCTTCAACCTTGGTAGGAGCAGCCGTTCATGCTCTAGGAGCGGGTCCCGCAGCCGTTTCGATGATGGCATCCACTCCATTAACAACCCATTTCGGAGCTAAACTAGGTGATAAACTCGAAAATTATCTAAAATCTAAGAAAGCTAAAGCAGGAAATTCTCCTGTAGTTAAGGAACCCGTTGTGTCTGAAGATATGGAAACTGATAGAGAAAATGAATTGGTCTCTGGGGGTCTCAACACTCTTGCAAAACCAAAGGGTAGAAAATCACTAGCAGATATCCAGAATTTCAAAACGTTTGTTCCTAGGACTATTCGAAATGGAGATAACTTCAATGATGTTGGAGAAAAAGCGAGAGAAAACGAATTGGCTTCAGGACGTCCTGGTAGACCTTCTCCTGTAGAGATTAAAGAATCTACTCAATCCAGGATGATTGAAAATTGGCTTCTCAAAGGCGGTTATGCTAAAAAAACAGAAACCATTGATGAATCAATGGGGGATATGAATAAGAGATATTTCAAGAAGGCTATTGCAGATCGCATGAAACAAACCAAAGATGGTAAACCTGTTGTCCGCTCGGAAATTGAAAAGAAAGAATTGGCAGCCGACAAGAAATCCTTAAAAGAAGCCAAATCATTCAAAGAGTGGTCTAACCAATAAGAAGAATATAGAATATGATTACTGATTTAAATGATGATACATTTTTGCTCCTTGCAATGAAAGCTTACGATAAACCGGGAGCCGTGACTTCTGAATTTGAAGAGGACTTAAAGCGTATCAAGTATATTAAACGATTAATTAAGAAATATCAGGGGACAGGAGAACTAAAGGAGAGATTGATACTTAACCATATTATCATTCTCTCCAATATTTTTGGAGTCCAAGAAGCGGTTCGAATACTCTTTTATAAACTCCATGAAACAGACTATCCTATATTAAAAACCTTTTTAATCTTCCTGAATTATATGCCTGTAATTGTTATGAATATTAAAGGAAAGAATATCATATCGGCCGATATCACAACAGATTTGGTCATAGGAAAGAAGCTCAGAGAAATATGAGAAGTTATCAACAATATCTGGAAGAATTGGCCAAATTCAAGGGAAATCCTCTCCGTAAGGAATTGACTTTGGGTTCAGGTTCTTCCTCTGACATGGCCGATAGTTTAAAAAGACACCTGGGGGCTGAAACCTTAGGTCTTGGATCATTTGCGGCTACCATTCAACATCCTACCAAACCAGATCAAGTTCTCAAATTTTATCATAATGATTCAGCCTATCATCGTTTTGCCAAATATGCCCACGAGAATCATAAAAATGATCCACACCTACCAAAAGTTTATGGTGTACATCCAATAGATGATCATATTGGTGTTGTGAGAATGGAAAAACTCCATCCTTTGGATATGGAGAAACCTCACAATCAAAAATTAATTGGCCAAACCTCAAACTTGTGGGGAGCCCATCAGGCTGATGAACATTTGAACGATTCTCCTGAACATCCATTAACGGGTCAGGGAATTAAAAATATTCATCCGGGGCTCCATAAAACCATCAAAGGTATCCATAGTCAATTCAGACATAAAAATTATACATTTGATCTCCATGGTGCAAATATTATGCAAAGAGTGGATGGAACGCATGTTGTAACGGATCCTTATGCAACGTTTGCAAATCATTCAGACCTAAAAACCATCAAAGAACATATGATATCTGAATTAGCCAAGCTTCATGGTAACCCCATTGTTCAAGCAGCCAAGGAAACCTTAGCTCATGATCCGAAACTTGTTCATGGCCAACCACATCCAAGTGAGTTTACTCGTAAATTAGTATCTATGGGACACACTCCCAAAGAATTATCTTCCGGTTTATTTGGGGCTGTGTACCAACACCCCACTAAACCAGATCAAGTCATTAAGATTTTCCGTAGAGATACGGCCTATGAGAACTTTGCGAAACATGCTAAAGCTAATCATCACAAGGATCCCCATCTTCCAGTAATTCATTCCATTCACCACATTGGTCCTGATATTGGTATGGTGAGGATGGAAAAACTAGAACCATATAAACATATAAGGAACCTAGGAAATGATGAGGTTGATACCCATCCGTTACCTCATAGAATTAATGGAGATGTTGGAGCATATGATACATCTTATGAAGCCCGCGACACGAAAGCATACCATCCTTCAGTGCATCAAACACTTTCGGATATTTCCAATAAATTTGGCCATAAACGTTATAAATTTGATTTACATAGGGATAATATGATGCATCGAGCGGATGGTACTCCTGTTGTTACCGATCCGATTATCTCTAAAGGTGGTAACACCTCAGATAGAACATCCGATTCGAATAAAGAATCTCCATCTACTCATGGTATTACTTCCCTGGTAAACCTAATGAAACGTAAAAGTCATCCTATGCATAGTCCGAGTGAACCTGGTGATCTTCATGAGGATGCTATGGTTGGCGGAACACCACCTACTAACAATGTTGGTACCGGTAATATTGCAGGATATTCTCCTGTCATGACTCCTATCCTTCGCCGCAAGAAATTCGCAGGCATGGACGTATTTGAAGTATCTCAGGATACCTTCCATAAATCAAGATTTTCCAAGAAACACTATCAACATTGGAAAGCCTATCTAGGTGAAGATGATACTGGAAGAGCCATCCGGGAATGGGCTACTAAGAACCCCAAGAAACCAATCATTCTACAAGATGAACGTAGTGGAGTAATGTCGTTTGCTAGGTACGGCGGTCGTCAACGTTAAAAACAATGAAAGTAACAATACTATGTCAGTAATTACAACCACCTTATTACAAAAATTAGCTCCTGCTGGAAACGTTACCATTTTCTCGGGCCTAACGCAATATCTGGATACCAATTTCCAGAAATATCAAATCAATAACCACTTAAGGATTTCCCATTTTTTGGGCCAGAGTTCCGAAGAATCGGATGGATTTAAAACTCTAACTGAATATGCTTCAGGTCAAGAATATGAAGGACGAAAAGACCTAGGTAATGTAAATCCGGGGGATGGTGTGAGATATAAGGGAAGAGGTATATTCCAACTCACGGGTCGAGCCAATTATCGGCAAATGGGAACCAAAATAGGAGTCGACCTTGAAAATAATCCAGGATTAGCAGCAACACCTGAAATTTCTGTTTTAACCGCCTGTGAATTTTGGAATACCAAAGGTCTCTCAGTATATGCAGATCGGGATGATGTAAATACAATTACCCTAAGGATCAATGGGGGTACCAATGGACTAATCAATCGCATTCATTATACAACTCTCGCTAAGTCATTAGTGCCTGTTGATCCGATTAATTGGAATACACCAATTATCTATTATATTGATCCTACTACTCTAATTGCCTTGGTTAAAAAAAGCAATGGTCTAGCCAATTTTCTATCCGATACACAAATTTTGGCTGATGTCCAAGCTAAATTACCAACAGGTATCCTCCTTAATAATGGCTATGTTACGGGCCTGGATAAAAATTCTCAGGCCTATAAAGACTTTGTGCAAAATGAACCAAATATTCCTATTGATACTCTTTTAGTCCCAGTTTATGTTGTAGCTGCATATGGAGACATTTCTGATAATGTAAAAACCCTCCAACATCTACTCAATCTTAAAAATACATCCTCTCCTATAGGAGAAGATGGAAAGTTTTTTGGTCAGACATTAGCTGCAACCAAGGCTTTCCAAATATCAGTTGGTTTAAATGTGACAGGTATCATTGATAATATCGTTTATGGAAAACTTAAGGAGTAAAAAT
>Ga0075522_10001237_pt1 | contig 19459 bp, 18 predicted proteins | sample NGEPerA_FD_74796 | JGI IMG/M metagenome (GOLD analysis project Ga0075522, IMG submission 74796) | Arctic peat soil microbial communities from the Barrow Environmental Observatory site, Barrow, Alaska, USA - NGEE PermafrostL2-A | ecosystem: Environmental > Terrestrial > Soil > Wetlands > Peat ... | reverse complement strand
CGGGCAGCGGGCAGCGGGCAGCGGGCAGCGGGCAGCGGGCAGCGGGCAGCGGGCAGCGGGCAGCGGGCAGCGGGCAGCGGGCAGCGGGCAGCGGGCAGCGAAATAAAACTTATTTTGAATCGGAATTCGAAGGCGATCGGCCTACAAAGGCATTTTGTTAGGCTATCGATTCGGATCACGTAGAAATGAATGTACCTGCTCAGTCCGTACCAACGAAGCTGCAAGTCCTGCGAGACGTGTTTGGTTTCGACAGATTTCGCTCCGGCCAGGAGGCGGCTATGGATGCAGTGCTGGGCGGACGCAACGTGCTCTGCGTGATGCCGACCGGATCAGGCAAATCGCTTTGTTTCCAGGTACCCGCGCTTATGCTGGGCGGCCTGACGATCGTCGTATCACCGTTGGTGGCGCTTATGCAGGATCAGGTGGCAGCCTTAAGACTGGCTGGCGTCGCTGCGGAAACGATCAACTCGTCACGGGATCGCGAGGAAAATGTCGCGGCATGGCGGCGTGCCGCCTTGGGCGAAACCCGCCTGCTTTATCTGTCGCCCGAACGGCTGATGACAGACTCAATGCTGGCCGCGCTTGGAAAGTTGCCCGTCCGGCTGATCGCGATCGATGAGGCGCATTGTATTTCGCAATGGGGACCGGCCTTCCGGCCAGATTATGAAATGCTTTCGCGGTTGCGCGAATTATTTTGTGGTGTGCCCATCATGGCGCTGACCGCAACCGCCGACGAGACCACGCGCGCTGACATAGCTGCGCGGTTGTTCGGCGGCGCAGTCGAACAGATCGTGCTCGGTTTCGACCGTCCTAACATCACGCTGACGGTTGCAGCAAAGCAGGAATGGAAGCAACAACTCCTATCTTTCGTCAAAACGCGCGGTGGCCAGAGTGGCATCGTTTACTGCCTATCCCGCAAGCGAACCGAAGAGGCAGCGGAATTTCTCGCCGCACGGGGCATCAACGCGATGGCCTATCACGCCGGTATGACCAAGGAGGCGCGCGACGCAAACCAGAATGCGTTCATGACCGAACCTTATACCGTCATGGCAGCCACGATCGCCTTCGGCATGGGAATCGACAAATCCGACGTGCGCTACGTTTTTCATGCCGACCTACCGGCGAGCTTGGAAAGTTATTATCAAGAGATCGGCCGCGCCGGACGAGACGGCGAAACAGCAGAGGCGCACATGCTGTTCGGGCTAAGCGATATCCGCATGCGCCGCATGTTTATCGATCAGGAAGAAACTGATGATGATCGTAAGCGGCGCGAGCACCATAGGCTTGCCGCTCTTATCGGCTACTGTGAAGCGTCGTCCTGCCGGCGTCGTACCCTGCTGGGCTATTTTGGGGAAGAAGCGGAGCCTTGCGGTAACTGCGATGTCTGTTTGAACCCGGCCGCGTTGGTGGACGGAACGGATGAAGCCCGGCAAATACTGGGCATCGTTCAGCTGACCGGCGAGCGATATGGCGCGGCGCATATTGTTGATATCCTGCGCGGCGCCAAAACGGAAAAGATCGCTAAGTGCGGGCATAACCAGCTTCGCGGCTTTGGTTCAGGTGCCGGGCGCAAAAAAGAAGAATGGCGGTTACTGATCCGCCAGCTGGTCGCAGGCGGTTTCCTCAACCATGATATTGCGGGATATGGCGGTCTCAGTCTTCACGATGGCGGTCATGCTCTGTTGCGCGGCGAGAGGCCGCTTATGTATCGCTCGGATATGGTCCGGGACGTTGTGCGCAAGGACCGCGCGGTCGCGTCGTCAGGCGCGCTTACGGCCGAGCAGTCAGCCCTTCTCGCGGCGCTCAAAAAGCTTCGATTGGGAATCGCAGGCCAGCGGCGGTTGCCGGCCTATCTGATTTTCTCCGACAAGACGCTGCTTGAAATGGCACATGGTGCGCCGCGCAATCTGCACGAGTTTGCCATGATTGGCGGCGTCGGTGCTTCGAAGTTGCGCGATTTCGGTCAAGTGTTCGTGGATACGATTTCGACGCATTACGGCGACGGCTAAAAGGGCTGGCGCCGGGCTAGGCCTTCAAATATCCGGGGCGGCCCATCAGCGCCGCGATCTGATCGGCATCGAGCCTGTGGTGGCCGTCAACCTCGACGCTCAGTTTGATACCAAGCCTGCTGCACGGACCATCGAAAGTAACACCCTCATCATCCAGCGACCAAGATCGTCGCAGTCGGCAAGCCCCCTAATTCTGGGGCGGTATTCCGATGAAGTCGCGCTTTCCGATTTCAACGCCTATCGAACGCAGAATTGCGAAGGCAGTTGTCGCGTGGAAATAGAAATTCGGCAGAGAAAAATTCAGTAGAAACGGCTGCCCCGTGAATTTCATTTCGCGCTCACCGAATTTAAGAATTATTTGCTTGTCTTCAGTGCCGTCAATCTGCTCAGGCCTGACGCTCTTGATAAACTCGATAGCTTTGGCGATGCGCGCCTTCAGAACGGCAAAGCTCGTCTCGTTTGTCTCGAATGTCGGCGCGGTTGTACCGGAAAGCTCGGCGCACGCCCGGCAGGCATGAACCGTCACCTGCTCTATCTGACGGGAGAGCGGGAACATATCAGGATAAAGCCGTGTTGCGAGCAAATTAGTTTCTTCAATCTTCTTTGTTTCGGCAAACGCTGCAGCCTTATCGAGTACCGCCGACATGCTTGTCAGGAATTGTAGAAAAATAGGCGCAGAAGCCTTGTACATGGAAACTGTCATAATTCACTCCGAAGCGGGCTGAGTTGATTTGGAAGCGGGCTGAACTGATTTGCCAGTTTTCTGGATCAGCGAGCCAGAGAATCTATCGCAAAGACTTGGTCTGATCCAGCCTTGGCACTTCGATCGAGCTGCCTCGTATAGAAAGAGCCAACAGGGCAGGCGTGACGAATGATCGATAAAACTTGTATCGGACAACCGCGGCTTTAAGGGGTTAACTTGTCAATACCGGCTAACGCCCGCCTTCGAAGCCTTTTGTCGCCATCAACAGAATGCCCAACTACCCGGGATGACGCAGGCGGCCTGCTGGTTCATTGACAAGGAGGTGATAGGGGCACGGGGTGGGGAACACCGTTAGACGAAAAGGTTATCAAGCCCCAGGCAGAGTAAGCTCTGCCTAGGAAGGAACTTAAGGGCATTCGCGATGCACCCAGTGCCAGGTGACGGCCACTATGAGAGTTTGGATGGCGAAGAAAGACGAACGCTTGAACACGGTCCATTCTTAGGCATGAAAAAGGCCTGGCACTATCCTTTGCCTTGTCGAACAGCTTCCGATTTCTGCGGAGAAGCCGGTTTCCCAAGAACCATCCAATAACGCAACAATTGTGCGATATCTTTAGCGGCGCGCATCGGACAGGTTGAGCCTGCGAACTGGCAGCTGGTTGTATCAAGGACTGCACGTTCAAGCACGCCTTCGCGCGATTGCAGTCGATGGACCTCGCATTGATCAACTAGCGGCTACTCGCATCGAACGTGATCGTTTGCAGAGAAATTCGGCTTGGATTATCGCCGAATTCGCGCCGTAGAACGTGCATGAGAGCATCAACGACGTGTTCTGGATCGACACCACCCCGCGCCCGAATCTGGTCGATGAGCGGATTGCCATAAACAATCCCACGCGCGAAAGCACCAGCGTCCGGGACATCCTTCTCAATGTTAAGCACCGCAATCTTGATGTCAGAGAATCCCGCATTGATCAAGGACTCCTTTATCGGGTCGATCTCGTAATAGCCAAATGGCACCTGGAAGAACTGTGGTGGATCGCCGGGAAAGAAGCTGCCAACAGTCTCGTGCGCAAGGCGGCCAAATGGATTGTGGCGATGAGAATCAAAGACGCTGAAGAGGTAGTGGCCGCGTGGCGCCAACACCCTTCGAACCGAGCGGTAGGCTTTGTCCTTGTCGGGAAAGAACATGACTCCGAATTGGCACACGACGACGTCAAAGATGCCGTCCAGGAACGGCAGGTCAGTGGCGTCGGCGGGTCTAAGATCAATCTGCTCGCCGGACCGGAACTTCTTCCGCGCCACTTCGAGCATCGGCGCATTGAGATCGGTGGCGGTTAGGTGCGCACTGGGCGACAGTACATCGCGCAACAAGCGTGTGACGATGCCAGTACCGGCGGCCGTTTCAAGCACCCGGGCCGGATTTGATGCAGCCGCCCGGCGCGCGATGTCGGAACCAAAATCGACGAAAAGTACAGGGCCCAGGCATTTGTCGTAGTAGTCGGGAATGCTGCCGACGAAACTTGCTGCCTGATGACTCATCGATATTCTTTCCTTCAGATGACCAAGGCGCCGCGATCCGCATCTCCCTATCTTCGTTCGAGGCGTACTTTCTAGCAAGAACGAATGGAATGAAGTCCCGCCGCACGGTACATGGCATACGGGAAGAAACTGCGACCTGGACAATTTCGATCATGCGATTTGCCGCTTGAGTCGAGAGCAAGGTCTTGGGGCCGAACACCTTGGCATGGCCGGTCCGCCAAGCTGTGCACCCCCCAACACTCAAATGCCGTCTTCTTACCTCACATCCTCGCTAATGGTATATTCGCTAATGCAGCAGCTCGACCCCAGCAGCAAGAGCAGTGACGCCCTCCAAGATTTATTGATCCGAATGCGAGCCGCGAGAAAAGTGAAGTTCGACATAAAGACCGGCAAATGGAGCAAAGCCTGATCACCACCGCAACACGAATTTTAAGCCGCCCGTTCTCCCTTTGATGAGAGCGAGCTGGGTACGAACACGCGGATTTGTGCCGTAAACTACGCGGCTTTAGTCCGGCTAAAGGTACCTAGCAGCGTATCCCAGAATAAGTCGATCACCGCGTAGTTACAGCACGCGTAATTTGAAATTTGGCCGCCTCAGCGACCTTCACTCAACTTCACGAATAACCAAGTTGCGATCCCAACGAAGACAACCAGCCCCCCCATAAAGGGGAGCGGGAGCTATTCACCTAAAAACCCATTTCATGATTTCATAGGCCGCCAATCCGGCAGCACAGCCCCCTGCAAAGGCGGCGACCCCCGGAAGGATTTTTCTCCTCTCCTCACGGCGGTCCAGTTTGTCCAAAATATCCTTGTCAGGATCAGGAACGGTCATCCCGCGACGCCTTCATTTTGCCACCCTTGCCTCCGCCACTATAGCCGCCCTGACAGCCTCGCGCGGGCCCCGTCAAGGGACCGGCGTGTAGGACGGAAAATATCCGCTGCTTTCCATCGCCAAGCCCATAGGACCAAGCATAGGCACGGGGGCGCGCTGTTCGGGCTATTGGCCAAGCCAAAGACCTGCACCGCGCCGTTCCATATAGCTGCCTTGATGCTGCGCTACTTGGCAGAAATGGACTAGTCCATATCTCCCATTCCGCCGCCGCCCATGCCGCCACCAGGCATCCCGCCACCGGACTCTTTTTTCGGGCGATCGGCGACCATCGCCTCGGTGGTAATAAGCAGGGCGGCGACCGAGGCTGCGTTCTGTAACGCAACGCGTACGACCTTGGTCGGATCGACGATGCCCGACTCAATCAGGTCGGAATATTTCTCAGTCTGGGCATCAAAGCCGTAGGTGCCGGACTTCTGTTCCAGAAGCTTGCCGACGACGATGGAGGCTTCCACACCCGCATTCTCGACGATCTGGCGGATGGGCGCCTGGATCGCCTTGCGGATTATCGCAATACCCTGAGTCTGATCCTCGTTTTCGCCAGTGAGACCGTTGAGTGCTTTGGTCGCGTAGAGAAGCGCCGTGCCGCCGCCCGGAACGATGCCTTCCTCGACTGCGGCCTTGGTGGCGTTGAGCGCGTCATCGACGCGGTCCTTGCGTTCTTTGACCTCGATCTCGGTAGCACCGCCGACACGGATCACAGCAACTCCACCCGCCAACTTGGCGAGGCGTTCCTGCAGTTTCTCCTTATCGTAGTCAGACGTGGTATCTTCGATCTGCAATTTAATCTGAGAGACGCGGGCCTGGATGTCAGCCTTCTTTCCCGCGCCATCAATGATGGTGGTATCGTCCTTGTCGACGCGCACCTTCTTGGCACTGCCGAGCATGTTGAGTTTGACATTCTCGAGCTTGATACCGAGATCCTCACTGATGACCTGGCCGCCGGTGACAATGGCGATGTCTTCGAGCATGGCCTTGCGACGGTCGCCAAAGCCCGGTGCCTTGACCGCGGCGACCTTAAGACCGCCTCTGAGCTTGTTGACCACCAGGGTTGCAAGAGCCTCACCTTCCACTTCTTCGGCGATGATGAGGAGCGGACGGCCCGCCTGGACCACCGCTTCTAAGAGCGGCAAAATAGGCTGGAGGCTGGTTAGCTTCTTTTCATGGATCAGGATGTAGGGCTCGTCGAGTTCAGCGACCATCTTGTCGGCATTGGTGATGAAATAGGGCGAAATGTAGCCGCGGTCGAACTGCATGCCTTCGACCACGTCAAGCTCGGTAGCGAGGCTCTTGGCCTCCTCGACCGTGATGACGCCCTCATTGCCAACTTTCGCCATAGCCTTCGCGATCATGTCGCCAATTTCCTTGTCACCGTTGGCCGAAATCGTGCCGACCTGGCCGATCTCTTCGTTTGACTTGACCTTCTTGGAGCGTTTCTTGAGATCCTCAACAACGGCCTCCACGGCCTTCTCTATCCCACGCTTGAGGTCCATTGGATTAGTGCCGGCGGCGACTGCCTTAGCACCTTCACGCACAATGGCGCGGGCGAGAACTGTCGCCGTGGTGGTGCCGTCGCCCGCTGCGTCGCTAGTCTTGCTGGCGACCTCTCGCACCATCTGAGCGCCCATATTCTCAAATTTGTCGGAAAGCTCGATCTCCTTAGCAACGGTGACGCCGTCTTTGGTGGTGCGCGGTGCGCCGTAACTCTTCTCGATGACGACGTTGCGACCCTTGGGACCGAGCGTCACCTCAACTGCATTGGCCAAGATATCGACGCCGCGCAAAAGCCGTTCGCGGGCGTCAGCGCCGAATTTCACATCTTTGGCGGCCATAGCTGTGTTCTCCTTAATTCGCAAATGCGATTGAGTGCTTATTTCTTAGCGGCTGGCTTCTTGTTCTCGATGACGCCCATAACGTCGGATTCCTTCATGATAAGGAGTTCCTCGCCATCGAGCTTCACTTCGGTGCCCGACCATTTGCCGAACAGCACACGGTCGCCGGCCTTCACTTCCAGGGGCGTACGCTTGCCGGTCTTCTCATCCAAGACACCGGGGCCGACTGAAACGATCTCGCCCTCCTGCGGCTTTTCTTGCGCGGTTTCGGGGATGATGATGCCCCCAGGAGTTTTCTGATCCTCTTTGACGCGGCGAACGACCACCCGGTCGCCAAGCGGACGGAATTTCATGAATCTCTCCGTAATAGATTGAATTGCGCGTGAAATTTGAGACAAGTAACGCTCCGCAGCCCGGCGGGAGGTCGCAAACCTTTAGGCTTTCAATAAGAAACGCATGGATCGGTGCTTCGACCCATTTATTCTCACAACGGCACCAAGAATTCCCGCGGTGATAGCTGCACTGGGTACAGGCCTTAGCCCCGCTTGAATCCTGAATTGAGTTAGGCCGCCGCATAAAGCCACAACGAAACCAGCAGCGGGACGAATGACCGCTCCACCGTTGGAGGCCAATATTGCTGAAGGCGTAAGTCTAAGCAGCAGAAAGAAGACGAAGCCGGTAACGCCACCTCCCACTATCGTCGTGACATAACCGATCACGTCGAAGCAGTGCGGTAGGAACTTCGGCCCATTAAGGCCAAAATGGAGCGCGATTGCGCACATATGCCCAATCCGGCCGCAATAATACCCCGGTTGTTGCGGCAACCGCGGAGTATGGTTTTCTTGTTTTCTTTAGGAGAAAGATATGAACGCTCTGCGCAACTTCAATTCAAATGACGCGGCGGCACTTATCACAACGCCGCCCAATGTCCGCTTAAATCATGACAGTAATGCGCATCGCTTCCGCGACACTGGCGGGCTAAGCAGCTTTCATCGTGCCGAAAAAGCAGAAGAAGGCAGCAACCGAGGCCGTCTGATCGGAAGCGCCTTGGTTGTGGCACTGCTGCTTGGTGCGGCGGGTATCTATGCCTATACGGGCTCCGGTTCGACGCCCGCCAAACAGACGATGGCTGCAGTCCAGCCGAAAGCGCCCGCTGCTTCCGTGCCATCCAACGCCATGGCACCCATCCAGACGGCGCCTGTTACGCCGCCTGCGGCCACTCCGGCGGACGTTGCTTCCAATGCGTCGACAGCCAAGTCACCCTATGATGCGGCGCCTGCGGCTTCCACATCGGCAAGCGATAACGGTGCTGCGTCCGATGCGAAGCCGGTGAAGACAGGCCGAGCGCATATCCGCATGGGTGATGCAAACCAGACTGCGGCTGAGTCTGAACAGACAACTCAGCTTAACCGCAGCGCGGACCGCGCTACCGCGAATGGCTCGGTTGCTGTTCCGCTGCCGTCCGCACCTGCTTCCTCGGTTGCCGCCACGGTGACGTCGTCATCGGACAATGCTGCGGCCGGTACCATTACGCCCCTGCCGAATCCTCCTGCTCCTCCGGCCTCGTCGGTAGCCAGTACCCAGCAGCCGGTGATGCCGCAGTCCGACAATACCGCGCAGGATATCCCGGCGGCTCCCGCGGTAACGCCAACGCAGACCGCTCCCGCTGCTCCGGTCAATCCGGCTCCGCAGACGGATCAGGCGGCCCAGCCTCAGGCCCAACCGCAATAAACTAGGTCAAAAAGAAGAAAGCGTCTTAGCGGGAAACCGCTGGGGCGTTTTTCTTTATGAATTCATCAAAGGCCGACCGGAACTGCGCGCGGAAGATATCGCGCTCCATCAGAATTTCATGCTCGGCGCCTAGAATTTCCGCGAATTTCCCTTGAGGCAGGCGTGCCGCGAAAGTGCGTTGAAGACAAAGCCGGCTAAAATGGCGTTAATAGAGAAACATAGGCACAGGAGGCTACTTGGGAAAGCGGATCGATCCAGAAGCAATTGTGCCCATTATAGGGACTTTATATCCGCCACCATTCCACAAGCGTTGCAGGAAACGTGAACGAAAAAACTAGGTGATGCCGCTGGGCTTACTCAGTTTGGCGTTAATCTGCTACGCCTCCCGCCGAACGTATGGTCAAGCCAGCATCATTGGCACACTCATTCCGACAAGTTTATCTATGTCCTGTCCGGAGAGGTTGTGTTGGTCACCGATGAGGGCGCGGAAACCTTGCGTCCGGGGGACGCAGCCGGATTTAAGGCTGGTGATCCAAACGGCCATTGCTTGCAAAATCGTTCTGACAGCGACGCGATGGTGTTAGAAATTGGCACCCGCCAAGACGCCGACACTGGGACATATTCTGAAATTGACATGCTGGCCCCGGCAGGCGGCAAACCGGCAATCTATACCCATCGAGACGGTAAGCCGTATGAAAACATTAGGCGGCGCGGCCCCGGAGACGATTGAATACACAACGTGCCGAATGTCCGCTATTGGCAAAGCGGACGTTCACGCTGTTTCGATCGCAGATTTCTATTTGTGGCCGCCCCCTGCACATAACTGCACATGGCTGCACATTTATTCACAAGAAATTGTTGGACCTGTGTTGCTATAGAAAATTCAGGTTCCGAAAAAGAGAACCGAAGCAGTTAGATAGACATAGATTGCAACTCCCACCTGCGCACCAGTTTTCCCAATAAAATCAGGAAAACTGCGTTCACGTTTGTTCTCGAAAAAAGAACACTTCGGAATTTATCGGAAGCAATCGGAACGTTTGCACCACTAAAGGTGTGCAAAATCCGTGCAGTTGTCGCCGATCCGGCCGCCGGCATGGTCAGCCATGCGCTTTTCTCGTCAACGCGCCAAAATTGCGGCGCGGGCTGGTCGGATTCTCCGAATCGGGCATGTGAGGGAGTGCAAACGCACAGCCGCTTCCACGAAGACCCGGAGACTGCGTCTGAGGCCCTGACGATTGACCATGTGGCTGAGTGGGCCGGTCGGCGCCGCGTTCGTTCTCGCTACGCAGAGACGATCTTGTTCAAGGCCCCAAAGAATCCTTCCATGTCGGATTTCGAACCGATAGTGATGCGCGACACGGTCGGCCAAATCGGCCAGCGCGGTCCCGCGATTTCTACGCCTTGGGCGCGGAATGCCGCTTCCATTTCCTTGGCGGTTTTCGACTTCCAGTCGACCATCACCATATTTGCTTCACTTGGCCCAATGACCCTGAGATTCTTTTTCTTAAGGAAATCTTCCGTCATCGCGCGGGTTTCTATCAGCTCCTGGCGGCGCTGGTTGAGCATGGCGTGCTGCGTGAGGTTGGCGGTCGCGCAGGCGATCGAGGCCATCGGCAGATCCACGGAAAGATCGCCACCGTCGAACATTTGCAGTTTCTCGATGACGTCCGGACGGGCCATGAAATAGCCCACCCTCATGCCCGCCATGCCGAAGATCTTGGAGAAGGTACGCATCACCAAAACATCCTTGCCGGCCCTAGCCAAATAGGTGGACGTGTTGCCGGGATAAGCCTTGCTCCAATGGATATAGGCCTCGTCGATCAGCACCATCGCTCCGGCCGGCTTGTTGTTCACCAGCCATTCGATATCGGCCTTGGGCGTCATCGTGCCAGTAGGGTTATTGGGAGAGCAGACATAATAAAGGCCGGCTTTGGGATTGGCCGCCAGCATAGCTTTCACATCGTGGCTGTAATCCGGCTTCAGAGGCACCGCCTTGAGCGGGGCGCCCAGCCATTTTGCAGCCGTTGGAGCGGTCTCATAGCCCGGATTGGCCGTCACCAGGCCTTTGGCGGGCGAGCAAAAGGCAAGAACCGACCGCGCCAGGGCGATGTTCGATCCAGGCCAGATGGAAATATGGTCGTCCGGAATATTTTCTATTTGGGAGATCGCCCGCACCAGGGCTTCGCGCTCGCCGTTGGGCGAATAGCGATTGCATTGCGAAGTGGTCGTCGCGGCCGCGCTGACGCCCGGGGCAAAGGGCCCAGTCCAGCACTCGTTCAGTCCGATGCGTATTTTCGCCTGGATGGCGGCTCGCGCGCTGGTGCTGATTTCCGGGCCGAATGCGAACCCCGCAGCCGCGCCGCTCAACATCGCGGCCGCTCGCATGATGTGACGGCGGGAATAGCCGCGGGCGAGCAGATCCTCGCGTCCGTCTTTGGTCATACCATTCGTCATGGTTGTTCCTCCGTGAGCCCAAGGTGGGAGAAAGCGGGAAAGCGCATTGCCGCTGCCCGTCCGTCGAGAGTCGCCATCCTATCAGAAAATTTCGGCTGGGCGCCTCCTCGTCAGACCCGAGTTCGACGAGTTAGCGCGCCAAGCCAATATGAATCTAACCATTTGATTCTGCAGCGCTGCATGGCGATGGAAGCTCTAATGTTCTGGTGAATCGTGCTTTCCGGCGGATGGCCCCCCTTCACACGGGAGGGGTCACAGGTTCAATCCCTGTCGCGCCCACCAACATTTCCGCAGAAAAGTTGGATTTTCCCGTTCGCATTCGTTCTCGAAAAAAGAACAAATCGGAATTTACGGGAAGCAAAAGGAAGCTTTGCACGTCCCGATCCGTGCAAAATCCGTGCAAGACTGACCACAGGCCAGCAAGCGACCGAGCTAGTCACCCGACCCTGCGAACATCGGCGTCATCAATAACTTGGTGACATAGCAAGATGACAACTGCTCTCAACGAAATCAAAGCTTATGTAACCAAGGAATATGCTGAGTGTGCCGCCCCCGATGCCGTCTTTACCATCGAGCGCGCGCGACAGAAGAAGAATCTCACGCTCCATTTCGGCGGATAATACCACCGCCGCTTTATCGCCCAGAAAGTCGGAGGCGATGGTCGTGACATGTGTTTCTCCGAAGCGGCGACCTTTATATCATCCCGAAGCGCGCACCCGTCTAGGGATTGGTTTCATGCTGCGGCAGCTCATCAAGCATAGGCGCCCAGGATTCTTTGGACCGGGTCCAGACATGCAGCTCGGGTGACGGCACGCCTTCATCGCTGTCCATCACGCCAGCGATCACAGAAGCCAGGAAGCAGCCGATCCGAATGTCCACTTTGGGTCAAAGCGGTCATTCAGTGGCGAAAATCATGCTGCAACCCTCGCGTCTTCCTTTGCGTCCCGCCTCACGACCTTGAGGGCACCCGCTGGAGGCGGCCACGGGTCAATTGCTCTGATGCAAACCTACGCCGCTTCTTCGTAAAGATATCTCTGAAAGCCAGCGAACACCCTTCCGATTTCTTCCGGCTTACAGCCGCCTCGCGACTGACTTGAGGCCGCCTTCTGCGCTGAGTCTTCGACTTTGTGCTAAGTCTCTGATCGGCGCGCCAGGCTGAGGCTAAATGCGATCAGGAAATATCCACGATCAGCCTCAGATCGATCCTGCGCCCGGTGTCCGACGAGAAGCTATAAGTCCCCGCATTTGAAACCTGAAAGTTGCGCACGTTCAACATGTTCATCACCGCGAACTTCAGCGAAGCAGCCTCGTCCCCCATCAGGAATTCGTAGCGCGCATCCCAATCCATTGTCGAGTAAGCGGGGACGACCACGACATCGTCTAAAGTGGCCGGCACGCTGCTGAAATGACTGAGGCCCAGATCGAATGAGATCCCGCTCATCCCTGGCGGACGCCAGTTGACATCGAAAATAAATTTGCGGGGCGCGACGCCAACGGGCCGGTCTCCGGAGATGCCCAAACGCAGAGCTTCACCGCCTACGGTCGGCTCCGACAGTACAGCGCCCGCTACAATATCGAGTTGATCCGTCACCCTACCAGAGAGCGACAATTCCACACCCTTATTCTCCAAGGTTCCCAGTTCGCGATAGACATGGGCGGGATCGAGATTGAAGTAGAACTTCTTGAGATCGAAAATATCGGCGACCAGGCTGGCCCTGGGCAGGAGCTTCCAGCGTACGCCGCCATCCTCTTGTCGCGTAGTGGTGGCGGGCAGCGCCTGATTGCTATTGATGGCGTTGCTGGGAGCAATCCCGTTTTCCTCCAAGCCTTGGGTATAACTGCCGAAGATTTGCACGGAGTCCGTCAAATCGGCAGTGGCCGAGCCGGTCAACAGCCACGGGGCGGCGTTCAACTCCTTGGCCCCTGCCCCCGGTGCGACAGTGCGCTTGTGATAGCGCGCTTTCTGAACGCCTAGGCTCATTTGCAACCGGTTCTGCCATGCCACCTGATAACCCAGACCTATCCAGCTTTCGTCAACGTGGTCGTGGATCAGGGGCGCGAAAGAAATGACGGGCTTCGGCGCAGTAATGTATTGGTTGATGGCCTGTGGCCCTACATCGGCCGTTACGGAGTTGCCGTAACGCCCATTCCAATTTCGGCCGCGCAACGAGAGGATCAGCCGCTGAACAAATCGGCTCGCGCCAAAAGTTTTCTCCAGCCGGAATTCTCCGCTGGTGGACCCCAAATAGGAAGCCGGGCTCAGCTTCACTTCCAATTCGCCTCGGCCCGTGAGGTCAAGACCGGCAAGCAGGGGAAACGCGTTTTTGGGACTGGCGAATTCGGAACGGAAGATTCCGAGCCGTACCCTCCATGACGAGAGGATGACATTCACCAGCGAGCCGTAATTGTAGCTGAAATCCCGATGTGTCGCCCAATCAGGTCCGAAGAAATGACGCTCCGGCATGGGGCTGGGCAGGAAATCCCCCGTGGGTTGGTAAGCTTCCCCCACTTTGCGGATGTAGGTGTCTTTCCGCGACCAAAAGGGCAATATTTCCAGCTCGGGCAGCGGCAGCCACCGCGCAAGAACACCAATGCTGCTTTCGTAATTGGCGGCCCCGTCGGGAAATAAGTTGTGGTCCGTGCCGACGCCGCCGCCAAGGCTGAAAGCTTTCGCGAATGGCATCACCCCGTCGAACTGAAGGTTGTAGGTCCCCCAACTGTTGCCCTCAGCAAACGTGCTGAGCCTCGCTCTGTCACCCGGCACCCGCAGAGAGAAATCCACGATGCCGGTGGGCGCGGGAAAGGCGAAGCCCTGTGCGGCGATGCCCACGCGGATGCGGGAAGAGGCCTGGATCCGGTCGTTCTCGTCGCCTACCTTGTCGAAATAGAGCCCTTCGATCCGCTCGTTGCCCGCCTGAATCGGTGAAAAGCCCCGGACGTTAGTTTCATTGTAGATACCGATCCGCTCAGTGCCAACCGAAGTGCCGAACGCATCATCGGCTTGGGTGACGGCATTCTCGCCGGCGCGCTGAGCATGAGCGGGAAGGACGGCGAACACGGCGATGAGGGACGCGGCCGCTTGTATCGCGAGCGCGGCAGATCGTTTGTGCTGCACTATCGGCGTTGCCCTCACGCTTTTCGTCGCTCGCTGTTTAATACCTCAAGCGGCGAAGCGGGTAAACCTTTGCCACTGGCGAGAAACTCCTTGTCAGCTTAAGCGGTTTGCCGGAAATAAACACTACCGGAATTGCACCTTCGCGGATTTGGCATTCGGAGTGGCGCTGGCGCGGCTATCCGAGAAATTGCTGCGCTACGATCACGGCAAGAAGCAAGCGACCACCAAATGTCTCTCCGTAAGATGCTGCTCCTCAGCAGCCCAACATTGCGAGTTGTGAATAAGACTTCACCAACTAGGGCAGGCCGTGCGGCCGGTTGTTGGAAGCGCACCGGCCAATGGCGCGACCTTATGTACCGGATTTCCTGCTTGGTGGCGGCACCGATTTCCGCTTCAGGCGTTTATCCGCGGATGAAGAGTCTATTCCAGTGCTTGGTGCCCATAATGACGGCCGCCGTCCTGCTAGCGGGCTGCGCAACTATGGGGTCCGACCGGTTGCCAAATAATTTCAATGTCTTTTTCGCCGCCTCGACCGTTGAGCTCTCGCCCGAATCGAAAGACGTCGTCCATCGTGCGGCCCTAGCAATCAAAGCCAAGCATCCCAAACAGATCGTTGTGGCGGGCGAGCCGATGACTGTAGCTGCCCATGGCTTTGATCCAAAGCTCGCTGAACCGCGCTTTGAAGTTGTTGAGCGCGCGCTAATCGCCGAGGGAATTGACTCGAACATGTTGTCGCGTGCCGCGCTCACCGATGTCGAAGCCCGCGTCGGTCCGACTGGCAATCGCCGCGTCGAAATTCGGCTTTATGGAACACGCTGATTGATGAGCCCGGCGGCGCTTATCCGCCTTTCGCCAAATCCCGAACCTCTGCAAGCAATGAAGGTCGGTACGCCGAGAAACGGTGCGGTTTAAGCGGTTTCGACTGCAGCACGTCCAAATCACCATCATAAGTCGCCATCCTGTCAACGCCGGATGTCCCGATGTTGGCGGTCGCGTCTCCAGATTATCTTGCGCAGAATTTGAGCCAAAAAGGCCAGATGAGCTCCGTAATCATAACCAAATACCGACACGGAACGACCTGGTGTGATTTCTTATGGCGTTGCAGTCTTGCAGCCTTCGTTGATAGACTTGGGTCGTTATCTCAAAGCACCCAACGTTTCATCAGCCGCCAATACATTGGTGTTTAGCCAGCAAGAGCTATTTGTCTTCCGCATTCGTCTTGCTGAAATCTACGCGCCAAAAGCCGGCGCCGCCGATACTGGGGAGAATGAAATGAAAATCGTCGCTGGAGGCTACATTATCACGTTGACGAAGGGCGGACGGCCTAAAAACTACCTCGTCGTCGAAGCTGATCAGAAAAAAGCTCTAGAGGCACTCGGCAGCAAGCTAGGGAGCCGTCTAAAACTTGCAATCGAGCCGTTGCCAATTTCGGCGAGTTTCGTTGCCGATCATGGCCTCGGTCCGGGCGCAATTAAAGAACTTCACCTCTGAGATCCGTCTCGAAGGTCCAGGGGACCACAGCAAGTCGCTGACAGCTGCAAAATCGCTAACAAGCTGCGATTTTATAAGCGCTGCAAGCCATTGGCCTGACTCGCCTATTTCGAGCGTAATGGCGTATTTTCATAAAAATACGCTATTGCTAAATCAGTTTTTCCGCTGATTTTGACGACCGTCGGCGTCTACTCTGAGCGGACATTGAGATCCCGCCCGGAAGCGGAATTTATTTGCGCGTTGCGGCCGCGCCGAAAAGCGGACGCGTCAAAGGTCAACGCAGGTTCATTCGCGACCGTTATTTCTCACCGCTTGGGACTGCCCTAAGGCCAAAAACGGAACGATTTTCGCCGTAAACCATTTTGCCTATAGGTACAGCGGGGGCGTGACATGGCTGACGCGGGCGAGCGGGGCGAGGATTTTCTATCCAAGGCCAAGAATGCCGAAGCTCAAGCCGCTAAGGCCCAAAACCCCGCAGTTAAGGCAAGCTGGCTGAAGATCGCCGAGAATTACCGGCATCTGGCTGAGCAGGCGACCAAGGGGATTCAGCCTTAGGCTTACCGAGCAGAATTTGGCGTTGGTGTTATTCTCGCCTCTCAATATCTCAGGCATTTCAAGGCCGGTGGAACCGACTACCGGGAGCCACTCTTGACTTGGTTCCTTCACAAAGTTCCCAACATCACCGCAGTTGAGCTGGGCGCATTGGGCCTTACTTCTGACCTTGCGCACCTCGCCGAACGGGTGAAGACGTTGCCAAACCATCAATGTCTGTTCAAGACGGCGGATGCGCCTGGGAATGTTGTCCTTGGTATGCCTTTTTATCGCCTTCTTGCGGAACAGAGAGATTCTTGAAAGCTCGAACAATAACCTGCGCTCAGTCGGCAGCGTGAAGCGTCTGCTTGGAGAGCAGGACAACGCAGACCACGGCGTCGTTTCGCTCGGTGTGTTGTCAAAGTCGGTGATCTTTGCATCTTCAAGCTGATCTCGGCTGGGCGACGCCTGCGCTAAGCCTCATGGCAATGCCTATGGTTCCTGCGTGGTTCGACGAGGGACTTGCGGCATACATTTCTGATAATCCGCGATATATCGCGCCGCCTGATCGCAAGAACAGATGCCTTACATCCCCGAACGGACCCCTGTCGGCTTCGGCAAGGGACTGGATTGACGGGAGTTTTTATCGCAAGGCAGCGTGCCGGGTTTCGTTATGGCTCTCGTCTCACGGCGGCTCGCAGGCTGTCAGAAAGCTCATAGGGGACTTGAACCGAGGAAGGTCATTCGAGCCAATTCCGGGCGCCGAAGGACGTCTTCATAAAGCGGCAGGAACACAGCTTCCTGTATCTCGGCATAATCTCTTGCACGTACGCTCCACAACTCGCCTTGCAGGCCCGCAGAGCCAACGGCAGCCGGTGTGGCAGTAACATGTGACATGATTACCTCTCCAAAAGCGAGCCCGGACCGTCGCATAGGCGGCCTTCCAGAGAAGAGTTTTATCAGTTCGTTTACCACAGCTCTTGGCCTTTTTTTAAAGGTGGAGAGGCTATTTTGGCCGCGGGTTTGGAGTCGCGTTATGAGGGAAGAGCCCAAAGGGCGTGTGAGTTATGTTATCGGTCCCGATGGGAGCCCGTTGACGCTCTCCGATTTGCCGTCCCCTTCCACGCGCCGCTGGGTGATCCGCCGCAAGGCGGAAGTGGTGGCCGCAGTGCGGGGTGGCCTCCTCAGCCTAGATGAAGCCTGTCGTCGCTATATCCTGACGGTCGAAGAGTTCCTTGCCTGGCAACATGCGATCGACCGTTTCGGGCTGGCTGGCCTGCGCACGACTCAAATCCAGCAATACCGCGATTAGAGCTCGGCCCCTGCTTGCGGCCGCGCCGCAGGGCGTCCCCGATATTGAACTTCCCCCTAAGTTCCTGCCCCTGGCTCCCGAGAACCCCAGCTAATAGGAACTTCTCGTAACCTCTTGGTACGGAACCGAACTTCCGGTCGCGAGTTTATCGCTGACGGCATGCCAGGAGGGGACGTGGGCAGGCGAGAGCGAATAATCTTGGTTGTAGAGGATGAAGCCAGTGTTCGCCTGGCTATTTCGGATTACCTCATTGAGCAGGAATTTATCGTACTTCAAGCAGCCGATGCAGCCGGCGCGATCGAAGTGATCTCACTCCATCCCGAAATTGATCTCGTTTTCACTGACTTGCTGATGCCGGGCGATATGGACGGTTTGGACCTGGCAGAGTGGCTCTTGAAGCACCGCCCTGGGCTGCCGGTCATCGTCGCCAGCGGGGTTTGGGGGCGGGTCAGCACGATGGCAGAGTTCAGCCGAAACCACTCTCTGTCGTATTTCACCAAGCCCTACCTGTATGACGCTGTGGCCAGAAAGATTCGGCAGGCGATAGAAGAACGAGGGCAGTGACTGCGCCCGCCGTGGGACAGTAAATTATTGTACCCGCATTTGAGCCCGGACCAGATTGCGGGCCTGCTCAACCACCCCGTTGAGGCTGTACGGCTTAGCTAAAAGGTGCGCACCACAAGGATTGATGGCAATCCTAGTTTTGTCCGTCTCTGCGCTAGCAAGGATTAGCGGTATTTGCGGTCGCCTCCCGGAAATCCATTGGGTGAGCTTCACGCCGTCCATAGCACCAGATTTCCGCACGTCGCTGAATACCAGTTCGACCGGACAATCCGGCTCCAACAAGAGTCTGATAGCTTCCAGTCCATTAGACGCATTGATGACCGTGAAGCCGCAACTCTCCAGATGTTCCGCGAGCACTAAGCGGATCAGGATTTCGTCCACCACCAGCAATATGGTGGGTCTGGGTGGGTGTCGGGGTTCCCTACTCCGCAACTTTCTCCCCCGAGCCACCAAATTCCTTTGGAAAATCCTTGAGCTTGGGCAGCCCATCTTTCATCCGCAGTACCGTCTCGGAATAATTGACATGAACCACCGGCTTAAAATCCAATGTTGGTATCGTTGCTGCAAAGACGTCAACCAGCCCCAGGGGCGGATGGTTTGTCATCAGATGCCCGCCACATTTGGTGCAATACTGCCTCTGGCTAAGTGAGGTTTTCTGGAAGGCGGCAACATGCTCAGCGCCTTTTTTAATCTTCACTGCATCCGGCTTCCAAAGACTAAAGGCGTTCACCGGGCCGCCTGACCAGGAGCGGCAGGATTCGCAATGGCAATATCCCATTGCTTCTGGCGATCCCGTAACCTCCACTTCGACGGCACCACAAAAACACGTTCCCGAGTGAGCCATGCACTGTTCCCGTGGTTTCGGTTTCGCGTGGCTTATAGCACGGATTACGCGGGTCCCTTGGGCCCACCAAACCCAGCGGCTGGGTATTCCCACCTTCGCATAATGCATTGCTGGGAATGTCCGCTATTGGTCTAAGCGGACATTCGTCCAAGGCTTGGCGGGGCGATAACGTTATCGGGATGATGTCGGGGGCGGGAAAGGATCGATAACGTTATCGGCCGGTTGGGAAGCATGCATGTTTTTAAGCGCTTCAATATCTTAGCTGTAAAACTCGCGCCTATCCACGCTAATGCGATCAAAGGGATATCTAGGGCGTGTAAAACGATTTTAGCCATCTTTCAAATGGTCGAATGTCCGCTTCTGGACCCACAGCGGACATAGCAGGCGGAGGCCCCACGCGCTAGCATGCCCCATCATGCGGGGATTTCAGATGGCACCGACAC
>Ga0075522_10001236_pt1 | contig 19463 bp, 13 predicted proteins | sample NGEPerA_FD_74796 | JGI IMG/M metagenome (GOLD analysis project Ga0075522, IMG submission 74796) | Arctic peat soil microbial communities from the Barrow Environmental Observatory site, Barrow, Alaska, USA - NGEE PermafrostL2-A | ecosystem: Environmental > Terrestrial > Soil > Wetlands > Peat ... | reverse complement strand
TGCGGGGATGACGGCGCTGCCCGTGCTGATCTTCTTATCGAGGATGTCTCTTGGGATCTCGAGGTAGGAGGGGCCGAATGCGCCGCTTCGAGATTCGCGCGCTGCCATGGAGACGAAGTCGGCGACGCGCTCCGTGCTCATGACCGAGGAGGCGAATTTCGTGATCGGGCGCAACATGTCGACGTGGGGCAAGTCCTGCAGCCCGCCCATCCGGTGTTGACCGATTGCTGCCTGCCCGCCGATCAGCAGCATCGCGCTCTCCGCTCGGAAGGCGTTGGCGACCCCTGTCATGGCGTTGGTGGTGCCTGGGCCCGCGGTCACGACCGCACAGCCGAGCTGACCGGTCATGCGTGCGTAGCCGTCGGCTGCGTGCGCGGCGACCTGTTCGTGGCGCACGTCGATGATGTTGATTCCCTCATCGATGCAGCCGTCGTAGATGTCGATGATGTGGCCACCACAGAGGGTGAAGATGGTATCGACGCCCTCGTTCTTTAGGGCTCGAGCGACGAGGTGCCCTCCCGAGATCTGTGAATCCGGTTCCGGGACCTCTTGTGATGATTGGTGCGACTCGCTCTGCTGAGTCATTTTGACCTCCTGAAGCACGACGAATCGCTCTCGAATTGTAGGACTACACGACCAAACGTCAGCGACTCTGACTCGGGCTCCGTCGCGATGCCGCTCGCTCCTTGCCGCAGGCCCATCTGGTCGGGGCGTACCTGGCGCGCGGCGCTGTTACTTCACGAGACTGGCGAGACTCATGCGCTGGACTTTTCCGGTCGGCCCTTTCGGTATCTCGGGGAGTACCGCGATCGCCGTCGGCACCTTGAACGAGGCGAGTCGCTCCGAGCAGTGCGCCAGCAGATCCTCGACGGTCGCGTCTGATCGAAGCACGACGACGGCACCTACGGTCTCGCCGTAGATCGGATGAGGAATTGGGTAGGAGGCCGCTTCGCTCACCGCTGGGTGCTCGAGGAGCACAGCTTCGACCTCGTATGGCGAAACCTTCTCACCCGCGCGGTTGATGAGCTCTTTCGTACGCCCGACGAGCGTCACATAGCCGTCCTCGGACTTCGTGCCGACGTCGCCGGTGCGGAACCATCCGTTCTTGAAGTTCGCTTCGTTCGCCTCAGGGTTGTTGAGGTAGCCGTCGACGATCGACGACCCTCGGACTGAGACCTCGCCACGCTCGCCGGCCGGCACTTCGTTCCAGTCGTCGTCGAGCAGGGCGATCTCGATGCCGGTCGCTACTCCGACGGTGCCGGCGCGCCGATCCAGCGGTGGCAGCGGATTCGACGACATCTGGTGCGCGGCCTCCGTCATGCCGTAGGCCTCGACGAGTGGAACCCCGATGCGGTCCTCGTATCGGCGCCACTCCGGCGCAGGCAGCGGGGCGGAACATGATCGGGCGAAGCGGAGGCTGTGTGCAGGTGTGGCCTCCATCTCCGAAGCCTTGTTCAGCACCAATGAGTGGATGGTCGGGACGGCGGTGTACCAGGTAGTGGCGCTGTCGCGAACTTCGTCCCAAAAGCCCGAGGCGCTGAATCGGGGAGGAATGACGATCGTGCCTCCGCTTGCCAGTGTGCCAAGCGTCGCGGCGACGAGCCCGTGCACGTGAAAGAGCGGCATGACGCAGTAGGTGACGTCGTCGCCGCTTAAGCCGTAGGTCGCGACGATCGTCGCGGTGCTGGCGCTCAGATTCCGTTGGCGGATCGGCACGGTCTTTGGCCGGCTCGTCGTACCGCTCGTGTGGAGGAGGAGTGCGATCGACTCGGCGTTGGAGGAGCCAACGACGCTCAGCCCACTCGCGTGCTCGACATCAACCCGATTACCTGCTGTGGTGATCAGGTTCGTCGGAATACCGAGTGCCCGAGCCGCGTCCGCGGCGGTTGTGTTCTCTGCGGAGTGGAGGAGCCGTGTGGCAGCTAAATCGGTGAGCTCCTCAGTAACTTCTCGATCTCCGAGTGCGCCATTCAACGGAGCCGCGGCAGCGCCGATCTCCACGACCGCAAGGAACGCGACAAGGAAGGCGATGCTGTTCGGAAATGACAATGCGACACGATCGCCCGAGGCGACGCCGACGAAGGCCAGCCGTCCCGCGCAGTCGCTGATCGCCTCGTGCAGCTCCGCGTAGGTCAGCTTCTGCCCACTTTGCGGCTCGACCAAGGCGGTGTGGGCATCTTGGCGGACGATCATCTCGAGCACGGTCAAGGGCGTAGCGGTAGTCGTGGCCAATGTAAGGTCTCCCTACTGAGCTGGTCGAATGAGCCTAAGGCGGGGGATCGCCAAGCGTCAACGCACCTGATGGGCACAAGTTGACCACGTCGAGGAAGCCGCGCGTATAAAGGCGCGAGTTACCGCGCGGCCGACGAATCCTTCACGAATCAGTCACAGCGTCGGCAGCGTCGCGATGACCTCAGTAATCGAGTGCGATTGTGCTGCTGATTCCCAGCGTGGACGTGGTGAGCATCCAACTGACGCTCGAGTTGGGAGCCAACTAGCTTTGGTCAAAAGCCGTGGTTGCTACTGCTCAAAGAGGCGTCTTGCAAGCGTCATAGCGGTAATGGCGTTCGGCCAACCGGCATAGAAGGCAAGGTGGGTGATCGCCTCGATCAGTTCGTCGAGGGTGACCCCGTTGTCGATGGCACGGCGCATGTGCGACTCCATCTGTTCTGTGCGATAGAGCGAGACAAGAGCAGACACGGTGATGAGGCTGCGGTCGCGCTTCGAGAGGCCGGGCCGCTCCCATATGTCTCCGAAGACGACTTCGTCGGTGAGGGAGACCAATTTCGGGGCGAAGTCGCCGAGCATCTTTTGTACTGCGGTGGGCTCTTCAGGCATGTCCTGCTCCTTCTCGTTTGACTGGACCTAGACCTCGTTTGACTGGACCTAGACGACTCCAAGTATGAGGTAGCGACGACGTAGCGAACCGTCCGTCACGATCGGACCACAGTTGGCGTTTCGCTGTCGCCCAGTAGCTTCGCTGTCGCCCAGTAGTGGTCGGCCACCTCATCGAGGCTCGAGTCGAGCTCGCAAATCCCGACGGGGCCTATCCTCCCATCGAGAACGTCGGACAGGCGGTCTGGTCAGCCACCAGGTCCAGCGTAAGGCTGCAGCGGAGCTCATGGGAGGGTCTGCTACTACTGGCATCAGCGGCGTCTTTCACCCGCTGGAACGAGCTTTCCGCGGCGATCAAGGCCACAGATTGCTGCCTTGATGCTCCTCTAGCCGCGAGCTCGTGCCGGTGTCATCCCGGCCAGCTGTCTTCGCTGACCGAACGCGAAGCAACCCCCCTTGCTTTTTGGGCGTGGGGGTCGCTTCATGCTCTGACCAGCGCTAAAGGGTCGGTCAATGCTCGGTATCTGGGCACTACCCCCGCGCGTATGAAACATTCGGGCGAATCGACGGCGTGTCCCGATTGAGCGCCACCAGCGTGGGGTATAGGTGATGCAGTCGAATATCTTGAAGGGATCGACATGAAGAAGCTTCTACTGGGTGTTGGGATTCTCGTCGGGTTTGTCGTCGGCTCACGCGCGGGACGACGACCGTACGAGCAGATCGAGTCGAAGGTGAAAGATCTGACTGGCAGAAAGTCCGTCCACAATGCGGCCTCGTCGACCAAGGAGGCGATGCATTCGGCCAGTGATGCAGCGACGACGACCATAAAGCAGAAGGTGGATGAGGCCGCCGAGCACTTCAGCGAAGCGGTCGACAGGTCGGCGGAGAAAATCACCAAGGCGCTTGGCGCCGACCACTGACCCGAGGAGCGACCGTCCCGTAGGTGGAAGCGAGACGGCTGGAGAGCTGGTGCAGTGCATCCGCGCGACAGGTCCGAACGCTGCGACGGACTCTGGCGAGACGTCGCTTGGTGTCTCTTCGATGATTCGCGCCGCGTTCTCGACGCGAGAGCTCACGCTGCAAGCGGGCCATCTTTCGCGCGTAGCGATTGAGGGCCTTCGGATTCGCCACTACCTCACCGGTTGAGCACTGCACGGGTTTCCCTCCGAGGTCGACGCCGACGACGGCGTCCGGGAATGCCGCAGCCGTCTCGACACAGATCGAGATGAAACATCGTCCTGCCTCTTCGGAGATCGTCGCATTGAGGATTCTCGCCGTGCGAAATTGACTACCGCGTATTCGCCGAGGTCAACTACCGTTGCAGGATGGATGAAGCCGCCGATGACCTTCTCGACGCCGCCACCGCATCGGGTGTGCTGGACTTCACGAATTGGCAAGGTCTCCAGGGCTTGGCCGGTACAACTACTCCGCGCCGATCGCAGCATTGAGCATTGGCGCGGAGAGATGGGGGGACGCGAGTGAGCCTTGAACGAACCGGCGAACGTGTGGCGTTCCGGGGCCGCGGCCAGACGTTCACCTTCGAGGTAGTAAGTGATGAGCGCGATGACTTTTTCGTGCAAGTGCCCCGGTCGCAAGTCCAAGATGACCTCAACTTGCCGCTAGTCGTAAAAGATGCCGATCGATTCGATGAGCACGAGCTCTCGTACCTGGTTCCTCTCGAGAAGTGGAACGCGCGAGTGACGATGGACGGTCAGTATCGCGACTAGCCGGTAGGTCGCTCCGTACGCCGCGACGTCGGGCGTCGGGCTGTTGAAGAATTTGCGCACGTCCGCGGGCGGGGACGGCCCGCGTTCCTTCAGCGCGGCAGGCACGGCAGATCGATCGCTTTGGCGTTCGCAGAACCTGGTTGTCGAGCGAACGCCCTCACAGCGACCCAGGTATGTTTGGCGATTGAACGCTGTCGTGGACGTCTACGGGCCAGACCAGAGATACCGACGGGCGCATCGGGGTACGCGGAGCGGGACAATCAACGCCGTTGGCGGCGTTACGTCACTCGAGAGAGGCGGAGCCCATGCGATCCGATATCAGACCAGGCGGCACCTTTCCGGATTATGCCTTGCCAGACCACACCAACACGGTCCGCTCGCTCAGTGATCTTCAAGGCAGCGACCCGTTGATCTTGATGCTCTCGCGTGGCAACTACTGCCCTAAAGAGCACCAGCAGCACCTTGAGTTGGCGGCGAACCAGGCCAAGGTCGCGGTGGCTTACACCCAGATCGTCACCATTGCCACCGACGACCATCACACCCTTCAGGAGTTTCGGGCTTCGGTCGGAGCCCAATGGACGTTCCTCTCCGACGCCGATCGGACGATCCAGCGCGATCTCGAGATCCAGGAGTACACCGACCCCGAGCACAACCCGATGATCCCCCACACGCTGGTGCTGAAGCCGGGGCTCGAGGTTCACAGTGTCTACAACGGTTACTGGTTCTGGGGACGCCCGTCGTTTTATGACCTCTGGTCCGACCTGCGCGCTGCCTCGAGCGAGATCCGCCCCGACTGGGACCTGAGCAAGTCGGGGCTCCGCGAGGCCTGGGATGCAGGCGATTACAGGAGCTTCCACGGATGGGACAAGCGAGCTCAGTAGTCGATGCCGACGTCGTATCCGTCACAGGTGAGCATGAATCCGACTTCGCCGGTCACACGGATGCACGTTGACGCCGGTCGTAGAGGTTCTGAGCCGAAGCGACCCGGTAGGTGGTGGTGATGCAGACGCCGCTTTGTGAGCTGCTCGGGATTGAACAGCCGGTCCTGCAAGCGGCGATGTCGGAGGTGCCCTAATTAGCCGCGGCGGTCTCGAATGCCGGCGCCCTCGGGAAGTTGGCGCTCACGAGGTCGACTCCCGCTGGAGACGCGGTTCGTCAGACGGCCGCGCTCACCGATCGTCCATTCGGCGGCAATCTGATTCTCGCCTCCGATCAGCACCGTCGCCTCGACGAGGCCCTTGAAGCCGGTCTGCGGATCGCTGATGTGGGTAGATCTCGCGGACTATGTCGAGCAGGTCCACGAGGCCAAGGGAGTCGTTCTGCACACGGTCGGTAGCGCCGCAGAAGCGCGTCAGGCGGTCGCATGCAGCGTAGATGGCGTCACGTCAGCAGTGCAGGGCGCGGTGGTCGGTTTGATACTTTCCGTGGTCGACATTGACGCGGCGAGGGCCGAACTTACACCTCGTGGTGCTGAGGTGAGCGAGGGTTCTCACGACAGCCAGGGAATTTTCATCCATGCCGGAACGGCAGCGCGCGTGAACGCCCTGATCCAGAGCCCTCGCTCTTACACATCCTGGGCCTCGTTCAGTGATCCAGATGGCAATGGATGGCTTCTTCAACGGATCAAACAGCGAGCTCCCGGGCGTTAGTTACCGAGTCGTCGTCGGTGTGTGCTCAAGCGTCTTGAACATCCCAGATTGCACCGGTCTCCTCGCTCGGAATGCGTCGCAAAAGTGAGGCTGCAGAGTCATCAGGGGTGAGCAGGGACCCGCTCTCGTAGTTCTCGATGAAGCGCGCGTGAAGATCCGCGCCAACCTGTTCTGCCGGTTGGCTCCGGATCCATCCCTGCATGCCGGTGTCGACTCCACCCGGCCGATAGGCGTTGACCGTGACCCCGCTGCCAGCAAGCTCGGCGGCGAGGTTGAGCGTGTGTGCCTCCAGGGCGGCCTTCGACGTCACGTAGGCATTCGCGCCAGCCATCCCTGTGGGTCGGGCCACGACTCCGCTCGACACGTTCACGATGCGTCCCCATTTTCGCTCGAGCATCGCTGGAAGGAGCGCAATGGTGAGGTTCACGGCTCCGGTTAGGTTGACTGCGATCGCCGCGGCCCATTCGGCGCCTGCGACAGACCTCGTCGGTGCCATCGGCCAGACAACACCGGCGTTGTTCACAAGGATATCGATGTGGCCGAACTCGGCTACAGCCCGCTCGGCGACGTGAGCGATCGCGGCCAGATCGCCGACGTCAGATGGCAAGACGAGCGCAACTCCGCCAGCGTCACGGATCGACGTCGCGGCCTCTTCCAGCTCGCCCACGGAGCGCGCGACGAGTGCTACGTGGGCACCTCTTGAAGCAAGGCCGAGCGCGATCGCACGGCCAATACCTCGGCTCGCTCCGGTTACAAGGGCCGACCGCCCTTCGAACGGCAGGGTGTCGTCGGTCGTCACAGTACCTCGAGCGCCACAAGAAATTCCGCAGAATCGGAGCGCGTCGTGTCGTTGGGGTGCACGTCGATGGAGCGGATCGTGCCGTCGCCGTCGAGGATCAGCGCTGTGGGCATCGACCGACCGGTCGTGGGGTCGCTTGCATACTTCCTTCCGACGTGAGTTCGTTCGGGTGGCTGAAAGAAGTGACCCGAATGCAACGGCTGCTCAAGGGCGATAAGCCTAGTTGGAGGTGGAGCGGATCGAAGCGTGCGGCTCTCATGCAGTCGCCTTCGGTCAGGGTTAACAACCCGGTCTGAGGTGCCGGAACGCCGCTCCAGCGGTATCCGGGGTGTTGATCTAATCCCACGGGAGCCAGATCAGCGGCGCGGTCGCTGGCCGGGAGCCGCGGTCGCCGGATCTTCGGGCCAGTGGTGGCGCGGGTAGCGCGTCGCCATCTCCCGGCGGACCGCCGCCCAGCTCCCGTTCCAGAACCCCGGGAGATCACCGGTGATCTGGATCGGCCGCCCGGCGGGCGAGAGCACCTCGACAGTGACCGGGATCCGACCGTTTGCGATCGTTGGGTGGACGGCGGTGCCGTAGAGATCCTGGGCGCGCACCGCGATCCGAGGGCGCTCACCGTCGTAGGCGACCGGGACGCTCTTGCCGCTTGCGAGGAGGACCGCGTTCGGCACGAGTCGGTCGAGTTCAACGAGCCTGCCGCCGAGGCGCGAACGTATGACGCCGGCCATGTCGACGCGCTGAAGGTCCGTTTTGCCCGTCGCCCGCCCGAGGAGTGGCGTGAGCCACGAGGCGGCTTCGGCAGCGAGAGTGTCGTCCGTGCACGCCGGCCACACTTCACCGAACGCGGCGCGCGCCCACCCGGCGCGCGCCTGGAGGGTCCGCGCGACATTTGACCACCCGAGCGGCGCGAGCCCGGTCGACACAGCGTGGGCGATGAGTACCGCCGTGGTCTTGGGACCTGCCGGGGCGGAGGTTCGCGCGCTGTCGAGGACGAGCGCGTCGAGGACGCGTTCGGTCGTCGCCCGCAGATCGTCGACCCCGTCGTCCCAGGCGACTTTGACGATCGTCGCAATCGCCTCCCCGCCGATCGACTCGACGTCGCGACGGTCGAGCATCGCAGCAAGACGGATACGGCCGTCGGCCCGCGTGGAACGGTCCGCGCCCTCGATCTCGGCCACGACGAGCCAAGCGGCACCAGTCAGTGGATCGTGCTCGGGGAGCGTCGCGCCCGAGCCGTGACGTAACCGGTAGCGGGCACCGCCTCGCGACTGCGCGATCCGGTCCGGGTAGCCGAGCGCGAGCAGCGGACCGGGGTCGGCCGAGGGACTACCGCCTGCCGACAACTTGGCGCGTCGGAGCAGATCGCCGGCACTGCGGCGCACTCTTGTGACCGCAGCGGCGTCGACCGTGATAAAGCCCGAGCCACCGCCGCTGAGCGCGGCGAGGCGCTCCGCGACGTCCGCGCTCAGCGGGGAGTCCCGCCCACCGCGCCGGGCGACGTCCCGTTCCGAGAGCATCGCGGCGAGAAGCGCGGCTGCCCTTCGACCGTCTGGAGGTGCCTCGAGCAGCATCCGGGCAAGTCTCGGGTGAATTGGAAGCTCGAGCATCCGACGCCCGAGATCGGTCGGACGACCATCTGCGAGCGCGCCGAGCTCGAGTAACAAGGTGGCCGCAACAGCGAGCGCGCCCGGCGGGGGCGGGTCGAGCCAGCGGAGAGCCTCGGCGGGAGCGCCCCAGGCGGCAAGCTCGAGTGCGAGGGGCGCGAGGTCTGCACTGGTGATCTCGGGATCGGGCCATGTCCGTCGTCCGAGATGGTCGACTTCGGACCACAGCCGGTAGGCAGTGCCGGGCGCGGTGCGCCCAGCGCGACCGGCGCGTTGGTCAGCCGACGCCCGGGAGGTCGTAATCGTCCGCAGCCGGCTGAGGCCGCTCGCTGGGTCATACGCCGGCCGCCGGGCCAAACCGCTGTCGATGACGACCGTCACGCCCTCCACGGTCACACTCGACTCCGCGACGTCGGTCGCAACGACGATCCGGCGACGCGCACCCGCGCGCAGTGCCCGGTCCTGCTCCGCGGCCGACAGCGTGCCGTGAAGCGGGAGAATGTCGACGTCACTGAGACCGGCAAGCGCGCGGATCGCGGCTTCGATCTCTCCGGTCCCGGGGAGGAAGACGAGGACATCCCCGGGATCACGTTCGAGCGCATGACGCACTGTGGCGGCGACGCCGTGTTCGAGGCGGGTGTTCGGTCGCTGCGGTACCCAATGCAGATCGATCGGGAACGAGCGTCCCCGGCTCGACACGACCGGCGCATCCCCGAGGAGGTTTGAGACCGCGCCCGAGTCGAGCGTCGCGGACATGACGAGCACGCGAAGCTCCGGCTGCAGGCCCTCGCGGGCGTCGATCGTCAGCGCTAGGCCGAGATCCGCCTGGAGGTGGCGCTCGTGGAACTCGTCGAAGATGACGAGTGCGACGCCGTCGAGCATGGGGTCTCTCTGAAGGCGTCGGGTGAGAATGCCGTCGGTGACGACCTCGATCCGCGTCGCCACCGAGACGCGGCGTTCGTCACGCGTCGAGATGCCGATGGTCTCTCCGACACCTTGGCCAAGGAGTGCCGCCATCCGCGCGGCTGCAGCGCGGGCTGCGACCCGACGGGGCTCGAGGAGGAGCATGCGGCTGCCGTCCATCCACGGCTCGTCGAGAAGGCGGAGGGGAACAACCGTCGTCTTTCCTGCTCCCGGCTCAGCCTGCAGGACTGCAGCGCCTACGCCGGCGAGCGCGGTGCGGAGCTCGTCGATGACCTCTTCGACCGGAAGACCGGTCGTCGCCGGATGGGGGAGGTTGGCCATGGGCCAGGGTACGACGACTGGGATCGTTACCGGTTACCTCGCCGGCTCGCCGGCCACAATCATCGGATTGAGCAAGCTCACGGTGGAGGCGCCTTGGGGACACCCTTGACACCTGGCACGAATCCACACATCCACCCTGGTCCCTCCGGACAAAGAAGGTCTGGTTCTGTATTCGCGGCACGTGTATGTTTCGCCTTCCACATCTCTGCGAATGGAGCCCAAATGGCCGTGCACGTAACGATTGCCGTCACTGGATTGGACGAAGCCGCGTACGACCAGATGGTCCCTGCACTTCACCCACTGCTGAAGCGGCAGCCAGGCTTTATCATCCATGTCGGATATCCGACGCCAGCAGGATTCGCCGTAGGCGAGGTCTGGGACAGCAAAGAGCAGCATGAGGCATGGTTCAACGCAAACGTTGCCCCAAACCTGCCCTCAGGGGATGCCGTCTCCGTTGAGTACATCGACTTGCACGCGGTCCTGCAGCCGTAGACCAGACTCAGCCACTGCTCGACATCCGGGTCGGTGCCTTACCGATCCGGTCTTGGCCGACCGCTGAGGCGCCTGATGTCGGATCAAGCCAGTTTCGAACATCCGGTGCCTTAGCGGTCGTACTTAGATGATCCTCGTTCTATCTGTGAGCATCCCGTGGACGTAGTCGGGATGGCCTGAGTACACGCCCCGAACACCGGGTTTGCGACGATCACGTTCATCAATTCTGGTGAAGCCTAAGAGTTCCATACGTGTTCATAATTACTTCGTGCCAGCTCGCGTATTGGGTGTGGATGAAGGAAGCCAGATCACATGAGGGCGGTCTTCGCGCTGAGCACGATCGTGGGCGCCATCCTCGCCTTCGACTTCGCCCGCGCACTTCACATCTTCGGATGATGACGAGTGCTACCACGACAACATTCTCGGTCATGAGCACAAGCCATGACCTAGCTCAGCGCCGACGGCATCACAGATCGTTGCTCCGTTATTTGCATTCGCTGTAACGGTGATGGGCTTCCTCGGGATACGGCATCGGCGCGACTGATTCGGCTTTAGTTCATCACTAGCGGCTTTGTTGTCACCCCAGGGCAGCCAATTGGTCGGCTCCCCGGTCCTTCGTAGGGTGCCCCAGATCGCGCCGGTTCGATCAGCGGCCGGTCGGTCGGGCATCATGTCAGCCACGGAGGATGAACCCTTGACCAAAGGGTTCAGTAGTGACAGCCGCTTCTAGGTCTGGCACTACTCCATCAGCATGAGCCAGCTCCGATCGCGGTGCAAGAAGGACGCCTTCCAGCACTGCCCGAACGGTTTGACTTGACCTGCGCGATTCCGAGAGTGCCGGACGCCCGCTAAGGGCGTTCGCTGAACTCGGAGCGCGGCTACGGTGACCGACGTGAGTGCATTCGACCGTTTCGCCAACGCGGGTGTCCCGGGGGCGCCTCGCTACTCGGTGAGGCCGTACAACCAGCGCATGGCCCGGCGGATCGTCCGACGCGCCCATCTGAACGAACAGGGTGTCGCTGTCGCCTTCACGTTCAACAACCTGCTCACGACACTGCTCATCGGGCCGATCGAGGACGTCGCCCAGTTCATTCCCTCCATTGGCGCCCTTATCGAGTTCGCGATCAGTGTCCTCACCTTCTACTTCCACCGGATCGTGCTGGTTACAGACCAGAATGTGTACGTCTATCGCGACTGGCCGTTCCACTTCCCCGGGAGGCTGCTGGCGTCCTATCCACGCCATCCCGGCGTCGTTCATCTAGGCGGCGATCCGCAGTCCGCGTGGTCACGATTCATTCGTCGCGGGCAGCTGACCTTCGAAGACGGCTTCGTCGTCTATCACAGCATCGTCTGGATCCGTCGCGCGCGGTACATCGAACAGGAAGCGAACCTTCCCCCCGGGCTCTAGTCGCGCCCACCTTGCGCCTGCTACTCCGGCCGGAGCGAGAGCGCCAAGCGTGGCAGGACGAACGACAAGAGAGCGAGATCGGCAAGAACCTCTTTCCGGTGCATCGGAAAGCGACGACCTAACCGTCGGACGCGTCGAAAGTCAGAGTGCGGCTCAAGGTTTTTGACGTTGCGGACTTGGCAAGGTGTGATGTCGAGCTTCGATCGCTTCACTAAGGGTTGAGCACGGAACTAAGCCGTGTTTAACCACGAAACTGAGGAAAAGCGCAGCTAGCGGTCCGGATTTCGCGACGCTTCAGCTGCGCTTTTCTCTGCAAGTGCTTGGCGTGACGGGCAGCTGCTAGTGACTACGAGTCTGTTTCGCTGCGAGATTCCTCAGCTGGACGAGGTGATCGCCTCGCAGCAGGCGTCTTTGGTGCCGATTAGGCGATCGCGCCCGGAGCACGTTGATCCTCGATGGTTAGCCCTGGCGCGGGTAAGCGGGCCGCGAGAGGTCGGTCAATGCCTGCCAAATTGGGTTTCCGAGAGAGCGGTTACAACTAATAGTGTCCGCAGGCGCTGAGAAAGTTCGCGTCAGGCTGCAATCATATTGGCAAGGTGCTTCCTCGACGCAAAACGGAGGTCCTTCACCGACCGCGCTCTAGCTCAAGGACCGCTTTCCCCTTCTTTGCCCCGACAACTTCGGCCCCACGGGGACCAGAAACCTCGTCGCCCACATCGCTAACAGGTGAAGGACATTTACCCTCGACGAGCGACCAATCAGCGACCTAACATCCGCCACGGGGGCCGCTCGGGCGCCTCATTTCTCAAGCTATGGAGAACTTATGCGCGTCAGGTCACGAATCGCCTCCTTAACTGCGCTCGGCCTGCTTGCCGGTGGCATCGCCGTCACTGTCGGCATCGGACCGAGCTCTGCCGCCCCTCGACCTCAGAGAGGCGGTCAAGCACACGTGCTCTACGTGTCCAATACATCTGGTGGCATCGCTGATTCGACGCTTCGGAGTGCAGGGCGCTGGGGTTCGCCTGGGCTTCCCTCCGCCATCGGTATTCAGGGCTGCGCTAGCGCCCCGAACACGACGATCTCCGCGGCCGTCGCCGCAGCCAGCGCAGGTGACACGATTGCCGTCTGTCCGGGAGTCTACGACGAGGACGTTGTCGTGCCCGTCGGCAAGCCGCTCACCGTCGAGGGCTTGGGAAATCCCACCATCGACGCCTACGATTCCGCGACCAACACGTCCTTAGACAATGGCGTGCAGGTCCTCGCCTCTAACACCACGATCGAGGGCCTCACCGTCTCCTACGCCGAAGGTGAGGGCATCCTCGTCGGTGCGTGCGACGAAGACACCGCGCCCACGACAACGCCGGAGTGGGCAGCTTGTATTGCCGATTCCTCAGAGCCGACGCTGCAGAACGTCACGATCCGGAACAACACGGTCATGGACAACGACCGAGGCAATCCAACCGGCGCGGTGCTTTCGACATCGACCTACTCGCAGTGCAACGGGGCCGCCGGCCCCCCGGCGGGGACCCCTGGCCCCCCGGCGGTGCCGGGTGACTGCGGCGAGGGCATCCACCTCCTCTCCGCCGTCGACTCGACTGTCATGGACAACGTCGTGACCGGCAACAGCGGAGGCATCTTGCTCAGCGACGAGAACGGACCCACTGATGGCAACCTGATCGCGTCCAACGACGTGTCCGGGAACGCGTATGACTGCGGGATCACCGTCGCCGGGCACCACGTCGGCACCACGACTAACGGCACGACGTGGTCGACGGTCCTGCCAACCGTGGGAGGCGTGTTCAACAACACGATCAGCGACAACGAGACCACGAACAATGGTGTTCTTGGACAGGGGGCGGGAGTTCTCCTTGCCACAGGCGCGCCAGGTGGTGCTGTCTACGACAACGTCGTCGACGGCAATACAATCTCGGGCAACGGGCTCGCAGGGGTCACCGTGCACAGCCACTCACCCGGCGAGAACCTAAACGGCAACACGATCCACGACAACACGATTGGAACGAACGATCTCGATGGCGACTTCGACTTCGGGGGGAACTTGCCGTTAGGGGCGGACGTTGATGCCTTGACCACGGGAGTGATCGTCGCCAACGCGACGGGGAACAACCCGATCACAATCACGATCGCGAACAACCGGATTGAGAACAACCACTACGGAATCTGGACGACGCCGCTCGTCACTGGGACATTCGCCCCTAACGCCTTCTTTGGCGTGACGACCGACACCTTCACGGCGCCGTGACCACCTGACCGGGAGGTAACCGGCGGGACCTCGCCCGTGATTTGATCGCGGACGAGGTCCCTCGAGCCCGTCTAAACCGCAAGGTCCATGACCTTGCGACGGAGATCGTCGAGTCGCGGGGCCGCGGATCTAAAGATCTGCCGGTCGAGCGAGCCGACGCTCCCTCGGATACGCGAGGTCAAGCTCGAACCAGACGGTTTGCCGTCCTCGCGAGGTTCGACGCCCCATAACGAGGCGAGAGAATCGACGATTGCCAGACCGCGACCATGTGGGCTGGACTGCTCCGGCTTGAGCGGCAGCAGGTCCAATGTCCGATCGGAATCGTGGACTTCGACGCGTACGCGACATTTTTCAACATAGACAGCCATGAGCGGTTCGCTCGCGGCGTGGACTATGGCGTTGGTGACAAGCTCCGAGGGTAAGAAGCGCTGCGATCTCGGCGACGTCGGACGGGACATCTTGCAGAGCAGACCGCACCGCCCGACGGGCATGACCAGGACTCTCGGCCTGAAAAGACCTGCTTGTGTCCATGCATTCGCCTCTTTTCGACGGGAGCAGCCAAAAACGTGGCTGCGAACTGGCCACGTGTCTTGCAACCGCTCGATGGCTGATCCAAAATGACTCGCGCCTTCAAGATCAAGGGCCACCATGTTTGAGCGACTGTTTGTAGGAGGAGCATGTTCGCGCTGCATAGGGCCTACCCCATGACGACGCGATGAACCCAGAGATTCCGTCGTTCTCAGCGACGATCGCTCACCTCGACGGCAAGCGGTCGTGGTGTTGCTGGGCGAACTCGACATGGATTCGGCGCCCGATCTCCAGCACGTCCTCGAAGAGCTGATCGCAGGAGGACCGCCGGAGATCGTCCTCGATTTGTCGAACCTGGATTTCATGGACAGCTCAGGGCTAGCTGTGCTCATCTCGTGTCGACAGCGACTTCACGAGAAAGGACGCCGCCTACGCGTTCGTTCTCTGAAGCCAAACGTGGTGAGGGTCTTTGCGGCCATGGCCTCGGCGGTCGCAGGCTGCTACCAGAACATGCTGACTACCTACGACGGGAAGTTAGTACTCACTGATGAGCTTGCGTGAATGAGTTGAGCCGGTTGGTATCTGCTTTCCAGATCCACGGTTGGAAGCAGGCCGCTGAGCGCGCTGCCGGCTGCGCGGAATGGCTTGGCGCATCGACGACGGCGCGACATGGACGGTGGCTGCGTTCCACTCCAGCGGTAACGAGTCCAGCTCAGGGTGGTTCCGTGCTCAGTATATGGGATTTTCGGGCTTCGCTGTTGGGATAGTCCCGGATAGATCCAAACAGGAGGTAGGGCCGTCTACCTGCGAAAACAGGCAGTTCCGTGGTTCCCTGCTTTGTCGATCGTGTCGTTCATCTCGACGGACCCGACCCGGTCACCGTCGACCACGACCTCGAACGTGCCACGACGGACCTCTACGCCGATCGCCTCATGCGTCAGCTTGACACGCGAAGCGACAGCCCAATCGTCCGCGAGCGGATATTCATCTCTAGGAGCTAGATCGCGGCTCCCCTCGTAATGAATAGTGAGACGCGTGCGGTTTCGTCCTGTTTCCGTGGGGTGCTTCGCGAACACAACTACGGCAGGCCAACCGCCATTAGACGTGCAATAACACCCTTGTCAGATTGCGCCGATCCTCACTATTGTGGCGTTCGGCTCGCTACGGCAGTCAAGTCCCGTTCGAGTCAGCCACGACCGGGTGCTCCTGAGCCACCGTGTTCGTTGCGGTTTATGCCGGCTGGGCGGGGGAAAGGGGTTGGTACCAACTCGGGTGAGCCTCTTCGGGCCCGCCCGCGGTGATCTGGCCTTTCGCGCCGGGCTGCTGCCGGCCGCGCGCCTCCCGGCCGGAACGCGGTAGCTGAGATGTCGGCAGTGCGGACGTCGAGACCAAGGGGACAGGTGTGATGCGGAACGAACAGATCAGTGCGGGTGGGTACGGGCGCTCGAGGCGTCGGTGGGTGGTGGGCGCCGCGGCAGTATCGATGGCCGCGGCCAGCCTGAGCATCGGCAGCCTCGCCGGGGCCTCAGCCGCGACGACGGGCCACGCCAAGATCGGTGGGTCAGTCTCGGTGTGGGCGGAGTGGACCGCCGCGGAAGAGACCGACTTCAAAGCAGCGATCGCCCCGTTCGAGCAAAGCACCGGAGTCACCGTGAACTACCAGGGCAAGGGCAGCGGCACGATGGACACCGCGCTCGACACCGCGGTCGCCGGCGGTAAGCCGCCCGACGTCGCCTTCGTCCCTGACCCCGGCACGCTCGATGCCCTCGCGTCCGAGCACAAGCTCCAGCCGTTGACGCCAATCCTCGGCAGTCTTGCCAACAACCTCGGGGCGGCTTGGAACACACTCGGTTCCGACAACGGCAAGCTGTACGGGCTTTGGTACAAGGGCGCCAACAAGAACACAATCTGGTACAACCCGGCATTGTTCGCCGAAGCCGGCATCAAGTCGACGCCGACCACCTGGCAGCAGCTGTTGACCGATGCCGGAACGCTAAAGGCAGCGGGCGTCACGCCGTTCTCGCTCTGCACCGACGTTGGCTGGCCGGTTGCCGACCTGTGGCAGAACCTGTACCTCAAGATCAACGGCGCGAAGAATTACAACGAGCTTGCCAATGACACGATCCCGTGGACGAGCGCGACGGTCACCAACACCTTCGATCAGCTGAGCGGCCTTGTCGGCAAACCGACGTACCTGCTCGGTGGGACCTCTGGCGCCCTTGCCAACGGCACGTATCCGAACTGCGTCAACTCCGTGTTCCCGGCGAAGGGCACGATGCCGACCGCAGCGATGGTGATCGAGGCCGATTTCGTCGTTTCCCAGATCGTCACCAACTCGTCGACGTACACCGCAGGGACCAAAGGCAAGGGGGGCGCCACCTGTACCGCAAACCCGGCGCAGACGCCGTGCTACGACTTCTTCCCATTCCCAGCGCCGGCCGCCGACAAGACGAACTCGACCGCGCTGCAAGGCGCCGGCGACGTCGGCATGGTCCTCACCTCGACCCCGCAGGCCAAGGCATTCATCAAGTACATCGCCTCGGCCCAACCGGGCGAGATCTGGGCGCACCTCGGCGGCTTCACCAGCCCGAATAAGACGGTCGCGCTCAGCTCCTACCCCGACCCGGTGACCCGGGCGGATGCCTCTGAGCTGGTCAAAGCCACGAGCTTCGTGTTTAGCCTCGACGACCTGCAAAGCACCGCCAAGGGCGCCTGGGAGAAGAACCTTTGGACCGACATGCTCGACTTCGTAAAGACGCCGACGTCGAGCGAGACCAAGACCCTCGAGCCAAAGATGCAAACGCTGGCGGCCAAGGCCTGGGGTAAGTAGGGCAGCAACTCGAGCACCGAAAAGCGTCACTCGAATGAATCGGCAGCATTCGAGCTCGGCCACGCGAACTCATCGCGCGTGGTCGGGCTCGCCTAAATCCCCCAGCGGAGGCCCGAGTCGGCGCGGGGACGATATGTGATGGCGATTCTCGAAGCGCCATCTGACCAACTCGCCGACGTCGTCCCCGCACCGAGGCACCGGCCGTGGTGGCGTCACACGAGCTCGTTGCTCTTTCTCGTCCCGGCCACCATCTGGCTACTGGCGATCGTCATCTACCCCGTCTTTGCCACGATCCGCTACAGCCTGTTCGACGAGACCGCTAGCCACTTCGTCGGTCTGTCCAATTTCAAGACGCTCTTTACGAGCGACGACCTGCTCGTAGCATTCCGCAACAACATCATCTGGGTGGTGATCTTTCCGTTTTTCGTGACCTTCTTCGGGCTCGTCTTCGCCGTGCTCACCGAGCGCATCGGTTGGGCGACGGTGTTTAAGACGATCATCGTCATGCCTATCGTGTTCTCGACCACCGCGTCCGCCCTCGTGTGGGCCGAGATCTTCACCAACAGCCAGCCTCAGATCGGCGCCGTGAACGCCTTCCTCGAGACCGTCTCGGACTGGTTCAACCCGCCCGGGCTGTACCCGATCAGCTCCTCGGCTGGACAGACCGTCGCCGGGCTCGCCTCCTACGGACTGCACCCCGGGGCGTCCAACACCCTCTTAAGCAGCTCGACGGTTCACCCAGGCGGGGTCGTCCGTCTCGGCATGGTCGGCATCGTGCCAACGACCCTCCAGACGCTCGGTGCAGAGCAGGCGCATCTACCAAACGCAGCGAGCGGCGTGGTCTCTGGCGTGGTCTGGCGCGATTTCTCGCCGACCTCCTCCAATTTGACCACTCCCCAGGCAGGTGAGGACGGGCTGCCAGACATGCGCCTCGCCCTCGTCTCAAGTGCGGGTGCCCAGCTGGCGAGCACCTCGACTGACGCACACGGCACGTTCCAGTTTACCGGGGTCCGGCCTGGGACTTACCACGTCGAGGTGGCCGCCTCGAATTTCGGCTCCGGGTTCGCTGGCGTCAACTGGTTGGGTTCGCAGTCGCTCACGCCGACCGGAGGAGCCGGCCAGACGGCGCAAGCGTTATTCAGTGTTCCCCTCATCGACATGTCGATGATCATCGCCTACCTGTGGATCTGGGCAGGATTCGCGATGGTCATCCTTGCCGCTGGACTGGCATCGATTGACCGTGCGGTGCTCGAGGCGACGCGCATCGACGGTGCGACGGAGCTGCAGACCTTCCGGCGCGTCACCATGCCGCTGCTGGCCCCGGTACTCACCGTTGTGTTCGTGACGATGGTGATCAACGTGTTGAAGATCTTCGACATCGTCATCAACATGGCGCCCGGCTCGTCGCAGCAGCAGGCCAACACACTTGCGCTGTCGATCTACAACGACGGGTTCACGAGCGGCATCCATACTGGTCTCGCGAGCGCGATCGCCGTCGTTCTTTTCGTGCTCGTGGTCCCGGCGATGCTCTGGAACCTGAAGAAGCTCAAGGCTTCCGGATACTGAGGAGCCACGTGATCGACACCTCTGTTCCAGTCCAACAGAACCTGCCGCGCGCCGGCGGGCACCGCTTTCTCGCCACGATCAAGCCACCTCGAGTGGCGCTGAACGTGCTCCTGCTCGTCGTCGCGCTCCTCTGGCTGATGCCGACTATCACACTCGCGATCATCTCGTTGCGACCTGAGTCGCTGTACCAGGTTTCGGGCTGGTGGAAGATCCTCACCGCGCCGTCGCAGTTCACCTTCTCCAACTACTCGCAGCTCTTCAGCCAGGGCCTCGCGGCAGGCGGCCTGCTCGACTCGCTCGTTACGTCGCTCGAAATCACCGTGCCCGCCACGCTCCTCGTCACGCTGCTCTCAAGCCTGGCGGCCTACTCCATCGTGTTCGGCCGTTGGCGTGGAAGAACGGCGGTCTTCCTCGGCGTGGTCGGGCTGATGGTGGTACCCGTCCAGGTGGCACTGCTCCCGGTTGTTCAGCTGTACCGGGCGTTCGGGTCGCTCACCGGGTTCAACCCGTACGGCACGAT
>Ga0075522_10001235_pt1 | contig 19464 bp, 23 predicted proteins | sample NGEPerA_FD_74796 | JGI IMG/M metagenome (GOLD analysis project Ga0075522, IMG submission 74796) | Arctic peat soil microbial communities from the Barrow Environmental Observatory site, Barrow, Alaska, USA - NGEE PermafrostL2-A | ecosystem: Environmental > Terrestrial > Soil > Wetlands > Peat ... | reverse complement strand
GAGCGCCCGTCGAGACAACTTCCAGTCGGGAGATCTTCGAATTAGGCGTATGGTCAGTCATACGCCTATGTCTTCATCCTCCATCGCACCGCGCAAGGCGGCCCCCGCCGGAGCGATACTCAGCGGAGGCGTACGCGTGATTTGAAGCGGGCGCGGATTGTTCTTTTGGGGGCGGCCGGGCGTAGCACCCGATCGATCGCCAAGGAAGTTGGAGTCCAGCCGCGGATTGTCAGCGTTTGGCGGCATCGCTTTGCCGACCTTGGCCTTGAAGGACTGCAAGACAAACCGCGGCCGGGCAAACAGCCGATCTATACGAAGTCGACCGACAAACGCATTCTGAATTGCTCGATAAACCGCCGCCAGCCGGGTTCGCGCGCTGGACCGGCCCCCTGCTGGCCAGGGCGCTGGGCGATGTTGACGTCCAATATGTCTGGCGGTTCCTGCGCAGCCACAAGATCGATCTCGCGGCTCGCAAGTCCTGGTGCGAGAGCAACGACCCGCATTTTACGGCCAAAGCGGAAGACGGCCGCTACTCAGGCTGCAAAAATCGGCGTAACGATCCGCGACCGCGGTTCCCAACAAGCGGCGAAGGAGACGATCCGTATCGGCCTGCTCGTCAGTCAGACCAAACGGCTCTGCATTGTTGGGTTCCAACCTCATGCTCCGGTGCACCTTTTCCACTAAACCGCGAGCCGGCTAGCTCATCGCATGCCGAAACTCAGTCTCAGCCCAGTCCCTGAGCCCTCTGATCCGCTGTACGCGAGGCAACGCGCGTCGTCGGGCGCGGCCTCGGACTACACGTCCGCGCTAGTGTCAAGCACCGCACCGTGAAGCCGAATGAGCTCTTCGGTCCGTTGGCGATGATCTCTGAAACGCTGTCCGGGCATTTCACTGAGATCAGTCGAGAGAACCCGGTCAAAGAATGCATAGCAAATTTCGCCATTGTTGTGGCGAGAGCGGTAGGCCAATCCATCGAGAGCGGGAAAATCCTGATAGAGCTCCAACGCGAGCTTTCGCGATAGGCCATAGTCTTCGCTTGCGCTTACCAAAGCGTCCACCCCGTGAAACAACAGTCCTTCATCCATGATTTTCGCGAGAGTCATAGCGCGATTGAGGCGAAGGGGCGACCACATGCGTTGTTCTATGAAGGCGCGTTTCACCATGCGACCGGCAGGCCGTCGTAAGACGGTCTCCACGAACGCACCTTCGAGCCGCTCTGCGGCGTACAAAATCCGGAACTCGCCAGTCGGTGCGTCGAATCGGTTTTGCGGCGGACGCCCGGATTCAGGCCCGAAGAAGACAGGTCCCGTCCCCTCGCGATGCACCCGCACGATCACGTCGCCTGCATCCAACCGTTCGGGAAGCAGTCCAGCAGGGAAGCGGGCTGTGGGCGCGAACGATAGCGGCAAGACCTACGTCTCACTTGCATCGAGATAAGCGATCGCTGCGTCGAAAACCTCGCGCACTCGTCCATCTTTGAGCGCCTGGCCCGGAACGCCGCCCAGATTCGGATCCCTTTCAACGAGGAACTGCAGCGCCGACCAACGTCCGGCTTTTGCCGTGTCGAACAGCTTGATAACTGGCCCAAGACCCTCAACAACCTTCTTGTGCTTTCCCTCGTCGACGAATTGGAATTTCGGCAATGTTAATTCGGAGCCATCCATCAGCCCGAGCGCCGTTCCGAGCTTGACCCTCTTGTGCAGGGCTTGACGGCTGACGCCGAGCAACTTGGCCGCTTCGGTGAGAGAGAGACCGCTTCCAGCACGTTGCAAGACCGCGCGACTGATCGCAGAGAAACGCTCTTCAGGAGACAACTCGGGCGTTCGCGTTGCGCCCTCGACTTCGGCCAGCAAATTCGCCGAAAGGCGGAATTGGTTCGTAGCCAAGTCGATATGCTTGGCGAGTTCGGAAAATGCACGCGTCCTGTCATAGCGACAGAGGCGAAGGAGTTCTGTGCGCGCCGGCGTCAGATCACTGAGAACCACGAAAGCGTCGATAGCCATCCGCTCGGCACGCGGCGTCGGTGTCCAACGGTGAATCAGGGCATGTCGCAGTTGGTTGGAACAGTCCAGAGCGTTGTGGATGATGCTGTGATACCAGGTCGACCTAGCGTGACGACGGTGGACGGGTGTTGATCGCACGCTGACAAAATCGAAATCATCGACGGCCGCCTCATGAAAAGCCGCGCTCATCAACAACGCTGCGCTCTGAATTCGATAGTTGAAGACAAAGACTAGATTGAGCGCCGGACTGGCGGAAGGCTCTGATGACAATCGGGGCAGAGAAGCCGAGATGGCGTTGGCCCATGGATCAATCTCCTGTCGTTCCCCGACCGCGTGTGTAGCCGCAACTGAGCCGGCTTCGCGTGCTGCCGCAACCAACGGAGAGCCCAGCCCTCCCTGCCACACCTGTCCTTCATGAAGCCGCAGCCAACGACCAGTTGGGGCGGCAGACCACTGGGCAGCAAAAGCGCCGTGAGGCAGTAAGAGAATATCAGCAAGGTATTCTGATACAGTCTTTCCTGCGTCGCGCGCCCGTGCTTCCGCGACCGCTCGTACGACCGGATCGAGCTCGGTCATCTGGGGGGTCGGACCGGCGTCCTTAGGTGTTTGCTCGGCGTTCATCGATGCCTATCTATGGCAGGATTTGCCACCTTGGTTGATAACAAGGTTGATATATAGCGGAGAGACGTGCTATTATCAACCCTCGCCTCGCCAAACCGGGCGTGGGACCCCAGAGCGAACCATCGGATGATTTTGTTCCCTGATACGAATTTCTTTCTTCATTTTAAGGATCCCTCGGACATTCCATGGGCGGGGGTGACCTCGGATGACACGCAAAGCCTCAACGACGGCGCATGTGGCAGGCGCCGTTTGGCTTGGCAATGAAAGAGGCCTGGAGGAACGGTCGCGCAATCCATCGACTCCGCCCGCGCGGAACCGTTCGACCCATTTGGCGACCGTCTTGGGCGTGGTGTTGAACTGGCGTGCGGCGGCCGCATTGCTCAGTCCCGCTTCCACATACCGTACCATGGCCTCTCGACCTTTCGGGCGTCAGGGGAGCATTCTTGTGGCTGTTCATCTGGTCTCTCCGTGGAACACTGAAGCTTCGCAATCTCAGCTTCCTCGGTTCAGACCAGATGGACAACCTCCTGAAAGCCCACAGCTAGTACCCGGAATCATAAGTCACTAAGACGGCGTCCTTTGACGCGGCGTTGGTGGACTTTGGATTTTGTCCAGACGAACGGCTCCGCATCTTTGTTGTAGGCTTTGATGAACGCATTAATATGCTGCTTGAGTTGTTCGACGGAGGTGAACGATGCGCCGGTCAGCGACTGGCCCTGCAGGATCGAGAACCAGCCCTCGACCTGATTGAGCCACGAGGCGCGTGTCGGCGTAAAGTGGAAAGTTACAAGCGGGTGGTGTTTAAGCCATTCGTCATTCTTCTGGTGTGTATTCAGATTGTCGAGGATGACGTTGAGCCGTGCCTTTGGATAGGCGGCGACGACGTCATCCATGAAGTCGAGAAATTCCTTGCGGCGACGGCGTTTCTTGTGTGCGGCCCGAACCTTGCCGGTGGCAACCTCAAAAGCGGCAAACAGGGTTGTCGTGCCATGCCGCTTGTAGTCGTGGCTTTGCCCGGTCAGGGCGCGTCCGTTCGGCAGTTTCAAGTAACCCTGCGCCCGTTCAAGTGTCTGGATCGACGGTTTCTCATCGACGCACAGGACAATCGCGTTCTTCGGCGGCGCCAGATAGAGGCCGACCACATCGGCGGCCTTTGCCGCAAAATCCGGGTCGTTGCTCTCGCACCAGCTTTTGCGTCCGGCCAAGTCGATCTTCTGCTTGCGCAGCGATCGCCAAACATACTGCACATCGACATCGCCCAACGACCGCGCAATCAATGGCCCGTTCCAGCGTGCAAAACCCTTGGGTGGCGGCTGGTCGAGAACCTTGCGAATGCGCTGGTCGGTCGCCTCGCCGTAGATCGGCGGCGTGCCGGGCCGCAGCCGATCCGCCAGCCCATCAAGGCCTTCGCGCGCGCAACGGATACGCCACAAGCTGACCGTGGTCGGCGTCGTCTCCAGATCGCGGGCGATCTCCCGTGTCGCGTGCCCGTCGGCCGCCTCCAACACGATCCGTATCCGCAACAGCTGCCGTTGCTCGGTACTGCCGGCGCGCAAGCGCGCCTCAAGAACCGCCCGATCTCCCGGCCGCAGCCGGACTTTCATGGCATCGCTTATCATGCCATCTTGAATCACGCGGCAACGCTGCACGATAGTGCAAATATGACTCAGTTACTTCGGATAGTGGGTACTAGGCGTGTTGCTGGCGATGTCTTGGCCAGTAGGATTAGGTGCCGCGACGGTTTTTGGCATTGTGCTGGCTATTTTTCGGATTGTTTCCCTTAGTTCGATGTTAGCGGCGTTGACTGCGATCGCCCTCATCTGCGTCTTGGAGCAACCGTTGCCCTATCGGTTGCTGGTGATTGCAGGTAGCATTTACGTGATTGTGCGCCATCGTGCCAACATTCAGCGGTTACTGGCTGGGACAGAGCCACGCCTGGGGCAGTAGCCGAAAATCGAAAGAAGAATCGAAAACGGAATCGCATATTTAGTGCGCGCACTCTGGGACTGTCGAGATCGCCAACATGGGCTGCTTGTAGCGCCTTTGAGACATGCCGGCGCGGTCTGACAATGTCCGTTGTTCTGTTCAGGGTGGACCGGAAGTGGCTGGCAGAGGGGTAAACTGGCGCTTTTGACCCAACTGAAACATCGACGGTGCACTGCGGTAGAAGACCGGAAATCACCCGCTGACGGTTAAAACGTTGACCTGCCTCTGAAGTTTCATCCAGTGGCGATTGGAACCTCGGCAGACGTTACGCCGTTCGGCGCGGGGTGAGCAACGTGCGATCGGCGCGTCGATGTCGATACTGCCGCCCGCCGCCGCAACCTTGTTGATCCGCGCCAGTTCGCCGTCGTCCCGGTAGCGCGAATAGCGCGCCTCGATTCTCCTTACTTCGTACTCGGCGGCGGCAGAAAACCGTTCAACCTCTCCGGCCGTTTCCCCGCACAGGTGAACGGCACAGTCAGACCCCATGGCGTAGAATTGATGCAGCATCGAAATCATCGCGCGACACTAACTGAGTCGGCGATGAGCCGCATAAAGCGCTGAAGGGGGCGATGGAGGAATTCGCGGGAGCGGATGCGCCCCTGTTCTCATGTTCAATCAGGGCTTCCGCCGCACGGGGCGGACCCTGGAATCGGGTTCTATGCCGATTTCTTCGCATAGACCATGCACCAGCCTTGCGCACTAACCGTTCCATCCACGGTTTTGCAGGTCGATGGGGCCTCAAACTGCACGCAACTTTCGCAGCTTTGCCCTCCTTTCGGGGTGTCCTGGTACTTTACGATTTTCTGCGAAACCTTGGCCGCTCGTGCCGGTGTCGACGTGCCGACAACCGCCGCCGCGCCCGTCACCGATGCTCCAGCGACGCCGGCCGCAATGGTCAAAACCTGCCGTCGGGAAATTGCTTGTTCTGTCATGACACGTCGTCCTTGTTGTGAGAGGCAGTCATCAGCATCATCGTGTAATCGTGTAATCGTGTAATCGTATGATCGTTTTGGCAGCTTCCTTTCTATGAGAGATCCCGCAGTTTGGATGCTACGCAAGATCACCGGCCTGCGTCTGTATAGAATTGACCACCTGCTCAGCGTGACCGCTGTCCGATTGCTGTGGAATAGGCGGGACCATTGTCACCGTCGCCATTTCGGTTGCCATGGCGCGCCTTCAGGCGGTGTTGCGACCGACCCCGAAAGCGTGGGGATGAGATCATTCCAGATAACTGACATACGCCGCGACGGCCTTGACTTGTGTTTCAGTCAGGTTGTGCGCGATGGGTGCCATGATGGCGGAATTGTCCGGCTTTGCCGCATCCTGACCGCGCTCCTTGCTCCAGTTCAGCAATTTCCTTGCGACATAGTCATTGAGCTGCCCTGCCAGACGAGGAAATGCGTCCGCGCCTTTGGCTTTCGGTCCGTGACAGGTAGCGCATGGAGGAACCTCGGCGCTGGGAACGCCTTCCTCATAGATTTTTTTGCCTTCGGCGACGAGGTCCTTTGGAGCTCCTCCTAACGGCTTGGGGTCGAGATCTTTGAAATATGCGGCTAAGTCCGTCAGCATCGCTGGGCTCAGGACATGCGCCACGTTGAACATCACGGGGTTCGTTCGCCGGCGCTCGATAAAAGCCTGCAACTGGTTCTTCAGGTACTCCGGCTGTTGTCCGGCAAGCCGCGGCATTGGAAACGATCCGCGAAAACCTTGCCCCGACAACCCGTGGCAGGTTTTGCAATAGGCGATCTTGGCCTCGAATTCCTGCTTTGGAACGACGGCAACACTCTTATCCTCCGCGTGCGCCACCGCGGAGGCCGCGACGGCGAAGGCTGCCGTCAGCAAGATTGATTGAAGGCCCATAAACCCGCCTCTTTTGATTTGGCCACGCTACGCCCAGCCGGGCATTTCGATCCAGCTGAAATTTTCCGGATCAATTTGACCGGGATCAATGCCAAAGGTCCGGTGTCCGATGCGCCAGCAAACGATCCGGAGCCGATTGAACTTTTATGATCTGGCCGAGAGGCTTTGTCTATCCGCATTCGCCGCCGCCCAGAAACCTCGACGGAAAAAAATTGATTTAGTGTCCTGTTTTGCTCACTCACGTGTTCCGTCCTGGACTAGACTCCAGTCCAGCATATTTGCTGATTTGCTGGGGCGTTGGTCGTGATGCCTCGGGAAGCCATTTGATCCAGATCAATGCTGAGGACGCATCTGGATCTTAATTAGTTGAGCATGGGACATGTTGCGAGCGACGAAACGGAAGGTTTCGGCGAGCACCTTTTTTGTGTTTTTACCCTATTGTTGCAAAAATGTCTCGCCGCTCGTGAAATCGGATTTGCCACTGTTATTGGCTTAGCGACGTTTTCGAGTCTTGGCCTACTGTAACCGCTGTAGGGGCTTTCGATTCAGTATTCGTGCGTTTGCACGAAGTGTCGCGAACAATGGGGTGGCGCGCGATGCGGGGCGGGTGCGGGCATTTTTCTCGACCGGTTGCGCGTTGCGGAGTTATCGCTGCGTTTGCAATGGCTGTCGTTTTCGGCGGCTTGCTGGCGATCGGCTTTGCGTCGCCGGCCCAGGCTTTGCCGAGTTTCGCGCGCCAGACCGGTCAGCCCTGCGGAGCGTGCCATACCGATTTTCCCGCGCTCACGCCATACGGCCGAAGGTTCAAGCTGCTCGGCTATACCACCGGCGGTGGCGAATTCCGCACCACACCGTTCTCCTCCCAGGCCGGTAAGGATGCCCGCGCGGAGTTCGACAAACTGCGCGGCTATGTGAAGGCGCTGGATCCTCCAGCGGCCAGCGATGGCGACAAGGAATATGTCCCGCCGATCTCGATGATGGCCATCGTCGGCTACACCCATACTCAGGCGCCGCTACCGCCACCTACGGATCCCTACAAGGCGAACGACAACGTCGTGCTCTCGCCGGTCAGCGCGTTCTGGGGCGGCGCGATTACCAACAATGTTGGCGCATTCGCGCAGGTCACCTACAACGCGCCGCCCGCTGGCGGGTTTTCCGATCCGTTCGGACATACCTGGACCTGGGACAATACCGACGTTCGCTTTGCCGGGACCGCGAACATCGGGTCTCTTGACCTCATCTACGGCATCACCGCCAACAATAATCCAACCGTTCAAGATGTGTGGAACAGCACCCCGGCGTGGGGCTTTCCATATGCTGCGTCGACGCTTGCTAACACGCCTGGTACCGCAACGATGATCGAGGGCGCTTTTGCCGCGCATGTCGGCGGAGTCGGCGCCTACACCTTTATCAATGACCTGCTCTATCTCGAATTGACGGGCTACAAAACGCTCGGGTTCAATGCGCAGAACTCACTCGGTTCCGATCCGTTCGACACGCCCGGACAGTTCGGCAGCGTGGCGCCCTATTGGCGTGTCGCGCTCGAACCGCACTGGGGCAGGAATTCACTCATGGTCGGCACCTTCGGAATGTATCTCGACGTACATCCGTGGCTCGACCCGACGTTTGCGACCGGAACTACCGGTGTGTTTCCGCAGTCGGACAAATTCACCGACATTGGCTTCGACTCGCAGTATCAGTACCAAGGCGACAATTACTGGCTGACACTGCGCGGCAACTATATTCGGGAGTTTCAACGGCTCGACGCGAGCTTCCTCAACGGCGCCTCGTCCAATCCGACCGATCTGGTCGACAGCATGCACCTGCAGGCTTCGTTCGCCTATGGTGCCGACAACCGGGTCGTTTTGACCGGGCAATATTTCAATATCTGGGGCACGCCCGACGCCGGACTGTATGGGCTCGACATCAACGGCAACGCCCTTACCCCCAACAGCAATGGCTGGATGGCGGAGATTGCCTACATCCCGTTCGGGGCCAGCAAAGCGGCGGGCTGGCCGTGGCTCAATGCCCGCATCGGTCTGCAATATATCTACTACAACAAATTCAACGGCACCTCGATCGCCGCCCAAGACAACAACGCCCTGTTCCTTCATGTCTGGGTTGCCATGTAGGCGGGCGCGCACGTCCACGGAGATTGTCTGATGAAAAAACTGCCTTTTGTACGTGTCGCGGCGCTCGCATTGACCGTGGCGGGACCCGCGGCCGCCGCGGACATGCCACTACAGCCGGCGACACCATTTGCTTCTAGGTTCAACTGGACCAGCTGCTATCTCGGCGGACACCTTGGAGGTGGCTTCGCCCACAGCGATATTACCGACCCGGTGCAACTGGTGCAGGATTCGTTTTTGGGTGCCGGCTCGACAATCGGGACCACCACCGCAAGCCCGTCGTCAAACGGCGTGGTGATTGGCGGACAGATCGGATGCGATTACCAATTCGCTTCCTCCTGGGTAGTCGGCATCGAAGGCGCCGCCTCCGGATCTACCATGAGCGGCAGTACCACCGTTGGACTCCCGCTCGGCAGCCCCGACACGGCGTTCGTCAAAACGAGCATCGACTTTCTTCCCAGTATGACCGCGCGCGTCGGCTATGCCATCGACAACATATTGCTCTACGGCCGAGGCGGCGTCGCCCTGGCAGGAGACAAGATCGATGTCGCCGGTTCATTTGTCGGCACTCCGTTTGGCTTCGAGGGGCTGGACCTGCGCCTCGGCTGGACCGCCGGCGGCGGCGTGGAATGGGCGTTCTCGCGTCATTGGTCGGCTAATATCGAATACGATTATTATCAATTCGGGCATGGCAGCGTCTTGATGTCCGATTCGATCAATGGTTTTGCGGGCACCGTAGACGTCAGGCAGAGCATTCAGGTCGTCAAAGTTGGTCTGAACTTTCACATTTGGGGGGCCGGTGGGTGATGCTCGAAACCTGTTCAAATGGGACGGACAATGTTCGTGTCGAGCGGTAAGCGCAGAGGTCGGATCATGAAGGCCATCGGCTTACGGCTGGTGTTGCGGACGGTGGTGCTGATAGTGATTGTTTCAGCGGCTGTTCACGCAGCGGAAAGGGGCATGCCCGCCGGGAAAGGCCTGGAGGCCAAGCTGGAATATTGCAAGACCTGCCACGGGCTGCAGGGGCAGGGTTATCTTGGATACTTTCCGATGCCGCGGCTTGCGGGACAGCAACCCGACTACATCGAGGCGCAGTTGCGGGCTTTTATCGAGCGGAGACGGACCAATCCGATCATGTTCAACGTCGCGCATGTCCTCAGCCCGTCGATGCTGACGGACCTGGCCACGCATTTCAGCAATCTAAATCCCAAACCGTTCGGCGGGGCGCCAAGGGGATCACTGGCCGAGGGCAAGAAGATCTTCGATGAAGGGCTTCCCGACGCTAACGTTCCTGCCTGCTCCGCCTGCCACGGCATGGAAGGCAAGGGCCAAAATGAAATCCCGCGACTGGCGGGTCAGCTTTACCCGTACATCGTGGGTCAGTTGACGGGATGGAAGAAGGAGCGAGGTCAGGGGTCGGCGGTCGACACATCCGCCATCATGGCGCCGACGGCGCATAACTTGACGAGATCACAGATTGAAGCTGTGGCGGCCTATGTCAGTTATCTGCAGTGAGCCCGGCCATCTCACACGTCGCCGTTTCGATCAATGTTCAAAGCGCGAAAGCTTGAGGTCATGAAGCGCACCGGGTTTAAAATAGCGATCCTGGCGATTGTCGCCTCAACGGTTCCCTCGTGGGCTGGCGGTGTTGACGGCGCCGGCGTCCGCAATTGCACCTGGTGCCACGGAGCGTCGGGGCAGGGTTATATGGCGGCGCCACGACTGGCCGGACAAAGGCCGCAATATATCGAAAGCCAGCTTCGGAGTTTTCGCGCGCACACGCGAGACAATCCATTTTCGAAACAGTACATGTGGGGCGCGGTGGCGGCTCTGAGCCCCAATGCGGCGCACGATTTGGCAATCTACTTTGCCACGATCACTCCGAAAGCCGCCAATGATGGCGACCGGGATCTCGCAACGAGGGGGAGAGCAATCTATCTGGAGGGAATTCCGGAAGCCAATATTGCGGCCTGCTATGCCTGTCATGGCCCGGATGCCGAGGGCGTCAGAGACATTCCTCGTCTGGGAGGACTGGCCTATTTCTATCTGAAGGGCCGGCTTGAGCAATGGGGCCAAGGCTATCATTCGGGCGCGGAGTCTCCGATGCCGATGGTTGCGAGCCATCTTGGCCCGGACGAAATCAAGGCACTCGCCTCATATCTCAGCTTCGTCAAGTAAGCTGCTGCCCAACCGTTCGGGCTCGATCAGGTGAATGCAACGTGTTTCCAAAAATGTTGTTGGATGATCCGGAGCGAGCCTAGCAGGCTGTTGAAAAAGTAGCTGGCGACAGGAATCGCGATGTGATTCTATCTTTCCGCTTTTGGGCGGAGGCTGGCAGATGCGCGGCGAGGACGAACGGTCCGGATCCCTTTTCAGTTATGTCGATCTTGAAGCTCGTGTTCGCCAAAGCCATCCGCTGCCCGCTATCCGCGCGGTTGTGAACGAAGCTCTGGCGGTGCTGGTGAGCGACTTTTCGGCGCTGTATTCGCCGATTGGACGACCATCAATCCCACCGGAGAAACTATTACGGGCGATGCTGCTGCAAGCGTTCTATTCGATTCGTTCGGAGCGGCAGTTGATGGAGCGACTGGAATTTGACCTGTTGTTCCGCTGGTTCGTCGGCCTGGGTATTGATGATGCGGTATACACACAAGGCGCAGACGCGTTCCTTCTCGTGCAACACCAGTGGTTCGATGCGAGCAAGATCGTTGCCGTCAATGCCGAGGGCGTTGAGCAATTTCGGCAATTCATCCGCAGCATGCGGCCCTAGACGAACTAATTCATTCAGATCGGCGGGAGACACCGCAAATCGGCTGCGATGCCGTCAAACTCTGACGTGTTGAGCTAGCGCATCTCGTTGAGCTCCCGGCGGTGCTTGAGCCAGTCGCCGAACTCATGGGTCAATCGTTCGACGACGGAATGCGACCTGTCTCGCATGCTGTCTTGGGTAGTCACGGAATACCTCCGATCGCCAGCAGAAACTTGATGACAATACACAGTGTCGGCTTGGGATCGGCATTAGGCCGGAGCATCATTGCCCATGGGTAGGTGACTTTGATTTGGATCAATGCGCTAGATAGAGCAGCATTCACTATTCATATTCCATGATCCCGAAGGGAGGAGGGTTAGATGCCAGCCTCATACGATCACCACTGGTCGATTTTCAAAGCTTGGCAATTTTGGAAAGCATCCTGCTTGAGCTTTGCTGATTCTGATGTTTGTAGCGAATACGAACTGAAGCGCAGAGCCCATTACTTGGGTATTCCTGTTGCCCAGCTACGTTGGGTTTCAAGTTATAGACCCGACCCAATCAGTCTCTTGGAGCGCCGCATGGAAGCGCTTTTGCTCAATCCGGACGAAGTTGCACACATAGAGCCCCTATCGGTCCGGGAACTTCAGCATCGTTGCGTAAAGTGTGAGAAGCGTAAACAGTGCGCGTTAGATCTCGCAGACGCATTCGCCGATCCCGGCTGGCAGTCTTGGCGGGATTATTGCCCGAATGCCGCGATACTCACGATGCTAAGCACTTTCCAAAGCTGCTCGAAAATTTACAAATAGAGCAATCGCTGTTGGCTTATTGTTAGCCGTACGCGCATCTTTTGCCGATCGACCTTGCACGCGGCCGCAAGAGGACATCCGAGACTGTCGCGTGACGGACCAAACATAATCTTTGCCAGTGAATTGTTCCGGCGTTGGCAGCGACACTAATTATAACTATTTGCAATAAAGTCAGAAAAAGGTCTCTCAGCGCCGAGGCGCAAGCCACATTTGGATAAGTGGCGCGAGATATTTTCAGTTTCAAATCCCACGCCCCTTGGCATAAATATTATAGTTATTGAGCCTTCTGGCCCAGTGAGTTGATGGTCGCTGCGTTGCCGCAATATTCCTCGTAGTGCTGACCGGATGTTCCGGCGGCGATATCGTGATCGCACTGGCGCTTGTGTTGGCAAGACGCGCAGACGCGCTCCATGTCTCGGAGAACCAGCGGCAACGTGCGTGCGATGGCCTTCTCGTCGATGCCGAGAGCCGTGAGCAATTTCGGCAGTTCTTCGATCGCATGCGGGCCTCGGCGAACGAGCGTATCGAGATCGTCAGGCGTGACACCGAGTTCGTGCGCGATTCGCGCGAACTCGCCAGTGTCGAACTCGCGCATCTCGCTAATCTCTTGTCTATGTTTGAGCCAGTTGTCGAACATATTGATCAGCTTGCCGCCGATCGGGTATGACCTAATCTCGCGCATTGAGCCCTCCGCTGTTGGTTAAATTTAATAAGTATGATCGTCGACAGAAGACGGTGCGGCATTGCGGTAGATCAACAATGGAAAATCAAAATTGTCACGACCGAGACGAATTGTTCCATTTTTTTGCTTAGACCGAGCAGCTATTTGACCTGGGTCAAGTTGTATCGCCAGCGACGGTTGTAGGGTTATTCTCGTCCAGCACCTCTCAGCGTGACGCTCCCGGGTGCGATGCGATTAGATCCTTCCAGAGTTTGGTCCAGGAAGTCTATATTGGGGTGGGGAATGCTGCGCGCTTTCTTCCCAACCTTGTTCTGCGGAGAAGCCGCCAGCGTACTTGAGCTCAGGGGCTCGCTACTCAAGTCTATTTCCACTCGGGAAAGACGATATTCTCAGAGAGTGAGCCTGCAGATGCCGTTTATGGCCTTTCTCAGGGTGTTGTACGCCTTTACAAACTGCTGCCGGACGGACGGCGTCAGGTTCTAGCATTTGCGCTACCTGGCGATTTCCTCGGAATGCCGCTCGCTGACCGGCATAACTTTTCGGCCGACGTAAATCGGCGCGGTGGCCTTGTGCCGCTTTTCACGCGACGACCTTATAAAATTCATTCAATCCAGCCCCAGCATCATGCGGCTGTTGATTGAATTCGCGATCCGCGAACTTGATATGGCACAGGATCAGTTGCTGCTGCTCGGCAATGGATCGGCGGAGGAAAAAGTTGCGGCGTTTCTCGTCAGTTGGCGCAACCGGTTGGCGCGCCTCTCTGCATTTTCGGAAACTGTGCCGCTGCCGATGCGGCGTCAGGATATTGCTGATTTTCTCAGCCTGAAACTTGAAACGGTCAGTCGCACACTCGCCAAACTTGAGCAGAAGAACGTAATTCGCCTCGTTCCGAACGGAGTCTTCCTAACGGGCCTGGCGCAGACACTTCTAGTCACCGGGAGAAGCCACCAGCCACAGATTTGAGGATTCAAAATCATGCGCTCTGTTTTAATTTGTCGGACAGCGAGCAGACAAACTGGCTTTCGGTGCGGTAACTATTCGCGTTCGTTATTGTGGGACGTCTGCCATGGCAAGATCTGCATTAAGTACTCACTTGAGCCCAACGAGCTGAGAAAGCTCGCAGAAACAAACGGGACCTGAACCGCCTGAAGAAATAACGTCATACAACCAGAGCCAAGGAAGGCTGAATGCGGCTCTTGGGACGGGGTGTCAAGTGTGTGTGGGGCGGGCGCGAGGTATTTACCGGGCCTGAGTTCGAAGTCTCCTCGGGCGAGGCGCTCGCGATCACCGGCCCCAACGGATCGGGCAAAACCTCGCTGCTGCGGATGATCGCGGGCCTGCCTCTCGGTCGCTGGCGGCTCGATCGGCCTGGAGGGCGGTGAGAGCGAGCTGACGCTCCCCGAACAGGCCCATTACCTCGGTCACCGTGACGCTCGCCGACAAGCGGCAAGAAGATATCCTTGATCGCCATGTGTGCTCCTCCTTTGGTCACAAAGGTAGGTATCCCCGCACAACTGTTGTTGATCTTCATCAAGACGGTATCATAGACAAGCAGCCGTCCTACCTTGATCGAGGTCAAGGGCTCGCCGGCCGGCAGCTCTGTGTAGTATCTTGGCCGCTATGGAGGTTCTTTCCGGAGAAACCGATGCGTGCAATGGTGTTGTCTGCCCCGGGCGTCCCTCTCCAGATGGTAGAGCGCGCGGACCCCATCCCCGGCGACGGAGAAATTCGCGTCAAGGTGAGTGCGTGCGGGGTCTGCCGCACCGACCTGCATGTCATCGATGCGGAGCTTCCCGGCATCAAATATCCGATCGTTCCAGGCCATGAAATCGTCGGCCGCGTCGACCTCGTCGGCAGCAAGGTCAAGACACACCGGATTGGCGACCGGGTCGGAATCCCCTGGCTTGGATACACCTGCGGCGTCTGCCGGTTCTGCAAGGAGGGTATGGAAAATCTCTGCGACCGTCCGCTGTTCACCGGGTACACCCGCGACGGTGGCTTCGCTACGCACACCATCGCCGACGCGCGCTATGCTTTCCCGCTCGGCGAAGACGGTGACGATGTTTCGATCGCGCCGCTGTTGTGCGCCGGCCTGATCGGCTGGCGATCGCTGGTGATGGCGGGTAACGCCAAACGGCTCGGCATCTATGGCTTCGGCGCAGCCGGGCACATCGTTGCCCAGATCGCGCGCTGGCAGGGCAGATCCGTCTTTGCCTTCACGCGGTCTGGTGACTTTGCGGCGCAAGATTTTGCCCGCCGACTCGGGGCGGTGTGGGCCGGAGCATCGGATCAGCTGCCCGACACTCCGCTCGATGCCGCCATCATCTACGCCCCCGCTGGAGAACTGGTGCCGGCGGCATTGCGCGCGGTGCGCAAGGGCGGCCGGGTGGTCTGCGCCGGCATCCACATGAGTGATATTCCAAGCTTTCCTTACGATATTTTGTGGGAGGAAAGACAATTGGTGTCGGTCGCCAAACTTACACGCCAGGACGGACTGAATTTTCTGAAAATCGTCCCACAGGCCGGAATCCGAACCGAGACGACGGCATTCGCGCTTGGCGAGGCCAACGAGGTCCTTCAAAAGCTGCGGACGGGACAAATCCTGGGTGCCGCAGTGCTCAAACCCTAGGTCCGCAGCATGACAGCTTCGACGTCAGCCGATGCCGACGCGCAGGACCGGGTCTTCGCATTTCTGACGGACCCGGCGACGCATCCTGGCGTGCACCGCATTGATACGCACGCAGCAGCGGTTTTCCTCGAAGGGGCCAGCGCCCTGAAGATCAAGCTCGCCGCCCGATTCCCATACCTCGACTACTCGACACTGGCGAAACGTAAGGCAGCCTGCGATGAAGAAATAAAGGTAAATCGTCCGTTCGCGCCACAAATCTATCATCGTGTTGTTCCGATCACGCAAAATGCCGACGGATCATTGGGTATCGACGGAAGCGGACCGCCGGTCGAATTCGCGATTGAAATGACCCGTTTCGACGAACGTCAAACCATCGATCATCTGGCAGAAGCCGGTGAGCCAGATCGCGACCTCGTCGACGCCATTGCCGATGTGATCGCCGCCTCCCACGCCGTCGCACCGCCGGCGCCGGCTGAACCCTGGATCGAATCTATCCCGGCGTTCATTGATGACAATAGCATGGCATTCCGAACCGCAGCCTTTCCTGCAAGCGATGTAGACGACCTCGACGACGCGTCTCGATCTGCGTTCTGTCGGGTCCGAAAGTTGCTGGAGCAGCGCGGCAAACAGGGATATGTGCGGCGGTGCCACGGCGACCTGCATCTGGCGAACATCGTGCTGATCGAGCATAAGCCCGTCCTGTTCGATGCGATAGAATTCGATCTCACGATTGCGTCGGTGGATATTGTCTACGATCTTGCTTTCCCCATGATGGATTTACTTCACTACGGCCGGCGTGCTGCCGCAAACGACCTCCTCAACAGGTATCTGAAGACAGCGCCCCTCGAACATATCGACGCGCTCGCGGCGTTACCATTGTTTATGTCGCTCCGGGCGGCTATCCGCGCCAAGGTGCTGCTGGCCCGTCTTGGCCGGTCATCGCGCGGCAAGGCTGAAATACTGTATCCGGCTCAGGCCTATTTCAAACTTGCGCAGCAGTTGATCCACCCTCCGGCGCCAACGCTCGTAGCTGTTGGCGGATTGTCTGGAACCGGAAAATCGGTTCTGGCGCGCGCGCTTGCTCCGATCGTCACGCCGCAACCGGGAGCGGTTGTGTTGCGCACCGATGTCCTGCGAAAGCAAGAATTCGGAGTCAATGAAACGGATCGGCTGCCCGAGACCGCATACCAGTCGGAAATGACCAAGAAAATCTACGACCTCCTCGTGCAACAGGCCGCGCGGATTCTTTCACAAGGTCATTCCGTCATCGTCGATGCAGTGTTTGCACAAGAGTCTGAACGGGCCGCGATATGCGAGGTTGCGCACAGGTTGAACATCAGGTTAGTCGGCCTTTTTCTCCAGACGGACCTTGCGACCAGGCTGAGCCGCGTCGGCCACCGGCGGCGCGATGCGTCTGACGCTACGCCCGAGATCGCCGGGCTGCAGGAACAATATGATAGTGGCGCCGTAGACTGGGACATCATCGATGCCTCCGGAACGCCCGGACATATCTTGGAGCGGTGCCGGACTCGAATCACGCATCGTAAGGCGGCTTAGGACATGTCGCCATTGCCAAAACCGGGAAGTAAAGTCGCTTCTCGCATCGAGTGGAGACCGCAGTCGCACCCACGGCTAGATCCGGCGATGGCATGCGACACAGCTTTTCGCGTGGTGGCGCGCCGCTGTTTTGCGGATTTGACGGCAAATCATGCCGCTACGTGCATAGGCGAGCCTGAAGCGCTGCATCAAATGCGGGTTGCGCTTGCTCGCCTGGGCGCGGCCATCTCGTTTTTCTCGCCGATGGTTGCCGACTCCCAACGGGAGCAAATCAGGGTCGAACTGAAGTGGCTGCATGGACTACTTGGCGCCGTGCGCGATCTCGATGTAACCATTCAAGCGGCTAGGGGCTGCCGGTAACCAGCGGCCCCGCGACTATCCATTCTGGAAGGCAAAGCGGGCGCAGGCCCATCGGCGTCTGGCACGGGCGCTCCGTTCGGCGAGATATCGGCGTCTGATCAAAAGTGCATCTGGCTGGATCGAGAACGGACCCTGGTCCATCGCAAAGGGAAAACAAGCTACCCGGGAGCGCGCTTGCCCGATCGCGGCATATAGCGCCGGCAAATTGATGCGGTGGCAGGGAAAGGTTCTGAAGAAAAGCCGAAAACTCCGGGATATGGGTGCGAAAAAGCGCCATCGGCTGCGCCTGTTCAACAAGAAAACCTATTATTCGACCGAATTTTTTGCGGACCTGTTCCGAAATGAAGGACTGTCCCGGCAACGGGCTGCGCTGAAGCATTTGCGCCTAGCGCAAAAAGCGCTCGGGCAGTTGAACGACGATGCAAAAGGCCAATCTCTGGCAGCCGCTCTGCAACGAGACGGTGTCCGCGCGTCCCTGCAATTTCCTCGCCCCAAGCGTGAAAAGAGATTGATACGAAGCGCTGCCACAGCCTACCGGAAACTGGCTGCCCTGAAACCGCTTCGGTTTTTAGGGAGCGGTGCGATTCAAAGACGGACGTAGTCGCCCGGCGCATCAGGCAAACTCCGATCATCCGCGCGCGCAACGCCCATCCGGGGCGGATCGCCCGGCTCGCCGGATTGCGCAGTGAGCCACCTCGCCCATTCCGGCCACCATGATCCTTCGACCCTGGGGGCCGCCTTCAGCCATTCGTCCGGCCCGATATAGGCGGCGTCTGTCGCTTTCGTCCTGACCTGATAGAAATGTCCCTGTTCACCCGGCGGCGCCACGATGCCCGCATTGTGACCGCCGCTGGTCAAGAGGTACGTGACGTCGGCTTCCACCTGATAATTTATCTTGTAGGTGGATTTCCAGGGCGCCACGTGATCACGAAGCGTCCCGACCACGAACATCGGCATATGAATATCTGACAGAGCAACCGGCCTTCCTTCGACGAGGTAGCGGCCCTCGGCCAGATCGTTGTCGAGAAACAGCTTGCGCAGATATTCGGAATGCATTCGGTATGGCAGGCGCGTGGCGTCGGCGTTCCAGGCCATCAGGTCGCTGGGCGGCACCCGTTCTCTCATGAGGTAGTCGCGGGTGAGCTTCGACCAGATCAGATCGTTCGAGCGCAACAACTGGAATGCGCCCGCCATCTGCGTAGTGTCGAGAACGCCGCGTTCCCACATCATGTCTTCCAGAAATGAAACCTGGCTCTCGTTGATGAACAGGGTCAGTTCACCTGCCTCGGTGAAATCCGTTTGCGCCGCAAGCAAGGTAACCGACTTCAATCTGGTATCACCGTCTCGCGCCATGGTTGCGGCAGCAATCGATAACAATGTCCCGCCCAGGCAGTAACCCAGCGCATGAATTTTGCAGCCCGGCTCGATATCGCCGATGGTCGCGACCGCGGCTTCGACGCCAAGCCGGCGATAATCATCAAAGGCGATATCGCGATCCTGAGCCCCCGGATTGCGCCATGAAATCATGAAGACGGTAAAGCCTTCCCCGGCCAGGAACTTCACCAGTGAGTTTTGCGGCGACAGGTCGAGGATGTAGTATTTCATGATCCAGGCCGGCACGATCAGGATCGGCTCCGGATGCACCTTGCCGGTGGTTGGATAGTACTGGATCAGCTCGATCAGGTCGTTTCGAAACACCACCTTGCCGTGCGACGTCGCGACGATTTTGCCAACGACAAAATCCTCGTCCGGGGCTGGCTTGCCGGACAGCAATTGCATCCAGTCACTGAGCCAGTTCTGCCAGCCGAGCACGAAATTCTCGCCCCCGCTTCGGAAAGCCCTGTCCAGCACTTCCGGATTGGTAACGGCGAAATTGGAGGGCGCCAGCGTATCGAGCACCTGCCGCACCGAGAACTCGACGATCGCCTCGTTGTGCGGTGCCACGCCGCGCACGCCGGTAGTCGCCTCGTGCCACCATTGCTCTCTCAGCAGAAAAGCCTGCGCAAGCAAATTGAACGGCGGGCGCTCCCATTCCGGGCCGGCAAAGCGCCGATCTTGCGGCTTTGGCTTGATCAGGGA
>Ga0075522_10001234_pt1 | contig 19473 bp, 20 predicted proteins | sample NGEPerA_FD_74796 | JGI IMG/M metagenome (GOLD analysis project Ga0075522, IMG submission 74796) | Arctic peat soil microbial communities from the Barrow Environmental Observatory site, Barrow, Alaska, USA - NGEE PermafrostL2-A | ecosystem: Environmental > Terrestrial > Soil > Wetlands > Peat ... | reverse complement strand
TCGACGGCAAAACCGAGGCGCAGGTGCAGATCCGGCTTTATACTGAGATCGCGGAAATCCTGCGCCGGTTGGGACTTTGGTTTCTTTCCCATGTCCCGGGCAAGGACGATCTGGCGGCGTCGATCGCCCTCTACCGGGCCGGCGCCGAAGCGCTGCGCGCGGGGCACAAGCAATTCATCTCCGCGGGCCAGATGGAGGAATTGGAAGCCCGCATCGGCCGTTTCGTCGCTCCGGGCGTGCCGGACGATTTGGCGCACGACATCGCGCTGTTGCCGCTTCTGGGTGTCGCGCCGGAGATCGCGCAACTGGCGCGCGCCACCTCGCATGACATTGCCGCCGTTGCCGCGCTTTATTTCGGCGTCGGCGCCCAACTGGGGCTGGACCGGCTGCGTTTGCTGGCGGCGCGCATCTCGGCGTCCGAACATTGGGACCGGTTGGCGATCCGCAGGCTGGTGGACGATCTGTTCGCCGCTCAGCGGGCGCTGTCGCAAAATCTGTTGGCGAAACTCTCCGGCACGGCGACGCCCCAGGATGCGGCGAAGGCGCTTCAAGCCTGGGCTCAATCCCAGGCGGATGCGTTGGCGCGCACCAAAAGCTTCCTGGCGGCATTGGAGACCAGTGGAGATCTGTCAATTGCGAAACTTACGCTCGCGAACAGTCAGATACATAAACTCGCGGATATTTAGCGCACGATATTCAGTTTGGGAGGCACCTCTGCTCCCGCCGCCTGCCCCACAAACTCAATGTCGATGCCTTTGTCGTGATGCCGGGTGACGCGGCCGGCCAGTTGGGCGATCAGCACGAACTCACCAAGCCCCGGGCGGACATCGGTGCGTAGCGTTACGCTCCCTGCGGAAATATCCATAATCTCGCATTGCACGATCTGGCCGTCGGCGCGGGTGAATTTGGCGAATTCCTTGTGATTGGCGCGCTCGCGCCTGAGCATCGCGCCTTCCACCAGCGCATCGTTGAGAAACAGCGTGAGCTGCTCGGCGATGCGCTCGCGCTTGAGCACGGTGCAGGAAAAGCGCACGCTGAAACTTTCGGCCTCGCGCCGCACCACCTGGCCCTCGAAACGGCCGAAGCCGTCCACATACAGCACCACCTGGGTGCCGGTTGCCGGCGACAGCGCGCAGGCCACATTGGCGCCGCCGGGAGAAAGATCGCCCACCTGGCAGGGGGCTTCCTCGCCATCGGCCGGAAGGAACAGCCGGCCGGGCAAATCAAGCCGCACGCGGCGGAAACGCCGGCGCTCGGCGGGTGATTTGCGTGGTGTTTCAGCGTCCGACATGGCGGGCCCGTGAAGGCCGGTCCTCGAAGTGGCGTATGGGCAATTTGTAAGCCTTGCGCCTCAATAGACGGTTACCAAACTTCCATGCTTCCTAATCGTCCCCGGGATGCCCGCTTAACGAAAGCCTTTGGCCGCGTTATATGTCCTGGCCTGATATGGGTAATCGACTGGGGGACTAACCGATGCCGCTCTCCATCCACCTCGCGCCGCGCCGTTTGGCGAGCGTGTCTTTCCTTTGCCTGGGTCTGGCACTGGCCGGTTGCGCGGGCGACGAGGACGTGGCCGCCAGCGGCTCGCCTTTCAGCCAGGCCCTGTTCAAGGACTATACCGATCTCGCCACCCAGGCGGCCTCCGCGCCGGCGCCGCAGGCGCAGGACACGGGCTTCTTCAGCGATATCTTTGGCATGTTCGGCGGCGAACCGTCCAATCCCGCTGCCGCCGTCGTGGATGCGTTTCATGCCAAGGCCGATCAGGCCGCCAAGGGCAACGAGCCGGCGCCGGAACCGGCCCCTGCCGATCCCATGGCGCAAGGCTTGCGCGCGCGCCTGGTCGCGGCAATCGCGCGCGGAAAAGATCAGTTTCCTGATACCGCAGCCCGCGCCCAAGCCGATTATGATTGCTGGGTGCTGGATAGCGGCGCCGCCAATCTTCTTTCTCAAGCGCAGGATTGCCGCAGCGCTTTGAGCTCTTCACTGCTGGCGCTGGAAAATGCATCGCGCCCCGCGCCGCCTCCGCGGCCGGCGCCAGTGACCAGCGCACCGGTTTCCGCACCCGCGCCAACCCCGACATCTGCCGCGCCGTCCGATTACACGGTCTATTTCGATTTCGACTCCTGGACGCTGACCGCGGAAGATCTGGCGGTGATCACCAATGCGATCAACACCGCCCGCGCCGGCGGCCAATCGCACATCACTGTGGTGGGTCATACCGATACCTCCGGTAGTGCGGCCTACAATCAGCTTCTGTCGGTCCGCCGCGCCAATGTGGTGGTCGAGGCGCTGGTGGATATGGGCGCACGCCGTGCCGCCATCCAGGCGTCGGGTGTAGGCAAGGCCGATCTGGCGGTGCCCACTCCCGATGGGGTGAAAGAGGCGAAGAACCGCAGGAGTGTGGTTACGCTCATTCCTTGACCCCACCGGCCTACGCACCAACAAAAGTTGGCGCGTCTTGGTCATGACTTTCTTCCCCCGCGTCGCGAAGCGACTGGCGGGGGAAGATGTCCGCCTGCGGGCTTGGCCGCGTTGGCGGACAGATGGAGGGTCCCAAAAAACAACGTGACTTAATTGCCTCTCATGAAAAGCGGATGGGAGACAGGAATAGTCCAGGCTATTTAAGGTGCGGCGAAGGGCATAAGCTCTGCGTTATGAGAGCGATGATCCGATTAAGTGCTGTTGTTTCATTGACGTTGTTGGCATCCGGCGCATTCGCCCAGACCGGCCAGAATTACGACGTCAAGACCATGAATTTCGACATGTGGTGCCAGGAGCAGGCGCATCTTCCGGCCGACCGTTGCGACAAGCGCAGCGCCGACGATGAAAAAACCTTCGAGGATTACCGCAGCAAGATCGAGCGCTATGAAGTGCCCTATCTTCAGCAGCAGCAGCGCGACCTCGCGGTCCGACGCGACGTGATGCGGAGCGATCCGGTAGACAATCCGGTGGGCCAGAATCCCCAGGCGCAAACCCAGGACCCCAATCGCCAGACGCAGACGCCTCAGCCTTAAATCGCTTGGCTCAGACGGCGAAGCGCGGCTTCTCGTTGGCGGTGTTCCAGAAACAATCGAACATTCCGCGCAGGAAATCGCCCCTCTCGAACGCCGAGAGATTGGGCCGATCGTCGCTCACCACCAAGCCAAGATAGGGCGCCCTGGGATGCGACCTCAGCACCACGCGGGTAGGCGGCGGCGGAAGGTTGATGTCGTCATGTCCAGGCTCGTCTTCCTGGACCAGCTTGGACGCCACCAGCTTTTCATACGCGATCACCCGGCCGAGGAGCGGCGTGGGATCGGAGAGAAGCTGCACCAGGCCGAAGAAGCGCCTGGGCTCGCCGCCATTGAAGCTCACCGGCGTCAGGATGGTTTCCAGTTCCGCCGCGTCATTGCCGGCCGTGACGGCGACCGATGAGAGACAGAGCGGCTTCCTGACCTTGAGCGACTGCCGCAGCAGCCCCGCCAGCGATAGGGCCGAGCGGCCGTCCCAATGGGCGAGAAAGCCGGTGCCTTTCATCTCGAAGCCGAAACGCTCGCACAAAGCCGTGCCGCCCAAGCGATAGACCGGGCGGGTGGGATTCTCGCAATCCAGAATGAAAGAATAGGGCAGCAGGCGCTTGATGGCGCGCGGATCGATGTCGGTCTGATCCGGGACCTCGCGGCCACGTCGGATCCGGCTCCAATAGCCCACCAGAAGATGCGAATTCTTGTGCTTCACGCCACCACATCCCTCTGCCCCGGAACGGAACAGATTGTCTTATTGGGGAGATACGAAGCAGGAGCCGTGCCAGCCCCTCCGGTAACCCTGAAAAGCCATGAAGGACGGGGAAAAGCCCGAGGTCCAGCGCTGCGCCGATTTACCCTCAGCTTTCGGCAGCGAAATCAGGTCCCTGCGCCATCTCATCGCGGGACCGGACCCACAAACTGTCCCATATCGGCAATTCTTCCTTAAATGGCCCAGACGATCATGGGCCATGACCGCTTTTCTCCTGCCCTTGCGCGATGGCCGCTTTCTCAGCGCCAGGGTGTTGCGCGCCTATCCCGCGATGTTGATGGCGGGTTTCGCCATAGCGATCCTGTTTCTGGGATTCACCGCGCATGGCGTGAACGACTATGCCGGCCGGCCCTTGGGCACGGATTTTTCCAACATCTATGCCGCGGGCCTGGCGGCCTTGAAGGGGAACGCCGCGTCGGTCTTCGACATCAAGACGCAATGGCACAATGAGCAAGCGCTGTTCGGCGCCGCCACACCGCTTTACGGCTGGCACTATCCGCCCTTTTTTCTTCTGGTGGCGGCGCCCTTGGCGCTGTTGCCTTATCAGGCGGCGCTGATCGTCTGGCAGCTTTCGACGCTGGCCCTGTATCTTTGGGCGCTGAGAGCGCTGATCCGCCAAAGCGCCGTGCCTGGGTGGGCGGATGGCCAAGCGTGGCTGCCGCTGGCGCTGGGCTTCACCGCCGTCTTCGTCAATCTCACCCATGGCCATAACGGCTTTCTCACCGCTTCTCTGTTCGCGGGCGGCCTGGCCCATCTCAACACCAGGCCGCTTGTGGCTGGGCTGTTGTTCGGGCTTCTCGCCTACAAGCCGCAATTTGGCGTGATGATCCCGCTGGCATTGGCGGCGGGTCACTATTGGCGCAGCTTCGCCGCCGCCGCAGTCACGATTCTGTTTCTGGCGTTGGCGGCGACGTTCTTGTTCGGAGCCGAAGTGTGGCCGGCTTTCCTGGCAGGCTCCCACTTCACCCGCACCATAATCCTGGAACAGGGCGCCACGGGTTTCGAGAAAATCCAAACCTTCTTCTCCCAGGTGCGGCTCCTGGGCGGGCCCATCGCGCTGGCCTATGCCGCGCAGGGGGCCGCATTTCTGTTCTGTGCGCTGATGGTGGTGTGGGCCTGGCGCAAACCCCTGCCGTTCGGCGCGCGCGGCGCCATCCTCTGCCTCGCCACTCTCATCGCAACGCCCTATGCCCTGGATTATGATCTGATGCTGCTCGCGCCGGCGCTGGCGTTGATCGCGGCCGAAGGCAAAGTGCGCGGCTTTCGCCCCTACGAATTGTCACTGCTTACTTTGCTTTGGCTGCTGCCATTCGCGGCCCGGAACCTTGCAGCGGCAAGCCATCTGCTTCTGGCGCCCTTCGCGATTCTGGCGCTTCTGGTCATGACGGGACGCCGCACAAGGGCCTGATCCGTCGCCTTGCGCCGCGAGTTTCGGCTGCTATTGTGCGGCGCAATTTCACGCCTCCCTTCCGGAAACCTCCATGAATATCCACGAATATCAGGCCAAGGACGTCCTGCGCGGCTTTGGCACACCAGTACCCAATGGCAAGCCCGCCTTCACGGTGGAAGAAGCGGTCAAGGCGGCGGAAAGCCTGCCCGGCCCGGTCTGGGTGGTGAAGGCGCAAATCCACGCCGGCGGCCGGGGCAAAGGCGGCGGCGTCAAAGTGGTCAAATCCATCGAGGATGTGCGCAAGGAAGCCCAGCGCATGTTGGGCATGACCTTGGTCACCCATCAGACCGGCCCCCATGGCCGTGTGGTCAAGCGGCTTTACATCGAAGACGGCTCGGCGATCGAGCGCGAGCTTTATCTTTCCGCCCTGGTGGATCGCGCCACCAGCCGCATCGCTTTCATCGCCTCCACCGAAGGCGGCATGGATATCGAAGAGGTGGCGCACAAGACGCCGGACAAGATCAAGACCTTCCAGATCGAGCCCGCCGCCGGCTATTCGTCCTATGTGGGCAATGAGATCGCGGCTGCCTTCGGGCTCAAGGGCGACACCGCCAAGCAAGTGGGCCAGGTGGTGAAAAGCCTCTATGACGCCTTCGTTGCCAAGGACATGAGCCTGCTCGAAATCAATCCGCTGGTGGTCACCAAGACCGGCCAGGTCATCTGCCTCGACGCCAAAATCAATTTCGACGACAATGCGCTTTATCGCCACAAGGACATCCAGGCGCTGCGCGACCTGGACGAGGAAGATCCGATGGAGGTGGAAGCCTCCAAATACGATCTCTCTTACGTCAAGCTCGACGGCGAGATCGGCTGCATGGTGAATGGCGCGGGCCTGGCCATGGCCACCATGGATATCATCAAGCTCTATGGCAGCGAGCCGGCCAACTTCCTGGATGTGGGCGGCGGCGCGTCGAAAGAGAAAGTCACCGCCGCGTTCAAGATCATCGTCAGCGATCCCAATGTGAAAGGGATTCTGGTCAACATCTTCGGCGGCATCATGAAATGCGACATCATCGCCGAAGGCATCGTCGCCGCGGCCAAGGAAGTCTCGCTGAAAGTGCCACTGGTGGTGAGGCTGGAAGGCACCAATGTCGAATTGGGCAAGGAAATCCTGGCCAAATCGGGCCTCGCGATCACCTCCGCCAACGATCTCGCCGATGCCGCCGAGAAGGTGGTGAAAGCCGTCAAGGGTTCCAAATAATGTCCATTCTGGTCGACAAGAACACCAAGGTCATCTGCCAGGGCTTCACCGGCAATCAGGGCACCTTCCATTCCGAGCAGGCCATCGCCTATGGCACCAAGATGGTGGGCGGCACCACGCCGGGCAAAGGCGGCACCACCCATCTGGGCCTTCCCGTTTTCGACACGGTGCGCGAAGCGAAAGAGGCGGTGGGCGCGGACGCGTCCGCCATCTATGTGCCGCCGCCTTTCGCCGCCGACGCCATCCTGGAAGCGATCGACGCCGAAGTACCGTTGATCGTCTGCATCACCGAAGGCATTCCCGTTCTCGACATGGTGAAGGTGAAGCGCGCGCTGTGCGGTTCCAAATCGCGCCTGATCGGACCCAACTGCCCCGGCGTGATCACCCCCGGTGAATGCAAGATCGGCATCATGCCCGGCCACATTCATCGCCGCGGCAAGGTGGGCATTGTTTCGCGCTCCGGCACGCTCACCTATGAAGCAGTGTGGCAGACCACGGCGGTGGGCCTTGGGCAAACCACCTGCGTGGGCATCGGCGGCGATCCCGTCAAAGGCACCGAGCATATCGACGTGCTGGAGATGTTCCTGAGGGATCCCGAAACCGAATCCATCATCATGATCGGTGAGATTGGCGGCAGCGCCGAGGAAGACGCCGCCGATTTCATCAAACATTCAAAAATCAAAAAACCGATGGTGGGCTTCATCGCCGGCGTCACCGCGCCGCCCGGCCGCCGCATGGGTCATGCCGGCGCCATCATCTCCGGCGGCAAGGGCGGCGCCGAGAGCAAGATCGAGGCGATGAAAGCGGCCGGCATCCGGGTCTCGCTCAATCCGGCGGCTCTGGGCACCACCATGCTGGCGCTGCTCTCCGGCAAGTAAATTTCACGGTTTGAATCTGCATGGCAGCCTATCGCCCGAGACATCGTGGGGATGGGCGCATTTCGCGCTCTTTGAGCCCATATTAACTGTCCGCGCCGTTGAATTGACGGCGCAAAACCGGTACCACGCCACCCACTCGGAACACCCGCGCGACTGCGGCCCCCAGGACAGGTCAAGGCCCAACAAGCTGACCATTAAGTATCTGAAATGACAGAACAATCACCGTCAGATCGCGTCAACCGCGCGTCCAACGATATCTTCGAAGCCACCAGCTTCCTGTCGGGCACCAACGCCCAATTCCTGGAAGCGCTCTATGCCCAATATCTGGCCAACCCGGCATCGGTGGACCCGGAATGGCAGGCCTATTTCGCCAGCCTGGGCGAGCAGAGCCTTACCCCCACCCAATTGGGCCGCGGTCCCGCCTGGCGGCGCGACCAGAAAGTCTCCCGTCCCAAGGACGATCTTACAAGCGCGCTGGCCGGCGAACCGCCTGTCAAAGCCGCCAAAAGCGCTTCGCCCGCGACCGCCGAGAATGCCCGCGCCGTGGCGCAGGATTCCATCCGGGCCGTCCAGATGGTGGGCGCCTATCGCACCATCGGCCATTTCGAGGCTGATCTTGATCCCTTGAAGCTGTCACCACGGCCTCCGCTCCCGCAACTCGATCCCAATTTCTACAGCTTCCACGACGCGGAGATGGACAAGCCGATCTTCATCGACGGCGTCTTGGGGCTCGGGACCGCCAGCCCGCGCCAGATCGTCGATCTTCTCAAGCGTATCTATTGCGGCCCGATCGGCTATGAGTTCATGCACATCACGGACGCCGAGCAGAAAGACTGGCTGCAGCGCCGCATCGAAGGCCCCGACAAGGAAATCAGCTTCACGCCCGAAGGCAAGAAAGCGATCCTCAACAAACTGATCGAAGGTGAAGGCTTCGAGAAATTCGCCGCCGCCCGTTTTGTCGGCACCAAGCGCTTCGGCCTGGACGGCGCGGAATCCACCATCCCCGCGCTGGAGCAGATCATCAAGCGCGGCGGCCAATTGGGCGTGAAAGAGATTGTGCTGGGCATGTCTCATCGCGGCCGCCTCAATGTGCTGGTCAATGTGATGGCCAAGCCCTATCGCCAGCTGTTCCATGAATTCCAGGGCGGCGCCGCCAATCCTTCCGAAGTCGAAGGCTCGGGCGACGTGAAATACCATCTCGGCGCGTCATCGGACCGCGAGTTCGACGGCCGCCAGGTGCATCTCTCGCTCACCGCCAATCCTTCGCATCTGGAGATCGTCGATCCGGTGGTCTTGGGCAAGGCCCGCGCCAAGCAGCATCAATTGGGTGATGTGCAAAGCCGCGCCTCGGTCCTGCCGCTGCTGATTCACGGCGACGCGGCGTTCTCGGGCCAAGGCGTGGTGGCGGAATGTTTCGCCATGTCGGGCACCAAGGGGTTTCGCACCGGCGGCACCATCCATTTCATCATCAACAACCAGATCGGCTTCACCACAGCGCCGATCTATTCGCGCTCTTCGCCCTATGCCACCGACGTGGCGCTGATGGTGCAGGCACCCATCTTCCATGTGAATGGCGACAATCCCGAAGCGGTGGTGCACGCCGCGCGCATCGCCACCGAATTCCGCCAGCTGTTCCACAAGGATGTGGTGATCGACATGATCTGCTATCGCAGATTCGGTCACAATGAATCCGATGAGCCGGCCTTCACCCAGCCTTTGATGTATAGGGCGATCAAGGACCACCCCTCCACCTTGGCGATTTACAGCCAGAAGCTGGTAGCCGAAGGCGCGCTGAGCGACACCGATGTCGCGGCAATGCAGACCGCGTTCAATCAAAAGCTGGACGAGGAATTTGACGCCTCCAAATCGCATCTGCCCAACCGCGCCGACTGGCTGGATGGGCGCTGGGCCGGACTTGCCGCCGCGCCCAAGAGCGGCGACCGCCGCGGTTCGACCGGCGTGCCGGAGGATATTCTCAAGCAGGTGGGCAAGGCGCTCACCACCGCGCCCCAGGGCTTTCACCTGCACAAGACCATCGCCCGCCAGCTTGAAGCGAAGGCGCAGATGTTCGAGACCGGCAACGGTTTCGACTGGGCCACCGCCGAAGCGTTGGCGTTCGGCACGCTCTTGGACGAAGGCATGGATGTGCGCCTCTCCGGCCAGGACGCCTCACGCGGCACCTTCAGCCAGCGCCATGCCTCCCTGGTCGATCAGGAAAATGACGAGCGCTATCTGCCGCTCAATCACATCCGCGAAGGCCAAGGCGCCTTCGAAGTGGTGGATACGCTTCTGTCGGAAGAAGCGGTCTTGGGCTTCGAATATGGCTATACCCTGGCCGAACCCAAGGTGCTGGTGTTGTGGGAAGCGCAGTTCGGCGATTTCGCCAATGGCGCGCAGGTGGTGATCGACCAATTCATTTCCTCGGGTGAAATGAAATGGCTGCGCATGTCGGGCCTGGTGTTGCTCTTGCCCCATGGCTATGAGGGCCAGGGCCCCGAACATTCCTCGGCGCGGCTGGAGCGTTATTTGCAGCTATGCGCCCAGGACAATATGCAGGTCTGCGCACCAACCACACCGGCCAATTATTTCCACATGCTGCGCCGGCAGATGCATCGGCCGTTCCGCAAGCCCTTGATCGTGATGACGCCGAAGTCGCTGTTGCGTCACAAGCGCGCCGTCTCATTCCTCTCCGACATGGACACGTCCAACAGCTTCCATCGGGTGTTGCGCGACCAGGCCGAAGTGGTCCCCGGCGCCACCAGTATCAATTTGGCCAAGGATTCTGATATCAAGCGGGTGGTGCTCTGTTCCGGCAAGGTCTATTTCGACCTGATGGAAGAGCGCGAAAAGCGGGGCGAGAACCGCATCCAGATCCTGCGCCTGGAACAGCTTTATCCCTTCCCCGACAGCGTCCTGGCGGAAGAGCTCAACCGCTTCCCCAAAGCCGAGCTGGTCTGGTGCCAGGAAGAACCGAAAAACCAAGGCGCGTGGACGTTCGTCGCGCCCAGACTGGAAGCGCTCACGGGCGGCAAGCCGCGCTATGTGGGACGGCCGGAATATGCTTCGACCGCCGCCGGACTGATGAAACAGCATCTGGCCGAACTGGCCCAATTCCTGAACGACGCTTTGAGTTTGTGACGGCGACTTTGTGACGGCGTTTTCGCCGGTAAGAGGGATTTTATGAGCATCGACATCAAAGTGCCCGCGATGGGTGAATCCGTGACGGAAGCCACGGTGGCGCGCTGGTTCAAGAAGGAAGGCGAAAGCGTCGCCCGCGACGAGCCGTTGCTGGAATTGGAGACCGACAAGGTGACGGTCGAAGTGCCCGCGCCCGCCGCTGGTTCGATCGAATCCATTTCCGTCAAGGCCGGCGCCACGGTGCAAGTGGGCACGGTGTTGGGCTCGATCGCCGAAGGCAACGCCGGCAAGGCCTCTTCGCTCCCGGCCGCCAATCTCGCCGCCAAAAGTGAAGCACCCAAGCCGGCTCCGAAAGCCGAAGCCCCCAAGCCCGCGTCAGCACCGAAGAGCGAAGCACCCGCCATGCCCTCGGCCCAACGCATCGGCACGGAGTCCGGCATTCCCACCGCGTCGGTGGCGGGCAGCGGCCGCGACGGCCGCGTCACCAAGGGTGACATGCTGGAAGCCCTGGAATCGCGCGCCGCCAAGCCCGCCCAGGCAGTGGCCACGCCGTCGGGCCCGCGCGCCCATGCCGACCGCGAGGAACGCGTGCCGATGTCGCGGCTGCGCAAGACCATCGCGTTGCGCCTCAAAGAATCCCAGAACACCGCGGCCCAGCTCACCACCTTCAACGAAGTGGACATGACCCGCATCATGGCGCTTCGCAGCACCTACAAGGACAGTTTCGAGAAGAAGCACGGCGTGCGCCTGGGCTTCATGGGCTTCTTCGCAAAGGCTTGCGTCGCCGCGCTGAAGGAATTGCCCAACGTCAACGCCGAGATCGAAGGCGACAACATCGTCTACAAGAATTACTACGATATCGGCGTCGCGGTTTCGACCGAGCGCGGCCTGGTGGTGCCGGTGGTGCGCGATGCCGATCAGCTTTCACTGGCGGACATCGACAAAACGGTGATGGATTTCGGCGTTCGCGCCCGCGACGGCAAACTCAAGCTGGACGAATTACAGGGCGGCACCTTCTCCATCACCAATGGCGGCGTATTCGGCTCGCTGATGTCCACCCCCATCCTCAATTCGCCCCAGTCGGGCATCCTGGGCATGCACAAGATCCAGCCGCGCCCCATGGCGATCGACGGCAAGGTCGAGATCCGTCCCATGATGTATCTGGCGCTGTCCTATGATCACCGCCTGGTGGATGGCCGCGACGCGGTCACCTTCCTGGTGCGAGTGAAGGAAAATCTGGAAGACCCTGAAAGAATGTTGCTCGACGTTTGAGCAAAATCCCAAGTACGAAAGGGCGGCCGCGGGCCGCTTTTTTGTTGTCCGATGCTAAGCTCAATACCCTCATCGGGGAGGACATCATGGCCTATGTCGAGGGTTTTGTGATCGCCGTGCCCAAGGACAGGCTGGAGGACTACAAGGCGATGGCGCACCTCTGCGAGCCGATCTGGCGCGAATATGGCGCCCTGGATTATGTGGAATGTATCGGTGACGACACGCCCTATGGCGAAGTGACGTCCTTTCCCCGCGCGGTGCAGGCAAAGGAAGACGAAGTCGTGATCTTTTCCTGGATCGTTTACGCCTCGCCGGAAGCGCGCGAAGCGATCACCAAGAAAGCGATCGAAGACCCACGCATGAAACAGTTCGAGAAAGGTCTGCCCTTCGATGGCAAGCGCATGATCTTTGGCGGCTTCCAGCCCTTCCTCGGGCTTTAGGGAGCGGCCACGGCTGCCTTTTTGTACCTAGGGACGAGAGATTTTGGTCACTGGGCAGGAGCGAGGAGCGATGTGGGCAAGACGCCCATGAGCGACGAGCGACGAACCCAGCGGCCAAAAGATCCGCGCCTCAGGCGATGCGCTGGTCGATCTGTTCAAGTTTCGCCAACTCGACATGAGCCCTGAGTTCGATCTGGTCCAGCACGTCCTGCAATTTGGGATCGGCGAAGCTGTCATGGCGGCGCGTCACCGCCACCGCCAGGCGATTGAGGGTGGCGCGGGGAATGCCGCCCGCCAGAAGTCCGTCGCGCACCGAATCCAAAATCTCAAGCAATTGTTCGCCATGGGCGAGGCCCTTGGAACGGCCGTCGGTGGAATCGCCCATGTCCTGCAGTGCCAGGATGGAATCCAGCGCGGCGATAGGACCGGGACCGGTAACGATTTGGGCGTGACTCTCCGGCGGCTCGGAGACCGCGAAGGTCCCGCTGGCGCTGGCAGTGACGGTCTTGCGCCTGATGGCAGCGCTTTCGACCCGGCTGGTGCTTTTGATTTCCATGGGCCCACTCCGACAGCCAAGCATCGCCCATCGTGGTTAATAAAGGCTTGATTACCCCACATCCGATTTCCTCGGGATAAACCCTGGAAAAACCTCGACCAAGGAGCACCGGTCCAAGGCGCGAGGAATTTTCGTTCCTGGCTAGGAGCGGCGCGCGGAGCGTGCGGATAGCACGTGAGCACGCGTGACGACGCCAGGGACGAAAAGGCCCACGCCCTTATCCACGATGATAGGGATGGCCGGCCAGGATGGTCATAGCCCGGTAGATCTGTTCCAGAAGCAGCACCCGCGCCAAAAGATGCGGCCAGGTCTGGGGCCCAAACGCCAGACTGCGCCCCGCTTTCTGGCCCGGCAGGGCTTTAAGCCCATCCGGGCCGCCGATCACGAAGGCAATGTCCTTGGTGCCCACATCGCGCAGGCTGCCCAGCATCTCGGCGAAATCTTCCGAGGTCATGCCTTTGCCCTTGGCATCCAACAGCACCACATGCGCGCCTTCGGGCACTTTTTTCGACAAGCGTCCCGCTTCATCATTCATGCGGGTGGCGGCATCGCGCGCCTTGCCCGCGCTCAATTCCTCAATGGTGCATTGGGTGAAGCCCATGTTGCGGCCCAGCTTGATGGTGCGGTCCTGGAATTGGTCGCATAAGGCGCCTTCGGAACTTCCCCGCGCGCTGCCGATCGCCACAATGGTGAGCCGCATCGCGTGTCAGGCCCGGCTGGGCGAGGGGACGTTCCACATGCCTTCCAGATCGTAATATTCGCGCACTTCCGGGCGGAAGACATGCACGATCACATCGCCCGCATCCACCAGGACCCAATCGCCCTGGGCTGCGCCGGTGACGGGACGGGTGCCATAGCCTTCCTCTTTCAGGCGGCGCGCCAGATGTTCGGCGATCGCCATCACATGGCGGGACGAACGGCCCGAGGCGATCACGGCGGCGTCGCACAAGGACGAGCGCCCTTCCAGATCGACGGCGACGATCGCTTCGGCCTTGTCGTCTTCCAGCGAGGCCACGATCCGCTTCAGCAATTCGCTTTGCGGCGGCGCCTTGCGCGGCTTGGGCGCGGCTTTCTTGACTTTGGGCTTGGTGGATTTTCTGGGCGAAGCCTTGACGGTTTTCTTGACGGCCTTTTTGGCGGCCTTCTTGGCCACTTTGGCGGGCTTTTTGCCTTTGACTGGTTTGGCGGGGGCTTTCTTGCGTGTCAGGGGCGTGTCTCCGAGCTTAAGGGCGAAATCTATCACGGGCGATGCGTTGCCCCAAGAGCGGCGCGGCCGCGCAGCCTTGTGGCGCTTTCATGATTGCGCGCACCATCCAGGATCATCACGGCGGGCGGGCGGAACAGCGCGCGCGTGGTACCGAACCGCCGGATCAAGGGCGCGTTGAGAGATGCCAGGATGCTGCCGGGCCGCTGCACCACCGCGATGGGGATTTTGCGCGCCAGTTCCTGCCAGCGCCGCCAGCGGCTGAATTGGGCGAGATTGTCGCTTCCCATCAGCCAGACGAATTGGATTTCGGGAAAGCGCCGCTCCAGCGCCGTGATCGTGTCGATAGTGTAGCGGGTGCCAAGCCGGTGTTCCAAGCCGCTCACATGAATGCGGGGATGATGCTCGGCCACCGCCCGCGCGCCTTCGAGGCGCGCCGCGAACGGCGCCATGCCGGCCTCGTCCTTGAGCGGATTGCCGGGACTGACCAGCCACCACACGGAATCGAGTTTCAGGCGCCGAAGCGCGGTTTCACTCACATAGAGATGACCGGAATGGGCCGGATTGAAAGAGCCGCCCAGAAGACCGATGCGCAAATGATCTGCCGCCGGACCAGGAGGACGAATCCAACTCAAGGGCATGCCCTCAAGTAGCGAAGCGGTAGGGCATTAAAAAAGCCCTTAAGCAGCGAAGGCATGAAAAGAACTCATCACGGACGCGTTTGCCCCGTGCCGCGCACCACGTATTTGAAAGTGGTGAGTTGCTCGACGCCCACCGGCCCGCGCGCATGCAGCTTGCCGGTGCCGATGCCGATCTCGGCCCCCATGCCGAACTCGCCGCCATCGGCGAACTGGGTCGAGGCGTTCCACAGCACGATGGCGCTGTCCAGCGCGTTGAGAAATGTCTCCGCCGCCCGTTCGTCGTCGGTGAGGATAGAGTCGGTGTGATGCGAGCCATAATGCTCGATATGCTGGATCGCTGCTTCCAGCCCATCCACCACCCGCACGGCGATGATGGCGTCGAGATATTCGGTGCGCCAATCTTCTTCGCTGGCGGGCTTGGCGGACGGAAAAATCGATCGCACCGCCTCATCGCCGCGGATTTCGCAGCCGGCCTTGGCCAGATCTTCCAGGATGGGAAGGCCATGGCTTTTGAGCACAGCGCGGTCAATCAGCAACGTCTCGGCCGCGCCACAAATCGACGTGCGCCGCATCTTGGCGTTCAGCACCACTTTGCGCGCCATCTCCAGATCGGCTTTGGCATGAACATAGACATGGCAAAGCCCTTCGAGATGCGCGAGCACGGGCACACGCGCCTCGCGCATCACTCGGCCGGTGAGGCCTTTGCCGCCGCGCGGCACGATCAGATCGATGGACCCGGACAGGCCTTCCAACATCATCCCCACCGCGGCGCGGTCCGACGTCTTCACATATTGAATGGCGGCTTCCGGCAGGCCTGCCGCCTTGAGCCCTTCGACCATCGCGGCATGAATCGCGCTGGAGGAATGAATCGAATCCGAACCGCCGCGCAGGATGGCGACATTGCCGGCCTTGAGCGCGATGGCGCCCGCGTCCGCGGTCACGTTGGGCCGGGATTCATAGATGATGCCGATCACGCCGATAGGCGTGGAAACGCGCGCGATGTCCAGGCCATTGGGCCGGGTCCAGCGCTTGAGCTCGCGGCCATTGGGATCGGGCTGGCTTGCCACTTCTTCCACACCCTTGGCCATGGCTTCGATGCGCGCATCATTGAGCGCCAGCCGGTCCTGCATGGGCGCCGGCATAGCGTTCGCTTTGGCGCCTTCCAGGTCGCGCGCGTTGGCGGCCAGGATTTCCGCCTTGCGGGCGCGAATGGCGCGCGCCGCTTCCTTCAAGGCTTTGGTCTTGATGGCATCATCGGCTTCGCGCAAAGGCCGCGCCGCCTCGCGCGCCGCCGCGCCGATTGCCATCATCTCCGCCGCCATCTTTGCCACAAGGGCGTCATTCTTGTCGTGCAAGGTCATGCGCTCAACACCAGATCGTCGCGGTGGATCATCTCGTCCCGGCCACGATAGCCCAGAATGGCCTCGATTTCGACCGTGCGTTTGCCGGCGATCCGCTCCGCGTCGGACGCATTATAGGCGATCAGCCCGCGCGCGATTTCGCGGCCCTGCCGATCCCTGACCAGCACGGTATCGCCCCGCTCGAACCGGCCATCCACCTGGCGTATTCCCGCCGGCAAGAGGCTCTTGCCTTCGGAAAGCGCCTTCACCGCGCCCTCGTCGATCACCAGAATACCTTCGGGCTTGAGGCCACCGGCGATCCAGCGCTTGCGTGCCACGGTGGGCGACAGGCTGGCGCGGAAAATCGTGTGGCGCGCGCCCTCAGCGATCGCCGCGACAGGATGAAGATTGTCGCCCTTGGCGATGATCACGTCGCAACCCGCGCCGGTGGCGATCTTGGCAGCGATCAGCTTGGACGTCATGCCGCCCCGTCCGATGCCGGAAACGCTGCCGCCGCCCATCGCTTCGATCTCGGCGGTAATGGCGGTGACTTCGGGAATATGCGCGGCGTTCGCGTCGCGCGACGGATTGGCGGTGTAAAGCCCATCCACATCCGAGAGTAGAATCAATTTGTCGGCGCCCATCATCGACGCGACGCGCGCGCCCAGCCGATCATTGTCGCCAAAACGGATCTCGGCAGTCGCCACCGTGTCATTCTCATTGATCACCGGCACCGCGCCCAGATCGAGCAAGGTCTTGAGGGTGGCGCGGGCATTCAAATAGCGATGCCGTTCTTCCGTGTCGCCAAAGGTGAGAAGAATTTGCGCTGCCACCAATTCCTGGTCCGCCAGCAGATTGGAGTAAGCGTGCGCCAACCGCACTTGGCCTGCTGCGGCCGAGGCCTGGCTTTCTTCCAGGCGCAAGACGCCCGTCGGAAGCTTGAGCAGATTGCGGCCCAGCGCGATCGAGCCGGAAGAAACCAAGATCATCTTGGTGCCCTGGCGCCTGAGCGCAGCGACGTCTTCGCACAGTGAGACCAGCCAGTCGCGGCGCAGCGTCCCGCTTTTGCCGTCCACCAGCAGCGAAGAGCCCACCTTCACCACCATCAACTTCACGCCCGAGAAAAGCCCGCTCATGGCGCCCAGGTTACTTTCTTTTTCCTGACAGCCTTGACAGTTTTGACGGGCTTGACGGGTTTGATGAGACCTTTCTGCGCGCGCCGTTGTTGAATCTCGTTGGCCAGCGCGCGCAACACGGTGGTGATGCCCGCCCCGGATACGCCGGAAATGGCATAGACCTCGTGCTTGCAGGCTTTCTCCAGCGCCTCGCGTTTCTTGACCAACTCCGCTTTGGTGACGGCATCGATCTTATTCAACGCCAGGATCTCCGGCTTGGCGCTCAGGCTATGGCCATAGGCTTTGAGTTCGGCGCGGATGGTCTTGTAGATCTTGACCACATCTTCTTCGGTCCCATCCACCAGATGCAGGATGGCGTTGCAGCGCTCCGCATGGCCCAGGAAACGATCGCCCAGGCCCACGCCTTCATGCGCGCCCTCGATCAGGCCGGGCAGATCGGCCAGCACGAAATCGGTGGAATCGATCTTCACCACGCCCAGCTGCGGCTCCAGGGTGGTGAAAGGATAGTCGGCGATCTTGGGCGTGGCGGCCGAGACGCGGGACAGGAAAGTGCTCTTTCCCGCATTGGGCATGCCGATCAAGCCCACATCGGCGATCAGCTTGAGCTTGAGGATGAAGATTTTTTCCTCGCCCGGCTGGCCGGGATTGGCGTGGCGCGGCGCCCGGTTGGTGGCGCTTTTGAAATGGGCATTGCCGAAGCCGCCATTGCCGCCGCGCAGCAGCTTCACCCGCTGGCCGGTCTCGGGAAGATCGGCGATCAAGGTTTCGCCATCCTCTTCATAGATCTGGGTGCCGACCGGCACTTTCATCACCGCATCGGCGCCGCCCGCACCGGTCATCACTTTGCCCTTGCCGCCTTCGCCATTCTGGGCCCGCACATGCTGCTGAAAGCGGTAGTCGATCAGGGTGTTGAGATTGTCCACCGCTTCCGCCCATACAGCACCGCCCTTGCCGCCGTCGCCGCCATAGGGACCGCCATACTCGATGAATTTCTCGCGCCGGAACGCGATGCAGCCATTGCCGCCAGCGCCGCTGGAGGCATAGACCTTGGCGATATCGAGAAACTTCATCGGATATGTCTTTCTAAGCCGCCTTTTTCGAGAGGAACGCCTCTCGCGTCAACAGCATCTCATGGCAGAGCACCTCCACGCCCCGGGCCAGACACAGGCGCATCCGGCTGCCATTATGCCGGGCGCCCAGCTTGGCCAGGACATGGCCCGAAGCCGGATTGTCGTGGAACCAGCCGGCACAGACAAAAGGCGCATCCAGGCTCTGGAACGCGAACCCAGCCAAGGCCCGCGCCGCTTCGGTGGCATAGCCCATGCCCCAGAAAGGCTTGCCCAGCCAATAGCCGAACTCATGGCCCGCATCTTCCAGATGAAGGCCGATGCAGCCCATAAAGACATTGTCGGCTTTGCGAACGACACAGAAGGAATAATGGCCGTCGCCATGACGACCGCGTTTGGCGACAAAATCTTCCGCATCGGCTTCGTTATAGGGATAGGGCACTCGCGCCAGATTGCGCGACACCTGGAAATCGCCCAGCCAAACCGCCATCGCCTGAATGTCGGCGGGCCTGGGCGGCCGCAATATCAGTCTTTCACTCTCCACCAACGACATGACACGTTTCCCCGCTCCTGTTGGCGAGGGAAAACAAAAAAGGGAGATGGCGGACCATCTCCCTCGCAATATGGGCCGCCAATTTCTTGGCGGCCTATGTCTTCAGCCGCCTTATTCCGCCGCCGCCTTCGCCGGCTTTTGCGCCGAGTTCGCCGCCGTGATCACGGAGACAAAAGTGCGGCGCTTGAAACCGGTCTTGAAGGCGACATTGCCGTCGCAAAGAGCAAAAAGCGTATGGTCCTTGCCAATGCCGACATTCTCGCCCGGCCAGAATTTGGTGCCGCGTTGTCGCACGATCACATTGCCGCCGGTGATGTGTTCGCCGCCGAACAATTTCACGCCCAAACGCTTGGCGTTGGAGTCGCGCCCGTTACGGGATGAACCGCCTGCTTTCTTGTGCGCCATGGCTTATTCCTTGCCGGCCGAAATCGAGAGCACCTTCACCTTGGTGAAGTGCTGGCGATGGCCGCGCTTGCGATGGGTGTTCTTGCGGCGCTTTTTCTTGAAGGCGATCACTTTCTCGCCCTGGCCGTGTTCGAGAATCTCGCACTCGACCGACGCGCCCTTGACCAGCGGCGCACCCAGCTTGGGCGTGTCGCCGCCCAGCATCAAGACTTCGCCCAAGGTGAGCTTGGAGCCCACGTCTCCTACAAGGCTTTCCACCTTGAGGACCGCATCCTTGGCCACCCGATACTGTTTTCCGCCGGTGCGGACGACCGCGTACATGGTCTAATTCCTTGAAAATAAAAGATATTCCAGAAAAGAGGCTTTTCCGAAGAGCGGCGCACTATACGGAAAGAGACATGTCCGTCAAGCAGAGGAT
>Ga0075522_10001233_pt1 | contig 19486 bp, 18 predicted proteins | sample NGEPerA_FD_74796 | JGI IMG/M metagenome (GOLD analysis project Ga0075522, IMG submission 74796) | Arctic peat soil microbial communities from the Barrow Environmental Observatory site, Barrow, Alaska, USA - NGEE PermafrostL2-A | ecosystem: Environmental > Terrestrial > Soil > Wetlands > Peat ... | reverse complement strand
GACGTCACGGTCGCGATGGATTTTCTCCATGGTCCGCCGCAACGCCTCGATCGCCGGCGCAACCTCGGTGACCGTGCCGACGATGGTCAGCCGCGCGGCAAGACGGGCGCGCTCCAGATGGTGTGCGACCTGGTCACGCATGACGTCGGCCTGTTCCAGGACCTTGCTCGCGAAGGGATCGGCGGTGTGGGCCGCGGCCTCGTTGACGATGACCGAGAGCGGCGTCTTGATGGCGTGGGCGAGATTGCCGACATGGGTGCGCGCGCGCTCGACGATCTCGCGGTTGGCGTCGAGCAGCGCGTTGGTCTCGCGCGCCAGCGGCGCGATCTCGACGGGAAACTCGCCCTCCAGCCGTTCGGCGCGGCCGGAGCGGATGTCGGCGATCGAATCCGAAATTCGCTTCAGCGGCGCAAGCCCGAAGCGGACCTGGAAGATCGTGGTCAGCACCAGCACGATCGAAAGCGCTGCGAAAGTGCCGCCGAGATAATAGTCGAAGGTGCGCGTTTCGTCGAAAATCTCGGTCGCATCGCCCGCCACGCTGACGAGGTACTTGCCGTCGGAACCGAGGTCGACCGGCCGTTCCACCATCCGCAGGTTCTGGCCCTCGGGACCGTCGACATAGCCGAGCCGGATGCCGGCAGGCGTCAGGTCGGCGCCGTGGTCTTCGAGCTTGGGCAGCTTCTTGTCCCACAGCGAACGCGAAGCGCGCATATCGGGCTTTTCGGTATCGGTGCGGGTGATCTGCCAGTACCAGCCCGACAGCGGCAGTTCGAACAAGGGCTCGCCGAGCGACTGAAACTGATGATCCGGCGGCTCGTCCGGAGTTGCGACTTCCGCGATCAGGGTGCGGAGATAAAGGTTAAGCCGGCGGTCGAAGGCGCGCTCGGTGGCATCGCGGTACACCGACGACAGCACGATGCCGGTGATGAGCAAAATCACCACCACCCAGGCGGTCGCCGACAGGAACAGCCGGGTCGCGAGCGAACTGGCGCGCATCAAGGATGCCGGTTTTCGGACAAATTCATGCTCTTACCAAAGAACAAGATTGGCGTCCGATCAACAGCCCCGATCAATTGCCGGCCGTCGGCGGCGTCAGCAGGTAGCCAAGTCCGCGCACGGTCTGGATGATATCGACATCCAGCTTCTTGCGGATGCGGCCGACGAATACTTCGATCGTGTTGGAGTCGCGGTCGAAATCCTGATCGTAGAGATGCTCCACGAGTTCGGTGCGCGACACCACGCGCCCGGTGTGGTGCATCAGATAAGCGAGCAGCCGGTATTCGTGCGAGGTCATCTTGATCGGATTGCCGGAAACGCTGACGCGGCCGGTCCTGGTATCGAGCGAGACCGGGCCGCAGGTCAATTCGGATTGGGCGTGGCCGGTTGAGCGGCGCAGCAGCGCGCGGATCCGCGCCAGGATCTCCTCGAGATGAAACGGCTTTGCGACATAGTCGTCAGCGCCGGCGTCGAAACCCTGCACCTTGTCGCTCCAGCGGTCGCGCGCTGTCAGGATCAGGACGGGCATGCCGCGCCCGTTGCGGCGCCAGGCTTCCAGCACGGAAATGCCGTCCATCTTGGGCAGGCCGATGTCGAGCACCACGGCGTCGTAGGGCTCGCTGTCGCCGAGATAATGGCCTTCCTCGCCGTCGAACGCGCGATCCACCACGTAGCCCGCATCCGTCAGCGCCGTGGTGAGTTGGCGATTGAGATCGGGGTCGTCTTCAACGACGAGCAGGCGCAAGGTTTTCCTCCGCGGGTCGGCACACGTTCCGCCATCAAGATGAGCCCCGCCGGCGTGAACGGGCTATGAACGGGCACACATCGCAACGTTACTTTTTCTTCATAAGCGCTTCAGCCAGATTGTTCGTCGCGATCCGCGACGACACATCTAAGCGCGTGGCAGGCCGCAGCGAAAGTCCCAAATGTCACGCGTCCCCGTGGTTCTAGCGCTCCATTGGAACTCCGCTGACCACAATGAAATCGATTGGACCGCCGGGCTTGTCGTTGTCGAACACACCGACCGTCAACCGTCCCGTCCTCCAGGCGAGCGTATCCAGATTAGTGCGGCCTTCGTACAGCAACGGGCCGTCGGAGTGATTGTCATGGCCGTGGACGACGTGGAGCGCGCCGAAACCATCGGAGGCGCCTTTCGGATAGCGCTTCCACATCAGCGTCGTTTCGCTCTGCTGAGCAAGCGGAATTGCCGCATCGACGCCGGCGTGAACATAGAGGCGATGGGCGTCGACATGCGTCAATCGAAGCCGGTCGAGCCAGGCGATGTGGGCGTAGGGTACATCGGCGGCACTGCCGCCATAGGAGGCCAGCGCCGCATCGCCACCCTTGGCCAGCCACGCCGCCATCCTCGCAGGCTCCCGCAACGCCTCCACCATCATGGCGTCGTGATTGCCCTTCAGGGCGACCAGATTGAAATTCGCGTCGACACCCGACATCAGGCGGTCGATGACGCCCTTGCTGTCCGGTCCCTTGTCGACGTAGTCGCCGATGGTGACGATCACATCGTCTCGCCCGCGTGAACACGCAGCGATTCCAGCCATCGCCCGGTCGAGCAGGTCAGAGCGGCCGTGAATGTCGGGAATGACAAAGGTAAGGTTCATAGGGCGGCTGCATTCCCGGAGGGATCTGCGAGGTCCTATGCCAAGCCATCGCGTGTCAAGCCATCGCGCCGATCAACCAGCAGGCGGCTCGGCGTACTCACTTTCGCCGTTCGGCGGCGATCCGGGATCGTTGGATCGGACATTGTCCTATGCCCGGAAAAATACAAACCAGATCAGGCCCAGAATCAATATCGCCAGCCCGGTCGAGACCGCGAGCATGGCGAGCACCGACGGACCGGGTTCGGCCTGGCGTGCTTCGGTCGGAGTTTCGATGATCTGATCGTGACGTCGGACTGCCATGGTGGCCTCGATTTCCTGGATAGGTCGCAAACACCCCCTCGGTGTGAGGCGTGACGGCAACGCATGAATCCGCATGATGTTCCGGGGCGATAACGCTTGGAATGGCACCGGATGTCCGATTCACTCCCTCGCACCTGCGAGAGAGGCCGGGCGCCAGCCGTCCGTTACGGTTAACTCCAACTGGAGATTCCCGGTCCGCTCGGCTTTGAAACCCCCCTCTCCGGTGGTACCCTCGGCGGTCGTCTGTTGCGTCTGTCGGAGCATCTCATGGCCCCCCGCGCCAACTGGAAAGGCTTCTTGCGCCTTTCACTCGTGACCTGTCCGGTCGCCCTGTTTCCCGCGACCTCGGATACCGAAAAGGTCTCGTTCAACCAGATCAACCGCAAGACCGGTCATCGTATCAAATACGCCAAGGTCGACGCCGACACCGGCGAGGAAGTCGCCTCCGACGACATCATGAAGGGCTACAAGGTCGATACCGACACCTATATCGAGGTGACCAAGGACGAACTCGACGACCTCGCGCTGGACTCCGCCCACACCATCGAGATCGACGAATTCGTACCCAAGACGGATATCGACAGCCGCTATCTGATCCGGCCCTATTACCTCGTGCCCGACGGCAAGGTCGGCCATGACGCCTTCGCGGTGATCCGCGAAACCATTCGCAGCATGAACAAGGTCGCGATCGGCCGCCTGGTGCTGACCAATCGCGAGCACATCGTGGCGCTCGAGCCGCTCGGCAAGGGCCTGATGGGAACGCTGCTGCGTTACCCCTATGAGGTACGCAGCGAGAAGGACTATTTCGACGACATCCAGGACATCAAGATCACCAAGGACATGCTGGATCTCGCCAAGCACATCGTCGAGCAGAAATCCGGCGAGTTCGAGCCGGAAAAATTCGAGGATCACTACGAGTCCGCGCTGATCGACCTCATCAACAAGAAGCGGGCCGGCATTCGCCCGGCCGCGAAGGCCGCGCCGAAAACCGGCGGCAACGTTATCAACCTCATGGATGCCTTGAAGAAAAGCCTCGCCGGCGAGCGCCAATCTGCGCCTGCCGCCAAGACAAAAGGCAAGAAGCCCCGCAAGGCCGCAGCCGGCCAACGCGAAATGCTGCTGCCGATCAGCGGCAAGCGCGCCAAGGAAGAACCGAAGGCGCAGGCGCCGAAGAAGTCGGAAAAGCCGGTGCGCGTGCAGGCGCGGTCGAAGAAGGCCGGATAGTGCTGCGTCTCACCTGAGATGCCGTGGTCGACGCCGTTCGATGCGCCGATACCGCTGCGTGGCGGCCGCAGACTGTCAACGCTGCAGCAGGCCGCCGACTACATCATGAAACTGCCGGAACAGACCCAGCAGCAGGGGCGCTGGCAGATCGCGGTCGAGAACCTGATCCATGCGGCGGAAACCGGCGGCGGTTGGCTGATGTTTGCGCGGATCGCCGTGCTGCGCGCCTTGAATGGAGATAGGCGCTAACCCGCGGCCTCACTCGCCGCCAGCGTCGTTGTCGCCAAAACCGCTGAAGTCGGCGCCGTCGCCCGACGGCGAAAACCTGCCAAACATGATCGTCACTAGAAGAGAGATCGCCGTCAGCGTAAAGCCTAGCGCGCGCAAGGGATTCTGCTGGCCATAGGCAATGAGTTCCGGACCCCAGGTCCCGAACAGCATATCGCGCATAATGCCCGCCCTGCCCGTGCCGTTATTTCAGCGATGAATTCACCGAAGTGAATTTGGTGTTCAACGTCGTGCCTATGCCGTTGACGGCGACGACGATCACGATGCTGAGCCCGGCTGCGATCAGACAATACTCGATCGCGGTAGCACCGGATTGATCGGCAATAAATTTCCAAATTAGCCGCCGCATCCAAAAAACTCCTGTCGACGCTTTGAGCGGGATTTTCCCGCGCCGATAGTTCCGGCGCAACCTAAATCGGGCTGGCTGTCGTCGTGTCGACAAACACGCTGAATGTTTCGTTAAGGCGGGAAGCGTTCTTTTTGTGAGGCTTGCCGAGCCGCCGACACCCCGAGAGACTGGCCGAGATGCAAAACCGGATGGCAGAGCTTCCCGGAAGCGCCCCGCAGCCTGCTTTACCAATTGGCCGATTCCTGTTCCAACTAGCTTCACAGGCCGAGCCCGACATCGGCCATTTGGGGAGGGATCGGCATGAAACTCGGCACCGCGATCGCGGAAATCATGAAACGCGAGGGGATCGAGATCCTTTGCGGCTATCCGGTCAACCACCTGATCGAGCATGCGGCGAACGCCAACATCCGCCCGATCATGGTGCGCCAGGAGCGCATCGGGGTACACATGGCGGACGCGATCTCTCGCGTCACCTCGGGGGAGACCATTGGCGCATTCTGCATGCAGCACGGCCCCGGCGCCGAAAACGCCATGGGGGGCGTGGCGCAGTGCTATGGCGAGTCCGTGCCCGTGTTGATCCTGCCGCAAGGCTACCCACGGCGGATCGCCAACATCGATCCGAATTTCAATTCCAGCCAGGCGATGAGGCCGTACGCCAAATCCTCCGAGCCGATCAACATCGCCAATGAGGTCTGCAACATCTTCCGCCGCGCCTTCACCAGGCTGAAGAACGGGCGCGGCGGCCCGGTCATTGTCGAGATTCCCACCGACATGTGGAATGAGGAAGTCGCAGAGCCGCTCAACTACACGCCGGTGCTGCGAACCCGATACGGAGCCGATCCCGTCCATATCAAGGAAGCAGCCCCACTTCTCGTCAACGCCAAGCGCCCCGTGATCTATGCCGGCCAGGGCGTGCATTACGCCAAGGCGTGGCCGCAGTTGAAACGGCTGGCCGAGCGGCTGGCGATCCCGGTGACGACCAGCCTTGGCGGCAAGTCGTCCTTCCCCGAAACGCATCCGCTCTCGCTGGGCTCGGGCGGCCTCGCGGTGCCGCGCGCCGTGCCGAAATTTTTGGGCGAAGCCGACGTGATCTTCGGTATCGGCTGCTCCTTCACCGAGACCAATTTCGGCATCAAGATGCCGGCAGGCAAAACCATCATTCACTCCACGCTCGATCCCAATCACCTCAACAAGGATGTCGAAGCCAAAATCGGACTCATCGGCGACGCCGGCCTGGTGCTCGATGCGCTGCTGGAAGAAATCGGCAAGAGCGTCACGTCGGACCGCGATGCCTCCAAGGTTGCCGCCGAGATCGCCGCTTCGCACAAGGAGTGGCTGGCGAAATGGATGCCGAAACTGACCAGCAACGACGCCCCGCTCAGCCCCTATCGCGTGCTCTGGGATCTGCAGCACACCGTCGACATCAAGAACACCATCATCACCCATGATGCCGGCAGTCCGCGCGACCAGCTCTCGCCGTTCTGGAAGCCGGTCGAGCCCTTGACCTATATCGGCTGGGGCAAGACCACGCAGCTCGGCTATGGGCTGGGACTAGCGATGGGCGCCAAGCTCGCAAAACCCGACAAGCTCTGCATCAACGTCTGGGGCGACGCCGCGATCGGCTTCACGGGTATGGACTTCGAGACGGCAGTGCGCGAGCGGATTCCGATCATGTCGATCCTCTTGAATAATTTCAGCATGGCGATCGAATTGAAGGTGATGCCGATCTCGACCGAGAAATATCGTTCCACCGACATCTCCGGCGACTATGCCGCGATGGCGCGCGCCTTCGGCGGCTATGGCGAGCGGGTGACGAAGCCGGAAGACATCATCCCGGCAATCAAGCGCGGGATTGCCAAGACCCAGGAAGGCATTCCGGTGCTGCTGGAGTTTATCACCTCGAAGGAGACCGAGGTTTCAAGGCCGGGGACGTGACGGACTGCGGCGCGAGGCCTATTTTAGCCACAGCCTGAGCGGCACCGCCTCCCGGTCGGGGCAGCTCATCGTGCCGACATAGGCGTCCGACAATTGGCCGCTATAGGTGCAATCGACGCCGGCAACCCTGATTGTCGCGTTCAATCGCGCCGGCGAGGCCGATATTTGCAGGCGTATTTCACCGGCCTTCTCCTCAGGCCCGTCTTGGGTGCATAGGCCGACATGCTTCATCGTCATCGGGCCTGTGTATTGCTTTCCGCCGGACGCATTTTCCGTGACGGTTGCGGTCAGTTCCCACTCGCCGAGATAGCCGGAATAGCCAATGAGCTGCAGCGATTGCGCGCAGGCCGGAGAGGCAAGCGCGCCCAGAATGATCGACAGCAACAATGCTCTCACGGCGTGCTCCAAAGAAGTCCTCGCAATCGCCTCAACGCTTGGTCAGGAACGCGCGGGCGTCGGCAACTTCAGTCCGGCTGCTGTCGGCGGCCCCGGCGATGGCGACGACCTTGCCAAAATATTCCTGCGCCTTGGCGGAGTCACCGGCCTTCTCCGCGGCCTTGGCCGCGCCCACATAGGCCTCGAGCCGGTTCGGTTCCTTCTTCAGCGTCGCCTCAAAAGCGGTCAACGCGTCCCTGGCATTGCCGCTCTCGAACAGCATGACGCCATAGAGTTCACGCGCCGGCTTCGGCACGCCCGGCGTCACCGGATGCTTCTCGGTCCTGTCCTCGGCATCGGCCGCGGCGCTCATGGCCGTCAACGCTTCCTCGCGCTTGCCCTCGGCATAGAGCACCCATGCGGTCGCGACCTGACGCTGGATCTCGACCTGCTCGGGCCAATAGGCGTCCTTGGCCTCGCGCAGCCTGTCGCGCAACTCGGCGAGCTTGGCGATGTCAGCCCTGGCGGCTTCGGGATTGCCCGAGCGGGCGGCTCCGAGGGCGCGCGCAAAATAGGTGATCGCCTGCACTTGGGCCAGCGGGCTGGGACGTACCTGAAGCTCGGCCGCGGCCTTCCAGTCGCCACGTTCCACCGCATAGCGCGCCGGCGAAACCGCCAGCGCATAGGGGCCGGGAAGGAATGTCTCGGTAAAGCCCGTGACCTTGGTCATGTCGTCGATGACGGCTTTGGCCTTCGCATCCTGCCCGAGCTGAAGATAGGCGTAGACGAGGTAGTCCATGGAATGCAGCTGGTCGTGGAAATCGGCGGCCTCCTTCGCGGCACGCTGCGAAGCGACGTTGGAGTCGATCGATTCCTGCCAATAGCCCAGGCGGGTGAAGATGTGCGACGGCATGTGCAGCGCGTGTGCCGCCGCCGGCGCGATCCTGGCATAGCGCCGGGCGGCTTCGAGGCCCTTCCCGGCGATCGCTGGATAATCGTAGAGGTGGATCAGGTAATGCGCCACGCCGGGATGTTGCGGCTGGCGCTTCGCAATCACTTCCAGGATGGCGGCGCCCTTGAGCTGGCTGGCGTAGGTCTTGTCGGCCGGCGAAGCCGAGGTATTGAGCGCCAGCGCGTAATAGATCTGCGCTTCATCGTCGTTCGGATAGCGCTGCGCCAGCGTTTCCATGGCCTTGACATAGGCCTGCATGCGCGTGCGGTGATCGACCTTGTCATAGTCGGTATACATGGCGCTCAGCGCATCGATGTAGTCGCGCTCGCGCTGGGTCTTGGCGCCGATGCTCCTGGCCTTGGCCAGCGCCGCGGCGCCCTCGGCGAGGTTCTTCGCAGGCGGTGGAATGTGGGGATTCCAGAGCAGGCTGAGCGCTACGCCCCAATCCGCGATGCCGCACGAGGGATCGGCCTTGAGCACGTCCTCGAACACGTTTTGCGAGGCGCGGTACCAGAACGAGTGCTGATAGAGCATCGCGCGGTCGAACAGCTTCTGCGCCTGCGGGTTGCACGAGGTTTCGAAATGCACCGTGCCCAGCGCCTTGTCGTCCGTTTGCCCGAAAGCCGGCTGCGCGAGCGACAGCAATGCGGCTCCGGTGAAAGCAATCGTCGCGGTGCTTATCGTCTTGATCATGGCTCTTCTCCGGGTCTGAACGCAATCCGGGACTGGCACCTCCCAGATCGCGATTTGCCGACCACCTGATATCGCGTGCGGCTCCGCCAACAAGTCTGTTTTTCGAACTGGCCTGCCGGCGGCCAACGTGGTTGAATGCCCAGCATGGAAAGCGGCTACAACCAGTTCTGCCCGATCGCGAAGGCCTCCGAAGTTCTCGCCCAGCGCTGGATGCCGTTGATCCTGCGCGAGCTGATGGCCGATATCCGCACCTTCAACGACATCCATCGCGGCGTGCCGCTGATATCGCGCGCGGTGCTGGTGGCGCGGCTGCGCGATCTGGAGCTTCACGGCATCGTCGAGCGCCGCGCCCGCAACGGCGCGCCCGGTCATGAGTATTGGCTCACGCCCGCGGGCGAAGCCTTCCGTCCGGTCGTGAGCGAACTCGGTCATTGGGGGCTGGTTCACGCACGCGATACGTTGAGGCCCGACGATCTCGATCCGACCCTGCTGCTATGGGGCTTTCGCAAGCGGGCGATCCGGGAGGCGTTGCCGGACCGGCGCATCGTCGCCCGGTTTGAGTTCTCGGGCGTGCCCGCGAGCAAGAGCAAATTCCGCGTGTTGTGGCTGATTCTCGATCGGTCCGGTGTCGATGTCTGCGCCAAGGATCCGGGCTATCCGGTGGATGCGGTGTTTCGCGGCAAGATCACCGATTTCGTCGCTGTTTATCTCGGACATGCGCTTTGGCGCGACATGATCGGGAAAAAGGCGTTGTCCATCGAGGGCGATCGCAGCCTGGTGAAGTCGCTTCCGGGCTGGATTCGCCTTGACAAGGTGGTTGGCCGCGACTTCCCGGTGGTGCGTCCCGCCGCCTAGGATCGCCGCCACTTCATCGGGTGCGGTCATTGCGCCGCAGTTGCCATCCTGCGACCTGTGGTATTCTCCCGCAGCAAGGGAGAAGTCCCGATGTCTGTTTCTTCCAATTCCGGACGTCGTCCCACTGAGGCCGCAGATTGGTCGCAGCCGATGCGCGACCTCGGACCACGCTTTGCGGAGCGGGCAGGAGGCCATGACGCCAGCGACAGCTTCGTCGCGGAAAATTTCGCCGAGCTTAGGGCGCGCGGGGTTTTTGCGGCGGGTGTGCCGGCTGAACTCGGCGGCGGCGGCGCGTCCTACACCGACCTCGCCGGCATGCTGCGTACGCTCGCCTACTACTGCAGCTCGACTGCGCTTGCGCTGTCGATGCATACCCACGTGGTGGCGAACGCGGCCTGGCGCTGGCGGCGCGATCCCAAATCCTCCGCGCTGCTGCTGCGACGCATCGCCGACGAAAACCTTGTCGTAGTGACCAGCGGCGGCTCCGATTGGCTGACGGCATCGGGAACGGCGACGCGCGTCGAGGGCGGCTGGAACATCAACGCGAGAAAGGTTTTTACCAGCGGGATTCCGGCCGGCGACCTCCTGATGACGCAAGCGATCTGCAACGATTCCGAAACGGGACCGATGGCGCTGCACTTTGCCATTCCGGTCAATGGTCCCGGCGTGACGCCGCAGGACAATTGGTACGTGTTGGGGATGCGGGGCACCGGATCGCAGGACGTCGTCATCCGGGATGTCTTCGTTCCGGACTCCGAAATCCTGCTGCGGCGTCCTGCCGGCAAATTGAGCGCACCGTTTCATCTCAGCCCGGGCATGATCCCGCTTCCGCTGGTCTATGCGGTGTATCTCGGCGTGGCCGAAGCTGCCTGCGACATTGCGCTGGCGATCGCCCGCAAACGTGCCGACGACCCAAGCCTGCCCTATCTCATTGGCGAAATGCACAACGATCTGGCCAGCGCGACGATGGCGTATCGCGATATGGTGGAAACGGCTGCCAGCGGCGAGCCCGGCCCACTGACGACAAGCCGGGTGTGGACAGGCCGCACGCTGCTCGGCCGCGCCGCAATCCGCGTCGTGGAAAAGGCCATGGAGGTGGCGGGCGCCAGTTCGTTTTACCGGACATCGGCGCTCGAGCGACTGTTCCGCGACATCCAGGGCGCGCGTTTCCACCGTCCGCAGCAACGCTCCCAACTGCGTTTCAGCGGGCGGCTGGCGCTCGGTCTCGACCTCGACGAATAGCAGCCGAGCCCGCGGATTTCCGGCCATTCTCGCCGCTTCCGGCATTAACGCCGACCCGGAAAAATGGCCGGATCAGGCTGGCCGGAATGTGCCCGCAATGGAATAATCGGATACTGTTCCGGTGGATATGCGGACCGGTCCGTCAAACGGAAGCCGGGCGGCATAATCGTAAAAAGGGCGCGGCGCTGTCAGGCTCCCGCGCGATTGGATTTGAGTGAATGACCACGCTTCCCCCTGATCCGGCGGACGATCTCAGGCAGGAGAACGCCCGGCTCCGTGCCGGGCTGAGTGCCGCCCGGGGCCGCCAGTCTGGCAGCGCCGAAATCCTGCGCGCCATTGCCGGCACCTCAGGTGATGCCGAACAGTCGCTGCGCCAGATTGCCGAGACCACCGCGCGGCTGTTCAACGCGCAGAGCGTCTCGCTTCACATCGCCAGCGCCGACCAATGGGTCAGGATGATCCGGGTCGGCGCCAGTTCGCAACACGTCAGCTCACAGGTTTCCCCGGACCAAATTCGCATTGGTGGCCGCAACCTACCTGGTACGGTCGTTCGCGAAAACCGGCAGATCCATGTTCCCGACCTCGACAATATCGATCCGGCGATGGCCGACTGGCCCGGACTGCCGCACGCTCGCGCCGCGGGCACCCGCACCATTTCCGGCACGCCGCTGCGGCGCGACGGCAACGCGATCGGCGTTCTCGTCGTATACCGCGACCGGCTTGCGCCTTTCCTGCCCGAGGAACTCGCGCTGCTGCAAAGCTTTGCCGATCAGGCCGTGATCGCCATCGAGAACGCGCGGCTGTTCAACGAGACCCAGGAGGCGCTGGCCCGGCAAACCGCGACGTCCGACATCCTGCGCGTCATCAGCGGGTCGCCGACCGACGTACAGCCGGTGTTCGACGAAATCGTGCTGACCGCCGCGCGGCTGCTTCGATGCGATCGGGCATTCATCCAGCGTTGCGAGGGTGCTGCCTTCTGGACCGTGGCCTCGGCGGGGTCGCAAGGCCCGCTCCCGATCAGACAGTCCAAGAAGGCGCCGATCGACCCCGACGCCAACTTCCCATCGCGCGCGATCGTGGCGAAGAAAACGCTGCACTTGCCGGACTGGTCGGCGATCGAGCTGCCCGAATTCGAGCGCCGCATCCGTGAGACGCACGGCGTCAACTCGGCGCTTTACATGCCGCTGCTGCGCGAGGGGGAATGCATCGGCCTGCTCTCGATGACCGGACAACAAGCCGGCATGTTCGGCGAGAGCGAAATCGCACTGGCCGAATCCTTCCGCGATCAGGCGCTGATCGCGATCGAGAACGCGCGCCTGTTCAACGCGACCAGAGAGGCGTTGGAACGACAGACCGCGACCGCAGACATCCTCAAGGTGATCGCCTCCTCGCCGTCGGATGTGCAGCCGGTATTCGAGGCGATCGCGGCCAGCGCCAACCGGCTGATTGGCGGATTCTCCAGCACCGTATTCCGTTTCATCGATGGTATCGCTCACCTGAAGGCATTCACGCCGACAAACCCCGCCGCCGATGAGGCATTGCAGGCTACTTTTCCCCGCCCTGTTGCCGATTTCCCGCCGTTCAAAATGGCGCAAGCCGGCGAAGTCACACAGATCCCCGACACCGAAACCTTGTCGGGCGAGATTCTGTACATTGCACGGGCGCGCGGCTTCCGCAGTATGCTGTTCGCTCCGCTGATGAAGGACAGCGTGTCGATCGGCTTCATTGCGGTGACGCGTGTTCAGCCCGGCGCTTTCGCGGCCCACCATGTCCAGCTATTGCGAACCTTTGCCGATCAGGCGGTGATCGCGATCGAGAACGCGCGGCTGTTCAACGAGACCAAAGAGGCGCTGGAGCGGCAGACTGCGACCGCCGAGATCCTGAAGGTCATCGCCAGTTCGCCTACCGACGTGCAGCCGGTATTCCACGCCATAGCGGCCAGCGCCAACCGGCTGATCGGCGGCTTTTCGGCAACCGTGATGCTCTTTATCAGCGACGCGCTGCAACTGGTGGCGTTTACGCCGACGAATCCGACGGCTGACGAAGCGTTGCGGACGTCATTCCCGAGACCCCTTGCCGAATTTCCGCCCTTTGAGTTGGTTCGCGATGGCAAGACCGTGCAGTTCCCCGATACCGAATCCGAGGAGGTGCCGCCCCTGAACAGGGAGCTGGCGCTGTTGCGCGGTTATCGCAGCATGGTCTTCACGCCCTTGATGAGCAAGGGGGCGCCGATCGGCATCCTCAGTGTCACGCGCGAGGAGCCGGGCGCGTTCGCCGCTCATCACGTCCAGTTGCTCCTGACCTTTGCCGACCAGGCCGTCATCGCGATCGAGAACGCGCGGCTGTTCAACGAGACCAAAGAGGCGCTGGAGCGGCAGACCGCCACGGCAGACATATTGAAAGTGATCGCCTCTTCGCCCTCGGACGTGCAACCGGTGTTCGAGGCGATTGCGACCAGCGCCAACCGGCTGCTCGGAGGCTTTTCCTGCACCGTCGTCCGCTTCATCGACGGCACGGCACACCTGAAGGCGTTCACGCCGACGACGCAGGAGGGGGACGATATCCTGAAGTCGCACTTCCCCCAACCGGTTTCCGGATTTGTACCGTTTCAGGCGGCGCAGGCCGGCGAAGTGACCCAGGTCCCCGATACCGAAGCGATGATCGGCAGGATCCAGGATATCGCGCGGGCGCGCGGCTTCCGCAGCATGGTGTTTGCCCCCCTGGTGAACAAGGGCGAGCCGATCGGAACGATCGGCGTGACCCGTGTTCAGCCCGGCAATTTCGCCGATCATCACGTGCAGCTGTTAAAAGCCTTCGCCGACCAGGCCGTCATTGCGATCGAGAACGCGCGACTGTTCGACGAGGTGCAGGCGAGAACGCGCGACCTGACGGAATCGCTGCAGCAACAGACCGCAACGGCGGAAGTCCTCAAGGTCATCAGCCGATCGGTGTTCGACCTGCAAACCGTGCTCGATACCCTGGTCGAGTCGGCCTACAAACTCTGCGGCGCGAGCCTCGGCCTGCTCTATCTCAGGGGCGATGAGGCCTTCGAATGCAAGGCCATCGCGGGCGCGGGCGTCGCGGAGGCGACTCCCCTGTTCAAGGGACGCCCGATCCGCGCCGGCCGCGGCACCGCCGCGGAACGGGTGATCCTGACCGGCGAGATGCAGAGCGTCACCGACTTCTTCACCGACCCGGATTTCGATCCCGAGGTCAGGGAGACCATCCAGAACGCTGTCGGCGCGGATTCAAGTATTGGCCGGCTTCGTTCCACGCTGGCGGTTCCGATGACGCGCGATGGCGCTGTCGTCGGCGTGCTCGTGATCGCGCGACCGCAGACCGGTCCCTTCCCTTCCCGTCAGGTCGATCTGCTGCAGACCTTCGCCGACCAGGCCGTGATCGCGATCGAGAACGCGCGACTGTTCGACGAGGTCCAGGCCAAGACGCGCGATCTCACGGAATCGTTGCAGCAGCAAACCGCAACTTCTGAGGTATTAAAGGTCATCTCCAGCTCACCTGGAGAGCTCGAACCTGTGTTCCGTTCAATGCTGGAGAACGCTGTAAGTATCTGCGATGCCAAGTTCGGTAATCTGTTCCTCATTGAAGGCGACAGCGCCCATTGGGAGGCAGGAGTGGGCACGCCGCCGAAGCTCGCTCGGTATTTTACGCAATCAACATCGTTTCGGCCGACGCCCGGTAGCCACCTGGATCGCGTCATGCGGACAAAGCAGGTCAGCCACACCGCCGACGACACAGCTGAAGCGGTGGTCGGCGCAGCAGCAAGGCTCGGAGGCGCGCGATCTACCGTTTGCGTTCCGATGGTCAAGGATGATGCGCTGGTGGGAACTATCTTCATCTACCGCACCGAAGTGCGGCCGTTCACCGACAAACAGATCGACCTCGTCAAGAATTTCGCGGCACAGGCCGTGATCGCTATCGAGAATACACGACTTCTCAACGAACTGCGCCAACGCACGGACGCCCTGACCGCATCGCTCGATGATTTGCGCACCGCGCAGGACCGGCTGGTGCAGACCGAAAAACTGGCCTCACTCGGCCAGCTCACCGCCGGCATCGCCCACGAGATCAAGAACCCGCTGAATTTCGTCAATAATTTTTCGGCGCTGTCGGCCGAATTGACCGATGAGCTCAACGACGTTCTCAAGTCGGCGAACCTCACTGACAAGATCCGCGCCGAGGTCGATGAATTGACCGGCCTTTTGAAGGACAATCTGCAAAAGGTCGTGCAACACGGCAAGCGCGCCGATTCCATCGTCAAGAACATGCTGCTGCACTCGCGCGAAGGCTCCGGCGACCACCGGCCGGCCGATATCAATGCGCTGGTCGACGAAAGTCTAAACCTCGCCTATCACGGCGCCCGTGCCGAAAAGCCGGGGTTCAATGTTACATTGCGACGCGATTTCGATCCCGACGCCGGCATGATCGTGGCGTTTCCACAGGAGATCACCCGCGTATTCCTCAATTTGATCTCAAACGGCTTCTATGCTGTGAGCAAGCGCAAGGCCGACGGCAACGGCGTCGATTTTGAACCGGTCGTGAGTGCTGCTACGAAGGGCCGTGGCGACCGGGTCGAAATCCGCATTCGCGACAACGGCACCGGCATCCCGCCCGAGGTAAAGGAGAAGATGTTCAACCCGTTCTTCACGACCAAGCCGGCCGGCGAAGGAACCGGCCTCGGATTGTCGATGAGCCACGACATCATCGTGAAACAACATGGTGGCACCATCGATGTCGACACGAGGCCAGGAGAATTTACCGAATTCAGGATTGTTTTGCCGCGAACAGGGAATGTTTCAAACAAATCCAGAGGTTAGACGTGAACGTTTTAGTTCTTGTGGTCGATGACGAGCCCGACGTCGAGGCACTGTTCCGCCAGCAATTCCGGCGCGACCTGCGTGCTCAGCGCTTCATGATGGATTTTGCGATCTCGGCCACCGACGCGCTCGCGCGCATCGCCTCTACCATCGAGCAGTCGCTGATCCTGATTCTGTCCGACATCAACATGCCCGGCATGACCGGGCTCGAGATGCTGCCCAGGGTCAAGGAGATCCGTCCCGAGGTCCCCGTCATCATGATCACCGCCTATGGCGATCCCGAGACCAAGCGCAAGGCGATCGAAAGCGGCGCCAGCGGGCTGCTGACCAAGCCCATCGACTTCACCTTGCTGCGGGAAGAAATCGACACCAGGCTGCAACAGGTGGCGTGAACCGCTTTTCTTTTGAGCCGTGATCCGTTCGGAAAACCGATTGCCACTTTTCCGGATCGTGCCCCGGTCACGGCTTGAAGAAGGCGGGATCGTTGAGCGCCTTGATCATGACGTCGACCATGTCGGCGGCGCCGTGGTCCTCGCGCTCCTCCAGAAGCTCCCACATCTTGCGGAGATTGGCGCGCATCGGCGCCTTCAGCGAGGGGTCGCGTTCGATCAGGGTCCGCGCGATGCAGAAAGCGATGCCTTCGCTGCCCATCCGTGCTTGCTCGATGGTGGGTTTGCTCATGGCCGGGTCCTTTTCGAGTTCGACGCGTGAATGCTGGAGCCGCTGTTAGATCAATTCGCGGCTCAGCGATAGCGGCCAGCAGCGAAGCCGCCGCGCGAAGCACCTCACGCGCCCTACTCCGCCATCTCCACCGGCGTCGCCGGGCCGGCCAGCGGCTTTTCTTCCATCAAGACCATGCAGAGCGCCGCGCAGGTCAGTAACGCCGCGGCGGCGCCGAACACGTAGCGGAAGGCGAGGATCATGTCGGCGGGAGGTATCGAACTGACGGGGCCGCGGTGCGCTCCGGTGAGCGAAATATCCGCGCCCAGCGCCATCAAGAGGATGGCGCTGAACGCCGCTACCATGAAGGAGGCCATCAGCGCGCGGAAGAAATTCATCGCGCCCGTGACGGTGCCGACCTGTGAACGTTCGACCGAATTCTGCAGCGCCACGGTGCTGACCGGAAACATCGTGCCGAGACCGAGCGCGAACAGCGACAACAGCGGCAGCAACGCCCATAGCGGCAGCTTGGTCAGGGCCAGCGCGCATCCGAGCAGCGCCGAACACGAGGTACCGATGACGGCGACGCGCTTGTAGTGTCTGGTCTTTGCCATGGTGCGGCCGGCGATCGCCGCACCCCCGGTCGAAACCGCGGCGAGCGGAATCAGAGCCAGGCCGGCCTCGCTGGCGCTGAGATGGTAGACCACCTCGTAATACAGCGGCAGATGCACGGTCAGGCCCAGCATTGCGCCGAACGCGCAACCGCCGCCCGCCAGCGCATAGGGCGCGATCGAGCCGCCCATCAGCGACAACGGCAGAAACGGCTCGCTGGCGTTGCGGGCATGCCAGACGAAGGCCAGTGTCAGCGCCACCGACGCGCCGACCATCGCCATGATGGTCGGCGACAGCCAGAGATAGCGGTTGCCGCCCCAGCTCAGCACCAGCATGAAGACGACGGCGGAGGCCATCAGCAGCACGCCGCCGAGCCAGTCGACCTTGCGCCTGCGGTGGAAGACGGGAATTTTTCTCATCTTCGGCAGCAGCATCCCCAGCGACACGAATCCGAGCGGCACGTTGATCCAGAAGATCATCGACCAGTGCAGGTGCTCGGCAAAGAAGCCGCCCAGCACAGGCCCGCCAATTCCCGCCGCCATCCAGACGCCGCTGAAATAGGCCTGGTACTGGCCGCGTTCGCGCGGCGTCACGACGTCGGCAATGACGGTCTGCACGACCGGCATGATCCCGCCGCCGCCCAACCCCTGCAGTCCGCGCGCCAGGATCAGGACCGTCATGTTCGGCGCCAGCGCGCACAGGACCGAGCCGGCGATGAACAGGCCGAGCGCGGTGATGATCATGCCCCGCCGGCCATAGATGTCGGCGAGCGTGCCGAACACGGGCGCTACCGCGGTCGAGGCCAACAGATAGGCGGTGATCACCCAGGACAGGCTGGAGACGTCGTGGAATTGCCGCCCGATGGTCGGCAGCGCGGTGGCGACAATGGTCTGGTCGAGTGCGGCCAGGAACATCGTCAGCATCAGACTCATCAGGATGGTGCGGACCTCACTCTGGGTCAGCGGCGCCCTGGGCGCGAGCGAGGGAGACTCGCCGATGTCGATCACCTCAGCGGACATCCGCGGCAGGTCGCGCGCGATGGCCTCAGGCAATACCCCTTGATCGGCCGGGTGACGGCTTTGGCGCTCGAACTTGTTCATGGGGATTTATTTGGAGAGTTTATCTGATCGGATGGCGCGACAGCACGGGGCGTGGAATCACGGGTTCGGATTGCAATTTAGGCGGTAAATCGAGGCGGCGGCAGCGGGTTGGGCGCATGGGTGCGTCCCGCGCACCGACAATCGCAATCGCGTGAGCGGCTAAAGTGATTTCGAGTGACGTGAGGCGTCCAGCCTTGCGGAGGAAAACACGTTAAAACAAAAGGATGGAGTCACAACCTCGGGCTTGATCAGAACTTCGCATATTGCGCCCTTTCGATCCTCCTTCAGGATCGCGACCGCCCCTTCAAGCGCGCCCGCTTCGGCAACAGCGCCGGCCACTGCACGATGTGATCCTCGAGGTCGGCATCGGCGATCTCGTCCTCGGTGCCGACCACCCTTCCCCGCACGGAAACGCCCGCCTCATGCACCGTGTCGGGATCGCCCGAGATCAGCGGATGCCACCAATAGAGATCGCGGCCTTCGGCGACCAGCCGATAGCCGCAACTCGGCGGCAGCCAGTTCAGGCTGCGGACGTTTTCGGGTGTCAGCCGGACGCAGTCGGGAACCTGCTCGGAGCGGTTCGCATAATCCTTGCAGGCACAAAGCCCGGCATCCAGAAGCTTGCAGGAAACGTGGGTGAAATAGATCTTGCCGGTATCTTCGTCTTCGAGCTTCTCCAGGCAACAGCGCGCGCAGCCGTCGCACAGGCTTTCCCATTCCGCGTTGGACATTTGCTCCAACGTCTTGGTTTTCCAAAAGAATCCCTCTTGACTCGAGGGCGGCTTGGGCGGTGCGGTCATGGATCCCGGCGATTGCGGCGTTACGGGTGCGGCACCCATCTAGGGTCTGCGGGAGCGCCGGCGCAAGTGGGAAGGTCCGGCCGGCCTGCAACGGGCGGGACAACGTTATCCCTGGCAATCAAATGGCGAGCCCGGCCATTGGTTTATGGCCCCTGCTCGGCTAGATAGAACCGGAGTGCCCAACGCTTGATGAGAGCGCCTTGGGTTTGCCGCAACCATCCCGCAAAACGTCTCGACGGCGCCCCGCCGGGTGCTTGAAGCGCTTTCGAACTGACCAAGGGTCCCGGTGCGCAAGATCGTGCCAACGGAATGGAAGAAGACGATCCAGCGCTGGATGCTGGATTTCGACGCGCGCATCGACTCCACGCTGTTCTCCACGGCGAAGGGCCTGCGTGAGCTCTATGAGCGCTATTCGACCTTCATGGACCGTTTCTATGTCGGCCGCTGGAAACGCTGGGTCTTCGTTGAACCGCTGTCGGAAGCCGCCACCATCGGACTCGGCGGTCTGATCCTGATGCTGGCGCTCGCGGTGCCCGCCTTTCGCGAGACCGCCGACGACGACTGGCTGAAGAAAAGCGATCTCGCGGTGACCTTCCTCGACCGCTACGGCAATCCGATCGGCAGCCGCGGCATCAAGCACAATGATTCCAT
>Ga0075522_10001232_pt1 | contig 19486 bp, 18 predicted proteins | sample NGEPerA_FD_74796 | JGI IMG/M metagenome (GOLD analysis project Ga0075522, IMG submission 74796) | Arctic peat soil microbial communities from the Barrow Environmental Observatory site, Barrow, Alaska, USA - NGEE PermafrostL2-A | ecosystem: Environmental > Terrestrial > Soil > Wetlands > Peat ... | reverse complement strand
AGTTTGGTTGTGAAAAATGGCTCGAAAATATGCGGCACAACGGCGGGCGGAATTCCGGTGCCGGTATCGCTCACCGAAATCACAACGTATGACCCCGGCACGACGTTCGAGGAGGTGACCTTTCGAGTCACGGTAAGGTTTTGGGCCGACAGGGTCAACCGCCCGCCGGTCGGCATGGCATCGCGCGCGTTGACGCACAAATTAAGAAGAATTTGGTGAAACTCGGTAGCGTCCCCCTGGACTGTCCACAGGTCATTTTCTGACATATTCACTGAAAATGAAATGGATTTGGGAAAGGTGTCTAGAATCATCTTTCCAATTTCGCGGATAAGACGGCTTAACTTGACGGGTCCGCTTTGGCCACCTGAACCGCGAGCAAAATTGAGGATTTGTTTGACTAGATCTGTCGCCCGCTGCGCACCTGAAGAAATGATGTCCAAAAACTTCTTTCGGCTGGCTTCATCCTTGCAGTCCCTTAAGATCTCGGCGCTCATCAAGACCGGGGCAAGCGCGTTGTTTAAATCATGCGAAATGCCTCCGGCTAAGGTTCCAATGCTGTCCATGCGTTGGGATCGCAGAAAGTTTGCTTCCAGGTGTTTCTTCTCAGTAATGTCGGTGTCGATAACCAAGATGCTTTGGGGACTTCCATTCTCGTTGCGCACCAAGGTCCAGCGGCTTTCCACTATCAGCTCTCGTCCGTCCCCCTTCCGGGTCAGCAATTCCCCAGTCCAATTTCCGGTTTCCAGCACTGCTTGTTTAGCCACTTCATATTTGAACGGATCGCTGGACAGCAGTTCTGTTACTTTGCGACCGACGACTTGAGCGGACGGCAAGCCGTATATTCGCTCCGCACTCTTGTTCCAGTACACAATCCGGTCTTCCACATCCTTGACGAAAATGGCATCCTGCGCCTTGTCGAGGAGCGCAGCTTGCTGGCGGATTTTTTCCTCCGCTTCGCGGGATTTCTGCGCCTGCTCGGAATCGCGGACGGCACGCTGGACTGCTGGGATAAGGCGAGTAAGACGATCTTTCAGCACATAATCCGTTGCGCCGTCTTTGATCGTTTCTATTGCCGCCTCCTCGCCCATGCTGCCGGTCACAAAAACAAATGGAATATGCGGAAAGTTTGCCCTGACAAATCGGAGAGCAATCAGACCATCAAACCCGGGGAGGGCTTTGTCGGAAAGTATGATGTCGAAGGGCTTTTGTTCAAGAGCCTTGACGAAATCCGCCCGATTTTCAACATGCGTAATTTCAGTAGAGAATTTTTGCTCCTGCATCCAATCGCGGATGAGATTGCGGTCGTTTTCGTTGTCTTCCAGATGAAGAACCCGCAATGCACGATCCACAAGTGACGCTCTCGAAGGGATGTTTTCGGGCGCCTGTGGGTTCATACGCAAGCGAATAGTCGAGTGAATGAGCCGACGCGGGATTGGAGTCGATAGATTTTTCTCAAAGCGACGGCCTTGGCGCGGAAATTGCCGAGTTCCGAGTTCTGGTCGATCCTTTCACAAGCGCACATGCCTGATAAATATTCGTAAGATCAAGCTCGTTTCTTTCAAAAATTTTCGAGGCAACTGGTTTTTAGTGAATGGACAGGCAAAATCATTCATCCAAAATGACACTGTAAGGCGGCAATTTCGTTGAAAGTTTAACCGACATATCCCGCAATGGGTTTGGTCGCTACGAGCCGCCTTTTGCACCCGGCATGCTAAAATCTCAGCCTGATCCGCGAAAAACTTAAACTGGCGTCAAATCGGACTTGCGGAAGAATTATGGTCTTCACCGAGCGTTTGCTTCGCGTTCTGAATGTGTTGGAGGATCAATTCATACTGACGACTGCTCCGGCGCTCCATGATTTGCTCGCGTTTGAGAAGAAATTCATCGTCAATAAACTTCACTTTTCTATTCGGGAAATCCCCATACAGCGCACATAAAGCGGAGCGGAGCGGTTTCTCATCATAAATCACCTTCTCGAAATCGACCTCCTGCGCCGGAATTGAGTCGAGCACGCGTTCGGCGTGAAGCAATCCCTGGACCACGGCCAATTCCAGACAAACCGTATTTGGAAAAATTCGCCTCGGATAATGCCACTGGTTGTGGAGCATCGAATAGGCAACATCGGCCACATTGCGCTTTATGCGAATTGTCGGTGGTCGATTTTTCTTGAGCCAGGCGCCGACCACAAAAGGTTGGACAACATCCTTATACGCATATCCACGCTGCACCACGATCTGACCGAGAAATTCGCTTAACTTTTGAAATGTGTCCCGTTCTGTGGTTTCCTGGGTAAACTTGTTGCTGAAATCGTTGTTTGGTTGGGGGAGCAGTGCGAATCTATCGGCATTTAGAACCTCTCCATCCGATGTCCAACTTGGCTCGTGCAGTCCTAGAGAGTGCCGACATACGTGGTATATCCAAGACGACATTGATCGTGGCAGCGATACCACAAACAATGAGATAGGTGTCTTGGATCGCGGATTCGATTTCACTTTGCGAGGTTTTTCTCATCACCGCACAATGCCACGATTGGATCATAGCAGGACTTTAAATGAGCCTCCTCTGTTCGGAGAGCGTGGCGTTTCAAAATACTTTGAACCACCGCACGGCAGTTAACGCCATTACGAGCATCAATTTGCCTTCGGCTGTTGGTGTGATGCCTGTACAAATATAATGTTCCAGGAAGCTTTTTAATTCGGCCACATTTCAACGCTCTTAGGAGCCAATCGAGATCCCCAGCGTAGGGCAATTGCTCATCCCACAAGCCAACTTTGCTGAGAAAGTCTCTTCGGAACATGATTGTGGTGTGATGGACTGAACTGGGGTCCGTTCGATAACCCTTAGGTTTGAAGTACCCCAAAAAAGCGGAAACCCCATCCGCATCAACGGCTGAAACGGTCCTGAAAATGCGTCCGGTTTCATCAATGTTTGCAATGTTGTCACCGGGCGGTTGAAAACCGGCCACTCGCGGGCACTTCAAAACCGGCCACTCCAAGGTGGTTTATTCATATCAGTTTTCTTGATCCAAGCAAGGGGTTTTCCGTTGCTTAATTTCTGCTGAAACCAAGGCGTAATCGGTTCGTGCGATCCAGCAACCTTTAGATCACGTTGGTTTTTTAATCAATGCGTCGCACTGCTCCGCGCTGCCGGCCTCAGTCAGCCGACGCAAAACATCAGGGTCCGTTCCGCAGTAACGGTATGCCGCTATGCATGAGGTGGCAACGACCTGAATCATCCGGTCCAGTTCCTCCGGTGTCTCAGGTTGGCGACTCACGAAACAGCGGTCGGCGCACGGTTTGGGAGGATCCCCACAAGGTATCATTTTAAATTTAATAGTCTCCGGAGCCGTCGCAACAGGCAACGCACATGTGATACACATGTTCTTGACGACATAAAACGCGCCCGGCGCGGCCTCTGGTTCGCGTTCGTAAAGTGGCGTGACTAGTTCGTCTTGCTGCATGTCGTGCGCAGGGATCTAAATATTATTATGCATCAATATGGCTGATTCCTGGGGAAAATCGAGCGTTTTCCATAATCGCCCAGCAGCGAGGTAAATCGAGCAGAACCGGTAGCGAGCCATTCAGCTCGCCGGTTCTGCGGTCGAAGGTTCGTTGGACTTGGATTTGATCTTCTTGTTTTTGTCCTCCTTCCCGGCAATGGCGGCGTGGTCTTTGAGCCGGTAACTCCGCCCGGTAATGGCAATGGTCTGGGCGTGGTGCAGGAAACGATCCAAAATCGCGCCGGCTGTAGGCACGTCTCCCAGGAGTTTGCCCCATTCCTCCAGCGGCCGGTTGCTCGTCATGATGGTGGACCGGTTTTCATATCGGCGCATGATCACCTCAAAAAGATGCTCGCCAGAGTTCTTGGGCAACTGCTTCAGGCCAAAATCGTCAATAATTAAAAGCTCCGGGTTGAGGTAACGGCGCAGGGTTCGGTCCTGCTGGCTGAAGGCTTCGTCTTTCATGAAGTCGCGCACCAAATCGAAGATGGAGCGGTAAAGCACCTGAAAGTTCATCTTGATGGCTTCATACCCCACTGCCTGAGCGAGATGTGTTTTTCCGACGCCCGGTGGTCCCAGAAAAAGGACATCCTTGGCCTGCCGGATGAAGTTGCCCGTGGCCAGATCAAAAATCTCTTTGCGGTGGACGGCCGGATTGAAGCTCCAATCGAAGTCTTCCAGCGTTTTGAGGCCACGAAAATCAGCGGCCTTGGTGCGGCGTTCGATCAGCCGCTGTTGGCGGACGTTGATTTCGTCCTGGCAGATCAGTTCCAGGAACTCGGCGTGGCCCAGCCGGTTGGCGACCGCTTCTTGCAGGCGCACGTCCAGGGTTTGCAGCAGACCGGAGAGGCGGAGTTGTTTCAGGGTGTTTTCAAGAGTGCTCATATACAGTTTTGGGTTGAGGGTTAAAACAATCCGGCGTCAGTGCCTCATAGGCATCCAACGATCGGATCAAGGGGTGGGTTTCGAGGAAATCCAGTTGTGGCGATGGGCCGGCCCGTTCCAGCAACAGGCGCAAATCCCGTAAGCGCCAGGTGCCGTGATGCAGGGCCTTCTCGGCAGCGCCTTCCAGCGCGGCCACGGGATGTTTGCCGGCCAGGGACAACAGGCCATGCAACACTCGCGTGCCGATGGGGCCGCGTTGTTTAATCATCGCTTCGGCCCAAGTCCCGGTCTGTTTGCCAATCAGCCGGGCCCGATCCAACAGGTAATCCAGATTGCGTTGAATGACGCGCCGATACGGTGAATGCTGGTGGAGTGGGTCGGTGGTAAATTTGCCCGGCTCGGCCAATGCGTGCAGGGCGATTTGTTCCCGGCGCTGGTTGAAGACACGGACCAGTCTGGACTCCCAGCGCACCCAGACCTGCCGCCCGACATACTCTGGGGGCACCGAGTAATAAGCCCGTTGGACTTCCACGTAACCGTCCCGGTGGACACTGCGCGGCGCCTCTTCAAAGACCGGGAACAAACTGGACGGCAACGGCAACAGTTTACCCCGCTCCACTTCGTTGAACACTTTGATGACCTGCTGCCGGGTCGTGCCGTGGATGCGCATGTCGGCCACCGTGCGCTCCCATTCCGCCAAGAACAAATTTTGCTCGGCTAAACTGGTGAACACTCGCCCTTTGAGTGCGTTGTTTTGGCTATACTTGACACCCGCTTCAATTTTTCCTTTGTTGCGGGGCATGGCTGGTCTTGTTGGGAGGACCACGGTGCCATAGTGCCGGCAAAACTCCTCCATCTTCGGGTTGATTTCGGGGTCATACCAATCTGCCCGTGTGACTGCTGCCCGAAGATTATCGATGACCAAAGTTTTGGCGACCCCGCCGTAATGCCTGAACCCATTTTCTATACACCGAATGAAGCTTTCGGTCGTCTGCCGCCACACCACTTCGCTATAGCCTTTGCGCGAATGGCTCAACACCACCCGGAACAGATGCGGTCGTTTTCGCTTGCCGTTCACCATCACCCAAGCGCCCTGTCCAAAATCGATCTGCACCTCGGCTCCCGGCTCGACTTCCATCCGCACAAAGGGCACCGGCTGTGTCTGAGTCCACCGCCGCACGAAGCGCTTCACCGCATCGTAACTGCCGGCAAATTGACGTTCGGTGACAAGGTCCTGGTAAAGACGTTGGGCTGACAAACCCGCCTGGCATCCCTGCTCAATGAACTCTCGCCAAGGTTCACATTGGCTGCGGGAAAGCGGAAGAATGCCGGCGGGCACTTTGGCCGGTTTTGGCTCCACTTCTCCATTCGAGCCGGGGGGCACTTTGGCCGGTTTTGAAGCCGCCAGTCGCAGATGTCGGCCCACCGTCTCCCGGTGGAGGCCCAGTTCGCGCGCAATCCGCCGGTTGGACCAGCCCTGCGCCGCCAAAGTCAATATCGAGTGTTGCAAGCTCACGTTGAGTTCATTCATTGCGCTCAAGAGCAGCCTTGGCTGCCCAATACGCAATGCGTCCCTCAAAGTGGCCTGTTTTGAAGTGCCCATCCCTGGCCGGTTTTCACTGCCCGCTGACAGCAATGTCGCCATGACAAAAGTCGACTTCACGATTGTCATTTAGGCAGGTTACTCGGGCGGACAGACTTTGCGGCGTCATAATATCGTCGCTATGAATCCAGGTAACGAGTTGACCCTGAGCCATGCGAAGACCGGTATTAGTCGCCGAATACTCTCCTTGGTTAGGCTGTCGAACGTAAACAATTCTCGAATCGCGGTATGAATTAATGACTTCTTCCGACGCGTCGGTACTCCCATCATTGATGACGATAATTTCAAAATCTGTGAACGATTGTTCCAATACGCTTTCAATTGCTTGGCCCAGAAAATTTGCCCGATTATAAGTGGGCAGAATAATCGAGAGGTGCGGTTTGTGAATTTGCAATAGATCAAGCATACTTTCAAATGCGGTGGCGGCGGGGTTGCGGGTTTATATAAGTTGCCAATGGGAACCTCTCATTTCTTGCGTTGAAGATTCTTGGATACAGAGGCGAAGCGAGCGCGAATGGAGGAGTTCGCCGGGTTGTTTGCCGTGAGCCACTTGAGATGGAACGCGGCGGCGTACCAATCGCCACTTGCTTCGCTTTCGTCGGCAGCAAACTCATGCCAACGGCACCTGTTTGTTTCAGATGTCCTAAACTCGGACGGATAGATTCGCCGCAGACGCTCCCAGGCTGCGCCTAATGATGTCGATTGGTCAGATGCAAACTCGCCAAAGCGACTTTTGGTGCTGCCAAACAGGAGCTTGGCATGTTCAGAAATATCATCAACCGGGCGCTCGTCCGGCTCAAACTGCCAGACGCGACTTGCTCCATCCATGGTTGTGGTCAGCACTCTGGTGGCAGAAGAGAGAAACATCGCGCCCTGCAATCCCGAAATATCTCGAAGTGGGGGCGACAATGGGTCGCCCGTTTCCGCATCCCACAGTCGCGCCGTATGGTCGGCGCTTGAAGTCACAATCCATCTCCCATTGGGACTGAACGCGATGCTTTCCACTCGATCATGATGTTGCATAGGTGGCGTGAGTTGTGCGCCGCTGATCGCGTTCCAAATAATCGCGGTGAAATCTTCGCTGGCAGTTCCAATCCGTGAGCCGTCTGGACTGAAGCAAACAGAAAGCACTCCATCACCTTGCATCAGTTTTGGACCGATGGGCAGCCCCGTCGTTAAATCCCACACCTGACCGTAGCATGGGGTCAATTGATCGTCCCAGCAACTGCCGACAATCTGCCGCCCGTCCCCACGCAACGAAACGCTGCTGACCGAGTTTGAGAATATGAGCGGGGGAAAACACGCTTGTCCATTTGTTACATTCCAAACCTGAACAACGTTACCGCCCCACGTCATCAGGTGTTCCCCGCTTGGATCGAAGAAAGCAGAGTGGACTGGGCTTGACGCATTCATGGCGGGGCCAAGCGGTTGGTGGGAGCGGGTGTCAATCAGTCTAATAAGCTTGTCGCTAACGACAGCCAGATAGTGCCCATCGTCGCTCAACGAAAATTTACAGTTGCGCTGGTCAAGTTGAAAATCATTCCCCAGTGGGAGGCCCGTTAACAAATCCAGTATTCTAAGCGTCTGTGGAGGCGAATTCTGCGGGGTTTTACTGGCGAGCGCGTACCTTCCGTTTGAAGTCAGCTTTGTTTGTGTGAAGGAGCGCATTATGCTGCTGGCGACGCCCCATGGCTTGTCAGTTGCCGCGTCCCTAACCACAATACTTCCATCCTTTAGCAGAGCGAGCCGTTTGCCGTCCGCGCTTACCTTGCAAAACTCAGCTTTCGGTGGCAAATCACCGCCGCTGAAGTCCCAAATGCGAACCGTGCCTTTGACGCCCGTTGTTATAACACAGCGTCCGTCAGGGCTGAAGCCGGCATGATTTATCCGCTCACCGCTTGGCAAAATGGAATTGATTTCGACAGGTTGCAAAATATCATCGCGCCATAGCCTAGCCGTCCCATCTAAACAGGCGGTTAGCAGCCAACGGCCATCTGGGCTAAAATCGGCATTAGGCACTATATCCTCGTGGGCCAAAACAGGGAATCTTGGCTGCCCATTTATAGTCCAGACCCGAGCCTTGTGATCTGAGCAAGCGGTTACGACTTCCGAATCGTCGGGGCTAAAGGAAATATGGGTTACCCACTGTGGATGCGGGAACGTAGCCAGCAGCCGCCCCGTCTTTACGTCCCATATTCGGCCTGTGCAATCCTCGCTGGCTGTCGCAATGAAGCGACCATTGTGGCTGAACTCGGCAAAATGCAATCTTTTTTCATGAGATACCGAGACTTCAACCGTACCGGTTTGAAGATTCCAAATTCTCGCGATGCCATCTCGGCACGCGGTAACAAGTTTGAGGCCGTCAGAGCTGAACCGTGCGCTTTTGACGCGATCAGGGTGAATTAATTTAGAAACGATGGCCAATGTTGAAGCGTCATAAATGCAGGCAGTGTGGTCATCGCTCGCCGTTGCTACAAGCCTGCCATTCGGGCTGAAAGTTGCAGTTTCAATGAAATCGGATTGAGCGAACGGGCCTGAAGCAGAGTTGTCGTCAAGATTATAAATTTTTGCATGGCCGCTCGCAAAAGCGATCACGAGTCGTTTCCCATCCGGGCTGAACTCGCCATCGTTTATTTCCAAACTCTCGGACCACTGATGGATTAATTTCGGACACTGCATCAAGATCAAACCAAGGCGGAGCCGGTCCGCAGATTCATCGGCACGATCTTCATGATGCAATCGAAGCGCCTCTGCGAAAAATGGCAACGAACCGAGAAGGTCGCCCGAGTCCAAGGAGCGATTTCCATAGGCGATGGTTGCGCCTATTTGCCGATGCCGAAGATCAATCTTTGCTTGATGTTGACGATAAAGGGGATAAACGAACGCAAATCCAGCGGCCAGAAGAATGAGACACGCCAGCGCCGCCTGTTTGGCGATACGTAATTTGTGTTCCAGATGGTGATCGCTTAAGCCCGACAGGCTGCTAGCTAATTATGATACACTACACTAGGAACCGACCCGAATGGCGCTTAGATAAGGAATTTGCTTCGGAAGTATTTAGTTTACAGAATGTTATAAAGGATCCAATTTCAACCCGCCAAAGGGCGCGAAATTCACTCCCAATGAACGTCCTCGGGACCAAAACATAGACCCAATTTGCCCACGTTTTAATGGGTTTTGCATCACATTGATTTGCAAAGTATTACGCCTTAACTAAGCGCCATTCGGAACCGACCCCAAAGACGTTAAGCAACACTAAGGACTCACTCCTTTTAAGACGTGGCGCAAGTGGCGGCGAAGGGTGAAATTGGAAATGCCGAAGTAAACCAGCATCGGCAAATGAAACAGAGCGCGGTTGAGCCAGTCGGCACAGCCGCGCTCTGGGACTCGCAGGGTCATCTGCAATCCGCGGCGGCGAGACCTTTGCCGGTTTCCAGGAAGGATTTCATGCTGGAGAGCACGCGCGGCCAACCCCCGTTCACCTTGGCGGCCATCGGCGAACCCGCCTTGAATTGGTCATGCGTAACCGTGAGGCACACCGCGTCCTTGATGGTTTCAATCTCGAATGTGACGCGCGATTTATCCGCGAGATCGTCCGGGTCGGCCCAGGACAGCACAAGGCGTTCGGGTGGATTGCACTCCAAAACTTTACCAGTGATCCAGGCCTCAGGCTTCTCGCCCGCGGTCATGTGCTGCCATGTCGAACCTTTCTTCCAGTCGGAGACGTTCGCGAGTCCACCCCAATATTGACGGGTGAATTCGGGTTTGGTGATGGCCGCCCACACTTCTTTCGGGGTCGAGCGGATATAGGTTGTGTAAACTAACTTCGGTTTTTGCATATCATTTTCCTTTCTTGTTTGTTTTGTTTTCTTCGAGACCCTTTTTCAAATCGCCGAGCGCCTGAAGGCGATGGCGTTCGTATTTACCAATCCAGCGCTCGGAAATCTCGTGCAACGGCACTGGATTCAGATAATGCAGCTTCTCGCGCCCGCGCCAGACGACGGCGATCAGATTCGCCGCCTCCAGCAACAGGAGATGTTTGGTCACTGCCTGCCGCGTCATGTCGAGGTGTTCGCACAAGTCGCCAAGCGTCTGCCCGTTGCTCTTGTGCAACTGGTCCAGCAGCTTTCTACGGCTTTCGTCAGCCAAGGCTTTGAACACTGCATCCATCTCGCGTGAGCTTATGCAACCACAAGGTTGCATGTCAAGCGCCAAGTTTTGTGAGGCCGGTCGAAGGGTGGACGTTGGACTGTCCGTGGACGCAGAGGGGTCGCATAGGGGTCGGTTCCTAGTGTATCAACATTTGAACCAAAGTGCGAAACACTAGGAACCGACCCCAAAACAAGTGCGTCCACGAACTGGAAACAACGATTGACTCGCTATCGAAGGGCAAGCGCAAGCGCCGGGTTCGTTGGGCTGATGCTGCCGCCCAGCGGCGCAGAATCTTTGGCAACGAAGTTCTGCCCAATCTGGTTCTACTGGCACGGGAGCAGGAACGCTACTAACGCCGCATGAGCCTCTACGTGGATACGAGTCTGCTCATCTCGTATTACATCAACGATTCCAACAGCGCGAGCGCCCAAGCCCTCATTCATGCAACCACCGCTTCTTTGCCATTCACCGGTCTGAACCCCAAAATCGAGAAACCCTTGTAAACGCAGTCGAAATCAAGAGTTGCCAAAGAAGGCAAAAGACCGTTCAAGCCGTCCAAGCTTGCCAATTATTGCGAGTTCGTCCAATATGCAACCATGAGCAAGTTGCTGGAGATTGAACAGGCGGCGGTGGAATTATCTGCCGAGGAGCAGCAGCGATTGCTGCGCTTCCTGCTCCGCGTCGTTCCGGTGGCAGCAGAGGAGTTGCCACGGCCCCGCCAATTTACCGAAGAAGAAATCCAGGGTTGGCTTGCGGAGGATGAAGCGAGCATGCGCCGTTTGCGGGAAGAGAAGTGAAATTGTTCCTTGATGCCAGCGTGGCATTGGCAGCGTCCGGCCAAAAGACGGGCGCTTCCCGTGGCATCTTCGACCTGGCGCCGGCAATGGGTTGGGAGTTACAGGCAAGCAATTACGTTTTGCAGGAAATCGCGGCGAACCTTAACCGTTTTCCACCGGTCGCGGCAAAGGAGTGGCCGGCCCTCGCGGCACGGCTGTCTGTTGTCCGTGACCTCACCTGTTTTGATTATGCCGCAGTTTTTTCACCGAGCAAGGATCGTCCAGTGTTATTCACGGCGGCAGGTTGGTCCGACGTGCTGCTGACCTTTGATCGACAGCATTTCGGTCGCTTCTTTGGCTCTGGATTTTATTCGTTGCGGGTATCAACTCCCGGAGATTTTTTTGTTGCGGAGCGCAAGGCCGGTCGGCTTTTGTTGCCTTAACGCCAGCCCCCAAACTGTTAGTTCGGTGATGTCTCGAAAATTACGCATCGAATATCCCGGAGCGATTTACCATCTCATTAATCGGGGTGATCGACCGAGGATATTTTCAAGGATGATCTGGAGCGCCAGCAATTTCTGGCCACGCTGGGCGACCCCGAAGATGCGGGGATTATGCGGGGCTGCCTCCGGGCGTGACCATCGGGGCGACTTCCTCCTTGCAAATTTCTTTCTCTGGCAAAAAATATTCTTTGACCCTCACGCTGCGTGATACCTGAGAGTGCAAATCAAACGCGGGGATCATGGTGGTCTCCGCGGGGAAATAGCGATGGCTTATACAGTCAAGCAAGTGGCCGCGATGTCGGGCATCAGCGTGCGCGCGCTTCATTTCTACGATGAAACGGGCCTGCTGAAGCCCGCCTATCTCGGGGCGAATGGCTACAGGTTCTACGAAGAGCCACAGCTTTTGATTCTCCAGCAAATCCTGTTTTACCGGGAGTTGGGGTTCGAGCTGAAGCAAATCAAACAAGTACTGGGCCGGGCCGATTTCGAAAAAGTCGCCGCCCTCCAATCGCATCGGAAGGTTCTGGAAAAGAACCTCGCCCGGACGCGCCAGTTGATTGAAACCATCGACAAAACCATCCAGCACTTGAAAGGAACAAAGAAAATGAAGAGTAAAGAAATGTTTGCGGGCTTCAGCGTCGCCGCAGGAGACGACCGTTTTGGCGAGCAGACCAAACTCGGCGACGGACCAATTGATTGCAAAGTGTCTGCACAGGACACAGACGGCGCAATGGGTGTTTTCGAGTCCACTGGCCGAAGCGGCTGGCCGCGCCATCTCCACTACGACCAGGATGAGTGGATCTATGTCATTGACGGTGAGTTTGATTTTCAGATGGGTGACAGTGTCGAGGCCATCGATAAAACCGCGGTCCAGGGTGGGCAACAACAAGCAGGACGACTGGCGCCAACTCCTTCCTTTCTCCCACTGCCTGAATTGCGGAGGAGATGGAAAACATGGAACGAAACGCACAAGCGATTTCGCGTGCGCCCCGGCGAGTCCGTTTTCCTGCCGCGCAAGGTTTCCCATGTGTGGGCCTGCGTGAGCGAGCAGCCGGGCAAAATCATTAATGTGTATCAACCGGCAGGCCAGATGGAGGAATTCTTCCGCGAGGCGCCCAAGTGGAAGGGCCTGCCCTCGCGTGAGGATGTGGTCAACAGCACTTACACGGCGGAACAGATTGACTCCATTCACCGGTTATTTAGCACTCACGGGATGCGTGTTCTAGGCCCGCCGCTCATTGTTGGGATGAATATCTAGCCTGTCAAGAAAAGGTAGAAGGATGAAGGATGAAGGAAGAAACTGATACGGCGGTGGCGCTGAAGACTTGACCGCAAAGAACGCAAAGAACGCAGAGATAAAAGAGTCAGAAGCTCTGCCGCCTTTCTCTGCGTTCTTTGCGGTCTTTGCGGTTAAACAATCAGCGGCGGGCGCAACGATTAACGCGCCGCGACCCTTCGGAGATTACGCGTCGAGTATCCCGGAGCGACTACCGCCTCATTAATCGGGATGAACTATCTACCGCCAGCCGTAGGCTACGGTGGCGAAGACGCCTTGGGAGGTGTAGTTGTTGAAGCCGCCGGTGTTGGGCTCGGTGTAGGTGGAGAAAATGTAGCGCAGGGTCGCGGAGAGGCGGGGGTTGATTTTCTTGCTGAGCCCGAAGGTCAGGTTGTGACGGTTGTAGTCCAGGCCCAAGGGAACGCCGGCGGCGGCGTTGTTTTCGCCGTAGTTGGCGGTGGAGAAGGAATAGGCGGCGTTGAGTTCGGCGGTTTTGCTGAGGGCGCAGCCAGCGGTCGTGGTTAGGGTGTAGATGGCGCCTTTGTAGGGGACGACGCTGGGATCGCTGTTGGCAAATGTGGTGGTTTTGGAGTCGCTGTAGGTGAAGGCGCCGGAGAAATAGAAAGCACGGTGCGGGGTCAGGGTGATGTTCAGGCCGTAGTCGCGCGAATTGTATAAGCCGGCGAGAAGCGCGCCGCCGGGGGAGACGCCGCCGGCGACGGGGTCGGTGTCGCTGGAGTAATCGGTTTTCACGATGTCGTAGGTGAGGGTGGTTTTCAGCCAGGATGCAGGACGCAGGATGAGTTTTGTTTCGAGGTCGTCGGTGCGAATTTGCCGGCCCAGGATGAAGGCAGGGTAGCCGCTGAGAGGAGTGGAGTCGAGGACGTGGTTGTAGGCGGTGTCGCTGGAGCTGAAGCGGTACTGGGTGTTGAGTGAGAACCATGTCCAGGGCGAGGTGTTGAAGCCGGTGCGGAGGTCGTAAAGCTCGTTGTCCGCGTCGGTCTTGCGCGTGAACGCTTCTGGAACACCGCCGGCCTGTTCTTGAAATTCGCCAATTTGTTCCTGGGAGAAACGCAGGTCGGCTGACAACACCGTCCACGGAATTTGGGTGTAGCGGAGGGTGGCGCTTTGCATGGCTTTGAATTTATCGAGATTGGAATCGTTGGAGACCGGGAACAAGAAAAACAGGGCGGGAACTGTCGGCAGGCCGGAGCTAAGGTCCGCTTCGCCAAAGCCTTCTTCGCGCGTCCATTCGTTTTGCGAGGCCAGCGACAGAGTCAAGTATTCGACGGGCGTGAAAAGCCCGGCGGCGCTGAAAATATGCGACTCGGTACTGAGGGTCACTTGCGGGCTGGTCCAGTAATTGCCGAAGAAGGGGGTGTTGGCCGCGCTGGTGGTCGTTTGATTAAAAAAATCGCCGCCCTCCAGCCTTGAATAATAATAACCGGCCGAGGCGCGCCACCAATCCCGCACTTGTTTCTCCACCATCAGCGTGCTCATGCCTTGGACGGAATGATAATTATCCTGGGTTTGGATCAAAGTGTCGGGGCCCGGCCCGGCGCCGAAGACATTCGGTTCTATATCGTGATTATTTTGGCGATGGATTTCCACGCGGGCGCTCTCCGCAAACTCCCAGCCGGCCCGTTCCCCGGAAACGTCCAGTTTTACGATGTGGGTGGCCTCATCGATGGAGGTGGTGGCAGGGTAAATATTCTCGCCTTGAACATAGCCCCAATCCAAGGTGGATTCCGCTCCATTTCGATACTGGTATTCGTAACCCAGCGTGATGACCGGCCAATTGGGCGGCGCCAGACCGAAGTCAATCCAGCCCCGTCCCTCGGTAAGAAACAAGTTGGAATTAACCATGAACTCCGACGGCGCAACGATGGGATCGTAGCCGCCCCCATTCTCGGTATATTTGCGCCACTGCTCGAAGCCAGCATGGATGAACCCGACCTCGTCCTGGGTGAAGGCGAGTTTCAATTGCGCATCCTGGTCGGCGGAAAGGTAATGGCCTTCGGCGGAAAATTTCTCGTCAGGACTAATGGATTCTTCCAGCGCAAAGGATTTGACGCCGCCGGAAAGACCGTCCCGCGTCCATTCCAGTTCGCGAAATTTTCCCTCATTCCCGTGGACACTGATTCCCCCGAGCGCCAGCTCTGCGTTGAAGAGGGGACCGGCGATGTTATTGGATTTTCCCCACTCTGCCCCCTGGTCGATCCACGCGCGCAACAAGCCGATTTGTTCCTCGGTCAGCTTGCCCTTGCCGCGCGGAGGCATTTTGATTTCGTCGTCCGTCCCGGCGACGTAACGAATGAGCGGGCTGTGGGCGCTGTTGTGGGGAATGATATCAACGCCCTCGCTCCCGCCCTTGAGCGCGGATGCCCGATTATCGAGGCGGAAATGACTCTTGGGCCTTTCCGTCCCATGACAACGGAGACACGACTGCTCGAGAATGGGCCGGATGTCGTGGTCGAAATCAACCAGCGTGTTGGCGGGCGGCGGCAAGAGGGCTCCGGGGATTTCGGCGGCATCAGTCCGCCAGCATAAGATCATCATCACCAACAAATATTTTCGGGCGGAGTGCATGGCGCTCGATTTCAATAGCGGAGACGCGGATCGACATTGGATCCGTGAACCGCCGTGTGACACCCGGACGTCCAGCATGTTCCCATTCTGAGGAAAGGGGTGTGCAACACGTTACCGATATAAATTTGGCCCTGGGCCGCAGCGGAACCTTGGACTTGGGCGTGACAGCGCAAGCATAGATTGGGATCGCTTTGCGTGAGCAATTTTCGGTTCAACGATCCGTGCGGGCTGTGACAGACTGTGCAATCTTCGCGCAATGCTTCGTGTTCGAAAACCACGGGGCGAGTTTGCTCCCGGTGGCACTGCGCGCAGTTTTCGTTCAGCCGGGACATAGCCAATCCGCCCTTGGTTTTGAAAATGTCCGACCCATGAGGATCATGGCATTGCACGCAACTCATGCGCCCTTCGAGAACCGGATGATGTTGCGGCAGGTGAAACTGCCCTTGAACGTCGAGATGACATTGGAAACAACTAGCCGGGTCCTTGCCCGGATTGATGATGAATTTTGGTCCGCCGCCCGCCTCGATGTGCTTGCTGCCCGGCCCATGACAAGACTCGCAGCCGGAGCCGCCGGCCAGGGCGTTGCGGCCCGAATACGCGCGCGCGTGGGGACTGGCCGGAAATTTTGCGATTATGGCGGAATGGCATTCGGCGCACGCCTTATTCCCCATCACATGCGCCCCGGGGATGGTCAACGGAACGTCCACTGCCCGCTCCGATGAGCACGAGCCGAGTAAAACAACCGACGAGGCGCAGCCGGCCACGCCCAAAAAGGCGGCCAGCCATCGCCAGCAAGGATTGAATAAATAAGTTTTAATCGCCGGGATGGTTTAAATGGTTATGGGGGTCCGATGATGACAGCCCCGGGCAAATGGCCGCCGCTAAAGAATCCGTAGCCCATTGGCAATTGATGCAGGACGGCCCCATTGAAGCGGACCATGTCGCCTGACGTTGGATCTTTAAACAACCCGGTGAATATCCCGGCATTCAATCCTGTAAAAACCCCCGCGCTGTCCGAAATAGTCACGACTAGATTGGGGAACGAGCCGCCGATGCCGTTCTGATTGAGAGGGATGTGTTCTGTGACGAAATGTTTTAAGTCCGCGCCCGAAAGTTGCACGGACACGCTGGCGGCATTGAGAGCGTTCGTTCCCAGATGTGCCGCTGGATAGACACCCATCCAGATGGATAGGTTGGTCAATGTGGGATAGGCGTCTTTTACTCCCGTATTCCTGAACCAATAGGCGGCATTGGTGGACAGGCGGATCGCGGAATTGGTAAAAGACAGCCAGGACAGAAGCGAGCCTTTTCCGCCATACAGAGAAAGGTACAATGGCATTTGCCCATTGGCCGAGAGCGCTCCTGAAGCGACGGAGGAGGGGCCATCACTCAAGAAAAGGCTCAGACGAACCGCGCCGAGAGAGGCGACACTGGCCGTGCCATAACTGTAACCGTCCGATATTCCCGGCATGGCCCATGTGTAATAACCCGCATAGCCGCTGGCCCGATGCGCATCGCTAGAGGCCGCCCGGCGGGCGAAGAGCGGGGCATGGAACGAGCCATTCGTGTCGGTGACAGATCCGGAAAGCGTTGCCAAGCCGGCCAGATCAACCTGTGTTGTCAATATGAGAGAATTGAGGCTGCGGCGCTTCAGCCTCACGATGGCGCTGCCGTCGGGGTAAAGATTGGTGGCGAAGGGAAGGGTCGCTCCGGCGAGTCTTAATTGTCCAGCCATCGCGCCCGTCGCGGAAATCGTCGCGGTGAAATAGCCGGCGGTTTCATTGGACAAATTCGCCGGGTCCCAGAAGAGGCCGCTGTATGTTCCGGCAACGGCGTTGGTGAAGGGGCTGGGAATGAAATTCGCCGTCAACACCGCGTTGGAAGTGGACGGCATGACAAAAGTAAGAGTCCGATTTTGGGATTGGGCGATGCCACTCCAATCGGCGAAGACCTCGCCCCGGCCCCCGATCGCAGTCACCGTGTAGCGATGGGCGGCAATGAGCGACCGGCCATTGTAGTTCGGCGAAACCGTGCCCGAGCCGGGAGGACTGACGGTGATGGTGAGTTTCTCTTTGAGGGTTGTAGTGAGCGGTTCAACGGTCAGAATGGCATTGCTGCTCGTCCGCGAGCCGAAGGCATTTGAGATGCTGACCGAATAGGCCCCCTGGAGATTGGTGGTGACGGCATCGAGCGCGAGCGCCGGTGACTGCTGGCCGGGAAGATTGACGTTGTTATATGCCCATTGATATTGCGGCGGGGGGTATCCTGTTGCTTCCGCTTGCAAGGTGACGAGCGTTCCGGCCAAAACATCCACGTTGGCCGGCTGCTGGACGAAGCTCGCGGGATAACCGACGAGGAGAACCGCAACGGAACTGGCCGCCGAGCCGGAAGGGTTGCCGACAATCACCTGATAGGAACCAGACTCGCCGATCACGACATCATTGAGCGTCAGCGTCGCGCCTGTTTGGCCCGGCAGAGTGATCGAGTTACTCAGCCATTGATAAGACAGACCATTGGAGGCGGTCACTGAAAACGTGACGCTTGTGTTGGTGAGAACAACCTGGCTTTCCGGTTGGGCGGTAATGACCGGCGCGGAAATAGTCTTCACCACCAGCACCGCATTTGAACTCGTGACTGGACCCACTGCATTGCCCACCACCACTTGATAAGCGCCGGAATCGTCCAGCGTGACATTGGTCAAGGTCAGCGAGTCGTTTGTTTGGCCGGGAAGATTGACGAAGTTGTTTTGCCATTGGTAAGAGGTGGCATTGGAGGCGGTGACCGAAAACGTGACCGTCGTGTTGGTGAGGACGGACTGGCTTTGCGGCTGTGTGAGAATAATCGGCGGCTGCGGCACGGGCGCACTCACCACCATGACCATGCCGGTCATGCCCAAACGCACATGGAGAGTGCATACGTAAGAAAAATTTCCCGCAGTGTTGAAGGTATGGGCGCAGGGCAATGGGCTTCCGCCGCAAATCGGGTCCCCGCCGGTTCCCAGCAACGTATGGAGGTCGGTATTTCTCGCCACCCAGTTCACGGTGTCCCCCGCATTAATGGTGACGACCGCCGGGATAAACGAGTAATCGCCGTATGTAACATTGGTAGTGGCGGCGCGGCCGCAGGGAGTCAGTAAGAAAAGGCAGGCCAAAATTGCGGCAACGGCTTGGAAAGGATGTTTCTTGTTCATCTTTATGGGTCCGCATGGGCAGGACAACACAGGGCCAGCATGACATTTCCCATCGTGGAATTAATCGTGTTAGCGCGGGCATACTTTTATTCGTCTGGGTGAGAGGGGCGGGGCCGGGGTTTTGTTCCAAGCCAACGGTTTTGATTTCCTTTTAGGGCAGGAGCGGGCAGAATGAAGAGCATTCGCAGAATGCCTATGAAAAATAGATTTTTGTCTCAGGGCGCGATGGCCGCTTTGATCGCGCTGATTTTTTTTGCTTCGGCTGGCTGCTCCAATCCGAACGTCGATACGGCCAAGGTCCGCAAGGTGATGCAGGGAATCACTCCGGCGGAAGTGCCGCGCTTGGAGGAAGCCCTTACGGATATCGACGCGGGCAAGTATCAGGATGCGCTCATGCCGCTGCGACGGGTCGCTTATGCCGCCAAGCTGAATAAAGCGCAAACGAAAATGCTGGAGGAAACCATCGCCAAAGTGCGGGCTAAAATCAGCAAAGGACAATCGTGAGAGGCGGCGGGGAATTCAGTGGCAATTACGATGACTTTGCGGTAAGCTTATGGTGTACCAAATGAGGATGTTGTGAAACCCCAACGACGCGCTTTTACGCTCATTGAATTATTGGTGGTCATCGCCATTATCTCGATCCTGGCCAGCATGCTTCTGCCCGCGTTGGGCAAGGCCAAGGAAAAAGGGGTCACCATTTATTGTGTCAATAATTTGCGGCAAATTGGCCTGGCCATGCAGATGTACGGGGATGACAGTAACGATCGCTTGCCCTTATCTTCCGCAGGAATTCTGATACCGGGGGCGGGCAATTTTAGCAATTCGAGTCCGCCCGCCTGGACGGCCGCGCTGCAACCTTACTACCAAAATACCAATGTCATGCGGTGCCCGGCTTTGAATGGCCGCTACAATCAGTCGGGCTTCAGCTATTTTATGGGCTCGGTGGGCTTTTCGCTGCCGCCCGGCGCCACCGTCCCGGTGCCCGCCAGCGTTATTTTGCGCAGTATTGCCAC
>Ga0075522_10001229_pt1 | contig 19492 bp, 15 predicted proteins | sample NGEPerA_FD_74796 | JGI IMG/M metagenome (GOLD analysis project Ga0075522, IMG submission 74796) | Arctic peat soil microbial communities from the Barrow Environmental Observatory site, Barrow, Alaska, USA - NGEE PermafrostL2-A | ecosystem: Environmental > Terrestrial > Soil > Wetlands > Peat ... | reverse complement strand
GGAAGGAAAGCAATGATGTAGGCGCCGTATTGATTCTGCTCGCCCATTGCTCCCTGCACTCTTCCATCCTGGCCCACTTCGGTCACGCCCAGGTGGATCAGCCCGGAGGCATCGACTACCGTAATGAAGTTTGCGGCGCATGCCGCCACGATCAGCGCCTTGATTACCGACAGCGCCTCGTCTCTTGTACGCGGGCCAAAGAAAAACACTGCGAAGAATAAATAATGATCGACCAGATTTCCCTTAAGGAACATCGCCGACTCGAGAAACTTGTAGCGCGGATAAGCAATGCCGTAGGCTGCTACGAACAAGGTAATTACAGCGTAAGTCACGAGAATCAAGAAAGCCGCGTGCACGCCGCCCAGCTGAACTTTGAACGTGCGCGTTATGATGAAGCGCCCCGCGAGGAATACGGCGGCAAGGTAGAGCAGCGCGTTCTTCGCGCTCAAGCCTGGAGCAAGCCCTAACTCCAGCGAAAAAGTGTCGGCTGTGATCAGCACGAACACGATGAACCAAAGTAATATGCGCATGTTCTACCCGCCTAAGTCCGAGCCGCGAATGCCGCTCTCGCAGACGTCATCACCCTATTAACAAGAGTTGCCGCCTCTTCCACTTTCAACAGCTTCAACAATAAAGCAAAAACTAAATAATAAGCCGCGGCCGTGGCGAGCAAGATGGGAAACCGGTGAGATCTGGTCCACAGGGGAGTCGCCACCACGGCCGCCGCAATCAGCGCCGCGAGAAAAACCTTTCCAACGCGCTTCCAGGGTATGAATTTCCGGAAAGAGAGGCGATAAAGCCTGGTCGTAAACCAACCCAATACAAGAGCTTCGGCATAGCTCGACGCCACCAGAGCGATGACGACGCCGACGATCCCGGCGCGGCGCAGCAAGACAATAAGGACCAAGGCATTTACCGCGAATGCGGCGCTGTTACTGTAAATCAGCGGCCGGGTCTTGTTTATTGCCCGAATGGCAGGCGAAAAATCAAAGCACGCGCGGATCATGAAGAGCATGTGGATCTGCATGACAAGGATCGCGGCGCGGTACTTTTCTCCGAATGCGGTGATGATCAACGGTTCCGCAAAGAGCGCGATCAGTACCGCCGCCGGAAGCAATAGGATACAGTTGACAATAGTTGCTTTCTGCCATAAATCCAGCGCGCTGCCGGTTGTCTTGGCCTCCCGGCGCACCATTTCCGGCAAAAGGATGAGTGCAATCGAGTTGCCGATTGCCATGTAGACGTATTCGGCATAAGTGCCGATTGTATAGTGGGCAAGAGAGACCGCTCCCAGGCCCTTCGCGACCACTACGTTGCCTAAATTGCGGTTCGCGACTGTAAGCAGCATCGCAAGGCCGGTGGGGACGCAATAGTGCAATTGATTGTGCCACGCCCCAACCAATGGCTCTTCAGTCTTTCTACGGTCGAGTGTACGCCAGAGCACCAGAGAGACCGCCAGCCGCACAGTTTCCAGAAGTACCAGCGACCAGATCATGGTATTCACGTTCGTGGTCGCGAGAGCTACCAGCACAACCACTAACATACGAGCGGTCAACCGCCCCGCCGAATACGCGAATACCGACAAAGGCCGATGCGTGGCGAGCAGGAAGTATTCCCAGAAATCGAGATTGACGAATAGCACTACGTATGCCATGAGCGGCAACAGGTAAGCGCCCACGACAGCCCCACGAAGCACGGTATCCGCGATGGCCAACACGGTAACGACAGCGATACTGCTCAAGAATGTCAGCCAATTGGTCTGCGCCACCACGCGCCAGGGGCTTTTTGCGTATGTCGGTATGAAATAGAGCAGACTCTCGGAAAATGAGAATGCAGCCACCAGCTGCAGGAACGAGGCATAGACGATAAACTGCCGATATTCTCCGAACTGCTTTACCGACAGCAGCCGAACCAGGATGATCGGGCTGATAAACACCAGTCCATAGTTCGCAAGGCGCGCGGCGGTCAGCACCACCGCTTGCCGGCCAAGGCCGGCCTTCACTCCGGCCCCGCCGCTGCGGCGACTCCCGGCGCCTCGATCTTCCACACCTTGGTTGCACCGTCAGGCGCCAAATACACCGTTTTGAGATCTGGATTTTCAAGCAGGCTGGAAATCTCCGGCCCGCGAAGATAATCCCGGCCGTCCTGCTCACCGCTGCCTATTATGTAGATTGCCCCCCGATCGGGGCGAGCTATCAGATCGTTGAACGCCGCCAACGAGTAAATCACGGGTGTGTGGGTATATTCGTCGACTAAACGGCCGTCCAGACGCACAACAAAGTCCGCCGCATTGCGCGGCCCGGTCAGCCAGTAATCGACGCGTCCGAGATAATAGGTCTGCATCAGCGCTTCTTCCGCAACAATAATGTCTCGCGGTCCGAGCGCGATCGAGCGCATATACGCCGCTGCGTCCCTGTGATCAGCGAAACGGCTGCCCGCATTTACGCTGCGAGCCACCGCTAGCGGATTGACGACGGCGATACCGGTGACTGCCGCCACGCAAGCCACGGGGAGTATTGAACGCAGCCGTGCGACGCCGGTTCGCGACGTAACAAATCCCTGCACGGCAGCCACGGCGCATAGCAACATCGGCAACAGCGCGAACTCACCATAGCGCGGCGGGATATACCAGCCGAAAAAGCCGATGCCGAATAGCGGCACGACTACACCTATAATGGCGAACAACACGTCATCGCGAATGCGGCCTCCATTTGCCAATTGCCACAGACCCGCGGCCAGCGCCGCAACCACCAACGTCATCGCCACCGGTGAGTAAGCGGCCACCTGCAGATACGGCCAGATGCTCGGTTGTCCAACCATGACACCGATAATTTTGCGCGCTGAGCCGATATGGGCGCCATGAAGCAGTGCAAAGTGGACCAATGCCAGGCCGGCGCACGCCGATGCCAGCCAGATCACCGCAGAGCCACGGGCTCCGCCATTTCGCCGTGCCACGATAAGACCGGCAATCATCAGCAGCACGCCGACGTGATACAGCAGCAAGGCTTGCGCTACCAAGCCTAGATACAGCAATGCCCCAGCCGTCACCGCCATGAAATACGAGGAGACGGTACGCACGGTGAACCATACCAGCGGCACCGAAACAACCAGCGCCGGCACGAGAACCCACAGCGTAAAGCGCAGCGCGCCAGCACTTGGCGCCTCGCCGGTCTGCGAGACCGGAGCCAGAACATCGCTCGCCGTTCTGGGATAGAAGCTGCCAATCCAATGGGAAATGAGTCTGTGTCCAACCGCCATGATCACGAGAGCGAACAGGCCTTGCCGCAGCTTTCGCTGATCACCGTGCGCGAGGCCAGGAAATAAGACCAGCAGGCTGCTGAATACCGCGATCTCCTGGAATTGAATCCCCACCAGCAGCACGGCCACAGCGGCCACCAGGGCACCTGCTCTGCCGGTTCGCTCCCACCTAAAGAGAAGAATCATGTAGGCCGCGAGACTGGCGCTCAGAAACACGTACATGCGCACTTCCTGGGAATCGGCGATCATCCCAGGCAGCAGCGCTACCACCCCGACAAAAGCCATATTCCAAGGCGGCGCCAGAAACCGCCGTCCCAAAAAATAAGCCAGCAACACAACGATGATTCCCGTCAGTACTGACGGCAGGCGCAGTGCCCACTCGGTCTGCCCAAAGAGCTTGACCGCGCCGGCGATCAGGTAGGACTGAGCAATCGCGCGCGCGTAGAACATCCCGCTCGGAAATCGCGGCGTCCCATCCTGGAGGATATGGACCGCAGGAAGCGCCGTGGTGTCTTCATCGGGTTTGTGCAGGCTGAAGGATCCGACTCCCCAAAACCGCACCAATGCGGCCAGCAACAGAAGTGCAAGCAGCAGCGAAATCTCCCAGCGTTGGCGCGGAGCGTATCGCGAGCGCGACTCAACCAACGAGCCGACGAAGTGCGCCGGCCGGTCGATTAGCGCTGTAACGATTGCTTGCATGCCCTAGTACGCGCGCTTATCTACGAAAATCTTGATGGCCGTGGCGAATAGAATTCTCAGATCGAGAGTCGGCGACCAATTGCGCAGGTAATCGAGGTCGTATTTGATGCGGGCTTCCATCTCCTCAAGGCGCGAGGTCTCGCCGCGGCAGCCGTTGACCTGGGCGAGCCCTGTGATGCCGGGCTTGACCTTGTGACGCACCATGTAACCCTTGATGAGCTTGCGGTACTCCTCATTGTGGGCCACGGCATGGGGTCGCGGGCCCACCAGGCTCATGCGCCCCTGCAGGACATTGAACAGTTGCGGCAGCTCGTCCACCGAATAGCGACGCAGTATCCTGCCGACAGCGGTAATACGATTGTCATCGCGTGTCGCCTGGACGATCGCTCCGCCGTCCTGGGTCACGGTCATGGTGCGGAACTTGTAGACCACAATTTCGCGGCCATCCAGCCCATACCGACGTTGCCGGAAGATCGCCGGTCCCGAAGAGCCAAATTTTACCAGCAGTGCAATTACCAGCAGGAATGGCAGAAACACCAGCAGAGCCGTTGTCGAGATGAGGACATCGGTAACCCGCTTGATGACACCGCGCATGCCGTAGAACGGCGTTTCGCACAGCGCTACCACCGGCATGCCACTGATTTCGCCAGTGCGGGATTGAATCAGGTCAAGCACAAAGATGTCGGGCACGTAGTAAATGGAGGCTGTGGTATCGCGCAATTCGTCGAGCAGATCGCGCACTCGCTGCAGGTGCCGCATCGGCAGCGCGATGAAAATCACCTGGATATTGTTTTCGTTGGCGTACGCGGCAAGATCCTGCAGCCGTCCGAGCAATTGCGTGCCCGGTTCACTGATGTCGAGCCGGTCGGCGCTTCGATCATCGAAAAATCCTACGACGTCCATACAGTATTCGCGGCCGGTGCGAAGTTGCCTGGCCAGTGCGATGCTGACCGCATTGAGCCCGACGAAGACCGCGTTGCGCGCATTCGCCGGGTCGCCCAGTACGCGCCGCATCCACTGGTCAAGCATCAGCGCCGCCAACGCCACTAAGGGTGCGGTAACGATCGCCCAAGTGACCACGACGCGCCGTGAATAGGCCTCGGTGACTTTGATGCTGAAGCCGATGAGAAGCAGGATTCCGAGCGTCACCAGCCAGCGACCTACTACGCCGTAGGCCAGTGGCATCCTGCGGCCAAAAATTGCCGTTTCTGTGGTACGGCGTTGACGCGGAAGCAACAACAGCAACGTGACCGCAAAGATCGCCAGAAGATCGATATAACTGTTGCGCTGGTTGCCGTAAGCCGCATTGACCGCGTACAGGCAGGAGGCGGCCACGATGGCAGGAACCACCAACTGCAACAGGGTCAGGAATGCGACGCCGAAGCTGTGCTTGAGGATTACTGGCTCATTCATCGTTGCGCTGCATTATCGATCCGGGCAGTACTCATGGCCCGGTACAATTATCCGTTAACACAAAGAAATTAAACTGGACCAGCGTCAGGGAGCCATGAATCCAGCGATTCGAATTGTAGGGTGGTAGTACGCGCCACATGGCGGATGCGATGCACGTGAACCGGAAAGGATCGCCAAAACTGTGACCCAGCGCACGCTCAAGCAGCGACCGAGGCCCCCAGTCCGTCTTTACAGGGCGCCGATTCTTCAATGGGAATCGCGCAGGGCTGGCAATGGTCCGGCGTCTCTTAAGATTATGAACCGGTTGGACGCACTTTGCACTCACGGCTGGTTCGGCTCGCACACGTTGCGGACTGCGACATGCGCCGCAATCACATCGCAACTTCCGGTGCAAAACTACAACACCCTGATATATTTGCAACTTATGAAAAAAGCTTTGATCACCGGAATAACCGGGCAGGACGGCGCTTATCTGGCGGAATACCTGCTTGGAAAGGGCTATGAAGTTCACGGCATAAAACGCCGTGCGTCGTCGTTCAATACCGATCGAATCGACCACCTGTATCAGGACCCGCACGAGAAAGGCGTGCACCTGCACCTGCACTACGGCGACCTGACCGATGCAACCAACCTGATTCGTATCGTTCAACAGGTTCAGCCCGATGAAATCTACAACCTGGCGGCTCAGAGTCACGTGGCCGTGTCTTTCGAAACACCGGAATACACCGCCAATTCCGACGCGCTGGGTACGCTGCGCCTGCTCGAAGCGGTCCGGATTCTGGGGCTGCAAGGCAAAACACGGTTCTATCAGGCCTCGACTTCTGAAATGTTCGGTAAGGTGCAAGAGACGCCGCAAAAAGAGACTACTCCCTTCTATCCGCGATCGCCGTACGGGGCCGCCAAGGTTTACGCGCACTGGATTACCGTGAACTACCGCGAGGCTTACGGCTTCTACGCCTGCAGTGGCATACTCTTTAACCATGAGTCTCCCAACCGCGGCGAGACTTTCGTGACCCGCAAGATCACCCGCGGGCTGGCCCGCATCCACGAGAAGATGGACCAGTGTCTGTTTCTGGGAAATCTCGACTCATTGCGAGACTGGGGTCACGCCCGTGACTATGTGCGTGCCCAGTGGCTGATGTTGCAGCAGGACACCCCGGACGATTTCGTCATCGCCACAGGTGAGCAGCATTCGGTGCGCGAATTCGTGCAGAAGGTCGGGGCCCGCCTCGGCATGCGCATCGAGTGGCGCGGCAAGGGGGTCGACGAACAGGGCGTCGATATCGTTAGCGGACGCACCGTGGTAAAGGTGGACGCCCGCTATTTCCGTCCTACTGAAGTCGAAACGCTGCTGGGCGATCCCAGCAAGGCGCTGGCGAAGCTAGGCTGGAAGGCGGAAATCGGATTTGAGACACTGGTGCAGGAAATGGTGGACTCTGACTTGCAACACGCCCGACGCGATTCGTTGATGGCGCGTGAGGGATTCAAGACCTACCAGTACCATGAATAAACGCGACCGCATCTATGTGGCCGGCCATCGAGGCCTGGTCGGCACAGCGCTGCTCAGGATCCTGCGGGCCCAGGGGTTTGAAAATCTGGTGGTATCCGATCGCACAGTGGTCGATCTCACTCAGCAGAGCCCCGTAGAAGCCTTTTTCAAAGAGGCCAAGCCCGAATACGTTTTCCTGGCTGCAGCCCGGGTTGGGGGTATCCAGGCCAATAACACTCACCCGGCGGAGTTTCTGCGCGACAATCTGGCGATCCAGACCAACGTCATTGACGCGGCATACCGCACCGGCGTCAAGAAATTGCTGTTTTTGGGCTCGAGCTGCATTTATCCCAAGCACGCGCCGCAGCCCATGCCCGAAGACAGCCTGCTTACGGGACCCCTGGAGCCTACCAACGAGTGGTACGCCATTGCGAAAATTGCCGGACTCAAGATGTGTCAGGCCTACCGCCGTCAATATGGGTTTGACGCCATTTCGGTTATGCCGACGAATCTCTATGGACCCGAGGACAACTTCAGCCTTCAGGACTCGCACGTGCTGCCGGCGCTGATGCGGAAGTTCTGGGAAGCCAAATCCTCCTCAGCAGCGGATGTCACGATATGGGGAACCGGCTCCCCGCGCCGCGAATTTCTGTACGTGGACGACTTGGCCGACGCCTGCCTGTTCCTGATGCAGAACTATAGCGAGGAGGGGCTGATCAACATTGGCTGGGGCCGGGATGTGACCATCCTGGAGCTCGCCAGGATCATCCAACTCAAGGTGGGCTATAGGGGTGCGCTGCGCATGGATGCCTCCAAGCCTGACGGCACGCCGCGAAAGCTCCTCGACGTTTCCAAACTGAATCGCCTGGGCTGGCATGCCAAGGTTGGGTTGGAAGAAGGTATAGAGAAGACTTTGAGCTGGTATTCCGACAACGTTCATCGTCTCAGGCAGTGACCGGGCCAAATAGCAAACCCCGCTCGCGGCGGGGTTTGCGATCGAGTAGCGGGCGATCAGATGGTCATGCTGACGGCGCCTGACGGGTTACTTTCGACGCCCGTGGAGTTGACTGCGATCACCTCGAAGTACCATTTACCTGAACTGAGGTTACTGATCACGTAGGTTTGCAGGCCGGCCGTGGTGATCGTGACCTTTTGCGTCATCGCCGTCGCGCTCGTGCCGTAGTAGATGTCATAGCCGGCCAGGTTGGTCAGCGCAGTGCCATCGGTATTCTGGGTCGGAGCGGACCACGACAGCGAGGCCGAGCCGGTCGTCGAGGCCACCGTGCCACCTGACGAGCTGGAGCTGCTTGATGCTCCGCTCGAGGTGCCACCTGAACTCGAAGCAGCGACCGGCGGGCTTGTGGCCGGGGTGACCTGTATCGAAAAGCCCGGGAGCGCCGTCGATGTCGTCCCATCGCTGGCAGCGATGATGATGCCTGAGTATTTGCCGGTCTCTGACGCGCTTGGGGTGCCCGAGAGCTGCCCCGTCAACAAGCCGAAGCTTGCCCATGAAGGTTTATTCTGAATGCTGAATGTCAGCGCCATGCCTAAGGGCGACCTGGAGGTCGGCCGGAAGCTATAGGCGGTATTGGCGGCCACCGTGGCAGCAGGACTGCCCGAGACGGTGGGTGAAGTGGTCGCCGCGCCGGCGATCGTCGAACTCGCGGAAGCCTCGCTGGCCGATCCGCTGCTGCCATCTGGGGCGCCGCAGCCGGCAAGAGCCGCTGTGATGGTCAACAATCCAAAGACGTGCCCTAAGAATCCCCTAGTCCTTTCAATAGTCATGATCAGTCGCCTCACTAACAGGTGGTTTCCGGTAACCCCGCTATCTCCGGTCCTGTCGGACCTGAGATCGGAGGCTTTGCGTCCCCGCCTCGCGGCGGGTTTGCCCTTACATTGCGAAGCCAGTTAACTCCTATTGACCGGCGCTGAAAACCTGTCCGCTTCAGCGCACACGTCGCCAAACGACGACTAGCGGCCGGCAGGCCTGTTATTGCGGTGTTGGAGGTGTGGCGCTGATGAATAGCGCGATATGACCCGCACATCGGCGGTCATAATGTCGGCGCAAGCCGAACCGATAAGGCGGTTAGTCTGTCCCGCTCGTAGCCTGCGCCAGCGCCCGTACCACGCTCGCCAGCTGCGCTTCCTGCAGATCAGGGCTGAAGGGCAGGCTGATTACGCGACGCGCCAGATCCTCGCTGACCGGGAATGAGGCGCCCGCAAAATGCGACTGATACGCCGGCTGCTGATGCAATGCCCGCGGGTAATGCACCGCGGTCGGAATCCCAAGCTCTTGCATGCGCCGCTGCACTGCGTCGCGATCATCCATCAGTACCGTGTACTGCGCCCAGGCGCTGCTGCGATCCGGGCGCAGCGCCAGAAGCCGCGCATGCGGGGCGTTGGACCGGATCTGCTCACGGTAGAGCGCGGCGAGTTCGGTGCGTCGCTCCAATTCCCAGGGAAAGCGCTCCAGCTTGGAGAGCAAGACTGCGCACTGCAGGGTATCCATGCGTCCGCCGACCCCGATTCGGGTGTGCAGGTAGCGGCCACTCTGACCGTGCACCCGGATCTCCCTGCACGCCTGAGCAATATCCGCGTCGTTGGTGAAAAATGCTCCGCCGTCGCCATAGCAGCCCAAAGGCTTGCTGGGGAAAAAGCTGGTGCAGCCGATCTTGGATAAATTGCAGCTTTTTCCGCCACGGTAGCTGGCGCCGAAACTTTGCGCCGCATCTTCGATGACCGGAATATTCCCACGTCGAGCGGCAATGCCGTTGATGGCCTCCATGTCAGCGGGCTGACCGTACAGGCCCACCGGCATAATGGCCCGGGTCCGGTCGGTAATCGCCGCCTCCAGCAGGTCGGCGTCGATATTGCCGGTATCCGCCTCGACATCCACCAATACCGGCGTTGCTCCGGCCAGCACAATGACTTCGACCGTGGCTACGAAAGTAAACGGCGTGGTGATGACCTCATCGCCCGGACCGATCTCCAGCGCCATCAGCGCAATCAACAGCGCATCGGTACCGCTGGCCACGGCCACGCAATGTTGCGAACCGGTAAATTCAGCGAGCTTTGCCTCCAACTCCGCGACTTCCGGCCCCAGGACGTACTGCCCGTGTTCCAGTACGCGTCCAATGCGGGCATCAATGCTGCTGCGCAAAGCGTGGTACTGCGAACGCAGATCGATGAAGTCCATGTAACTGCTGCTTTAGCTGGCCGAACGGCGCTTAGCTATGGCCGTAATATCCCTTGAACCAGTCGACAAAATTGCGCACTCCGACTTCCACCGGGGTATCTGGCTTGTAACCGACATCGGCGATGAGTTCATCGACGTTGGCGAAGGTGTCGGGTACGTCACCGAGCTGCAGCGGTTTCATGATTCGTTCCGCCTTGCGTCCCAGGCATTCCTCCAGCACTTCTATATAGCGCAGCAATTGGATCGGCCGGTTGCTGCCGATATTGTACAAGCGGTAAGGGGCGCTGCTGGAGGCGGGGTCGGGATTGGCGCTGTCCCATCTCGGGTCGGGGCCCGGCACGCGATCGGTCACGCGCACCACCCCTTCCGCGATGTCCTCGACATAGGTGAAATCGCGCGTATGGTGCCCCTGATTGAACACCTCAATCGGCCGGCCCTCGATGATCGCGCGAGCGAACAGAAACAGCGCCATGTCGGGCCGGCCCCAGGGTCCGTAGACGGTAAAGAACCGCAGCCCCGTCGTTGGCAGTTTGAAAAGCGCTGAGTAATTGTGCGCCATGAGTTCCGTGGCGCGCTTGCTTGCGGCATATAACGACAGCGGGTGCGACGCCGGTTCATGCACCGAAAACGGCATTTTGGTACTGGCCCCGTATACCGAACTGGTCGAGGCATACACCAGGTGCTGAACGCCGTTATGACGACAGCCTTCGAGCACATTGAGGGTACCGAGCACATTGCTGTTGATGTAGCTGTGCGGATCCTGAAGCGAATAGCGCACCCCCGCCTGCGCGCCCAGATGCACTACCCGCTCAAACTTCTCGCGCGCGAACAATTCGGCGATCTGTGCCTGATCGGCCAGATCCATACGCACAAACTGAAATCGCGGCTGCCGCTTCAGACGATCAAGTCGCGCCTCTTTCAGGCTCACATCGTAGTAGTCGTTGAGATTGTCGAGCCCGACCACCTCATCGCCGCGTCCGAGAAGACGAGTTGTCACGAATGAGCCGATAAAGCCGGCTGCTCCGGTAACAAGGACTTTCATGCACCACCCCTGCCCGATCGCCCACTACAACCGGCCATCAACATCTCCCGCCGGAAATACGTATTTGATATCGAACAGCACGTGGTTACTGCGGCACAGCCGTCGCACCGCTACCGCTCCCATCGCCTTGAACTCGCGATGTGACACAGCGACGATCACCGCGTCGAAATGACCTTTGCGCAATTTCCTTACTGGCTTGATACCGTATTCATGCTGGGCTTCCGCGGCGTCTACCCATGGATCATAGACGTCGATCCTGGCACCGTATTTTTCCAGCTCCCGTATGACATCGACCACCTTGGAGTTGCGAATATCCGGGCAATTCTCCTTGAAGGTCAGGCCCATCACCAGCACGCGTGAGCCGCTGACATGAATGCGTTTCTGGGTCATCAGCCGCACGACCTCGGAGGCTATATGCAGGCCCATATTGTCGTTGAGGCGTCGGCCAGCCAGGATCATCTCGGGGTGGTAGCCGATCTCGGTCGCTTTGTGGGTCAGATAGTATGGATCTACCCCGATGCAATGGCCGCCCACCAGGCCCGGCCGAAACGGTAGAAAGTTCCATTTCGAACCGGCGGCCTGGAGCACTTCCTCGGTGTCTATGCCCAGTCGTTTGAAAATGAGAGCCAGTTCATTGATCAACGCGATGTTAACGTCGCGCTGCGTGTTTTCGATCACCTTGGCAGCCTCGGCCACGCGAATGCTGCTTGCCTTGTGGGTTCCAGCGCGCACGATTGAGCTGTAGAGCTGGTCGACGAAATGTGCAGCCGCTGGCGTGGAACCCGACGTAACCTTGCGGATCGTGGTCAGGCGATGTTCCTTGTCGCCGGGATTGATGCGCTCCGGGCTGTAGCCGGCGAAGAAATCGCGATTGAATTTCAGCCCCGACACGCGCTCGAGGATCGGAACACATATTTCTTCCGTGCAGCCGGGATAAACCGTCGACTCGTAGACCACGACGTCGCCCTTCTTGAGTATGCCGCCAATCGACTCGCTCGCGCGAATCAGCGGCGTCAGCTCCGGCCGCTTGTATTCGTCGATCGGTGTGGGCACCGTGACTATCATGACGCTACAGGCTTTGAGGTCTTCCAGGCGCGTCGTAAATTGCAGCCGCAGGGCGGCACGTAGTTCCTCGGAAGTCGCCTCCCGGGTCGAGTCCCGGCCAGCCTTCAACGCCCGGATGCGCTCTGGCTTGACGTCGAAACCGACCGTGTCAAAGTGCTTACCGAACTCTACCGCCAGAGGCAGGCCGACATAGCCGAGACCCAGGATCCCGACGCGACACTTACGCAAATTGAACCTGCCCGACCTCATTGTCAGAACCTATCACCCTGTAATGGAAGGTTGACAATAATAGCAGCTGCCCGATGAATTACCGGCGTCAGGCGTCGCATTGGCGACGTGGCTCACACGCGGCTCACGGCCCTGGGCGTTTGCGTCCCAGAACCGTTGGTGCCGGCGGCGCGGACCTTGAGGGCCGCGCGGCAAATTCAGATGGTGGTGCTGACAATTCCAGAAGGATTGCTCTCGACACCCAAGGAATTGACGGCCAGGATTTCAAAGCACCAGGGACCTGAACTCAGGTTGTTGAACACATAGGTCAACATTCCGACCGTAGTGATATTGATCTTTTGCGTCATCGCAGTCGCGCTTTTCCCGTAGTAGATGGCGAAGCCGGCAAGATTGGTGAGCGCGCTTCCGTCGGTGTTCTGCGTGGGCGCCGACCAGGTTAGCGATACCGTGCCGGTGGCCGAACCCGTGCTGGGTGAGCTGCTGGCGGTAACGCCGATAGTGGCCGCAGCGGGAGAACCGAAGTCCGCCTGACCCGCAACGCTCGTCAGGGCAAAGCCAAAATTCTTGCCCTTCGCGGCGCTCATAACCGGCACCGTGACGGTCTTCGCGCCGGATTCCCCGTCGTTCCATGTCACACTGCCGCTCGTCGTTACATAGTCAACGCCGGCCGTCGCGGTGCCATTCACGGTCGTGTAGCCGACGGTCGCCGTACCGGCGGAGGAACCAGAGCGATTAATTGTCACCACGGCGGTTGCCGAGGGTGACACGCTGTAATCAGAGGACGAGAGCGCGACCAGCGCAGCCGAGGAAGTGTTCGAAGAGCTGTTCCCCGTCGACGCCGGCGCGGAATTCGTCGCACCGCTCGAGCTTGAACCGCCGCCGCAGCCGGCAAGTGCCGCCGTGAAGATAAAAATCGCGAATATCCGCCGCAGCAACCCGTCGTGCGCTTCCCATCTCATTGATGCTCTTCTTCCTGTCCGCGTGATCCCTAAAACGCCCGGGCTTCATCTCCTCGTTCGGAGTGCTGCCCTTTTTGATTACGAGTCCAGTGAACACTGGATCAGAATCGCCGACAAACTGTCGGCAGCGGCCTACACGTCGCTTATCGGCGACGCTAGACGTGACCATTAGCCGGAATATCTGGGGCTGGTTGCGGGACGCGTCCCTAATTGGCGCTCGTGTCAAACGCTGATCGCCACAAATGTGATTTGATCGACACTCAAAGTCAGGATAAGAAGACCGGACTTAATGCGATTCGAGGTTCACACCACGCCGCGTGCGCAATTGCAGGATGCTGGACTAAGCCGTACTCTTAGCTGACCGTTCCAGGGAGACGATCGTATGAGCAGCGATATGACGCCGCGCCAATATTACGAATCAAATGGTTACTACATTTGTCGCAAGCTCATTCCAGCTGATTGGATCGACAAGTTAGTCGGTCACTACAAGACGGATATTGTGCCGGCTAAGAATCCGTTTTACCGGCAAAACTCTTCGCAATATGAGGCGAATCGGCTGACCAAGCATGGTTACGTTACCCAATCGTTTCTGGATATACACGAATATAAGAAATACCCCGACTTCAGCCTCAGCGCAATGAAGATATATACGAGCGACATTGTGCGCGCTGCGCTGAAGGACGTAACGGGCTTTGATTCATGCAATCTCATGCAGACAATGCTGTTCGACGCAAACACCGAAACCTGGCCCCACCAGGACTGGTGGTATTTGGATAGCGTACCGAATGGCCATCTGCTTGCGGGATGGTTTGCCCTCGAGGACATTGACGAGCGAGCGGGAAGATTTTTCGTTCTGCCCAAATCGCAGACGGTGGATTTGCACAGCGATACACCCAACCTGCCGCATACCGAGTGGATAGCCAGAATGCGTGCTTATGTCGCTAAACACCCCGACCAAGTACATGCGCCGGCCCTGGAAAAGGGCGACGTGCTCTTCTGGAACTCTCGTGTGGTACACGGATCTTTAGCGACCAAAGATGCCAGTTTCTCCAGAAGGTCCCTGACCGCACACTACATGCCGTCCGAATTCACTTTCGGCAATATATTTAGTGAGAGGAAATGGATTCAATACAAAACCTACAACGGCATGAAATATTACCGAAACCAACCGGATTATTCTTTATTCAACAGGCTCAAATATGGCATTAAAACATCGGTCTACGATTCGCCGCGAGTCATAAGAGGATTGCGTAAGATTCAGAAGGCACTTGCCCGATAGCAGTACTGGGTACGCACCCGTAGGGCCGTGCGAATTACTTGCCGCGTGGCGTCCCCAAGGGGAGAAAGTTCGAACCAACTTTTAGAAACCCTCGAAGAGTGGAACAACTACCTCGAACTAATGCGCTCTCATGCCAGGGACGGCCCCCGTAATACCTGGGCGACACTGTGCTACTCATTGAGATCGTCATCAATTGCATGGCCTTGATCTTCCTTGGCACCTCGATCAGCATCTTTGGAACGGCCGAGCCCTTTCGCGGCCCCAACCTTGAGTTGCCGCAGCTGCAACCAATTCTCGCGTGCCTGACGGCGAATCCCCTCTAAAGAAATTGGCTCGAGTTTTACAATCTTTCTCTCGATTTTCGATCCCTCAACAGCCGGCTCTGAAACCTTATCATCGTCCTTCGAAGTAGGGTTCTCGTATTCCTTCGCTAAGGAAGGCTTAACAAGACCAAATACTCGTTCGACCGTTTGCACGAAAAGTTCAGCGTTCTGAACAACTTCCTTGGCCTCGCTTAGTTCAATTTCGCTCCCGGTGTAGTCGGCTTTTATCCGCAGTGATTCTGTCCGGCTCAATTGGGTCGCGAGTTGTCGATCAATTTGTCCTGACTGAACGGCGTGGCTGCGAAATGCTTCGATGACTCTGCTATGTGTTCGCGGCAGCTTGTCTTCCGTAACACCTGCACGCAAGAGTGCGGCCTGTGCGAAATCGAACATCGCATAATAGGATCTACTCACAGAGCTATCATTGTCGCCGGCGTTCAAAGCGAGCCTGGCAACGTTCAGAGCCCTTTTGCCCTTTCGCACCAAGGCACGTTCGAATGGCGCCTTCGTCACAGAACGATGCCTTCGCGCGCGACGTTCCTTAGAAACCCCGGCCTCGGAAACGCCGCTGGATTTAGCCAATCTTCGATCGCAATGGGAACAGGTTGAACCATGATCCCAGTATCAAGATACGCGTAGTAGGCCAATTCAGCCAACATCATCAAGGTCATCCCATCGTCGCCACGTTCGTGCAGGATCAGGGCAACGTCAGCATCACTATCCGGCCGGTGCTCACCGCGCGCGCGCGAGCCAAAAAGTATCGCTCGCTCCAGCCGTATATCAGCAGGAATCCGCGCGAGGAAGTCGCGTACAGCGCTCTCGGTATCTGGATCCAGGAACTTCATGGTCGGTATTTTGGACGCAACACTGAAAGCAGGCAATTCGGAAAATAGCGCTGAATTGCTTGGGCTTTCAGAGCTTTACGCAGATCTTCTGGCAGATGGCCAGGAAGTGGCGTCCCCAAGGGGATTCGAACCCCTGTCGCCGCCGTGAAAGGGCAGTGTCCTAGGCCTCTAGACGATGGGGACCCGGTCAAACAAGCCGCAAGAACGTGGTGGAGCTAGACGGGATCGAACCGTCGACCTCTTGCATGCCATGCAAGCGCTCTCCCAGCTGAGCTATAGCCCCACGGAAGGCACGCGACGCTACGCAAGCCTATGAATCCTGTCAACACTTCGTTAGGTCTGGCCGTTCGCCACCGTGGCCGATGAGTAGCCCAAAGCCCGCTTGATGCGCGCCCTGACCTTCTCCAGCCCCAGTAATGCCACTGTTATATCGATGGGCGGCGAAACCGCCCCCCCTGTGACCGCCACCCGCAGGGGCTGGGCCACCTTGCCTAGTGCCAGGCCCTGGCGAAGCGCCACGGCATTAATGACCTCGTGGATGGCGCCAGCATTCCATTCCGGCAAGGCGCTGAATCCTTCTACCAGCGCCGCCAGCAACGGTACCGCTTCCGCAGTCAGATGCTTTCTGGCGGCCTTGTCGTCGAAAGCCTCGAAATCTCGAAAGAAGAACAGGCTGTTTTGAGCCATGTCCTGCAGTGTTCTTGCCCGTTCGCGTTGGGCGTTGACCACCCCTTCCAGCAGTCGATCATCCGTCACCAGCACGCCCAACGCGGCCAGGTGCGCGCGCAACGCCGGCGCCAGCACGCTCACGGGTGCGCGCATCAAGTGTTGCTGGTTCAACCACAGCAATTTTTCGGGATTGAAGGCCGAGGCCGCCTTATTGACATCCTTGATATCGAACGCAGCGATCATCTCCTCGCGCGAAAACACTTCCTGGTCGCCATGCGACCAGCCCAGACGCACCAGATAATTAAGCAACGCGTCAGGCAGATAGCCTTCTTGCTGGTACTGCAGAACACTCACTGCGCCATGGCGCTTGGATAGCTTCGCGCCGTCGGCCCCAAGGATCATCGGTACATGCGCATACACCGGCGGCGTCGCGCCCAGCGAAAGCAGCATGTTCATCTGGCGCGGCGTGTTGTTGAGATGATCGTCCCCCCGAATGACATGCGTGACGCCCATATCCATATCGTCGACCACGACGCAGAAGTTGTAGGTCGGATTGCCATCCGAACGCGCAATGATCAAGTCATCCAACTCGGCATTGTCGAACACCACGCGGCCGTGCACCTGATCATCAACGATGACTGGCCCTGACAGGGGGTTTTTAAAACGGATGACCGGCTCGATTCCCGGCTGCGGTTCGGTGCGTTCACGGCAACGACCGTCATAGCGTGGCTTCTCTTTGCGCGCCAGCTGCTGCTCACGCATTGCCTCGAGCTCCGCTTTGGTGCAATAGCAGCGATACGCCTCGCCACGCTCGAGCATTTGCGCCAGCACCTGCCGGTAACGATCGTATCGGTGCGTCTGGTAGTACGGGCCCTCGTCCGCGTCCAGCCCGAGCCATTGCATGCCCTCGAGGATGACCCGTACCGCCTCATCGGTGGAGCGTTCCCGGTCCGTGTCTTCAATGCGCAGGATGAACTTGCCCTGGTTATGGCGCGCATACAGCCAGGAAAACAGCGCCGTCCGTACCCCGCCGATGTGCAGCAGGCCCGTGGGGCTGGGCGCGAAACGTGTTACGACCGTGTTCAAGGCCGCGCATCCTACCGGCGGCCGCCGCGATTCGCCATGGGCCGTTGCGTCGCGCGGATGCGGCGCTTAGACTTTGCGCCCCCTAAGCAGGGGCGGTTAGCTCAGCGGTAGAGCACTGCCTTCACACGGCAGGGGTCACTGGTTCGATCCCAGTACCGCCCACCATAAATCAAAGACTTGCAAAACAAACCGGCGGAAATGCGATGGCGCGGCCGCGCCGGGCGGTGGGTACGTTTCCGCACATACATCACTGAGCCTAGTGCGCATTCTGTTGCTCCAGCCCATTATCCCGCCGGCGGAGCACTCCCCATGTTCAATTTCCGACGTTTGCGCCGAGTCTCGCCCGGCGAGCGCCGCTGACAAAACTGCGCCTTTCACAACGAGACCCGCTCGGATTGCAGTCGTGGCGCGTATGGCGCCGTTACTGATTGGCATAGCCCGGTGCGATTGCAAGTTGTCGGATTAGTCCTTGGGCTCACCCTCGGCTTGAGCTGTATGACGGCAAGCGCGGACATCGTGGTGGTGGTCTCCGCCAGGAGCTCCATAACCACTCTCAGCAAGGTCCAGATCGTGGATATTTTCCTCGGGAGAAGGACGCGCTTCCCCAACGGCAGCGCTGCCGTGCCCATCGATCAATCCGAAGGAACAGCGACGCGCAGTGAGTTCTACGCCAAATTTGCCGACATGTCGCCTGCGCAGCTCAAAGCGTTCTGGTCGAAGATCATCTTTACCGGCAGAGGCCAACCGCCCATAGCCGTGGCCTCTGGCGCAGAGGCAAAAAGATTGCTGCTCGCGAATCCCAATGCCATTGGCTACCTCGATCAGACCATGGTCGACAGCACGTCAGAGTGGTACAAACACCATGACGAAGTTTTCCACCGTAAGCGTCATGATGACGCTGCTGGCAGCGCCGATGCGCGTCCTGGGCGCCGACAACCCTGATCCAAATCCCACTCCCAGCCCCACTCCCACTCCACAGGTATTTTCATTCAGCGCCTTCGGCACATTGGGCGTGGTTCACTCCAGCGAAAGTCGCGCCGACTTTGCTTCCAGCACCCTGGTACCCACCGGCGCCGGCTTTACCGACAGCTGGAGCGCCGCGGTCGACAGCCTGATTGGCGCACAGCTCAGCGCCAACGTCACCCCGAAACTTGCGGCCGTGGTACAGGTGATCGTCCAGCAGAACTACGACAACAGCTACACACCGCATGTTGAATGGGCAAATATCAAATATCAGTTCACGCCCGATGTGAGTATCCGTATCGGCCGGGCGGTCTTGCCGCTGTTTCTGTATTCAGACACGCGCAATGTCGGCTACACCTACCCCTGGCTGCGGCCGCCCGTTGAGGTGTACAGCCTGCTACCAACCACTGCCATTCAGGGCATCGATGTCAACAGCCGGTTTCATATGGGCGATGTGAGTAATACTATTGAGGGCAATTTCGGGCAGAACAACACACGGCAGCCGCACAACGGCGGCACCGCCTACGCCAGGCAGTCACTCGGTTTTTCTGATACCACCGAATATAAGTCGTTTACGCTCAGAATCTCCTATCAAAGCACGCACCTTACGATAACGTCGCTCGACCGTTTCCTCGATGCCTTCCGAAGCTTCGGGCCGCAAGGCGTCGCCATCGCAGACCAATATGATTCCGACAACAAGATCGTCGCTACCGAACTGATCGGCGCCAGCTACGACCCGGGACATTGGTTCCTGATCGGCGAATGGGGCCATAACAACGCTCATTCCTTCATCGGCGACTACACCGGCTGGTACCTCAGTGGTGGCCTTCGGGTGCGACAGTTCGCGCCTTACCTTACGTACGCACACGAGAGCGCAGCCAGCAACTCAGACCCGGGATTGCCACTCACGGGGCTACCGCCAGCTGCGGCAGGCTTCGCCGCCGGCTTGAATGCCGGATTGAATACGCTGCTGGAATC
>Ga0075522_10001227_pt1 | contig 19495 bp, 15 predicted proteins | sample NGEPerA_FD_74796 | JGI IMG/M metagenome (GOLD analysis project Ga0075522, IMG submission 74796) | Arctic peat soil microbial communities from the Barrow Environmental Observatory site, Barrow, Alaska, USA - NGEE PermafrostL2-A | ecosystem: Environmental > Terrestrial > Soil > Wetlands > Peat ... | reverse complement strand
GTCTGCGGGTCATCGGCACCGCCGGCGGACCGGACAAGGTAAGGCGGGCCAAGGAAAATGGCTGCGACGAGGTCATCGACACCAAGAGCGAGGACATCGTCGCCCGGGTCAAGGCGGTCACCGGAGGTGCCGGCGTATCGGCGGTCTTCGACTCGGTCGGCAAGGACACCTTCGCGGCTTCTTTGGACAGCTTGCGGCCGAGGGGCATGGTGGTGCTCTTCGGACAGTCGTCCGGGGTGGTGCCGCCCCTCGAGCTGTCACAGCTGGCCGCCAAGGGATCGCTGTTTGTGACGCGCCCGTCGCTGGCGCACTACGTCGCGTCGCGCATCGACCTCGAGCTGTCGGCCGACCGCCTTTGCGAGGTCGTCTCCAGCGGCACGGTCCGCATCGAAATCGGCCGCAGCTACCCGCTGCGCGACGCGGCGCAAGCCCACCGCGATCTCGAGGCCCGAAAGACCACCGGCTCCACGCTGCTCCTCCCTTGAACCGCCGGCGCGATTTCGTTAGAACCGGTCCCTCGAAATGATCCCCCGTTACACGCGTCCAGAGCTGACCCGCCTGTGGTCCGACGGCCACCGCTACGAGACCTGGCTGCGCGTCGAGCTGGCGGCCTGCACGGCCATGGAGGCCACCGGCAGCGTGCCGGCCGGCACCGCGGCCACCATCGCGGCCAAGGCCGTCGGCAAGCTCGATCCGGCCCGCATCCTCGAGCATGAAGAGCGGACCCGCCACGACGTGATCGCGTTTCTGACCCATGTCGAGGAGCTGGCCGGCGAGCCGGCGCGCTGGCTGCACCTGGGAATGACCTCGTCGGACGTGCTCGATGCCGCGCTGGCCATCACGCTGGTCGAGGCGGCCGATCAGATACTGGCCGGCGTCGACCTGTTGCGCGCGGCCTGTCGCCGGCGGGCCGAGGAACACCGCGCCACCGTCGCGATCGGCCGCTCGCACGGCATCCACGCCGAGCCGATCACGGCCGGGTTGGTCTTCGCCGGCTTCTACGCGGAGCTCGGGCGCGCGCGCGCCGCGCTGGCCGCCGCGCGCACCGAGATCGCCGTGGGCAAGATCGCCGGCGCGGTCGGCACCTACGCCAACCTCGATCCCGCCGTCGAGGCGGTGGCGCTCGGCGCGCTCGGCCTGCAAGCCGAGACGGTCCCGACCCAGATCGTGGCGCGGGATCGACACGCCGGCTACTTCATGGCGCTGGCCCGCCTCGGTACCGCCGTCGAGCGGCTGGCGCTCACGGTGCGCCACTGGCAGCGCACCGAAGTCGGCGAGGCGATGGAGGCCTTCGGCAAGGGGCAAAAAGGCTCGTCGGCCATGCCGCACAAAAAGAACCCGATCCTCTCGGAGAACCTGTGCGGGATCGCGCGCCTCCTGCGCGCGTATGCCTCGGCGGCGCTGGAAGACGTGGCGCTCTGGCACGAGCGCGACATCTCGCACTCGTCGGTCGAGCGGGTGATCGGCCCCGACGCCACCGGTCTGGCCGATTTCATGGTCCGGCGCGCCGCCGGCCTCATCGACGGGCTGGTCGTCAACGCCACCCGCATGCGCGAGAACCTCGATCGCACCGGCGGTCTGTTTTTCAGCGAGGCCGTCCTGCTGTCGCTGGTTCGAAAAGGGATGGCCCGCCAGGCCGGCTACGAGCTGGTGCAGCGCAACGCGCTGGCCGCCGCCGCCGGCCAAGGGACCTTCCGCGCGCTGCTCGGCGCCGACCAGGACATCGCGGTCCGCCTCGACGCGGCCGAGATCGATCGCGCCTTCGACCTGCACCATCACCTGCGCCACGCGGGCGCCATCATCGATCGCGCCCTCGCAGAGGAGAAAACGCCATGACCCAACCCATCGACGAACAGCTGCTGCGTGCACAGCTCGGCAAAACCCTGGACGCCACCGACTTCCCCGAGCTGGGTGGCAAATACGAAGGCAAGGTCCGCGACTGCTACGTCAAAGATGGCAAGCGAACCCTGATCGTGACCGATCGCCTGAGCGCGTTCGACGTCGTGCTGGGCACCATCCCCTTCAAGGGGCAGGTGCTGAACCAGATGGCGGCCTTCTGGTTCGAGGCCACCGCCGATCTGGTCCCCAACCACGTCATCAACGTCCCCGATCCGTCGGTGATGGTGGCACGCGAATGCCAGCTCTTGCCGGTCGAGTTCGTCATGCGCGCCTACATGACCGGCGTGACCTCGACGTCGATCTGGACCCACTACCAAAACGGGGCACGGACGTTTTGTGGACACGACCTGCCGGACGGCATGCGCAAGAATCAGGCGCTGCCCAAGGCGATCTTGACGCCGTCGACCAAGGCCGAAAAGGGCGACCACGATCGCTCGGTCTCGCGGGCGGAGATCCTGGAGATGGGCGTGCTGTCGGCGGACGACTTCGATCGCGCCGCGCAGATGTGTGCCCGCGTGTTCGCGTTCGGTCAGCAAGAGTCGCTGCGGCGCGGCCTCATCTTGGTGGACACCAAGTACGAGATCGGCCGCCGGCCCGACGGCGAGCTGTGCTTCATCGACGAGATCCACACCCCAGACTCGTCGCGCTTCTGGTACGCCGACGACTACGATGCGCGCTTCGCCCGCGGCGAAGAGCCGCGCGGCCTCGACAAAGAATACGTGCGGCGTACGTTGGCGGACCAGGGTTACCGCGGCGAAGGGCCGGCCCCCGAGCTGACCGACGACGTGCGCGTCGAAGCGGCCCGCCGTTACATCCAGGTCTGCGAGCTGGTGACCGGCCGCAAGTTCGTGCCCAACACCGAAGAGCCGATCGCGCGCATCCGGCGCAACCTCAAGATCGGCTAGCGGGCGCTCGAACAGGGCCGAGCGCCGCGCCCCGAGATCTCAGCCGCCCGCGTCGGGATCTTCGCTCTTGGGCGGCGGCGTGAGCGCGGGGAACATCTCGGCGAGAGGCCGAAAGGCTCCGCTGCGGCGCCGGGCGCCGGGATCGAGCAGGCGCGGCAGCTCGGCCAACGCCTGTTGCAAGGTGACGGTCTCCACCGGCTCGGGTCGCAGCAGCGCCTCGAGCTCCTCGATCTCCCCGGAGGCCCGGCTGCCGCCCAGCCAATTGCGGTCGACCGCGCGCCGGAGCCGCGTCTCGTCGACGCCGAGCTCCGCCGCCAGATCGACGTTGGTGTCGATCCGGGGCGCGGGCGCCACGACCCCGCTGGGGCCACTGCGGTGGCCGCCCGAGGCGGCATTCGGCAACGGCGCCCGCACCACCCCCGGGTTGCCCGCCGCCTTTCGCGCCAACATCCGGTTGACGGCGTCGCGCGAGGGGGCGTCGAGGCGCAGGAACTGAACGCCCATGCCGTGCGGCCGATTGGGCTGCGCCGGATCGAGCTCCTTGACCCAGGTGACCTTGCCGTCGCCCGACAGCGCCACTTCGCCGCCCTCCAGCAGCACTTCGAACGCAAACACCTCGCCCACCGGACGCGGCGTGCGGCTGGCCAGGAAGACACCGCCGCGGGTGACATTGGGCGCGAACTTGTCGAGGAAGGTCTCGAAGGCGGCGTAACGGAGGCGCACGCGGACCGGCGTGGGCAGGGCGGCGCCTCGAAGCTTGTTGGGATCCGCCGGCTCTGAACTCACGAAGGAGTCCTATTATCCGCCGAGCGCTCCGGTTCCGTCAATCGGCGGCTGGCAATCGAAACAGCCGCCGCGTGTTTTCCGAGGTGACGCGATCGATCTCCGCGGGCGGCAGGCCGCGCAGGGCCGCCAAGATCGCCAGGGTCTCGACCATGAAGGCGGGCTCGTTGCGCGCGCCGCGGTGGGGAATCGGCGCCAGGTAGGGCGCGTCGGTCTCGACCAGGATCCGATCGAGGGGCGCGAAGGCGGCCGCCTCCCGCACGTTGCCGGCGTTCTTGAAGGTCAGGATGCCCGAAAAAGACAGGTGGTGGCCGAGGTCAAGGTAGGCCCGCGCCTCCGCCACGCCGCCCGTGAAACAGTGGATGACGCCGCCCGCGGGGGGCGCCTCCTCGGCCAAGATGTCGGCGGCGTCGGCGTGGGCGTCCCGCACGTGCGAAATGACCGGAAGGTTGGTGGCGCGGGCCAGCGCGATCGAACGCCGGTACGACCGCTGCTGGACGTCGCGGGGCGAATGTTCGTAGTGGTAGTCGAGCCCGGTCTCGCCTACGCCCACCACGCGGGCGGCGCGGGTCAAGCGATCGAGCGCAACCCAGTCGGCCTCGGTGGTCGTGGCAGCATCGTGCGGATGGACGCCCACCGCGGCGTACACGTCGGGCTCCGCCGCCGCCAGCGCCACGGCATCTTCGGCCGCCCCAGTGCCGCGTCCCACCCCGACGCACACGAAGGCGCTCACCCCGACAGCCCGGGCCCGGTCGAGGACCCCCTCGCGCCCAGCGGCGAAATACCCGTCGTCGAGATGACAATGCGAGTCAATCATGGGCTAAATGTTTGTCAGTTACCCTCCGATGTCCACCTGAAGCGGCAGGGCGCGACTCTGCCGAGAATCTCTTTCGAAGATCGATTCCCGTGCTCCCCAAACCCGACGACTACGACAAGACCCGCGCGCTCGGCCCCAACCAGGGTCAGGCCGGCATGGCGCAGACCGTCGACGCCGACGCGCTGTCGCCGGGGACGGTCTGTGGCGCCTACGTCCTCAAGAAGGAGATCGCTTCGGGCGGCGGCGGCACGGTCTACGAGGCCCAGCACAAGGTGCTCGGGCGCAAGGCAGCGGTCAAAGTTTTGCGGCGGCAACTGGCGGCCTCGCCGCAGATGGTGACGCGCTTCGTGCGGGAAGCGCAGGCCGTCAACATGATCAAGCACCCGGCCATCGTCGACATCTACGAGTTCGACACACTCCCCGACGGGCGGCCGTTCTACGTGATGGAGCTGCTCGAGGGGACCGACGTCCGTTCGATGCTCAACGATCGGGGGCGCTTTTCGCCGGCCGAGGTGCTCGAGATCTTCGAGCCGGTCTGCTCGGCCCTGCAGGTCGCGCACGAGCACGGCATCGTCCACCGCGATCTCAAGGCCAGCAACATCCTGATGTCGACGGTGAACGGCAAGAAGGACGTCAAGCTGCTCGATTTCGGCATCGCCAAGCTGATGCACCCCGACGCCGCCGAGGCCGGCCTCACCGTGGTCGGCACCCGCCTCGGCACCTCCTACACGATGGCGCCCGAGCAGATCCGCGGCGACGGCGTCGACCCGCGCACCGACATCTACGCGCTGGGCGTGGTGCTTTACCACCTGCTCACCGGGCAATATCCCTTCCGCGCCGAGACGATGACCGACATCGAACGGCAGCACCTGGAAGCGCCGCCCCCGCGCCCCAGCCAGGCCGCGCCGGTCTCTCCGGCCCTCGATCCGGTGGTCCTGCGCTGCATGGAGAAGACGGCCGATCGCCGCTATCCCAACGTCAAGGCCTTCATGGAGGCGCTGCGCGAGGCGGTCGGCACCAAGTCGGCCGACGCCGGCGTGGCGGCCGACGCGGCGGCGATCTACCTGGAGATTCGTATCGCGGACGACGCCGACGCGGAGAGCGACGAGGTCCTCGATGACACCTCGGCCATACTCGACGCCGCCGAGCAGAGCTTCCGTGCGGCCGGGCTCAGCCTGCCGCTGCAGACCGGCAGCGCCCTCATCGGCGCGCGCGCCCTCTCCGCCGACGGCGCGGCCCGCCGCGCCGAGCGCGACGGGGTGGTCGCAGCGGCGAATGGATTGGCCGAGGAGTTGTCCGCCCGGCCGTCCAGCCACCCGGGCGTGCACGTCAACATCTCGGTCCACGTCGCCGCGGCGATGGTCAAAGATTCTGCTGAGGCGCCCGGTGGTAAAGAGATCGTCGGGGGCGACATCCTGTCGACGGCCGACTGGGCGTCGCACGAAAACGTCGCCGGCGTCCACCTGACCGGCGCCGCCCGCGGCTGATTCGGCCCGGACGCGCCGGAAGAGGCGGGACGCCGCCGACGGTGGGCCGCTAGAGCACCCCACACACCATCAGGATCGCGATCACCACGCCCATCAGCGACTCGCCGGCGATCCCGCCCGCCGCCAGCGACATGACCGAGGCCTCGTCGAGGCTGGGACGGAGCCGGCGGATCCCGAGGACCAGCAGCGCGCCCACCAGGGCCGCCACCGACAGCGAGGCCGGCATGAGCATGGCGATCCCCATCGCGGCGGGCGAGGGGGCGAAGCGTCCCCAGCGCATACGGGCCGCGATGGACAGAACGATGCCGAGGCCCAGCCCCAGCGCGCCCGCCAGCGGCGCGTGCCGCGGCATGGCCGAGAAGCCCCCGCGCACCGCCTCGGCCGTGGCCCGCCAGGAGATCGCCGACGGCGCCGGGAGGCTCTCCGTGCCGATGCCGTAGGCCTTGACGATGACCAGGTAGACCGGCACCACCACCAGCGCACCCAGCACCGAACCCAAGATCTGGGCCTTGACCTGCGCGCGCGGCGAAGCGCCGAGGCGCTGTCCGGCCTTGAACGCCCAAAGCGTCTGCGCCGTCTGGGTCGACACGCCCATGGAGACCGATCCCGTCAAGATCGAGACAGTCGGCCCGTACCCCGCGAAGATCAGCTGGGTGAGCGTCCCGACCATCCCCACCGGCGCCAGATCGGTCTCGCCGGTGGCGCGCGCCGAGACCACCGCCAACGCCAGCGCGGCCACGATCGCGCACAGCGCCGCCAGCGGGTGCAGTCCGAACAGCCCCCTGCCGATCACCACGATCACCACGATCCCGATGGCGATCGATGGCAGGCCCACCCGCGGCGCGAGGCCACCGCTTGCGGAATCGGAGGCCGCGGCCGCGCCACGCCGTCCCGCCAGCGCGCCCAGATCGCGAAGAGCGCGTACCACCGAGCGCCAATCGAGCAGCAACGGAAGGAAGCTTCCGGCCATCAGCAGCCCGAGGCCCGGCCAGACCAACCAACCCGAGCAGGCCGAGAAGCTGGCGCTCTCCACCATCCCACTGTGAACCAACCACGGCGCCAGCAGCACCCACGAAACGGTGGCCCCCAGCGCCATGCTGACCGCGCCGCGAATCCCCATCATGACGCCGGTCGAGATGAGCAGCGGGCTCCAGTTCATGGCCACCGTCAGCGAGCTCAGTGAGACGCCCGCCACCACACCGCCAAAGGCGGTGGTGGCCGGGATCAGATGGGGCTTGCCGTCTCGGAACCAGGTCACGGCGGCCGCCACCAGCACACCTACCAAAAGAAACCGCGCGCGGCGTAGCGCGCTCAGGCGGCCGGCGAACATGGTCTCGATGAGCTCACCGGTCGCGTTGCCGGTCGGAAACGGCAGCGCCTCTTCCACGATCAACTGTCGCCGGAGCAGGGTCGCCGCGAAGATTCCGATCATCCCTATAGAAAGGCCCCAAAGCGCCAGCGCCCAGCCGGGAAAGCTCCGGCCGAACAGCGCCAGCGCCGGCACCGGACCGCCCACGCCCGCGACGTAGCCCATGATCGCCGCCGAGGCCGCCGTGGTCTGGGTGATGTTGTTCTCGAGCGCCGTATACGGCCGGCGGCCGAGCCGTTTGAAGGTGCTGAACAGCGTGAATCCCAACAGGGCGGCCGTGATGCTGCCTCCGTCGATCATCGAGATCTTGAGACCGGTATAGACGTTGCCAGCCGCCAGCACTGCGCCGATCAGGCAACCGGTGACCAGCGCCCGCACGGTGGCCTCGGCGGGCGCGGGCAGGGGGGAGGGTGACACCTCGGGCGGCACCTCGGCGGGCGGCGTCAGATCCATAGGCGGCGGTATTAGCGCACCGGCGCTGGATTTCGTCACGCGGCGTCGTCGGGTTCGCGCAGGGACGGCTCCCGTGTCCGCAACCCGTGCTTCCAGAGCAGCCGGTAAAAGTAGATGCGATCGACGCCCGCCGCGCGCGCCGCGGAGCTGACGCGATTCTCGTGCTGTCGCAGCAGCTCTTCCAGGTAGCGCCGTTCGAAGGAACTCACCCAGGCCTCGCGGGCCTCGCGCAGCGGCTGGCCGATGTTGACCGCACTCTCCGGGCCGGAGACCGCCGCGGATAGATCGGTGACGCTGCGGGGCGAGGCGAAGTCGCGCAGCGCCAGGCAGCGCTCCAGATAATTGCGCAGCTCGCGGATGTTGCCGGGCCAGGAATGCCGCGACAGCGCCTCGAGGAAGTCGGTATTGCGCACGTTGGCCCAGGTCGCTTCGTCGACGGTGCCGAAGGCCCGCACGATGTGCTCGACCAGCAACGGCAGATCGGGGAGCCGCTCGCGCAGCGGCGGCAGCTTCACCTCGACCACCGCCAACCGATAGTAGAGATCCGAGCGAAACTTCTGCGCGGCCACCTGCTCACGCAGGCTGCGGTTGGTGGCCGCGATGAGCCGCACATTGACCGGCAGGTGGTTGTTGGTACCGACGCGACGGACTTCGCGCCGCTCGAGCACCCGCAGCAGCTTGGGCTGCAGATCGATGCTCAGCTCGCCGATCTCGTCCAGGAACACCGTGCCACCGGCCGCCGCCTCGAAGACGCCCTGCCGGGATGACACCGCGCCCGTGAACGCGCCCCGCTCGTGGCCGAACAGCTCGCTTTCGAGCAGGTGGGGCGGCATCGCGCCGCAGTCGACGACCAGGAAGGGTTTGGCGGCGCGCGGGCTGCCGCGGTGGATCGCCTCCGCCGAGATCTCCTTGCCGGTTCCGGTCTCGCCTTCGAGCAGGATGGTGGCGTCACTGGGGGCGGCCTTGGCGAGCAGCTCGAAGACCGTCTGCATGGCCGGGGAACGCCCGATCATGCGTCCGAATCGGTCGTCGCTGGCGCGAAAGGCGCCCGACTCGGAATCGATGCGCCCAGACGCGCCACCGACCGCCAAGGCCGCGTGCGCGACCGGATAGCCGTTCCCCACGGCAGCCACATCGACCGCTTGGTCACACACCTTGACCGACGACCGACGGTCGCGCCGCAGCGCGTTCAGCCCGACGCGAGACGAGCGGCGCCGAGCAGGCCGGGCTGGGCGTTGGTGACGACGTAGGCGGGCAGCCGCTCGACCAGCGTGTGCAGACGCCCTTTGCGATCGAAAGCCTCTCGAAAGGCGCCGCGCTGCAGGTAGCTCAGGATGCGCGGCGCGATCCCGCCCGCGACGTAGACGCCCCCGGTGGCCAGGACCATCAGCCCCAGATTCCCGGCCGTGGCCCCCAGGACCGAGCAGAAGATCGACAGCGCCATCTCGCATACCGGGTCGCTGCCGGACATCGCCCGCTGCGAGATGGCGGCCGCGGGATCGTGTCCCGGCTCGTGCGAGGCCAGCGCGGCCGACGTCTCGGGACGCAGCAACGCGCGGCAGGCCGGCTCGGCGGACAAAAAGGTGAAGACGTCGACCAACCCCTGACCGGACAGCACACGCTCGCACGACACACGGCCGTACTTGGTGGTCAAGAAGGAGACCAGGCCCACCTCCAGCGGCGTGCGCGCCGCCAGATCGACGTGACCGCCTTCGGAGGGCACCACGTGGTAGCGGTTGTCGCCGGGCGACCAGATCAAGAAAGCCTGACCGAGCCCGGTGCCGGCGCCCAGCACGGCGATCGGCCCGTGCTCGATCGGCGGCCCACCGCCGATCGAGACCAGCTCCCGACTGCCGACCGCGGTGACGCCCAAGGCCGCGGCGTAGAAATCGTTCACCAAGGTGACGCGCGCGATCCCGAGGCGCCGCGACAGCGTGCGCCCGTCGACGATCCAGGGGAGGTTGGTGGCCCGGCACATGTTGTTCTCGATCGGGCCGGCGATCCCGAAGCAGGCGTTGCTGACCCGAGCCTTCTCGCCGATCTGGCCGGCGGCGGTCGCGAGAAAAGCCTCGGCGATGACGTCGAGGGACGGGTGAGCGGCCGACGGGTAGGTCTGCTCGAAGAGCGGCGCGCCGATCGGGCTGCCGGGATCGGCCGGCGGGAAGATCGCCAGCCGCGTGTTGGTCCCGCCGATGTCGCCCGCCAGAACCGTCACGGCGCCGCACCTGGCCCGGGACCGCCGTGCGCCGACGCTTCGAGCGGCCGGCGTGCCTCGGCGGACAGCGCGCCCGCCGCCTCGGTGTCGCAAAACACGGTAACCGGGTTGGGCGCGCGCATGATGCGGGTGGCCGGCAGATCACCGACGCTGCGGCCGAGGACCGCGGCCAGGGCCGAGGCCTTGTCGCGCCCGGTGACCAAGAAGCAGATCTCGCTCGCGCCGCAGAGCGCCGGGTAGGTCAGGGTCAGGCGGCGGGTGCTGTGGACCGGGACGTCGACCGCCACCGCCAGCCGCGACTCTTCGGTGAGCGCGCTGGTGCCGGGGAAGAGCGAGGCGGTATGCCCGTCGGCGCCGAGCCCGAGCAGCGCCAGATCCAGCCAGGGGGCGGCGGCGTTGGCGGTCAGCGCCCGTTCGTAGTCACGCGCCGCTGCGTCGAGGTCGGGCGCCTCCCCACGCCAGCGGACCACGCTGGCCGCCGGCACGCCCGCCGGATCGAGCAGCGTCTCGCGCGCCATGCGGTAGTTCGACTGCGGATCGTCCGGACCGACCGCGCGCTCGTCGCCGAAGAAGATCGTGGCGCGCGTCCAATCGACGCCGGTCACCAGCGCCGGGTAGAGCGCCCGCGGCGTCGATCCGCCGGCCAGCGCGATCCGGAAGCGACCGTGGGCCTCGATGGCCGCGGCGGCCGCCGCGCGCAGGTGGGTGGCCGCGCGCGCGACCAGGTCGTCGAGGTGCGCGGCGACGATCAGGCGGGGTCCGGCCGGGGGTGACATTGGGCGCGCGGAACTTACCGCGGAGGGCCGTTCTTGTCTCGACCGACCGGCGGTGTTAGTCACACCCGTGACATGGGCGCCTTTGAAGAGCTGACCTGGCGGGGCCTCGTCCAGCAGACCACCTCCGACAATCTGGCCGAGCTGCTCGCCACGCCGACGGTGATCTACACCGGCTTCGATCCTTCGGCCTCCAGCCTGCACGCCGGGACGCTGGTGCCGCTCATGACCATGGCGCACCTGCGCCGGCACGGCCACCGGATCATCGCGCTGGTGGGGGGCGCCACCGGGATGATCGGCGATCCCTCCGGCAAGAGCAGCGAGCGCAAGCTGCTCGACGCCGACCAGGTGGGCGCCAACACCCGCCAGCTCGCGGCCCAGCTGGCGCGGTTCTTCGATGCCGGCGAGGGCCCGCCGGTTTCCATCGTCGACAACCTCGACTGGCTCGGGAAGCTGAGCCTGGTCGACTTCCTGCGCGACGTCGGCAAGCACTTCGCGGTCAACCAGATGATGCAGCGCGACTCCGTCCGCCAGCGCTTCGAGACCCGCGAGTCCGGGATCTCGTACACCGAATTCTCGTACATGCTGCTGCAGGCCTACGACTTCGTCGAGCTTCACCGCCGCACCGGCTGCCGCTTGCAGTGCGGTGCCTCCGATCAGTGGGGCAACATCGTGTCGGGCGTCGATCTGGTGCGCCGGCTCTGCGGCGCGACCGTCCACGGCCTGACCATGCCGCTGCTGACCAACTCGGAAGGCAAGAAGTATGGCAAGACCGAAAAAGGCGCGCTGTTCCTCGACGGCCGGCTCACCTCGCCCTACGCCTTCTATCAGTTTTGGATCAACACGACCGACGCCGACGTGGGACGTTTCCTGCGCTGGTTCACGCTCCGCCCGCAGGCCGAGATCGAGACGCTGGAAGCGGGCGCGCAGGTGGGCTCGGGCGATCGGGTCGCACAAAGGGCGCTGGCCGAGGATCTGACCCGGAGAATCCACGGCCAGGCCGAGCTCGATCGGGTGCTCCGGGCGACCGCGGCGCTGTTCGGCGGCGGCGATCTGCGCGGGGTAGGGGGCGATCTGCTCGACGAGGCGCTGGTGGCCGCGCCCGCCATCACGGTGCCGCGCGGGCACTTCGCGGGCGAAGGGGCGCTGCTGGTCGATCTGCTGGTCGAGGTCGGCGCCTGCCCATCCAAGTCCGACGCCCGCCGGCAGATCGCGGCCGGCGCCGTCGCCGTCAACGGGACGCCGCTGGCGGGCGCCTCGGCCGAAGCGCGTTTGACGGCCAGCGATCTGATCGACGATCGCCTGCTGGTGCTCCGGCGAGGCAAACGCAACAGCTACGTGGTGCGCGCCGCCTGAGCGCGGCGCTGCTGCTCCTAGCGCCGGCTGCCGAGTGTCTGCGGCTCGAGCGACCAGAGCCGATCGGCGTAGGCCAAGCATCGCGCGAAGAGCGGATCACGGCCACGCGGACCGAGCGCCGCCACGCACAGCTCGGCGTCCGAGTAGGCATCCAGCTTGACCGCCTTGGCGGGCGCGATCGGCAGCTGCACGGAGGCCTGATCGAGCGCGGTCCGGCACACCACGTACTCGTCATGCCCCGATTCGTGCAGCTCGATGGCCAGCACCCCGCCGGCGTCGCAGGCGCCTTCGGTCGGAATCAAGAAGGCCTCGATCTCGGCCGCGGTTCCGGTACCGCGCGTAAAGTCGAAGCGCAGCCCCCCGTCGGCGGTCTGCGCGGCGCGCAGCGGGCGCCAGCTCAGCATCTGCCCCAGCCAAGCCACCAGCAGGAGCGCGCTCAGATCGCCACCCGGCCGGTGGCGCACCGTCAAGCCCGTGGCCCGGCCGAGCGGCGCGCCCCCCACCGGTGGATCGAACAGGCCGGCGAAGAGCAGCCGGAAGCTCCCCAGGCGCAGCCAGCCGAGATCGGCCACCGGCAACGGATGGGCATGCGCCGCCAGGCGTTGCAAATCGAAGAGGTGCGGCGGTCGGACGCAGCTGGCGGTGTCGACGATCAACCGATCGGTGACCGGCAGCAGCTCCCGGATCAACAGCGCCGTCGGCATCGCGGCGTCCATCCACAGCGCGGCGGTCGGCACCCCCGGTATTTGCAGCGCTCGGACCAGCGCGCCGAAGTGGGTCTCGGATCCCACCGGACCGCGCAGCGTGATCTCCTCGGAGTAGACCACCCGCGCGCCGCCGGGCTGCGAAACCACGTTGCTCTCGATGGTCGCGGACAGACCATCGCCCGCGCCGGCGGAACCCGGATCGTCGAGGCACAGCGTGATGGCGCGGACCGGCACCCCCTGCGCGATGTCGTCGACGAGTGCCTTGGTCTTGGCCAGCGCGGCCGAGCCGCGGGTCGGGATGATCAGATTCCACAGCGCCGCCCGCGACACCGCCGCGCCCGCGTGGGTGTTCCCCGCGCTCGAGGCCCGCTTCCACAGCGCGCCCAGCTCGCGTTCAATCTCACCGACCTCGACGGCGATCGGCTCGCCGCGCGCGAAGCGCTCGAAGTTGGCGTGCTCGCGCTCGGGGTCCGGGCTCACGGCAGCCGCCAGGCCCGCCCGTCCGCGGCCATCATCCGTTCGGCCCCCTCCGGCCCCCAGCTGCCGGCGGGGTAGCTGTCGAGCGTCGTGCGCCCTTCGGCCACCTGCTCGGCCCAGCGCCGGTGAATCCGCGAGACCCAGCGCCAGCTCGCTTCGACCTCGTCGGCGCGCGTGAAGAGCGTTCCGTCGCCGAGCAAGCAGTCGAGCAGCAGCCGTTCGTAGGCCTCCGGCGGCTCGACGCCGAACGACGATCCATATCGAAATTCCATGCTGACCGGCGCGATCTCCATGGCCGGCCCCGGGAGCTTCGAGCCGAAGTTGAGCGCGATCCCCTCGTCGGGCTGAATGCGGATGCTGAGGACGTTGGGGCGGATGGTCTCGCCGCGCTTGCCGAACAGCAAATGCGGCGCCTCCTTGAACTGGATGGCGATCTCGGTGACCCGCTTGGGCATCCGTTTGCCCGAGCGCAGGTAGAACGGCACGCCCGCCCAGCGCCACGAATCGATGAAGAGCTTGAGCGCCACGAACGTCTCGGTGGTCGAGCGTGGGCCGACGTCGGGCTCGCTGCGGTAACCGGGCACCGTCTTGCCGCCGATCGAGCCGGCGGCGTATTGGGCCCGCACCACCTGCTGATCGAACTCGGCCTCGGGGATGAAGCGCAGAGCCTTGAGCACCTTGAGCTTCTCGTCGCGCACGGCATCCGCCTCGAAGGCCACCGGCGGCTCCATAGCGGCCAGGCTCAAGACCTGGAGCAGGTGGTTCTGCACCATGTCGCGCATGCTGCCGGCCTGCTCGAAGTAGCCGCCGCGCGCCTCGACGCCCACCGTCTCGGCGCCGGTGATCTGGACGTGATCGACGAAGCGGTTGTTCCACAGCGGCTCGAAGATCCCGTTGGCGAAACGGAACACCAGCAGGTTCTGGACGGTCTCTTTGCCCAGGTAGTGATCGATGCGGTAGATCTGCTGCTCGTCGAGGATGTCGTGCACCTCGCGGTTGAGCGCGCGGGCGGTCTCGAGGTCGACGCCGAACGGCTTCTCGATGATGACCCTCGAAAACGGCCGCCCCGGCGCCGGCTTGGGCGCCAGGTCGGCCTGGCCCAGGCTGCGGATCACCGGCGCGAAGGTCGACGGCGGCGTCGACAGATAGAAGACCCGGTTGCCCGGCAGTCCCAACCTGTGCTCGATCTCCTCGAGCCGCTCCTTGAGCCGCAGAAAGGCCGCCGGATCGTCGTAGGCCCCCTGTTGGTAAAAGATGTTGCGAGCGAAGGCCGCCCACAGCGCGGGATCGATCGGGCGCCGGCGGGCAAACTCCTCGCAGCCGCGGCGCATCTCTTCGCGAAAAGCCTCGTCGGTGAGCGGCAGCCGGCCAAAGCCGAGAACGGCGAAGCGCGCCGGGAGCAACCGATCGCGCGTCAGACTGTAGAGCGCCGGCAGGAGCTTGCGGCGGGTCAGGTCACCGGAGGCGCCGAAGATCACCATGGCGGCCGGCTCGGGGATCCGCTCCTCGACCAGTCCCTCGCGCAGCGGGTTGGGCAAAATCAGCGGGTCGTCCGGCAGCGTCTTCAAGGTGTCTCCCGCGTGGTCACGTGCCGGTTCTCATACTGCAATCTTGCGCGGGGGGCGCACCAAAAAGATCATCGCCGCGGCGAAGATCGCGGTGCCACCCAACACCGCCAATCCGGGCGCGTAGCCGGCCGCGCCGGTCTTGAGGTGGCCCATCACGAACGGGCCCACGAAGCCACCCAGGCAACCGGTCGAGTTGATGAGCCCGACCGCGGCCGCGCCGGCGGCACCCGACAGAAACCAACGCGGCATGGCCCAGAAGGGCGGCATGAAGCCGTAGATGCCACCGCCCACCAGCACCAGGCTCACGAGCCCCCAACCCGACAGGTGCGGCGCGAAGATCGCGATGGCCAACCCGCCGGCGGCCATGAGCATCGGCACGATGGCATGAAACCGGCGCTCGCCGGTCCGATCCGACGACCAGCCGGCGACGCCGGTGCAGATGCCACCGGCGACGTAGGGGAGGGTGGCGATGAGCGACACCTTGAAGTTCGACAGGCCGGTCAGGCTCTTGATCATGGTCGGCATCCAGAGGCTGAAGCCGTACGAGGTGGTGACGATCCCGAAGTAGGCCAACACCAGCAGCAGGATCTCGCGGTGCAGAACGGCCCGCGCCAGCCCGCGCCAGCCCGAGGTGGCCGATGCCGCCGGCGCCACCGGCGTCTCGGCGGCCTCACGCGCCAGCGAATCCAGGAGGAACGTCCGCTCGGCGTCGCTCAGCCAGCGGGCATCGCGCGGCCGATCGGTGAGATAGAAGAACGTCACGACGCCGAGCGCGATGGCCGGCAGGCCTTCCATCAGGAACAGCCAGCGCCAACCGGGCAGCCCCGCCCAGTGGGCGCCCAGCAGCAGGCCCGACACCGGCGCCCCCACCACGTTCGACAGCGGCACCGCCAGCATGAAGAGCGCGAAGGCGCGGGCGCGATCCTCGGCGCGAAACCAGTGCGACAGATAGACCAGCACGCCCGGGAAGAAGCCCGCCTCGGCGGCGCCCAGCAGGAAGCGCAGCCAATAGAATTGATTGGCGGTGCGCACGAACGCCATCGCGCAGGCCACCAAGCCCCAGCCGACCAAGATGCGCGCGATCCAGCCGCGCGCGCTCCAGGTCTCGACCAGCAGCGTCCCAGGGATCTCGAACAGGAAATATCCGACGAAGAAGATCCCGGCGCCGAAGCCGTACTGGTGATCGGTGAGCGACAGATCGCGCCGCATCTCGAGCGCGGCGTAGCTGATGTTGACGCGGTCCAAATACGCCACGAAATACAGCAGCAGCAGATAGGGAACGATCCGCACGAGGACGCGCGCGCGGACCCGGGCGGCGAGGTCATCCACGATCGGGCCCGAGCATACATCAGCCGTGCTAGCGTCAGCGCCGTTTGCATCCGACGATCGACAGCCACACCATCTTCCTGTTGTTCCTGGAGCTGTCGCTCCTGGTCGGTGTGACCCGAATCGGCGCCGAGCTCTCCAAGCGGGTGGGGATGCCGGCGGTCGTCGGCGAGATGATGGGCGGCATCGCGCTCGGGCCCACGCTGTTCGGGCACTACGCGCCCGCGGTGTTCGCGGCCGTCTTCCCCCCCAGCGCCGAGCAGCTCCACCTGCTAGACGCCTTCGGCACCGTCGGCATGAGCCTTCTGTTGCTGCTGACCGGGCTCGAGACGGACATACGCCTTTTGCGGAACCTCGGTCGAGCGGCCTTCATCGCCTCGGTGATGGGGATGGTGCTGCCCTTCGGGCTCGGGTTCGGCCTCGGCACGCTGATGCCGCCCGCTTTCCTGACCGACCCCGGACACCGCACGCTCTTCAGCCTATTCCTGGCCACCGCCATGTCGATCTCGGCCATGCCGGTGATCGCCAAGATCCTGGTCGATCTCGATCTCACCAAACGGAACATAGGCCTGGTCATCCTATCGGCCGGCGTCGTCGACGACACGGTGGGGTGGCTGATCCTGTCGCTCATCGCGGGCGCGGCCACCCAGGGCGCGGTGCGGGCCGGCGATCTCGGGATGACGGTCGTATACCTGGGCGCGTTCATCCTGCTGGCAGCCTTCGTGCTGCTGCCGATCCTGCGGTTGGCCGTGCGCGTGACGTCGGAGCGGTTCAAGTCCTCCGACTCCGACCTGGTCTTGATCGTCGTCGTGACCTTCCTGTGCGCCGCCGCGACCGAGCGCATTGGCGTGCACGCCGTCTTCGGCGCCTTCGCGGCCGGCGTCGTGCTCAACCAGGTGCCGCGCCTGCGCAAGGAGAGCGTGGTCCGCCTCGAGTCGTTTACCTTCGCCGTGCTGGCGCCGGTCTTCTTCGGGATCGTCGGGCTGCGCGTCGATCTGTGGGCGCTCGGCGGCGGCGGCATGTTGGCGCTGGTGCTGGCGGTGGCCTGCGTCGGCAAGCTGGTCGGCGCCGCGCTGGGCGCCTCCTGGGGAGGCCTGCGGTTCTGGGAGGCGGCCTCGATCGCCATGGCCATGAACGCGCGCGGCGCGATGGGGATCGTCGTGGCGACCATCGGGCTGTCATTGGGGATCCTGACCTCGCAGATGTTCTCGATCATCGTGATGGTGGCGATCGTGACCTCGTTCATGGCCCCGGTGGGCCTGCGGCTGACCATGCCGCGCGTTCGGATGACCGAGGACGAGGCGCGGCGAATCCTGGCCTCCGAGTCGAAGGGCGCCTTCGATCCGGCCTCCCTGCGGGTCCTGCTGGCCGCCGGGGGCGGCGCCAACGCGCTGGCGGCCGCGCCGCTGGCCTTCGGGCTGACCCGAAAGAGCAGCGCTGCCGTGCGGGTCTTCCACGTCGACTCCCCGCGCACCCGGTGGCAGCGCCTGCGCCATCCGTTCGGTAGACGAGCCCCCGTCAATGTTTCGGAGCAGATCGAGGCCATGAGGGCCTTGGCCAAGAACAAGTCGCTCGAGCTGGCCCAAGCCACCGGCCCAGGAATCGCCGCCGCCATCTGCGGCGAGGCCAAGCGCGGCTGCGACCTCATCGTCATCGGGTCGGGCGACGGCCCATCGATCGGCGGCCCGGTGGTCGAACAGGTGGTGGCGGCAGCGCCCTGCCACGTGGCGATCATGAAGGCGCCCACCGCGGGCGGGGACTACGCGCGCGTCCTGGTCCCCGTAGACGGCAGCGTGGCCTCGCGTCTGGCCGTCGAGCTGGCGCTGCGTTACACGGAGGCGACGGGTGGGGCGCTGACGCTGGCGCTGCTCACCGAGCGGCGACCCCAAGTGGCCGCCTTCGCCGATCTGAGCGGCGCGCGCCCGCTCCCCGTCGCGCCGGCGACCAACCCCGATGAGGAGCTGGAGCGGATCTCGGTGGTGTTCCGAGCCTCGACCATCAAGCCCACCCTCATTCACCTGGCTTTCGAGCCGGGGTCGAACGCCGTGGCCCAGGCGGTCGAGAAGGGGCGTTACGACCTGGTGGTGCTCGGGGCCGAGAACCGGGCGGTGCAGCATCGGCTGTTCTTCGGTTACGAAAACGAGCGCCTCATCCGCGCGACGCGCGTGCCCGTGGTGGTGGTGGTTCCGAGCTTGACCCGCCTGGCCCAAGGAAGCGGCTAACGGCCCGGCGATTGACGGTCTCGTCGGCGGGCGCTACGGTCGGGCCACATGGCCGCTGAGATCGTTCACCTCGAGTTCAAGAGCGCGAGCTTCACGCGCACGTCGGAGTTCTACGCGCGGCTGTTCGACTGGCGGACCGAGCAAAACGCCGCCGCCAGCTACATGAAGCTGAGTGGCGACGGCGCCCCCAGCGCCGGATGGGTGCGCGCGGATCTGGTGCAGTCGCCCGGACCGATCGCTTATCTGGAGGTCGACGATCTGGGCGCCAAGCTGGAGGAGATCGAGCGGGCTGGGGGACGTATTCTGGTACCGCGCCTGCCGTTCGCGGGCGGCGGCGAGGTCGGCCTCTTCGCCGATCCCGACGGCAACGTGCTCGGCCTTTGGCGTCGCAAGGACGCCACCGGAGGCACGGCTCCGGCGACGCCGGCCGCCAAGTCGCCGACGGCGACGACAGCGACCGCGCCCGCGGCGGCCGCCGCCAAGCCGAGCGTCAAGGCGCCGGCCAAGGCCGCCGTGCCCGCCAAGGCCGCCGTGCCCGCCAAGAGATCGCCGCCGAAAAAGAAGTAGCCGGCGCTCAGAGCCACTGGCGCAGACTGTAGGCCAGCCGCTCGAGCAGCCGCCCGAACCAGGACCGCCGCGCGAAGTGCTCACGGGTGAGCTCCTCGCTGGCGGCCATGTCGCCGTCCAGCATGGCGACCACCGAGCTGGCGTACTCGCCATCGACGACGTTGACGACCATCTCGAGGTTGTAGGCCAGTGAGCGGTGGTCGAAGTTGTAGCTGCCGATCGAGACAAACACGCCGTCGACCTCCAGGACCTTGGTGTGGATGACCGATCGGCTGCGAAAGATCCGCACCGAGGCGGCCAGCAGCGGCTCGAAGATGGCACGCGCCGCCAGGTCGAGGATCAGCGAATCGCTCGACATCGGCAGCAGCAGCCGTACGTCGGCGCCCCGTCGGGCCGCCCGTTGTAGCGCGCTCAAGATGCCGCGATCGGGAACGAAGTAGGGGTTCGCCAGATAGAGCCGCTGGCGGCACTCGCGGATGGCGTGCAACGCCGCCCGGCGGATCGAGAACCGATCCCGCAACTCGCTGTTGGAGATCACCGCCAGGGAGACGCGGCCCGCCGGCGCCGGCGG
>Ga0075522_10001226_pt1 | contig 19501 bp, 1 predicted proteins | sample NGEPerA_FD_74796 | JGI IMG/M metagenome (GOLD analysis project Ga0075522, IMG submission 74796) | Arctic peat soil microbial communities from the Barrow Environmental Observatory site, Barrow, Alaska, USA - NGEE PermafrostL2-A | ecosystem: Environmental > Terrestrial > Soil > Wetlands > Peat ... | reverse complement strand
GCATGTCGATCGGCCTTCTGGGGAGGTGGATTGGTCTGCTGGTGATGTGTCGCTTTTGACCGAGGAGGTTGCGTGGGAGAGCGATGGTGAGCCCCGCAGAGCTGGTGTCTCCTCGTTCGGCGTGAGTGGCACAAACGCGCATCTGATCCTGGAGGAGGCCCCCCGGCTGGAGGGCGGCGCCGAAGGTACCCTCGACGTGGAGGACAGTGTCGTTGCTGGCCAGACGGATGGCCTGGTTGATGGGGGAGACACTACCGACGGTCTGGACGACGGTCGTGAAAATGGCCGGATTGACGGGGATCGTGCGAATGGTCGGGTAGATGAGGGTGACGCCGGGGGAGGAACGGCCGATGAGGGTGTTGGCGGTGTGTTGGGGTTTGGGGAGGCGCCGTGGATGGTGTCTGGTAGAGGCATCGGTGCGCTTGGGGACCAGGCCCAGCTGTTGTGTGAATATGTGAAGGGTCATCCGGATGTGGGTGTTTTGGATGTGGGGGCTTCGTTGTGCTCGCGTTCTGTGTTCGAGGATCGCGCAGTCGTGGTCGGCGGTGAGCGCGGGGAGTTGCTGGAGGGTCTTGGGGCGTTGGCGGACGGGCGGTCAGCTGCAGGCGTTGTGAGTGGTCGTGCGGATGTCGGTGGGGCTGGGGTCGTGTTCGTCTTTCCGGGTCAGGGTGCTCAATGGGCGGGCATGGCGGTCGAGCTGATGGACTCCTCACCGGTGTTCGCCGAGCGGATGTGTGCCTGTGAGGAGGCGCTTGCCGGGCACGTCGATTGGTCGCCTGAGGGTGTCTTGCGGGGCACTCCGGGTGAGCCGGCGTTGGACCGTGTTGATGTGGTTCAGCCGGTGTTGTTCGCCGTGATGGTCTCGCTGGCTGCGTTGTGGCGTGCGTGCGGTGTGCACCCGGCCGCGGTGGTCGGTCATTCCCAGGGCGAGATCGCCGCCGCGTGTGTCGCCGGTGGCCTGTCGTTGTGGGACGCGGCGCGCCTCGTGGCGTTGCGCAGCCGCGCGCTCGCGGCTATCGAGGGGCGGGGCGGGATGATGTCCGTCGCGCTTGGCGCGGGGGATCTGACCGCGATGCTGGCTGGGTGTGAGGATGGGCCGGTGTCGGTTGCCGCGGTTAACGGGCCCGCAGCCACCGTTGTCGCCGCTGAGGTGGAGAGGCTGGAGCGCTTGCGGGGAGAGTGCGAGGCGGTGGGTGCACGGGCGCGCGTGCTCCCAGTGAGCTACGCGGCGCATTCCCCGCAGGTGGAGTCGATCCGCGATGAGCTGTTGAAAGCGTGCGAGGGGATCGCCGCCTGCAGGAGTGAGATCCCGTTCTACTCCGCGGTCGCAGGGAACGTCCTTGACACCGCGCAACTGGACGGCGAGTACTGGTACCGCAATCTGCGTGAGCCTGTCGAGTTCGAGCGCACCACCCGAGCTCTGCTCAGCCATGGCCACTCCGCCTTCATCGAGGTCAGTCCACATCCGGTGCTCATCCCGGCGCTACAGGAAACCGCCGAGCTGGTGCATGGCAGGCGCCCTCCGGCAGCCGACGGAACCCAGCGCCGTGGCGAGCCGGTTGACCGCGCGCCACTCGAGCCTTCCTCGGCGCTCGTCGCCGGTTCGCTGCGCCGCGGCGAGGGCGGCCCGAGGCGCTTCCTGACTTCGCTGGCCCAGGTATGGGTCGGTGGGGTGCATGTGGACTGGGGCTCCATTTACGAGGGCTGTGGCGCCCGCAGGGTCACGCTGCCGAGGTATGCCTTCCAGCGCGAGCGCTACTGGGTGCCGCCGGGCTCGCGCGTCGCCGATCTCACCTCTCTGGGGCTGTGCGAGGCAGAACACCCGATGCTGGGGGCCGCGGTCGATCCGGCCGACAACGGAGGCGCGGTATTCACCGGATGCCTTTCTCTGCAGACCCAGCCCTGGCTCTCCGACCACGCTGTGATGGGCACGGTGCTGCTTCCAGGTATGGCTTTCTTGGAGATCGCTCTTCATGCGGGCGCTCAGCTTGGCTGCCGGACGGTCTCCGAGCTCACGCTGGAGGCGCCTCTGATCCTCGACGAGCGCGACGCCGTCCAGATCCAGCTGGTTGTGGGCGAGCCCGACGAGCTGGGGGCGAGACCTCTGAGCATCTACTCGCGCTCACAGACAGCTGCCACCGATCGGTTCGCTGCATCGCAGGCATGGACGCGCAACGGAAGCGGCGCGCTGCTGGCGCCCGTCGAGGCGAGCCCCGGAGATGCCGGCGAGCTTGCCGCACGTGGGTGGCCTCCGGAGGGCTCACAGCCGATCGAGCTGGATCGGGTATATGACCGGCTAGCTGAGCTCGGCATCGACTACGGCCCGGCCTTTCAGGGGCTGCGCGCTGCCTGGAGGAAGGGCAGGGAGATCTACGCTGAGGTTTCTCTCCCCGATGATCAGCACGCGGATGCCCCCCTATACGGGGTGCACCCGGCGCTGCTCGATGCGGCCCTGCACGGTTATGCGGCCAGCCTGCTCGAGCCAGCGGACGCCGGGGGACGCGGGGGAGTGCTCCTGCCGTTCTCGCTGAGTGGTGTGTCGCTGCACGCGACTGGCGTCAGCTCGCTGCGCGTACATCTGTCGCCCGGCGCAGGTGACACCGTCTCGCTGCTGGCGACCGACCCGAGCGGTGTGCTCGTCGCCAGAATGCGATCCCTGGCGATGCGGCCGATGTCCAAGGAGGCGCTCAGCAAGGCGCGAGGACACATTCGCGACTCGCTGTACCGCCTGGACTGGGTGGCGAGTCCCGTGGACTCCCTGGTCGTCATCGACGGCTGGGCGGCGCTCGGATCCAACTCGGCGAATGCGCTGCAAACGGACGAGTTTGGCGTGGAGCGCTGCGAGCTCTACGAGGATCTGCAATCGCTTGGTCGTGCCCTCGAGCTGGGGATGGCGCCACCGGAGACGGTGATCGTGTGCTGTCCGCCTGGCCCGCACGCCGACGGGTCGTCACTCGCCGGCACGGACGGTTCACAGGACGGCAACGATGCGGAGGCGCTTGCGGCTGTGGCGGCCGGCGCAGGATGGGCCGACGAGGAGAGAGGTCCAGAGGCGATCGTCGAGGCGGCACATGCCAGCGTCTGCGAGACGCTCGAGTTCGTGCAGGCTTGGCTCTCCGACGAGCGCTTCGTCGCCTCGCGGCTGGTACTCATCACTCGACGTGCTGTGGCCGCTCGTAGCGGTGAAGCGGTAGATCTGTCCGTGGCCCCGATCTGGGGTCTGATCCGGTCTGCGCAGGCCGAGCACCCCGAGCGCTTCGTGCTCGTGGATCTCGATCGCGAGCCGGTCTCACTGAGCCTTCTGGGTGCCGCACTCGCCGGCGATGAGCCGCAGCTGGCGATTCGCGAGAGCACGGTGTTCGCGGCTCGACTCGTGCGAGTGGACTCCGGCAGCGCCCTGCGAGCCCCCACCGGGGCGCCGGAGTGGCGCATGGAGAATACGGGCACAGGCACGCTCGAGGGACTGCGCCTGGTTGCCTCCGACCAGGCGTCCGTGCCCCTGGAGCCAGGCCAGGTTCGCGTGGCCGTGCGGGCCGCGGGCCTCAATTTCCGCGATGTCGTAACCACCCTCGGACTGGTTCCGGTGAGCGAAGCGGAGAACGCGATCGGCACGGAGGGCGCGGGGACGGTCCTCGAGGTCGGACCGGCGGTAGACGGGATCGAGCCCGGCGATCGCGTCATGGGGCTCATGTTTGGTTCCTTCGGTACGACGGTCATCGCCGATCGTCGTATGGTTGTGCCGATTCCCGAGGGCTGGTCGTTCGCGAGGGCCGCGTCTGTCTCGAGCGCCTTCCTGACGGCCTACCTCGGTCTCGTGGATGTCGCCGGGCTCAAAGAGGGCGAGCGGCTGCTCGTACACGCGGCGGCCGGCGCGACCGGCATGGCCGCCGTGCAGCTGGCTAGGAATCTCGGCGCCGAGGTGTGGGCCACGGCCAGTCCCGCAAAGTGGGATGTGCTCAGGAGCATGGGCTTGGAGAAGTCTCACATCGCGTCCTCGCGTGATTTGCGGTTCGAGGAGCGGTTCCTCAAGGCCACCGACGGCGAGGGCGTGGACGTCGTGTTGAACTCGCTGTCGGGAGAGTACGTCGACGCCTCGCTGGCGCTGCTGCCACGAGGAGGTCGGTTCATCGAGATGGGCAAGACCGACATTCGGGATCCCGGACAGGTGGCCGAAGCCCATCCCGGCGTGAGCTACGAGGCGATCCACCTGCCCGCAGCGGGAGCTGAGCGGATCCAGCAGATGCTGGTGGAGATCTCAGAGCTCTTCCAGCGCGGCGCGCTCAGGCCACTGCCAGTCAGGACCTGGGACCTGCGCCATGCCCCGGACGCCTTCAGGTTCATGAGCCAGGCAAGGCACGTCGGGAAGATCGTCCTGACGCTGCCGCCTGCCTCGATCGAGCCGCGCTCCACCGCTCTGATCACGGGCGGCACGGGCCAGCTCGGCACCCTGGTGGCGAGGCACCTGGTGGTCGAGTATGGCATGCGCAGCCTGGTGCTTGCCAGCAGACGCGGCTTGCAGGCAGCCGGTGCCGCTGAGCTCCAGCAGGAGCTCAGCGAGCTGGGCGCTGAGGTCACGATTGCCTCGTGCGACGTGTCGGACCGCGAGCAGCTGGCGGCGCTGATCTGCTCGATCCCGGTCGACCGACCGCTGAGCGTCGTGATTCATTCGGCGGGAGCGCTGGACGACGGCGTGATCGGCTCGCTGACTTCCGAGCGTATCGACCGCGTGCTCGCCCCGAAGCTCGATGGGGCATGGCATCTGCACGAGCTCACCAAGCACCTCGATCTGCAGGCCTTCGTTCTATTCTCGTCGGTCGCTGGCACATTCGGGTCTCCTGGCCAGGGCAACTACGCGGCCGCCAACGCCTTTCTGGAGGCGCTGGCCGCTCATCGCCAGGTTCACGGCCTTCCAGCGGTCTCGATGGCGTGGGGAGGCTGGGAGCAGCCCAGTGAGATGACCGGTGGCATGAGCGAGCTCGACCTGGGTCGTGTACGCCGTGCCGGCGTCGGTGCGTTCTCCTCCGAGGAGGGCCTTCAGCTCCTCGACGCCGCACTCGGTGCCGGCGAGACGACGGTCGTCCCTGTGCGGCTCGAACTGGCGGCGCTGCGCACCCAGGCAAGAAACGGCGCATTGCCTGCGCTTCTGGGCAAGCTGATGCCTATCCGACGGGCTGATGTGGCGGCAGGCGCAGGAGCGCTGCGCGAGCGCTTGGCGGCCATGACAGAGCACGAGCGCAAGCGCGCGGTGCTCGACTTCGTACGGGGCGAGGTGGCTGCGGTACTCGGATATTCCTCGGCTGAGGCGATAGACGCCAAGCGCGCCTTCCAGGACCTCGGGTTCGACTCCTTGATCGCCGTGGAGCTTCGCAACCGATTGAATGCGGCCGCCGGCCTGCGCCTGGCGGCCACGCTGATTTTCGACCACCCCACTCCGGCCGCACTGGCGGACTGCCTGCTGGAGGAGCTGGGGGTGGCCAAGGCCCAGACCTCGCGGGCCCTGCCGAGAAGGTCTGTCGAGGAGCCGATCGCGATCGTCGGCATGAGCTGTCGTTATCCCGGCGGCGTGCGCTCGCCGGGCGAGCTGTGGGAGCTTGTCGCGTCTGGCACCGATGCGACAGGAGCTTTCCCGGAGGATCGCGGATGGGACCTCGCGGGCGCCGGTGAGGGGGAGCGGCAGGCACTCGGTGACGATTCGCCGGGTCTCGCCGACGGTTACGCGCGCGAAGGCGGATTCATCTACGACGTCGCGGACTTCGACGCGGCGTTCTTTTCCATCAGCCCCCGAGAGGCGCTCGCGATGGATCCCCAGCAGCGCCTGCTGCTCGAAACCGCCTGGGAGGCGATCGAGGACGCGGGTATCGATCCGCGCTCGCTGGCGGGCAGCTCGACGGGCGTGTTCGCCGGCGTCGGCAGCATCCCATATGGCAGCGACGCGCAGGCCGAGCTGGCGAGTGTTGCCGGCTTCCGCCTGACAGGAACGTTCGGAAGCGTGGCATCCGGCAGGATCGCATACACATTGGGCCTGGAGGGCCCAGCCGTGTCGCTTGACACAGCCTGCTCCTCGTCGCTGGTCGCGCTTCACCTCGCCTGCGGCGCACTGCGCTCAGACGAGTGCTCACTGGCGCTCGTAGGAGGCGTCTCGGTCATGACCACGCTGGACGCGTTCCTGGAGTTCAGCCGCCAGCGGGGGCTTGCCTCCGACGGGCGCTGCAAGTCCTTCTCGGCCGACGCCGACGGCGTCGGCTGGGGAGAGGGTGCGGGGATGGTCCTGCTCGAGCGTATCTCCGAGGCGCGTCGCCTGGGGCATCGTGTGCTTGCGGTCATCCGCGGCAGCGCGGTTAACCAGGACGGCGCCAGCAACGGCTTGACTGCCCCAAGCGGCTCGGCCCAGCAGCGCGTGATCCGCCAGGCGCTCGCCAGCGCCGGCGTGTCGGCGCAGGAGGTCGACGCCGTTGAGGCTCACGGTACCGGCACCACGCTGGGGGATCCGATCGAGGCGCAAGCGCTGCTGGCCACCTATGGACAGAGCCGCGCAAAGCCGCTCTGGCTGGGTTCGATCAAGTCGAACATCGGCCACACCCAGCTGGCCGCCGGGCTTGCAGGCTTGATGAAGATGGTCATGGCGTTGCGGCACGACACGCTGCCCCGCACGCTGCACGCCGAGGAGCCCTCCAGGGAGGTGGACTGGTCGACGGGGGCGATCTCGCTGCTGAACGAAGCCAAACCCTGGCTGCGCGACGGCAGGCCACGGCGATTCGGGGTGTCGTCGTTTGGCCTTAGCGGCACGAACGCACACGTGATCGTCGAGGAGGCTCCTGCCATCGAGGAGCAGCCGGTCGCGCACGCTCTCGCCGGCGAGCCCGCCGGGATCCTGAGCGACGGCGTCGTGCCATGGGTTCTCTCGGCTCGCGGCCAGGATGCTCTGCATGCGCACGTCGAGCAACTGGAGAGCTTCGTCCTGAGCCATCGCGAGCTCGCTGTGGGCGACTTGGGGATCTCCCTCGCCTGCCGCTCGGCGCTCGAGGACCGCGCCGTTGTGATCGGCGGCGATCGCGATCATTTGACGGCGGGACTGGCCGCCGTGTCGAGACAGGAGGGCGCCCCCAACGTGATCTGTGGACGGGAGCATCCGGCCGGCAGGCTCGTCGCCTTTATGTTCACCGGACAGGGCGCTCAGCGCGCCGGCATGGGTAGCGAGCTGTACCGAGCGCTCCCACTCTTCAGGTCCGCGCTGGAGGAGATCTGCTCGGAGCTCGATCCTCACTTGGGGTGTTCGCTGCTCGAGGTGATGTTCGCCGAGGAGGGGACTTCGGCCGCGTCCCGCTTGGACCAGACGATGTTCACGCAGGCGGCCACATTTGCGATCGAGGTGGCGCTGTCACGGCTACTGGAGGGATGGGGAGTGCGGCCCGACTACTTGATCGGCCATTCGGTCGGCGAGCTGGCGGCTGCACACGTTGCCGGGGTGTTCTCCCTGCATGACGCCTGCAGGCTCGTGGCAGCCCGCGGTCGCCTGATCGGGGCCCTGCCCGCCGGTGGGGCCATGATCGCGGTGCAGGCACGCGAGGACGAGGCGCTGCAGTCGCTTGCCGCCTACGACCAGGTCGCGCTGGCGGCTGTGAACGGGCCGTCGGCGGTGGTGCTTTCAGGAGACGAGGACGCCGTGCTGGAGCTCGCGACCCAGTGGAGGGCTCGTGGGCGCAAGGTCAAGCGCCTGCGAGTCAGTCATGCGTTTCACTCGCCGAGGATGGAGCAGATGCTCGCGCAGCTCGCCGAGGTGGCCGGCGGCATCTCGTTTGCCAAGCCGCGACTTTCGCTTGTGTCCAACCTCAGCGGGGAGCCGGTGGGGGAGGAGCTCTGCTCGCCGGAGTACTGGGTCCGCCAGGCGCGCGAGACTGTCCGTTTTGCAGAGGGTGTGCGCTGGCTGTCGGCTCAGGGCGTGGGGAGCCTGCTGGAGCTTGGTCCGGACGGTGTGCTCAGCGCGATGGCGAGCGAATGCCTGTCCGATACAGAGGTCTCAACAGAGGACCGCAGGCCTGTCGTAGCAGCGACTTTGAAAGCCGGCCGCCCGGAGACGCTCTCGCTGCTCGGTGCGCTGGGGGAGATGTGGGTTGGCGGTATGCCCGTGGACTGGACCGCCATGCTGCATGAAGCGGGCGCCAAACGGGTGGGGCTCCCTGCCTATCCCTTCCAGCGCCGGCGCTATTGGCTCGGCGGTTCTTCGAGCGCGCTCGCGGCGCATGCTCCGCTTGACGGAGGCCCGCGCGTGGGCGAGCATCCGGCCGTCGTGGAGAGCGACTTCTGGGAGGCGGTCGAATGCGAGGATCTCCCGCGCCTGTTCGGGACCCTTCAGATCGACGAGAAGCGGCAACGTTCCTCGCTCCGCGCCCTGCTGCCCACCCTTTCGGCCTGGCGGCGACGCAGCCACGAGCGCTCGACGGTGAATAGCTGGCGCTACGAGGTGCGCTGGAAGCCGATTGGGGCGCCTGCGCGGCCGGCGCTCTCGGGCAGTTGGATCGTGATCGTGCCGGGCGAGCTCGCAGGGGACCCATTGCTCGCCACCTTGGAGTGCGCGCTGCGGGAGGGTGGCGCTCGGGTTGTCTGCGTAGAGCTCGATGTTGGCGGAGGCTCGAGCGAGGAGTTGTCCCGACTGCTGTGCGAGGCCGTCGGCGGATCGCCACAGGAGAGCGCGCCGGCGGGCGTGATCTCGCTGCTAGCGCTGAAGGATGCTCGTCACGAGTCGGGCGCGAGCGTCTCCCAGAGCCTCCTCGCGACCGTCGCTCTCACGCAGGCGCTCGAGGATATCGAGCTGTCGGTCCCGCTCTGGCTCCTGACGAGCGGGGCGGTGTCGGTTGCCGAGTCCGATCAAATCCCCGCACCCGCTCAGGCGGGAATATGGGGGTTGGGAGTGGTGGTCGGGCTCGAGCAGCCGCACCGCTGGGGTGGTCTGATCGACCTCCCTGAGGCGTTCAACGAGCGGGCCGGCGCGCTGCTCGCCGGCGTGCTTGCCGCTCGTCGCGGGGAGGATCAGCTGGCGATAAGGGGCGCGGGTGTGTTCGCGCGCAGGCTCGTGCGATCTGCCGAGGAGGTGCGATCGACGGGGGGCGTGTGGACACCGCCGGGGGGTACGACTCTGATCACCGGAGGAACCGGTGGACTCGGCGCACACGTCGCGCGCTGGTTTGCCGCGGGCGGCGCAGAGCACCTGCTGCTCGTCAGCCGGCGCGGAGCCGGCGCCCCCGGCGCTGAGCAGCTGCGGGCCGAGCTCAGCGCCCTCGGTGCTGAGGTCACGCTCGCGGCATGCGACGTCGCAGATCGCGGTCAGCTTGCGTCGCTGATCGAGTCGCTGCCACAGGACCGTCCGTTGAGCGCAGTGGTGCACGCCGCCGGGGAGGGTGGCGACCTGCGTCCACTGGGTTCGCTCACCTCCGAGAGCTTCGAGCGGGTGCTTTCCGCCAAGGTGTGGGGCGCCCTACATCTGGACGCGATCACCAGCGAGCTGGATCTGTCGGAGTTCGTTTTGTTCTCGTCGGTCGCCGGCACTCTCGGGGCCGCCTTGCAAGGAACCTACGCGGCCGCCAACGCGTGCCTAGATGCCCTGGCGGCCGCTCGTCACGCACGCGGCCTGCCTGCCACGTCGGTGGCATGGGGACCGTGGGGCGGCGAGGGCATGGCAGCGGAGGAGGAGACGGGCAAGGCTCTGCGCAGGCGGGGACTCGAACGCATGGAGCCCGTCCTTGCGATCGACGCCCTGGAGCGGGCGCTGCTCGCCGATGAGACGTTCGTCGCGGTCGCGGACATCCGCTGGGAGATCTACGCGCCGCTCTTTGCCTCCGCTCGCCCGCGACCGCTGATCGAAGACCTGCCCGAGGTGCAGACGGCGCTCGAGAGCGGTGCTGGGCCCGATGCGACGGTCGACCACGCGCTGCAAGAGCGCTTGAGCAAGACGCCCCAGCGGGAGCGTCTCCAGCTGTTGCTTAAGCTCGTGCGCACCGAGGTGGCACGTGTGCTCGGAGCGACTTCGCTCGACGCCGTCGAGGCTGGACGCGCGTTCAAGGAGCTTGGCTTTGACTCGCTCACCGCCGTAGAGCTGCGCAATCGTCTCGCCAGTCTCACTGGACTTGGCCTTCCGGCGACACTCCTGTTTGACTACCCGAGTTCGATCGCGGTGGCCGAGTACCTGCTCGCGGAGCTGACACGGGACGGTCTGCCTGGCGGTGCCTCGGCTGAGCTGGAGCTTGCCAATCTCGAACATGCCCTTGTGACGCTTGCCGACGGAGCTGAGCGGAGCGGTGTGCAAGCTCGTCTGCGCGCGCTGCTGGAGGGATTGGAATCGCAGGATCGCGATGTCTCGCCGAGCGAGGCGCAGGGCGCGGTCGCGGTAGGCGAGCGGGTGAAGGCGGCCTCCGACGAGGAGATGTTCGACTTCATCGATCGGGAGCTCGGGTCGTCCTGAGATGGGGGCTGAAAAGATGTGTAAAACAAAAATAGTGGAGACGCTCGATGACCAACGATGAGAAGCTGCGCGAATATCTGAAGCAGGTCACGGTAGACCTGCACGACGCTCGGCGTCGCTTGCGCGAGGTCGAGGCTCGAGGCAGCGAGCCGCTGGCCATCGTGGGTATGAGCTGCCGCTATCCCGGGGGGGCCAGCTCGCCTGAGCGACTATGGGAGCTGGTGAGGGATGGTCGCGACGTCATCTCCGCCTGTCCAACCGATCGCGGCTGGGATCTGGGGCGGTTGCAAGTAGACGATGTCGAGGGGCCCGGAGTCGAGCAGATTCCAGACGGCGGCTTTCTTTCCGACGCGGCCGAGTTCGATGCCAACTTCTTCTCGATCAGCCCGAGAGAGGCGCTTGCGATGGACCCGCAGCAGCGGTTGCTGCTGGAAGCTTCATGGGAGGCGATCGAGGATGCAGGCATCGAGCCGGCCTCCTTGAGGGGCACACAGGCAGGGGTGTTTATAGGCGGCGCATCCAATGGCTACGGGTTGGGCGCCTCCGGCGGAGTGACCGAGAGCGTTGCTGGCTACCTCGGCAGCGGCACCCTGAGCAGCGTCATGTCGGGCCGTATCTCCTACATCTTTGGCTTCGAGGGCCCGGCCATGACGATCGACACGGCGTGCTCTGCTTCGCTGGTGGCGCTGCATATGGCATGCGGCTCCTTGCGTACGCAAGAGAGCTCGCTTGTGCTCGTGGGAGGTGTGAACGTAATGCCCACTCCCCTCGCATTTCTGGAGGTGGCACGACAGGGCGGGCTCGCTCCGGATGGCCGCTGCAAGTCGTTCTCGGATGTTGCCGACGGGACCGGTTGGAGCGAGGGCGTGGGCATGTTGGTGCTGGAGCGCCTGCCTGACGCCCTGCGCTTGGGCCACCGGGTGCTGGCTGTGGTGCGTGGCACCGCGATCAACCAGGATGGGGCGAGCAACGGCATGACCGCTCCCAACGGTCCCTCTCAGCAGCGGGTGATCCGCCGTGCGCTCAGCAATGCGGGACTGGCGCCGCACCAGGTCCAGGCGGTCGAGGCGCACGGGACCGGCACCACGCTTGGGGATCCGATAGAGGCCCAGGCGCTGCTGGCAACCTACGGACAGAACCGTCCAGAGGGACTCCCGCTGTGGCTCGGATCGATCAAGTCGAATATGGGGCACGCGCAGGCCGCGGCCGGCGTGGCGGGAGTCATCAAGATGGTGATGGCGCTGAGACACGGATTGCTGCCCAAGACGTTGCACGTCGATCGACCCAGTCGAAAGGTCGACTGGTCGGCCGGCTCGGTTTCGCTGCTGACAGAGGGGGTGCCGTGGCCGCGTGGGGCGGAGCCGAGGCGTGCCGGAGTGTCCTCGTTTGGCATCAGTGGAACGAACGCTCACGTGATCCTCGAGGAGGCGGCTGCCGTGGAGGGCGATGGCGAGACCGCACAGACAGAGCTGTCCGACGGTCCTTCGCGTACGGGGCTGGCGAGCAGCGACCTGCTGGCGCTGGTCTTCTCGGCCCGCGAGGAGGCCGCGTCGAGCGAGCAGGGCGCCCGTCTTGCCTCTCTCTTGAGGCGCGATCGCGACCTCGAGTCCGCCGACGTCGCTCGCTCGCTCGCAAGGCGCTCCTCATTCGATGCCCGCGCCGTTGCGATCGGCGGCGACCGGGATGAGCTGCTGACTGCACTCGATGGGCTTGCCACGGGAACAAACCCCGCGAATCTGGTTAGGGGAACGGTTGGGTCGGGCGGCGCGGCCGGGGTCGTTTTCGTGTTCCCGGGGCAGGGCTCGCAGTGGAAGGGGATGGCGCTCGAGCTGCTGGAGCACTCGCCCGTGTTCGCCCAGCAGCTGCGCGAATGCGGTGAGGCGCTCTCGCCGTTCACCGGCTGGTCGCTCGAGGAGGTTCTGCAAGGCGCCGACGGCGCCCCTGACCTCGCAGCGATCGACGTGGTGCAGCCGGTCCTGTTTGCGGTCATGGTCGCGCTCGCCGGTTTGTGGCGCGCGTGCGGTGTGCACCCAGATGTCGTGGTGGGCCATTCTCAGGGCGAGATCGCCGCAGCGTACGTGGCGGGCTGCCTTTCATTGCAGGAAGCGGCGCGACTTGTCGCGCTGCGGAGCCGCATGCTGGTCAGCTTGACCGGAAGTGGAGGAGTCGCGTCAGTTGCGCTCGGCGTCGAGCAGACGAGCGAGCTTCTTGCGCAATGGGAAGGACGGCTGACGATCGCCGGCGTGAATGGGCCGCGGTCGGTTGCGGTAGCGGGCGATCGCGAGGCGCTCCATCAGCTCTTGGAGCAGTGCGCGGCCGAAGATGTGCGTGCTCGGGAGGTTCCGGGCACAGTTCCGACACACTCTCCGCGAGTCGAGCCGCTGCGTGAGGAGCTGCTCGAAGTCCTGTCAGACCTCGAGCCGCGATCGGGTGAGGTCTCGTTCTATTCGACCGTGACCGGTGGACCGATCGATACCGCCCAGCTGGACGGCGAGTACTGGTATCGCAATCTACGCGAGCCGGTGGAGCTCGAATGCGTCATTCGGGCATTGCTCGGAGAGGGCTACCGGAGTTTTATCGAGATCAGCCCCCATCCCGTGTTGACGGTGGGCATGCACGAAACCGTCGAGCACGCGCTCGCACAAGCATCGGGGCAGGGCCCCGGCGAGGACGACTCCCACGCTGGGACCACGCTGCCCGTTTCCGCCGGCGTGTTCGGGTCATTGCGGCGCGGCGAGGGTGGCCCGCGGCGCTTTCTCACCTCGCTCGGCGAAGCCTGGGTGCACGGCGTGGAAGTGGACTGGCGAGCGATCTTCGACGGCGCCGGGAAGCGCGCGGTCGGGCTTCCCACCTATCCATTTCAGCGGCGTCGATACTGGCTGGATACGTCGACCGGCCGCGATGGGTTGGCGCCCGGACAGACCTCAACAGGACATCCGCTCGTTAGCGCTTCTGTCGCCGTCGCAGAGAGCGATGGCTGGCTGTTCACAGGTCGCATATCGCTGAGCGAGCAGCCGTGGTTTGCCGACCACACCGTCGCCGGTGTCGTGGTGGTGCCCGGCACCACGTTTGTCGACATGGCGCTCTGCTGCGGCGTCGAGGCTGGATGCGAGGTCGTGCGGGACCTCGTCCACGAAGTCCCACTGGCGCTCTCCGTTGAGCGAGACACGGTGGATGTGCAGATCGCATTGGGATCGCCAGACGGGTCGGGCGCGCGGGAGATTGCGATGTTCACTCGCCGCCGGGATGTCATGGCAGACGACGAAGAGGGATGGACCCGTCACGCACGCGGCGTGCTGGCTCCGCATGTCGACCCGCAGCAAGAGGACCAAGCTGGAGCCCAACCGCCGAGTGCGGCGCCTGACGACCTGTGGCCTCCGGCCGGGGCCGAGCTGCTGCCACTGGATGAGATGTACGACTACTTCGCTGGGGTGGGCGTGGAGTACGGCCCGGCCTTCCTGAGCGTGCGGGCCGCGTGGCATCGCGGGCAGGAGGCGTTTACCGAGGTGCGCCTACCCGACGATCTGAGTGAGAGCGCGCACCGGTTCAACATTCACCCCGCCCTGCTCGATGCTGCCCTGCAGGCCGCCGGGGTGCTGATGCGAACCGAGAACGCAGCCATGGCCGGTGATGCGGTGATCCCATTCGCGTGGGCACAGGTGCGCGTGTACGCTCGCGGAGTGTCATCCCTGCGAGTCCGTCTGGCCCAGACCGATATAGGCCGGTATTCGCTGACGGCAACCGACGAGCGCGGCCAGCCGGTGCTCTCGGCCGAGTCGATCGTGATACGGCGGCTCACCCCAGAGGCGTTGCAGCACATACGCGGTGCCGACACCGACTCTCTGTTTCACCTCGAGTGGGCTGCCCTGGCATCTGAGGAGCTCCCCACCGCCCCGGTCGCGGAGGAGAGCGTGGTCGAGCTCGTCGTGAGTAGCCGGCAAGCGGCTGAGCCTTTTGAGAGCGCAGACTGTGAGGGCGTCCGCACTGCGTCCGTCGTGCATCGAGATGTGAGCTCGCTGGCCGCCGAGATCGACGGCGGTACGCCGCGATCCGAGCTGGTGCTCGCTCGCTTTCACCTCGACGAGTCCGACGGGTGCGACCCCCCGTTCCAATCGCGGCGCATCCTCGAGCAGGCGCTCTCGCTCGTGCAGGAGTGGCTTGCAGAGCCGCGACTGGAGGGCTCCAAGCTCGTTCTCCTGACCAGGCTGGCGGTTGCGAGCTCGAGCTCGGAGGGTGTCAGCGATCTCGCGGGCGCGGCTCTCTGGGGCATGATGCGCTCGGTGCAGTCCGAGCATCCGGGTCGCTTCATGCTCATCGACATGGACGGAACCGAGGGCTCGCGCGAGATTCTCGCGATTGCGCTCGGCACGGAGGAGTCCCAACTGGCGCTACGCGACGGGCGAGTGCTCTCACCGCGGCTCACACGTGTGCAGGCGCGCATCGAGAGCGCGATCGAGGAGGCCCAACGCGCAGAGCTCGGCTCACAGGTCGGCGATCGCGCGGCGGACGCCGCCGAGGTTGGCGTTTTGGACGTCGCCGAGATTGGTCACCGCCCGTCGGGACGGCCGGGCAGCGTACTGATCACCGGCGGCACGGGGTCGATCGGCGCCGCGCTGGCGAGGCATCTGGTGGCCACACATCGGGTGCGCAGTCTCGTGCTCGCCAGCCGACAGGGTCTTCGGGCGCCTGGAGCGGAGAGCCTGAAGGCGGAGCTCGCCGATTTCGGCGCTGAGGTGCAGATTTCTGCCTGCGACGTGTCCGATCGTGAGCAACTCGCCCAATTGATCGCCGCGGTGCCCGACGAGCTTCCGTTGTGTGCTGTGATCCACGCCGCGGGCGCTCTCGACGACGGCGTGATCGACTCCATGACCGCGGAGCGGTTCGACCGGGTCTTGGCGCCCAAGCTGGACGCAGCCTGGCACCTGCACGAGCTGACCAGGGATCTGGACTTGTCGGCGTTCGTGCTGTTCTCCTCCAGCACCGGCACGATCGGCGCCCCTGGTCAGAGCAACTATGCCGCTGCCAATGCGTTCCTCGACGCACTCGCTGCCCACCGCCGCGAGCGTGGTCTGCCCGCCATCTCGATGGGCTGGGGGCTGTGGGCCGACAACGACGGGCTGACACGCGACCTGACCGCCGCCGACAGGGCGCGGATGACGCGTGGAGGCATGCTGGCGTTGTCAAACGAGGCGGGCATGCGGCTGTTCGACGCTGCGTTCGTGCTAGGCGAGCCATTCGTGATTCCTGCACATCTGAACCTGGGGACGCTGCGGGCACGAGCCAAGGAAGGGGCTGTGCCGCCGCTGTTGAGGGGACTCGTGCGCGTGCCCGCAGGTCGGTCGGCTCGGGGCGACAGCGAATCGCTGGCGCGGCGGCTGGCGAGGACCGGCGAGCGCGAGCGAGCGCGCTTGGTGCTCGATCTTGTGCGCGGCGAGGTGGCGGTCGTGCTGGGTCATCCCTCCGCCGAGGCGATCGATCCCGACCGCGCCTTCAAGGAGCTTGGCTTCGACTCACTGACGGCCGTCGAATTGCGTAACCGACTGGGGGCGCTCAGCGACATGCAGTTGCCCGCGACGCTCGCCTTCGACTACCCCTCGCCCGCTGCATTGAGCGACTTCCTGCTGGAGCAGATCTCGCCGCAGATCGGTCGCAGCTCCGAGCGCGAGCCGGTCGATCAGGACATCAGCAACGCGATTGCATCCATACCGCTCAGCCGCCTGCGCGAGGCGGGGTTGATGGACCCACTGATGCAGCTGGCGGGTCTCATGGACAAAGCATTAAGCGAGGATGAGGAGGAGCCCGCCGAGGATCTCGACGAGATGGACGTCGAGAGCCTCGTCGAGATGTCCCTCGCGGGCGATGACGCAGGCCTCCAGACCGGGGAGATGAGCTGAGATGAATAACTCCTCTCACGATCCCGCTCCCGGCACGTCTCGCGAGAAGGTGGTAGAGGCGCTACGCGCCTCTGCCAAGGAGACGCAACGGCTGCGTCGGCAGAACCGGCGGCTGCTCGCCGCGACGCGTGAGCCGCTGGCGATTATCGGGATGAGCTGTCGCTATCCGGGCGGGGTCGGCTCGCCGGAGGAGCTGTGGGAGCTGGTGGCCGGCGAGCGTGATGCGATCGCCGACTTCCCCACCGATCGCGGTTGGGATATCGAGCGAATCTACAACCCCGATCCTGAACATCTCGGCACCACGTATGTGCGCGAGGGCGGGTTTCTTTACGACGCGGGGGACTTCGACGCGGAGTTCTTCGGGATCACCCCGCGCGACGCACTCGCGATGGATCCTCAACAGCGACTCTTCCTGGAAGCGAGCTGGGAGGCGCTCGAGGATGCGAGCATCGATCCCGCCTCTCTGCGTGGCAGTCCCACAGGGGTCTTCGCCGGCGTCATGTACGAGGACTATCCCGCTGATCCCACGGTGGGCAATGCCGGCATGGTGTCGAGCAATACCGGCAGCATCGTTTCGGGTCGCTTGGCCTACCTATTCGGCCTTGAGGGCCCCACGATGACCGTCGACACTGCCTGCTCCTCCTCCCTGGTGGCGCTGCATCTGGCGTGCCAGGCGTTGCGCGCGGGGGAGTGCTCGCTGGCGCTCGCGGGTGGCGTGACGGTCATCGCGCAGCCCAGTCTCTTCATCGCGTTCTGCATGCAACGTGGCATCGCCGTTGACGGGCGGTGCAAGTCGTTTGCCGACAGCGCCGACGGGTCCAACTGGAGCGAGGGCGTGGGAGTCATTGCGCTCGAGCGTCTCTCCGACGCGCGGCGTTTGGGTCATCGGGTGCTCGCGGTGGTGCGTGGCAGCGCGGTCAACCAGGATGGCGCCAGCAACGGCTTCCTCGCGCCGAACGGGCCTTCCCAGCAGCGGGTGATCCGCCAGGCGCTAGAGCGGGCAGAGCTCTCACCGGATGAGGTGGATGTGGTCGAGGCGCATGGGACCGGCACTGCGTTGGGTGATCCGATTGAGGCGCAGGCGTTGCTTGGGACCTATGGTCGTAAGCGGTCCGTTGATCGCCCCTTGTGGTTGGGCTCGATCAAGTCGAATATTGGTCACGCGCAGGCGGCGGCGGGTGTGGCCGGCGTGATCAAGATGGTCAAGGCCTTGGAGCATGAGCTGTTGCCGCGCACGCTGCACGTGGATACTCCCACCCGCCAGGTCGACTGGTCGGTTGGTGCGGTGTCGCTTTTGACCGAGTCCGAGTCGTGGCCGCGCACGCAGCGACCACGACGGGCGGGGGTGTCCTCGTTCGGGATCAGCGGCACGAACGCGCACCTCATCCTCGAGGAAGCACCCCAACCCGAGCGGGAGAGCGGGTCTGATGGGGAGAGTGAGCTTGAGCCGCCCTCGAGCGCGGCGGCTCAGATCTCCTCCGCGCCGGAACAGAGCATTGTGCCGTGGGTGGTCTCGGCCAAGAGTGAGGCCGCCCTACGGCAGCAGGCAGCGCGTTTATTGGCGTATGTTCAGGCGCGTCCCGAGTTGACGCCGATCGACGTGGCGTATTCGTTGGTGAATACGCGTGCACAGTTGGGGCTGCGGGCCGCGGTCGTGGGGGATGGGCGCGACCGGTTGCTGGAGGGGCTGGCGGTGCTCGCCCGGGGGGAGTTGGGTGCGAATGTTGTGCGGCGTGCCGCTCATGGTGGAAAGACAGCGTTCATGTTCACCGGGCAGGGTGCTCAGCGGGCGGGTATGGGCGCGGAATTATATGGGGCCTACGCGGCCTTCGCGTCGTCTTTGGATGAGGTGTGTGCTGAGCTGGATGGTCATCTTGGGTATTCGTTGAAGGAGCTGATGTTTGCCGGCGAGGGTTCGCCTGAGGCGGAGCTGTTGGGTCGGACCGACATCACGCAGGCGGCTCTGTTTGCATTGGAGGTGGCGTTGTTCCGGCTGGTCGAGTCGCTTGGTGTGAGCGCGGATGTGCTGGTGGGCCACTCGATTGGGGAGCTGGTCGCGGCGTATGTGGCGGGAGTCTTCTCGCTCGCGGATGCGTGCTTGTTGGTGGCTGCGCGTGGGCGGCTGATGGCGTCTTTGCCTGAGGGTGGTGGGATGTTCGCGCTGGAGGCTTCTGTGGAGGAGATCGTTGCGGGGTTGGATGGTTTTGAGGAGCAGCTTTCGATTGCTGCGGTCAACGGTCCGCGCTCTGCGGTTCTCTCGGGTGAGTTGGAGGCGCTGGATGAGTGGTCGGTGGGTTGGCGCGATCAGGGCAGAAAGGCCACGCGGTTGCGTGTGAGTCATGCATTTCACTCGCGTTTGATGGAGCCGGTCTTGGGAGAGTTTCGCGAGCTTGCTAACGGGCTTCAGTTCAACCCGCCGAGCATCCCGATCGTTTCGAACGTGACTGGTGCACTGGTCGATCCAGGGGAGATCGCGACGGCTGACTATTGGGTGGCGCATGTGCGCGAGACGGTTCGCTTCGCTGATGGGGTTGGTGCGCTTGTGGAGGCGGGTGTGACCCGCTTTCTGGAGCTCGGCCCGGATGGTGTCCTCTCGGGGATGGCGCGGGAGTGCCTGGATGGGGACTTGGCCGAGCGGGCGCTGCTCGTCCCGACTTTGCGTGCCCGCCGCTCGGAGCTGGAGGCGTTCACGATGTTCCTGGCCGAGGCTCACGCCGCCGGTATTGAGATCGACTGGCAGGCGTTCTTCGCTGGTCGTGGTGCGCGTGCGGTGCAGCTCCCGACCTACGCATTCCAGCGCAAGCGCTATTGGCACGAGACTTGGGCGAATGTCGGTGATCTTTCGGCGGCGGGTTTGCAGCCTGGTGATCATCCGTTTCTTGGTGCGGCCCTTTCGCTGGTTGAGGAGCGAGGCTGGACGTTCACTGGTCGACTGTCGTTGGCCAGTCACTCGTGGTTGGCGGATCACGCGTTGTTTGGCATGGTTTTGTTTCCGGGCACTGCTTTCGCGGAGTTGGGGCTCGCGGCTGGACGGCACGTGGGGTGTGAACTGCTTGAGGAGTTGACGCTTGAGTCGCCGCTGGTGTTCGCAGGGGACGCCGCCGTTCGATTGCAGGTCACCGTTGAGGAGGCCGACGAGTCTGGGGCGCGG
>Ga0075522_10001224_pt1 | contig 19505 bp, 23 predicted proteins | sample NGEPerA_FD_74796 | JGI IMG/M metagenome (GOLD analysis project Ga0075522, IMG submission 74796) | Arctic peat soil microbial communities from the Barrow Environmental Observatory site, Barrow, Alaska, USA - NGEE PermafrostL2-A | ecosystem: Environmental > Terrestrial > Soil > Wetlands > Peat ... | reverse complement strand
ATGACGCCGCCTAACAAGTCGCCGGAGCCAACCGCCGTTGGCGCTGTCAGTTCCGCTATCGCGGTTCACGTCGCGAGTCGGCGGTGGCTCAGCTTTCTACGTAGGACCAATTTGTTTCAGCAATTTTAGCCGAAACCTTGTTCGACAAAAAGTCACGCCAGCGACGGCAGCTCGCGACTTCCAAAAGAACGCGCCGTTCCGTTTTCCTCCAAAAAAACCAGCCACGATTTTTCCGTGGCGACGACCTCGGCGATTTCCGCCTCGTCCAAAACCATGTATGCCGTCGAAAGCGCGTCGGATTCGGCGGCGGTTTCCGCCAAAGCCCACGCGCGATTCTGCCGCCGTGCCGGTTTGCCCGTGCGCGGATCAAAAATGTGTTTTCCCTTCACGGCCAGGCCGGAACCGCTCAATGAACAATTTTTCAGCAGGTAACGCACCGGCGAATTGTTTTCGCCCAGCCCGCACGACCAGCCGCCGGTTCCCGCCGGCGCGTCGCCCGCGAGAATGCTGCTGCCGCCCGCGACGAGCATGAACGCCCTGCAATCCCACTCGCGCAAAACTTCCGCCATGCGATCCAGCGCAAAACCCTTGCCGATCGCGCCAAGGTCAAATTCCAGTTTGCCGCCGTCGCAGCGGATGGAAAATTGTTCCTTCAACAAAGTCCACTGCGGCTGCGCGGGCTGCGATTGCAGAGCCGCAGCGGAAATGGAAAATGCCCCGCGCGTGGCCAGCTCCATTTTTTTTGCGAGTTCGAGGCACGCAAAAACCGGCTCGCTCACGCGCATTTTTTCGCCCGGCGCGAATTGCGCGATCTGGGAAATATCACTGTTCGCGCGGAAACGGCTCAAATGCGATTCCAGCCCGTCCGTCAGCGCAAACGCCGCCTGCGCGGTCTGCGCGGCGTAAGTTTTTTCCTCGTCCGCGATGCGGATTTGAAACTGCGCCGCCATCGCGTAATGGTTGAAGACGTGGATTCCGTTCATGGCGAATTTTCCGGCGGCCTGGGCGTCCACAAAATCAGCAGCACGTTCGGCCGCGCGCCAAAAAATTCCCAGCGGAAATTTTTTTTCAACCTTGCCACCAATTTTTCGGGCGCATCGGCGGTCGTGACGTAAAAATCCGCGTCGCCGGGATCTTGATTCGGCTGCCAGAATCCTGTTTGCGGAAATTTCCGCAGATACCACGGCAGCGGCCACGCATCGGCGGCGACGACGGCGACGCGTGGATTGGAAATCTTATTTTGCCGCGCGGATTCCGCCAGCCGCACCGGCAGGCCCGGCAAATCCTCGCCGGTGTGCGCGTAGGCGTAGGGATTTTTTTCGTCCGCCGGATTTTTGAAAACGCGTTCTCGCGTGTCGTGCGCGATTAAAAATCCAAGCACGGCGAGGCCGGTCAAAATTGCCGCGCGAACGGAAAGTTTTGTCGTGGCGAGCCAGAACCATTCGACGGTCATGCCGGCGAGCAGCGCCAGCGGCAGCCAGAGGTTCAGCGCCAGCCACGGCGTTTTGTAGGGAATCGCGCCGTAAATTGCGGCGATGAGCAGCGTGTAAATTGCCGGAAAAATGCGGCTGGTTGAAACCCGTGCGCAAAAAAATCCCATTGCTGCCAGAACGAGAATCACCGCGCCCGACCAGCCGCCGCCGAGCAAAACCAGATAATACCAAAAAAGTTTTTCGTGGCCTTGGCCGCCGGCGCGGGCGGCGAGATGCGGAATGGCGCGCAGCAAATCCGGCAGCGCCTGCCAGTTCCGGCCAAACCAGGTGAACAGCAAAATGAAAACAAAAAGAAAAACGGCGGTCGCGGTCGAAATGATTTTCCAAAATTGAATGCCGTGCATTGTTCCGGCGTGTTTCAAAATTTCAGATGTTCGCGCCGGCGTTCCAAAAAAAAACCGGCAGACGAACAATGCGCCGGCAATGGCAAAAAAATGGAGAACCGCCGTTTCCTTGCACGCGAGCATCAGCGCGACGCAGATTCCGGCGAGCGCGGCGGACGAACAGGAATTTTTTTGCAATGCGCGCCAGCCGGACAAAATCAGGCCGAACGTCGCGGCGACGAACAAGGTTTCATGAATAAAATAGCGGCTATAATAAACGGGCAGGGGAGCAAAGGCGAAAAGAATTGCGGCGATGAGGCAGGGGATGAAGCCGAACATTTCCACGCCCGCGCCGAAGAGCAGGACCATGGCGCTTCCGGTGAGAACAGTTGAGAGCCGCAGTTGCGCTTCGGTCAGCTCGGAAAAGTTTTTCGCGCCGAGAAATTTTGCGACCGGTTCGGCGAGGACAAAAAGCGCCGGGCCGTGGCGGTCCTGCGGGTCGTAGTGAAAACTTTTTCCGGCGATAAGTTCGCCGGTAATGTAGGCGTTGATGGATTCGTCCGTGTGCATCGGACGCTCGCCGAGCTGCGGCAGACGGATGGCGAGCGCGAGCAGCGCGATCAGGACGAAGGCAGAATGACGAAGGCAGAATGAAGAATTAAAAACGGTTTTGGCGGCCAACCGTTTCGTTTTTGTTTCTTCATTCTTCATTCTGCATTCTGCCTTCTTCATTTGCTTACGCGACGGGTTTGCCCCAAACTTCGACCTCGATGTAATGGTTCATCTTGTTGGTCGTGTTGCCGTTGCTGTAAAGGCGGACGTAGCGGCCTTTGACGCCTTTTGCGTCAATCAACTTGCCGAAGTAAGTTTCGATGTAGGGCTGATCCTTGCCGGTGGCGGAGTTGTCGTAGATGGTCGTCACGCCTTTGACGAAGGCCGGGTCGTCAGAAACCTGCACGATCACGTCATGATAAGCGCGTTCCTGCGAATGATAATGCCAGACGACCACCGCATAAATGCTGGCGTCCTTTTCGAGGTCAATCTGCACCCACTGCTTGCCGGGGGCGAGTTCGATCCACGAACCCTCGTCGCCTTCCTTGTCGCCGTCGGTGACGAGATCGAGCGTGCCGACGACCGGTTCGTTGTCGCTGGACGTGACTTTTTTGCCCTTGGCCAGATTGACCGTGCTGGTGGGCACTTCAAAGTCCGGCCACTTTTGTATTTTCGGTTCGGTGGCGATGGTGATGGGCGCGGGCGTGCCGACGAACAGCGGCTTGGGCAAATCCGTTTTCAAAGGCACCATGTCATCGGCGAACGTGGTCGTGGCGGCGAGCAGGGCGGTGAACAACAATACATTTTTCATAAATCAGTTTTTTAAGCTTCAGTTTCCTGGGGGGTAATCTCAATTCTTTTTTGCGCGGCGATGGCTTCGTTGGCCTTGTGGATGACGTATTCGCTGCGGAACGCCTCGTCCGCCGGGCAGTTTAATTTCGCCGTGCCGCGGATGGCGTTGAAAAAGTTTTCCAGGTGCGGCTGGTGCGGCGGCTTGTTGAAGGACACGGCCATTTCGTAGCGCGCGAGTTCTTCCGTTTCACGCACATCCACCTTGGCGGCGTCGGCGGTGCTGTCGCTTTTTGGGAGAAAAATACCGCGCTGAATCAGGTCATCCCACGGCTTCGCGCCTTCTTCACGGTAAATCGCGGTGAGCTTCGGATCTTCCGACATTTTGATCGTGCCTTCATCGCCCATGAACATTTCCCAATACCCGCCGCCGGCGCTCGTCGTGGTCTGCACCTGATACGACGCGCGGGCCACGCCCAGTGCCAGCGGATATTCGTAAATCACCATCGCGTTGTCATACCAGTCGTGGTTGGTGTAATAATCCAGCCCGCCGCTGGCCATGACGGATCTCGGCGTCACGCCGAACCACCAGTTGAAAATGTCAATCTGATGCGCGCCGAGGTCGGACAACGGCCCGCCGCCAAGCCCTTTGAACCAGCGCCAGTTCCGAAACTGGTGCATATCCTTGAAACCATATTTGGCAAGCTGCTCCGGCGTCATGTCCGATTTTTTAGGCCAGCCGAAATCCGCCGCCACGGCGCGGTTCCACTGCGCGTTGGCGGCGGTCAGGCGTCCGCATAATTTCAAGCTGTCCAGCAGATTATTTTTCGCAAAGAGATAACGCGGATTGCTGCGGCGCTGGTGGCCGATCTGCAAAAGTTTTCCCGTCGCCCGCATCGTCTGCACCATCGAACGAGCGGCTTCGATGGTATTGCTCATCATTTTTTCGCAATAGACGTGCAAGCCCGCCTTCAGGCAGGCGTTGGTGATGGGCGCGTGCCAGAAATCCGGCGTGGCGACGACGACGGCCTGCAAATCTTTTTCCTTCGCGAGCAAGTCTTCGTAATTTTCATACGCGCGAACCTCCACGCCGTTGGCCTTGAACCATCGCTGCCCTTTGTTGCGGTTGTATTCCCAAATGTCGCAGAGCGCGACGATCTGGATGCCGTCAATGTTCAAGAGCGATTCCGACAACACCGCGCCTTCCGCGCCGTAACCGACGAGCGCGACATTGAGATTGCTCAACGCGGACTTCTTTTTTTCGACCACCGTGTCCGGACTGCACGAGGTCAGCAGCAAGCCCGCGCCGGCAACGGCCGTCGTGCCGATGAAATCGCGGCGGGTCAGGAGCGGGGCAAGTGGCTTTACCATTTTTTGAAAAGGGTGAATTTGTTGTGCCTTAAAAGCGTCAGCGCGAACGCGACCAGCGCAATGTGGATGCCCAGCCAGGAAATGCCATCGTCCTGGCGGATCAAAATCAGCCCGACCGTCAGCGCGATGTAAATCAAGCCCTGCACCAGCAGCGCGCACCGCGTGCAGAGGCCGATGAGCAGCATCACGCCCGTGGCGATGAACAGCGGGCCGAGCAGATGGTCGAACGCCGTCAGCGCAAACTTCGGCAGCAGCAGTTCGTGGGCGAACTTGTCCTTGAGCGACGCCGGGATGCCGGAATAATTGGCCAGCGAATAATATTTTATGCTCACGTTGTGCAGCACGCCGCTGGCGTCCGGCTGGCCGGTGCTTTGGTCAATCAGCGGCTGCTGGACGATTTTGTAGGCGCCGAATTTTTCGATGCCCGTCAGGATGGCGCGCACCGCCAGCCAGCCGCGCAGCAGCAGGAAAGCGAGCGTCGCATTGCAGTCGCAGCCGGTGGCACTTTTGTTTTCGTTGGGGTCAGTCATGATGGTTCAAAATATACACTTCACAGAGTTGAATTCAAGCCCGGATCAAAGATGTTTTGTCCGCCGTTTGAAATATTTGCCAAATGGAATTCTATCCGCGCCCCGGTTTTTTCGGCTCAACCTTCTTCAATCCCACTTCCTGCGCAATGTCGTTGAACTCCTCGTGCGTGACGGTTTCGAGCTGCTTGCCGCGCGCCTTGAGTTTTTCGTTGATCTTGATGGCCTTCTCGGTCATCTGCTCGTGGGTTTCCTGCGAGCCGCCGACGAGCGCGAAATTCGGGCCGGTCGTCAGCCGCCTGTGGCCGTCGGAATCAAGGCCGACGCCGAGCATCACTGCCCGGGCCATTTTCTTTTTGGACGCGTTCGACATCAATCAAGCGTAAAGTCTGTGAATAAAGCGGTCAAGTGTTTCGCCGTTGGCGCGCATTTTAACAAGGCTTTTACATTCTTTTTACAATTGTTTGACAACTTTGCTTTGAAAGGCGTAGAAGATGTGTGCATGAAACGATTTTCCATGCTCGCAATTTTCTTTTTTGTCATCATTTATTTTTCGGCATCGGTTTTAGCGCAGGAACAGGCGCCGACGCGTGTGCCGCCGGGCGGTTTTCATCAAATAATACCGTGGGGTATTAGTTGCGCCATGAAAGGCACGGTAACGAATGTGGCCGTGGTGGATAATCACATTCATTTCCAACTGAATGGTTGGTTTTGGTTTTCTCAATATCCCGAAGGCGGCACCAGCGAACAGATAATCAGAGTGGATTGTCACAACGGCGTTTCCGTGACTTTGAGTCAGGTGGATTCATTTGTGGCTGAGACGGCTGATTGGAACGGCGGCTCGGTGCAAAACAATAAAGACCGGTTGGTCGAAATTCTTCAAACCGCCGAAAAACGCGGCAACATAATAAAATTTACGCTGATAAACCCTCGACTCAATTTCATGTCGGGAACGAACGACTTTGCCGTTTTGGATGGAAAAATCTGGCAAATCACGGATGCAGATTTGCATTGAACCCGGAGCGCCGTAGGCGCGTGGCAAGCAGAAACGGCATCGTCTTTGCAGACGGCCATCATTTTTATTTTCGGCTCGCAGGGACGCTCGCCCCACCAAAAAATTTTTACGGCACAGATAATTGCCTTCCATTGTCCGCAGAATTTATTTTCAATAAAAATGGCGCGGCGGTTTTGGCCCATTCGCGCGGCGCGGGATAATTGGTCGCCGCGCCGTGTCAATGATGCCGCCGTGTTCGCAACGGATTTTTGGCGAGCAGCAAACTCCGGTCGCGCATCTTTTCCATGAGCGTGAGCTTCCGTTCAAATGGCAGCGCGGCAAGGCGTTTGCGCGCTTTGCGTTTGCCCGCCAGAATTTTTTCCATCAATGCGCTCATTCGTCACTGGACATACTTATCGTTGAATTGTTTCCACTTCGCAACCAGTTTGTGGCGCGCGAGGATTTCGGCCAGTTTTTTTCCGTCGAAGATTTTGCCTTGGACAAATTGTTCGAGGCGGATGAAATCTTTTCCGCGCCCGGTTTTGAGCGCGATGGCCATGAGATGTTCCGCCGTCATCACGCGGGTTTTGACTTTGCCGACGTTTGTCTCCACGGCCTGCGACAGGGCTTCGTGATACAAGCCGTCGTCGGCTGGAAGAAATTGCACCTGCCAGCCGCCGATGACGACGTGCGCGTCTTCAACCTTGTGGCCGAGCGGTTTCAGGTAATTGAAAATCGGGTCGAGCGAAACGAGGGAACTTTTCGGGACATCCTTGAAGGAAATGAAAATATCAATGTCGAGCGTGGCCGTCGGCTCAAGATAAAACGTCGCCGCCACCGCGCCGCCGATGGCGTATTTGCCGATGACGCCGGCGGCCAGCATCTGATTGACGACTTTCAATGCGGCTTGCGTGTCTTTCATGATTTCGGTCAGCCTCGCGGATTGAACTTGGATTCGCGGGCGAACTGCTCCCACAATTTTTTCTCCGCGTCGGAAATTTTTGTTGGAACGACAATTTTTGTGACGACGAGCAAATCGCCGGACGGCGGCAGACCGCGTCCGCGCACGCGGAGTTTCTGTCCGCTTTGCATTCCTGCGGGAATTTTTATGTTCACTCTGCCAGTCAAAGTCGGCACGGAAATTTCCGCGCCGAGCGCGGCTTCCCACGGCGCAAGTTCGAGTTCGTGAATCAGATTGTGCTCCTCAACATCGAAGTCGGGATGTTTCGCCAGCCGCACGCGCAGATAAAGGTCGCCTGCCGCGCCGCCGCCGGAGCCGTGTTCGCCGCGCCCGGAAATCCGCAGGCGCTGGCCTTCGGTGACGCCGGCGGGAATCTTGACCTGGTGCGATTCGTTGCGGTCGCCGTGGCGGATGTTGACGGTGCGCACGGAACCGCGCGCGGCTTCCTCGAGCGAGACCATGATGTCGCCCTCGATGTCCGCACCGCGTTCGGCAAAATCCTCCGGCGAAAAATTTCCGCGCTGGGCGAACCCGTCGCCGCGCATCCGTGCGCCGAAAACCTGCTCGAAGAAATCGCTGAAGCCGGTGCCGCCGAAATGAAATTCCTCGCCGCCGGCGGTGCGTCCGCCGCGAAAAGTTTGGCCGCCGCCGAATCCGCCGTGACCGGGCGGCGGACGGAATTCTGCGCCCTGTTTCCAGTTCGCGCCCAGCTCGTTGTATTTTTTGCGCTTGTCCGGGTCGGAGAGAACTTCGTAGGCCTCGTTGATTTCCTTGAATTTTTCCTCGGCCTTTTTTTTGTCCTTCGCCACGTCGGGATGATAAAGGCGCGCGAGCTTGCGGAAGGATTTTTTTATCTCGTCGGCGCTCGCAGCGCGCGGCACGCCGAGGCTCTCATAATAATCTTTGTATTGAACGGACATTGTTGGTTGCAAGTTACAGGTTGAAGGTTAAAAGTTCAACCGTCCGCTGATCTGCAACCTTGCAACTTGCAACTTGCCACCGAAATTCATTTCGGGCGCTTGGTGTTGTCCACGCTCAAGAAGCGCGTGCTGCCGAAACTGTTGTCCAGGTGCCGCCAGATTTTGACGAGAATCTGGTCGCTCTTGGCGGCTTTGCAGAGCCGCACGGCGTCGTCGGCGTTGGCGACCGGCTGGTGGTTGATTTCGACAATGACGTCGCCGGGCTGGAGGTCGGCGTCGGCGGCATTGGAGTAGCGGGCAACATCGGTGACAATCGTCCCATGAACGGCGGCGGGGATGGAGAAGTTGAGCTGTCCGCGCAGGGCCGGATTCAAATCCTGGACGGTGACGCCGTCGAGCGCATCGGTTTTGTTGGTGCCCGAACTGGTCTGGATTGGGCGGCTGGAATTGTTGTCCGCCGTTTCGGGCAGTTCACCCAGGGTGACGACGATGTTTTTATCAGCGCCGTTGCGGATGATCTTGAGCGTGGCCAGCGAGCCGGGTTCGAGTTCGGAAATGGTGACGCGAAGATCTTCTTCACCCGAAATTGCCTTGCCGTTCACGGAAAGGACGACGTCGCCGGATTTGATGCCGGCTTTGGCCGCGGGCGAATCCGGCTCCACGTCGCCGATGAGCGCGCCGTTCTGGTTGGGCAGGTTGAATCCCTGCGCCAGACCGGCATCAATGTCCTCTGGCACGATGCCGAGGTAGCCGCGGGTGATTTTGCCGCCGCTGATGATGCGTTCCATGACGTGCCGCGCCATGTTGACCGGCACGGCATAACCGATGCCTTGATAGCCGCCGGAGTCGGAGAGCATGGCGGTGTTGATGCCGATGAGCCGGCCCTCGGCGTCAATCAGCGCGCCGCCGGAATTGCCGGGATTGATGGCGGCGTCGGTCTGGATGAAATCTTCGTAGTGGTTGAGATGAAGTCCGCTGCGGCCCAGCGCGCTGACGATGCCCACCGTCACGGTCTGACCGACGCCGAAGGGATTGCCGATGGCGAGAACAAGGTCGCCGACTTCAAGCTGGCCGCTGTCTCCGAGCGTGACCGCCGGCAGATTGTCCGCGTCAATTTTCAAAACCGCCACGTCTGTGTCCGCGTCCTTGCCGATGATTGTGGCGGTGTATTCTTTTTTGTCGCCGCCAATCGCCACTTTGACCTCGTCCGCGCTTTCGATGACGTGATTGGCCGTCAAAATGTAGCCGTCGGGCGAAATGATGACGCCGGAGCCGAGGCTTTCTTCCTTGCGGGTGCGCTCGCGGTCGTCGCCCTGGAACTGGTTGCCAAAAAACTGGCGGAAGAACGGATTCATCTGCATGGGCCGCTCCGTGACGAAGCGCGTGGAGTAAATGTTGACGACGCTCGGTGCCGCTTTTTTTACGATGGGCGCGAAGCCCGTGCCGAGTCGGGCGTCGCGGTTGACGGGGGTGTTCTCGACGTGGATGGTAGGCGCGTTTTCTTTTGCCCGCGCGACATAATGCACGGTGACCAGCACCGAAATCGCGGCCAGCGCAGCCGACGACAAGCCGATAAAACTTCTAGTCAATTTCATACTCTTGAAAAATTGACACTACCGGCTTGGTGGCGTTCAAAAAAATCGAGTTGGCTCCGGGCTACTTGCCCTGCTGCTGCTGCTGCAATTTTTGCGCGTCTGCGGCCGGGATGGTCTCGATCTTCGCGCCCTTATCCATCTCTGCTTTTGAGGGAACCTTGATGATGTCACTCGTGAGCGGTTCGGCTGGCGCGGGCGGAGGCGACGGAGTGGTTTTTTGCACGGAAAGCAGTTCCACGTCGAAAATCAAAGTGGAATTCGGCGGGATGACGCGGTTGCCCGGTGCGCCGTAGGCGAGTTCGGACGGGATGAACAATTTCCATTTCGCGCCGACGGTCATTTTTTCAAGCGCCGCCGTCCAGCCAGGAATGACTCCGCCGACCGGGAAGGAAGCCGGATGACCGGCCTTGGCGGAACTGTCGAATTCCGTGCCGTCAATAAAAGTGCCGCGATAATTCACCGTCACCGTGTCATTCGCCGCAGGCATCTCGCCGGTGCCGTCGGTGACGACGATGTATTGCAGGTCGTAAGCAGCGCCGGTTGGCAAAGTGACCGGCATCAGCTCGACTCCCGGCTTGCCTTTGTTCGCGGCGAGAAACGTGTCGCCGTCCGCCTTGTCCTTTGCGGCCATTTCCGTCAGACGTTGCTGCTGCTTGGCGCGGACGCTGGTCTGAAAATCGGTCAGCACCTTGCGCATGTCCACCTCGGTGAGCTGCGTCTGGCCGGACTGGGCGTCCTGGAGGCCGCGCAGTAAAAGCGAGTCGTCCAGATCAACGGAATTCTGCTTGAGGCTCAAGCCCATGTTCATGCCGATGGCGTAGCTGACGCGGGATTTTTCGTCCGCAAACTGGTTGGTGCCGTCGGCGAAAACCGGCGTGACAGCGCTGACGCAGACCAAAGAGAAAATAATTTTTTTCATGGCTTCAATAATGCAATTTGTAAAAACTGAATTTTCCCGATTGCGGGACAAAAGGCAATCCGCTTTTGCAATTATTGTCTTGTCTGACCGGGCGCGGCGAGTTTTGTTCAAGACAAAATGTTCACCGCCGTCCGTCATACCACGGGAAACTCGCCTCGCGGCTGGTCAGCGTCCGGCGCTGGTTGAAGACCGAGCGCAGGAAAAATCCACAAAGTTCGCGCTTCGAGTAAAGTTTCATCTTGCGCGCCGAGGTTTTCAGCGGATGCCGGTGCAGAATGACGATTTTTTTGCCCGTCACGCGCGCAAGCTGTTTCAAGCGCCTGCTCAAATCCAGTTCCTCGGCGGCAAAAAATTCATGGCTGAACCCGCCGAGTTTCCGAAACGCCGCCGCCTCGACAAAAATAAACGAGCCGGCGAGCCATTTGTTGAAACGGCTTGTCCAGTTCCAAAGCTGCGTTACGACGTTCGCGGCGAACATTTTTTCATCCAGCCGCATCGTCGCGCCACCAGCGACGCAATTGCCGGAAATGATTTGTTCCGCGACATCGGAAAAAAGCTCCGCGCTGGGATGCGAGTCCGCGTCCACAAAAATCAGCCAGTCACCCGTCGCCGCCGCCGCGCCGGAATTGCGGGCGCGGCCGATCTGGTTGAACGGCTCGAAAACGACTTTCGCCCCGGCGGCGTTTGCGATTTCGGAAGTGCGGTCGGTGGAATTGTTGTCGCAGACGACGGTTTCAAACTCCCAGCCGCGCCGGGCGAAGACCGCCGCCGCCGATTTGATTTCGGCCAGCGAGCGGCCGAGGAGCTTTTCCTCGTTGAAGGCGGGAACGATGGCCGAAATTTTCACCGGTTGAGTCTAACCGCAGTTTCCAGGTTTTCAACTGAAGGAAAATTTTAGTCGTGCTTTTTTTTGCGGATGATTTTTAATTGCGGCATGAGCATCTGGATTTTGGCCGTTCTAATTTTGGCCGCCGTGGCGCTGGCCGGCTGGCGTCAGGGTGGAATCAACGCGGCGATTTCGTTTGCCGGCATTTTGTTTGCCGCGTTGCTGGCGGTGCCGGTCGGGAAAATGATTCATCCGTTGCTGCCGCATCTGGGCGCGAGCAATCCGATTGTCGCGTGGGCGCTGGCCCCGTTGTTCGGCTTCATTCTGGTTTCCACCGTTTTCAAAATCGTGGCGTTCGCGGTGCATCGCAAGGCGGACGTTTATTACAAATACAAGGCGGGCGACCTGCGGCAGGCGTTGTGGAAGCGGCTGAATTCGCGGCTCGGCATCTGCATCGGCTTGCTGAACGGCGCGGCGTATTTCGTCCTCGTCTGTTTTGTGATTTTCAATTTGTCTTACTGGACGACGCAGGCGGTGTCAGCCTCGGAACAGCAGCCGGCCTTGATCCGGCTGACGAACCGCCTGGGAAACGATATGCAATCCACGGGCATCGCGCGCGCCGCGACCGCCGTGGGCACGCTGCCGCCGATGTATTATCAACTGGCGGACTTGTCGGGTTTCCTGATGCAAAATCCGCAGACGGGCGGGCGGCTGGCGGATTATCCGGCGCTGGCTTCGCTGTGGGAACGCGACGATATGCAGGCGTTGGTGAACGATGCGACGCTTACCAAGTCGCTGGCTTCCGGCGCGACACTCGGAGACATTTTCAAGGAACCGCCGGTGCAGGATTTTCTGAAAAACAAGGAACTGACGACACTGGTCTGGGGAATTCTTGATTCCAACATGAACGACCTGACCAATTACCTGCAAACCGGCAAGTCGGCGAAATATGACGGTCAAAAAATTCTGGGCAGGTGGCAGTTAAATGTGAACGTGACGCTCGTGTGGCTGCGCCAGGCCAATCCCAAAATCCAGCCCAAGGAAATGGGCGCCGTCCGCGCCTTGTGGTCGCAGGCCTACGCGCAAACCACCGTGCTGGTGACCGCCGACAACCAGGTTTTCGTCAAAAATCTGCCCAAGTTTCAGTCGCAGCCGGGGCAGCCGCTGTTCCTGCCGGAAAATTGGAACGGCGACTGGAGCCTCGACGGCTCGAACTACACACTGCACATCACCCTCAACGGCCAAGACAAATTCCTGAACGCCACCACCGATGACGGCGTGCGTTTGTCGGTCAAGGACGGCAGAACCCTGCTGGTCTTCAACCGAGTGGACTGAATTCAGGACGCCATTCATTTTTTGGACACTTCAAGGGGCGGTTTCACCGGGCTTTCCGCATTTTTTTGCGTGGCGTGGTTTCTGCTATTTTCAAGCCATGGGTTTGTCAAATGTCATTACCGGCGCATCGGTCTTTCTGACCGGTTTGCTGCCGTTGAGCTGCCACCACGGTGCGGCACCTGCCAAGGCTGCTCCGCCGGCGGCGACCGCCAGCGCGACCAACTCCCTGCACAACCTCGGCGAACTGGCGCTCACCAACCATTTTGAAACCTGCGTGCAGTTGGGCGACGGCGCGGACTGCACCTTCCTGCCTAAAATGCTGGACAGCCATAACGTGGAACTCACCCTGTCGCTGGAATCCCGCGATGCCAGCGGCAAACCCCAGGACTTGAACGTCACGCAAGTGACGACCAAAACCGGAAAGCCCGTCGAGGTTGCCGTGGGTGATTTTCAACTTTCGCTGACGCCGATGGTCGTTTCGGAATGACGGAAAACGGGACAAAAAATTTAACTTCGGGAATCCACGGGAAAAAACCTTCGCAGTAAAAAAACCGGACAGGGAGTGTCTCAATTTGTAAGCAACGACTGGGCGAACTTGACGAGCATCCCGACCACGCAAACCAGCGCGACCGCGCCCCAGAAATCGAGACGCGCCATGCGCAGATGGTTCGTCGGCCAGACAATGTTGATCGAATTGAAAAACCGGCTCCGTTTGAATTTTCGCGTTGATGATGTCATCGTCTTCCCTTTCGCATAAGCCGTGCCAAGAAATGAAGGAGAAGCGTCAGCGGCTTGTTTTGCCAGCCCGTTCGATGGCTTCAAACAATTTTGCCGGCGCGTGCTGCATCCAGCCGCGAAATTTTTCCGTCGGCAGGCGGTCGGGCAGTTCGGCGAGCCGGTCGAGATTGAAACTTTTTTCGGCGATGGCGATGCCAAACTGCTGCGCGTCCAGCGCGTTGACCTGCTGCTCGACGTGGTTTTCCACCGGCACAAGAATCAGCGGTTTGCCGAGCCACGCGGCTTCGCTCACGGATTCAAATCCGGCGGTGCAGACGACGTGGCGGCACTCGGCCATCATCTTCAGAAATTTCTCGCCGTCGAGCCGGTGAAACGTGAGCGACGGCGAATGTTGAAATTCCGCCGGCGCGCCGGGCTTGTCGTAAAAACAATGCAGCCTCGTCAGCGGATTTTTTTCGCTCCACTGGATGATCTGCGCGGCGTAACCGTGGTTGAGCAGATAGACGAGGACGAAATTTCCGTTCGGATTTGATTCCAGTTCAAAAAGCTGTTTCCGCAAAATCGGCGGGCCGACGATGATTTTTTTCTCCGGCAAGTCCGGCGCTTCGTAAAGCGAGAGCGCGAGCTTGGTCGCGCGCGCGCCGAGGATGCGCGTGTAAAATTTCATGCTCAACAACTGCTTCCACAATTCCGGCGCGCGAACGTAGCCGGGATGCTGGAACATGAATTGATGGCCGATGGCGACGACCGGCGGACGGCGGCGGCGCGTGATCGCATAAAACGCGGCCATCGGCTCGAAGAAATTGATGATCAAATCCGGCTTTGTTTCGCGGACGATGGCATCCAGTTGCCGGAGGATGCGGAAGTATTTCGGAAGTTTGCCGAGGACGCCCAGCAGCGTGGCCGTGTTGCTGACGGAGCGGTTGTTTTTATATTTGAACTCCAGCGTCGGCAGTTGCCGGACGGGCATCTTCATCGCCGATTCGAAGTAGGCCGGCACCGGCCGTTGCAAACTCACGCCGAGGGTCACGGCGACGATTTGATGTCCCGCGCCCTCGGCCATTTCCTTGACGGCCATCGCCTGGGTCATGTGACCCCGGCCCTCGCCCAGCACGCAAAGCATCATTTTCATGGAAGTGGATGAGCTGAATCCTGCCGTCAAAATCTTCTATCAATGCCGTGCAACTTTCAACCCAATCGCCGCAGTTCAAATACTGAATGTCGCCGATGTTTTTGATTTCCGCGCGGTGAATGTGGCCGCAGATCACGCCGTCGGCCTTTTGGTTGCGCGCCATCTGCGCCAAGGTTTCCTCGTATTCCGTGACGTATTTCACGGCAGACTTGGCCTTGAATTTCAAATACGCCGCCAGCGACCAGTAGCCGAAACCCAGCGCGCGCCGCAGCCGGTTGAAATGCAAATTGAAATCGAGAATCCAGTTGTAAAGGTGCGAGCCGAGTTTTTCCAGCAAATGATTGAAATGCGTCAGGCCGTCCGCCTGATGACCGTGGATGACGAGATATTTTTTCCCGTCGGCGGCGGTGTGCATTGCCTGCTGCGCCATGATCACGCTGCCAAAACGCATTCCCACAAACTGCTCGATGAATTCGTCGTGGTTGCCGGTGATGTAAATGACTTTCGTCTGTTTGCGGCTTTTGCGGAGCAGTTTTTGGATGAGCACGTTGTAGTCGTCCTGCCAGAACCAGCGGAACTTCAGCTCCCAGCCGTCAATCAAGTCGCCGACGATGTAAAGATACCTGCACTCGACCACGCGCAAAAATTCCAGCAGTTCGGCGACGCGCGCGTGCCTTGTGCCGAGATGGACATCTGAAATCCAGACCGCGCGGCACGAAACAGGGTGATCAGGTTGACCCAAATCGAATTGTTGCTGGGCGTCAGTCATAACACAATCACAACATGAATCTGCGGCCACCCGCATGGCGTCGGCAATAAATATATGCGTGCGTCACGGATTCTTTGCCCGTTCGTAACCCGGACGTAACAATCCGCCGGTTGAAACGGCGCCAAAATTCTTCCCGCCTCGACAATTCGCCGGAATTTTCTAAATTGTTCCCGATGTCGTTCAAGCCTTTGGTCATTGCCGGACGCGAGTTTCGCTCGCGGCTGATTCTCGGCACGGGAAAATTTTCCTCGCCCGAAGCCATGCGCGATGCACTCGAGGCCAGCGGCGCGGAAATGGTCACCGTCGCCCTGCGCCGCGCGGACTTGTCCGGCAAAAATGATCCGTTCGCGAACATCCTCGAATTCATTGACCCGAAAAAATACCTGCTCCTGCCCAACACCAGCGGCGCGATGAATGCCGAGGAAGCCGTCCGCCTCGCGCGACTCGCCGTCGCCGCCGGATTGCCGCGCTGGGTGAAACTCGAAATCCATCCCGACCCGCGCTATCTGCTGCCCGACCCGATTGAAACGTTTCGCGCGGCGGAAATTTTGGTGAAGGAAGGTTTTACAGTTTTGCCCTACATCAACGCCGATCCGGTTTTGGCGAAACGATTGCAAGACATCGGCGTCGCGACGGTGATGCCGCTCGGCTCGCCCATCGGCTCGAATCGCGGCGTGCAGACGCGCGACCAAATCCGCATCATCATTGAACAGGCCACAGTGCCTGTTGTCGTAGATGCAGGTCTCGGCGCGCCGAGTCACGCCGCCGAAGCGATGGAAATGGGCGCGGACGCCGCGCTCGTCAACACCGCCATCGCCGTGGCGAGCGACCCGAATAAAATGGCCGTCGCATTCAAGATGGCGGTTGAAGCCGGACGCGCGGCATTTGAAGCGGGTCTTGGCACAACGCAGGAAACCGCCAGCGCGACAAGTCCGTTGACGGCATTTCTAAATTGAAATTAACGCGATGAAAAAATCCGCTCTAAAATATTTGGCTGGAATTGTTATTTGTGAAGTATTGCTACTTTTATATTGGATCAACATTGCGCCGGATGCTGATGTTTCTCAATTTGATAGCGTCAAAACTTTGTTAAATTCCAGTCAAGCATCTCAACAACCAGAAACCCTTTTGGCTTCTTCAGCGATTCATCACGCGTCGCAATATATTCATGCAATGTCGCTTATTGTGCTTTCGACTTCATTGATTGTGATTATTCTGTCGTTTCTTGTCGGCTATCAGATAATTAAAAATCGCGACAATAAATTATGAGCGCAAAAACTTTATCCGCTTTCCGCGCGCGACAAATTTTGTCCGCCGCGACAAAAACCCGCTTGCTCGTCCTCGGCGACGTGATGCTCGACCAGTTCATCTGGGGCGGCGTCTCGCGCATCTCGCCGGAAGCGCCCGTGCCCGTCGTGGATTTCGAGCGCGAAAGTTTCATGCCCGGCGGCGCGGCCAACGTCGCGCGCAATCTGACCGCGCTCAATGTCCCGACGGAACTTTTCGGTGCGATTGGCCGTGATGACGCCGCCAAGCAGTTGCAAAAACTGTTACAGGAACAAAAAATCGGCTGCGCCGGATTGGTGGCAAACTCCTCGCGGCACACGAGCATCAAGACGCGCATCGTCGCGCACCAGCAACAGGTCGTGCGCATTGACCGCGAAACGCGCGTTTCGCTTGATGCCAAAACCACGGCAAAATTGCTTGCTGAATTTAAGGCGAAGCTTTCCAAGGCCGACGCCGTCATCGTGGGCGATTACGGCAAAGGCGTCGTGACGCAGCCGCTGCTGAACGAAATCAAATCGCTTTGTCATGAACGCGGCGTGTGGTTGAGCCTCGACCCGAAGCCGGTGCATCATTTGAATCTGAGCAATCTTTCGCTCATCACGCCGAACCGCAAGGAGGCGTTTGAACTCGCGGATTTGCCGGACGAAACAAAAAATTCAAATCCGTTTGTGGACAAAAATTTGATGCTCGTTGCGGAACGATTGCTCAATGAGCTGCGCCCGGCGTTGCTGCTGGTCACGCTCGGCGAGCTGGGAATGTTGCTCTGCCAGCGCGGACAAAAACCGTTTCATATCCCGACGGTGGCGCAGGAGGTGTTTGACGTTTCCGGCGCGGGCGACACGGTCATTGCAAGTTTCACGCTGGCGATTGCGGCGGGCGCGTCCCCGGTTGAGGCGGCGATTTTGTCCAATCACGCTGCCGGCATCGTCGTCGGCAAAGTCGGCACGGCGACGACCACGCCAGAGGAGTTGCTCCAAAGTTTTAGCCACAGATAAACACAGATGGACATAGATAAAGACATTGGTTTTGGCATCTGCGACCATCTGTGGCTCCACAATGAATTCTAAAATCACAGCCGACACCATCCGCACCATGAAGGTGCGCGGCGAAAAAATTGCCGCGCTCACGGCCTATGATTTTCCGATGGCGAAGCTGCTCGACGAGGTGGGCGTTCCGATTATTTTCGTCGGCGATTCGCTGGGCATGGTCGCGCTCGGTTATCCCGACACGACTCATGTGACGATGGCGGACATGGAGCATCACGTCCGCGCCGCCGCGCGCGCCAAACCAAATGCGTTGCTCGGCGCGGATTTGCCGTTCAAAAGTTACGAGACAATTGAAACTGCGGTTTCAAACTCAAAAAAACTTGTCGCAGCGGGCGCGGAATTTGTGAAGGCGGAAGGCGGACAGGAAATTTTGCCGCAAGTCCGCGCCATCATTTCCGCCGAAATCCCGTTTTGCGGGCATCTCGGAATGTTGCCGCAACACGTCCTCGAAGAAGGCGGCTATCACATCAAAGGAAAAAAGGAAATCGAGCATCAGCAATTGCTTGCCGACGCAAAACTTCTGGCCGACGCCGGAGCGTTTGCGATTGTTCTGGAACTTGTGACACCGCCGGTCGCAAAGGAAATTTCCGAAAAGATTTCCATTCCCACCATCGGCATCGGCAGCGGCGAGGATTGTGACGGGCAGATTTTGGTGACGCCGGATTTGGTCGGTCTGTTTCCGTGGTTCACGCCGCGCTTTGTGAAGCCGCGCGCGAACTGCGCGGCGGAAATTAAGTCGGCGGTGACGGCCTGGAAAAATTCACTGGCGATGAAGAAATAATTCCCGGCGAAACTATTTGCCGGTTTGCGGTGTTGGATGAATGGATTTTTGGATGATTGATGAAGCCTATTTTTGCCATTTTATTTTTCGCCCTGGTTGTGTGCGGTTGCACGACGCGTTCCACGGCGCGGCTGAAGGCGCAAAACGCTTTTCTGGCGGGGCAAAACATGGCGTTGCAGCAACAGCAGGCGCAGGCGGCTTCGCAAACGCCGGGCGTCACGGTTGTCGGGCAGGTGCAGAACTCGCGCGTGTCGTGGGTCGCGGGACTGACGCTGGCGCAGGCCGTCGCGACGGCGAACTATATCGGCCCGGACGAACCGAAGCAGATCATCATCACGCGCCAGGGCGAAAGCGCGGCGCTGGATCCAAAAGACTTGCTGAACGGCACGGACTTTCCGCTGGAGATCGGTGATGTGATCGAACTGCGTTAATCGCCGCCGATCTTCCGTTTTTTTCTTCAAAGTTCCCCCTAAAACTTTTTTGAGATAATTTTCAGCTTGGACAGCCTTTGTCCCACCCTCTCTGCGAAAGTGGTGTCGTAATTGAAACAAAATTATGACAACCAACGAACAACTCGAACTCGGATTCAACGGAACGCAGGCTCGCATTTTTGGCCGGCGGCGCGAGCAGCGCGTGGCGCGGGGAAAATGGTGGTTCACCAAAATGCGCGCGGCCGTGGCGAATGCGATGGACTGGTCGGCGGAAGGCCAGCCGCGTCCCGAACAAATCTGGATGCCCGGCGCGAACCGCAGGGTAAAAATTTTGACTCCGATATAAAGAATAAAAGTGGCCGAAGATTTTTTATCTCCTGTCACCAAGAACCCATCCATCATTTGGCTGGAGTGGAATTTGTATCCGATTCTGCTTGCACGCTATTTGTGCTTAAGCTGGTGTCTTTTTGCTGTTGGGGACTTGAAGATTCTAATTTGGTAAAATTTACCATACATAGCGGAGGTAACTTATACATTGCACCAGATGCGGGATCAATGAGCAGCCCACCAATTAACCCGAAGCCGCCCAATAAAACATGGGTCTTTCCTAGTTGAGCGGGTGTGAACGGGTAGCTTTCAAGAGCAACGAGTAGAGGTTATCACGGCGATGATTCCAGCGCCACTCGGATTCTTTGAGGTGGCGCGGAAACTTGTCT
>Ga0075522_10001223_pt1 | contig 19511 bp, 21 predicted proteins | sample NGEPerA_FD_74796 | JGI IMG/M metagenome (GOLD analysis project Ga0075522, IMG submission 74796) | Arctic peat soil microbial communities from the Barrow Environmental Observatory site, Barrow, Alaska, USA - NGEE PermafrostL2-A | ecosystem: Environmental > Terrestrial > Soil > Wetlands > Peat ... | reverse complement strand
CGTCCCAGCAATTTGACCAATAATTTGACTTCGAGATGGCTGAAACCACCCAGCAGGCCGTTCCAGAATTCCACCACGCGCGGCAGAAGAGTTTCCACCATCCCCAGGCCCTTGGTGGTGAGGGTCAGCGCCACTACGCGGCGGTCGGTTTCGCTGCGCGCGCGGGTGATAAGGCCGCGTTCCTCCAATTCGTCGAGAATGCGGGTGAGAGAACCGGTATCGTGGCAGATATGGCGCGCCAGATCCGCGGCGGTGGATTGGCCCCATTCGCGCAGGGCCATCAGCACCGTCCATTGCGAGAAGGTAAGCGATTCTGAGGCGAACAGCGTCTCCATCTGCGGCATAAGCAGGTTGCTGCTGCGCCGGATCAGATAGCCGACGGAATTCTTCATCCCGTAATGCTGCGTGCGATAGAAAGGCCGCATAACCCCACCCTGACAATGGACAATCACTGCGCAAGCAATCATTGCCTGAGCAGCGATATAGCCCCAGCCCTTTTCAGGGGCAATCCCATTTTTGCGCCTTGCCGGCCATGCAGAGAACGCGGCACTTTTCAGCCATGGCCTGTTACGTTTATGTGCTGGCGGCAAAAAACGAAGGCGGACGCTGCGCCACCTATGTGGGTTGGACGCTGGATCTGGAACGGCGCCTGGCCGAGCATAATGGCTTGGGCAAGCGGGGCGCCAAATCCACCCGCGGCAGGGTCTGGGTGCTGCTCTATGCCGAAAAACACAGAACCAAGCGCAAGGCGATGGCGCGGGAATATGCGCTCAAGCAGGACCGCGCCTTCCGGACCCGATTGCGGTCGCCTTGAGGAGGCATTTCTGGCAGAATCGCGCGCGCAGGTGCGTGCATGATTTTTGAGCAGATCTCGACCGGCGGCTGTCAGTCCTATCTTCTGGGCTGCAGCGATACCCATGCCGCGATCGTGATCGACCCCAATCTGCATCACATCGATCATTACCCCTCCCTGGCGGCAAGGCATGGCTTGCGCATCCGCTATGTACTGGACACCCACACCCACGCCGATCATTTTTCCGCGGCGAAAGAGCTGGGCCAAAGACTGAACGCCCATGTGGTGACGCATCGCCTGTCACCGGCGCCTTATGCGGAGTTCTTCCTGAACGATGGTGAAAAACTCAACGTCGGCAATATCACGCTTCAGGCGCTGCATACGCCGGGGCACACCCGGGACTCGATGTGCCTGGTGACGGAAGACCGCATCTTCACCGGCGACACGCTTTTGATCGGTGGCGCCGGGCGCACCGATCTTCCCACCGGCGATCCCGATGCGCTCTATGACAGCCTGTTCCAGCGCGTGCTGAAGCTGGACCCCAAGCTGAAGATTCATCCCGCGCACGACTACAACAACCGGAGCCACTCCACCTTGGGCGAAGAGATCGCCACCAACCCCCGGCTGCAGAAACGCGACCGCGAATCCTTTGTGGCGATGATGCGCGGCCTCGATCTCGAGCTTCCCGCCCATCTCACTGAAGCCCTGCGCACCAACATGAATGGGGGCAAGCCCCTCTGCCAGCTTCTGGCGGAAGCCGCAGGCAGGGTCGCTTTCGTCAATGTGGAAGAGTTGGCAGCCAACGAGGACGCCCTGGTTCTGGACGTGCGCGAGCGTGATGCGTTCGCGGCAGGCCATATCCCGGGCGCGCTCAATCTGCCGCGCGGGCAATTGGAATGGCAGGTGGACCGGCAATTGCCCGATCCCAACCGGCGCATCCTGGTCTGTTGCGGGAATGGCGAGATGGCCACCCTCGCCGCCGCCACCTTGCGCGAACTGGGCTTTGCCGGGGCCGACGTGCTGCGGGGTGGGCTTGCAGCCTGGCAGGACAAGGGATTTCCCCTTTCCCCCGGCTGATCTTGGTTATCCGGCCGTTAACCAGCCCCGCCTAAGGTCGGGCCTCGCTTTTTCGGGGCCTTTCCATGTGCGGCATTGCGGTTGCGGTTGATTGGCATGATGCGGACGCGACAGTCCGCCAGCTGATCCAGGGCATCCTTCATCGCGGCGACATTACCGATCCGCTGGTGAGCCCGCGCCCGAATACCGCCATGTGCACGCGGCGCTTGCGCATCGTCGATGCTGCCCGCGCGGAACAGCCGGTGGCGTCGCATGACGGACGGCTGCTGATCTCGTTCAATGGTGAAATCTACAATCACGCCCAGCTGCGCCAGGAGCTGGAGCAAACGGGCATCGTCTTCCGCACCAAGAGCGACACCGAAGTGCTGGTCAACGCCTTGCAGGTCTGGGGCGCCACCGCGCTCAAGCGGCTGAAGGGCATGTATGCCTTCGTGGTGGTCGATACCGAGACCGGTGAATTCCTGGCCGCCCGCGATCCCTTCGGCGTCAAGCCGCTATACCTGATCCAGTCCGGCCAGGGCTTTCTGTTCTGCTCCGAGATGACGCCTTTGCTGGCGGCGGTCCCAGGCGCCGAAGTGATGTTGCTGCCGCCTGGCTATCTGCTCACCCGCAGTTTCTGCCGCCAATTCTATCATTTGCCCGCGCCGGCTTCGTTCCATGCGGGATCGCCCCGTGCGCTCGACCAGATTCTTTCGGAAGCGGTGCATCTGCGCATTCCGCCCGACCTGCCTTTCGCGTCGCTGTTCAGCGGCGGCATCGACTCGACCCTGGTCACCCATTATGCGCGCCGTCACCGGCCCGAGATGCCGGCCTATATCATCGCCGGCCGCAATGCCCCCGACTATCGTTACGCCAAGGCCTATGCCGACGCGACCAAGCTCGATCTGCGGGAAGTGACGTTCGAGGCGCAGAGCCCGGAGACTTTGTCACTGCTCGAAACCGTGGCGCAGAATGTCGAAGCCTTCGAGCCCGCTATCGTCCGCCCTGCCCTTTACGGCTATCTGATCGCCCGCAAAATCCATCAGGACGGTTTCCGGGTGGCGCTGTGCGGTGAAGGCGCCGACGAATTGTTCGCGGGCTATGGCCCGCTGGAACACACTTTCGCCCAGGGCAATGGGCTGGGCCGTCATGTCCAGGAACAATGCCTCAGCATGATGCACCGGGCCAATCTGCAGCGGGTGGACCGCATGGGCATGCGCTTCGCGCTGGAAATCCGCGAACCGTTCCTTGACATCGACCTGGCCGAATATGCTGCTGGCCTGGATGCGTCCGCGTTGCTCGCCATGGTGAACGGGTTACCGCAAGGCAAGCAACCGCTGCGCGCCTTGTATGACCTCTATCCTGAACTTCCCATCGCGATCCGCGACCGCAAGAAAGTGCAGTTCGACGAAGGCGCGGGCATCGCCTCCGAAAGCGCGGGCTGGACCTCGTTGTTCGAGGACGCGGTGAGCGACACCGAATTCGCGGACGGCAAGAAGCAGTTCGCCGGCTTCGATCTCGCCAGCAAGGAAGAATTCTTCTATCTGCGCGCCCTGGCCCGGACCATGGATGTGTATCGCGTGACGCATCTGAAAACGCGCACCCGGCTTTATGTGCCCGAAGGCACTGCCGCCATGCCGGAAGCGATGAAGCGGATCACCCCCGCCAGCGCCTGACCATCACCCGATGTGGTAAGCGCAGAGCTTGTTGCCGTCGAGATCGCAGAAATAGGAAAAATAGAAACCGGGCCCGCGTTCACCCGGCGCGCCCTCGTCGCGGCCGCCCAGTTCCAGCGCCTTGGCATGAAACGCGTTCACTTCGTCGCGCGAGCCAAGATTGAACGCCGTCATCGCGCCGTTACCGGCCGTGGCAGGATTCTTGTCATAAGGGCCCAGAACGCCAAAGAAGATTCCGCCGTCCTTGCCATAGACGCGGCCGCCCGAGGGGTGCTCGAAGGCGGACTTCACGCCATGCGGCTCGAACAGGGAGTCATAGAATTTCTTGGCTTGGTCGAGCTTGTTGGAGCCGACCGTGGCGTAACCCAGACTGATCATATTTCCTCGTCTGCTGTAATTTTGTGCGGCTACTCTGCCGCCATGCTGTTACGCTTGTCAAAAGCGTCCCATACCCCGCCAGTGCCGTCCCAACTGCCGCTGGTTGCGCCCTTGGAATATTCGGTGGCGCGCTGCTCGAAGAAATTGGCGTGCTCGACGCCGTTGAGGATTTCCACCAGCCAGGGCAGCGGGTGCGGCTTAAGCTGCTTGTAGCCGCTTTCCGTTTCTTCGAAATTGCCGAAGACTGGCGCGAGCTTGAGTTGGGTAAGGCGCCAGTCGGCGATATAGCGGACGTAAGATTTAATATCGGCCGGCGTCATGCCCTGGATATTTCCCAGACCAAACGCCAAATCCACGAAACGCTCCTCCAGCCCCACCATGGTCTTGGCCACATCGATAATGTCGGCGCGCACGGATTTGGTGACCGCGCCGGTCTCTTCGTTCCAGGCGTGATAGAGCTTGGTGATGCCTTCGCAATGCAGGCTTTCGTCGCGCACCGACCAGCTCACGATCTGGCCCATGCCGTTCATCTTGTTGTGGCGGGGGAAGTTCAGCAGCATGGCGAAGCTGGCAAACAGCGACATGCCTTCGGTGAAGGCGCCAAACATGGCCAAGGTGCGGGCCACGTCCGCGACCGTGCCAACGCCGAATGTGTGCATGTAATCGGCCTTGGCGCGCATCGCATCATAATCGCGGAACGCCTCGAACTCGGTCTTGGGCATGCCCAGTGTCTTGAGCAGCAGCGCATAGGCGTCGATATGCACCGTCTCCATGTTGGTGAAGGCGGCCATCATCATCTGCACTTCCAAAGGCTGAAAAATGGGGATGTAGCGCTTCAAGTAATTGTCGCCCACTTCAACGTCAGACTGGGTGAAGAAGCGGAAAATCTGGGTGAGCAGCGCCTTCTCGGCGTCGGTCATATGGCCCGATTGCCAATCCTTGATGTCGGCGCCCAGCGGCACTTCTTCGCCCATCCAATGGGTCTGCTGCTGGCGCTTCCAGCAGTCATAGGCCCAGGGATAACGCTCCACGTCATAGGTGCCGCTGGAGGTGAGAAGGCCCACCTTGCCGGTCCCGATCAAACTGCGCGGATCAACGGCGCCGAATTTCATAGCCATTTAGAAAAACTCCATCCCGGCGCGGCGCCTGTTTTTTTGGTCGCTCCCGCTCGCGCGGACGCTCCTGCCGAAATTCACTGACATGCCAGGCACTCTTCATAATCAGTCTTGGTGACGGCGATCTTGGCTTCGGATTTCTTTTCCAGCTGACCGGCGAAACCAGCGCGGCTGATGGATTTGGAGCGGCAGTAATAAAGGCTCTTGATGCCCCGCTCCCACGCCGTCCAATGCAGCATGTGGAGGTCCCATTTGTCGATGTCGGCGGGCAGGAACAGGTTGAGTGACTGGCTTTGGCAGATATAGGGGGTGCGGTCCGCCGCCAATTCGATGAGCCAGCGCTGGTCGATTTCGAAGCCGGTGCGGAAGACGGATTTCTCGTCCTCGTTCAACCCGGCCAGATGCGCCACCGAACCTTCCTGTTCGACGATGGATTGCCAGACCTCGGACGTATCAATGCCCTTCGACGACAGCAATGCCTGAAGATAGGGATTGCGAACCGAAAAGGCGCCCGACAGGGTCTTGTGGGTGTAAACATTCGCCGGGATCGGCTCGACGCAAGCCGAGGTGCCGCCGCAGATGATGCTGATCGAGGCGGTGGGCGCGATCGCGATTTTGTGGCTGAAGCGGGCCTTCATGCCTCTTTCCGCTGCGTCGGGACAGGCGCCCCGCTCTTCGGCCAGGATATAAGACGCCGCATCCGCTTCGCGCCGTATCTTCTTGAAGATGCGCAGATTCCACGCCTTGGCCATCGCGCTTTCCAGCGGAATGTTCATGGACTGGAGGAAGGAGTGGAAGCCCATCACTCCCAGGCCCACCGAGCGCTCGCGCAAGGCCGAATATTTGGCACGCTGCATGCTGTCGGGCGCGGTCTCGATGAAGCTGGTGAGCACGTTGTCTAACATGCGCAGCACATCTTCGATGAAGCCTTCGGCCTCGACCCACTGGTCCCAGGTCTCGATATTGAGCGATGACAGGCAGCACACCGCGGTCCGCTCTTTGCCCTCATGGTCCATGCCGGTGGGAAGAGTGATCTCGCTGCAGAGGTTCGAGGTGTTGACCTTCAGCCCCAGCTCGCGCTGATGCTTGGGCAGCGCCCGGTTCACCGCGTCGATGTTGAGGATATAGGGCTCGCCGGTCTGGAGCCGGGTCTCCAAAATGCGCTGCCAAAGCTGGCGGGCATTGATCTCGCGTAGCACCTCGCCCGTCTTGGGGCTTTTCAGGCCGAACATCGCATTGTCGCGCACCGCATGCATGAATTCGTCGGTGATGTTGATGCCGTGGTGAAGGTTGAGGCCCTTGCGGTTGAAATCGCCGGAGGCTTTGCGAATCTCCAGGAACTCCTCGATCTCGGGATGGAAGATGTCGAGATAGACCGCCGCGCTGCCGCGCCGGAGCGAGCCTTGGCTGATCGCCAAGGTCAGGCCGTCCATCACATGGATGAAGGGAATGATACCCGAGGTCTGGCCGGTCTTCACCCTCTCGCCGATGGAGCGGACCTTGCCCCAATAGGTGCCGATGCCGCCGCCATTGGAGGCCAGCGCCACATTCTCATTCCAGATGCCGACGATACCGTCGAGCGAATCCGAGACGTCGTTGAGGAAGCAGGAGATGGGCAGGCCGCGCTTGGTGCCGCCATTGGAGAGAATGGGCGTGGCCGGCATGAACCAAAGCTGGCTCATGGCGTCATAGAGCCTTTGCGCATGGCCCACATCGTCGGCATAAGCGCAGGAGACGCGCGCGAACATGTCCTGGAAGCTTTCGCCCGGCATCAGATAGCGGTCGGTGAGCGTGGCCTTGCCGAAAGCGGTAAGCAGGATGTCGCGCGAGCGGTCAAGCTTGAGGTCGGCGGGGATGGGTTTGCGCGACAGCGGCGCCGGATTGGGCGGCTGCGGCGCCGGCTTGACCAGATCCTGGACCGGTTTGGCTATGGCTTGCCGCGAATTCCGCCTCGCCAGTTGCGGGCGATACGGAGTCTCGACCAGTTGGCCGTTCTCATCGAAATCGCCGAAAATATCCAGTTTGCCGACTGCGGACATGCGGAAACCCCCAAGCCAAAAACGCCGGTCCTTGGAGGGAAAATTCAGGCATTGGCCGGGATGCATTGCGTCCCACCAGATGCCTTCGCTACCCCTACTATATGACAAATCAGAGAACCGAGCCGCCATATCTAGTGCCCCATTCCCCGGGTGCGTCAAGACGGTTTGGCCTGTGGATAACCCCGAAAGGCAAAAAATTTGGCGATATTGTCGATGGCAAACCCAGTCCAAGTCCTTGTGTTTGGATTCGTTTTATCCACAGCCCTGCCCGCGCTTCGAGTCGGATCAATTTTTTGTGAAACCTTGGCTTGAGTCGGGCTAGGATTTTGTTCCCCCGTTGTTCCGCTCGCTCACGGCCCGTAAAACACCTGGGTGACGAACGCCTCAGCGCCCACCTTGGCGACGCCGATGCCAGCGGAATTGAATGCGGGATTGAGGATATTGGCGCGATGTTCTGGGCTTTCCATCCACGCTTGGAGCGTAGCTTGCGCGAAATCCTCGGGCGCAACCGGGCGGCTACCGATCATCTGCATGGTGCCGATATTTTCACCCTTGATGCCATCATAGTGGCGGGGAATTTCCCGCACCATGATGTCAGCGATGAAATGACCCTCGGCATCGGTGTGGGAAAAAGCGGCGCCATGCGCCATATCGCAGGAACGCAACCGGGCGATGCGGGCGAGATCGGTATCAGGCCGAAGAGCCGAGGCTTTAAGGGCGAGCTTCGCCCGTTGAGCATCGACCCCAGCCGCTACCAGGGTTTCAACCTTTTCCGCGAAAGCGGAGTCGCTGTCTCGGCAAAGGGCTGATGGCGGGGCCGGGGTTGAGCCGCAGGTCGCCAAAAATAGGGGCAGCAGAACGTAGGGCGACATAAGCGGCCGCATTCTCGCGTCCCTCAATTGTCATCACGATAGCACTTAGGACACCTGATGCGACTTGCGCGAGGGCTCGGCTTCCAATTCGGTCAGCCTGTTGGCCGCGGCCTTCGCTTCCAGCCAGGTTTCATAACGGCGATCAATAACCCTGGTCATCCCGTCAGTTTCCTTGACGTACCAGCCCTCTTTGGCTGCCATCGCCGTGTGCTGCCCATGGACTACGGAATAGGTCGTCATAGTGAGAGAACGCGCACTCGCGGGGTAGGGCCTGTTCTGAGGGGGCAAACCCGAAAAATTTTCATGGTTCCAAGAAATCCACTGTCACGGAGCGCCCCTCCCCGCGCACGCGGGACTCGACACCAAACACGTCGCGGACCATCGCGGCGGTGAGCGTGCCATCGCCCGCCATCCGGCCCTCGCGCAGCGCCAGGATGCGTCCGGCATAGCGCGCCGCCAAAGTGAGGTCGTGCAGCGAGGCGATCACGGTCTTGCCGCTTACCGCCCAGGCCGCCAGCCGCGCCATGGCGGCGAAGGCATGCACCGGATCGAGCCCCGTGACCGGCTCGTCCACGATCAGAAGTTCGGGACTGGCCACCAGCGCGCGCGCCAGCATGGCGCGGGAGAATTCTCCACCCGACAGCGTGGTGACGGGCTGCTCCTTGCGCGCCGTCAGATCGTGATCGGTCAGCGCCTGGGCGATCGCCCCCTGGAACGACTGCGGCAACGGCCCCAGCGCGGGAAGATGCGCGGTGAGACCCAGCGCCACCAGCCGCTCCACCGACAAGGGCCACTCGCAGAGGGGATTTTGCGGCAGATAAGCGCGTGTTTGGGCCAGCTTGCGGCGCGGCACGCGCGCCAACGGCACGCCATCCAGGCTCACTTCGCCCGCACTGGGCCGGGTGAGACCCGCCAGCGCCGAAAGCAGCGTGGATTTGCCCGCGCCATTGGGTCCGATCACGGCGATGAACTCGCCCGGCCCCGCCAGCAGCGAAATATCGCTGAGGATGGCGCGCCCGCCTTTGCGCACACTCAGCCCCTCCGCCAGAAGCACGCTCATGGCGAAGTCCGTTTCAGCTTCCACACCAGCCAGAAGAAAAAGGGCGTCCCCACCAGGCTGGTGAAGACGCCCAGCTTCAGTTCGGGACCCAGATGGATCAATCGCGCGGCGATGTCGGCGATCAGCAGCAACAGCGCCCCGCCCAAGGTGGCGGGCAAAAGAATCCGGCTGGGCTGATGGCCGACAAAGGGCCGCGCCAGATGCGGCGCCACCAAGCCGATGAAGCCGATGGCGCCGGTGACAGACGTGGCCGCGCCCACCGCCAGCGCCGTGCCGGCAATCGCCGCGATCCGAAGCCGGGTGAGATTGATGCCCAGACTTTCGGCCTGGGTCTCGCCCAGGCTGAGCGCGTCCAGCGCGCGGCCGGTGGTGGCGAGCAGCGCACAGCCCACCAGCACAAAAGGAAGGATCAGCCAGACTTGGCTCCAGCTTTTGTCCGCCAGTGAGCCCAACAGCCAATTCATGATTTCATAGGCGGCATAAGGATTGGGCGCGAAATTGAGCGCCAGGGCGATGCCCGCCGCGGTGAGGCTTGAAACCGCGGCGCCCGCCAGCACCAAGGTGATGGTGCCGCCGCCCTGCCCCAGGCCGAAGGTCAAGGCGCATGCCGCCAGCGCGCCGACCAGACCCAGCAGCGGACCGCCTACGCCCGCGATCAATGTGACGCCGAAATAGATCGCCAGCACCGCGCCCAGCGCCGCGCCGGTGGAAACGCCCAACAGGCCGGGTTCGGCCAGCGGATTGCGGGTGAGCCCCTGCAGCACCGCGCCGGAAAGACCCAGGCTCGCGCCCACCAGCAGTGCCAGCACACTGCGTGGCAGGCGAAGGTCGGTCACGATCAACCGCGCCAAATCGTTATGCGCTGATAAAATCTCCTGAGGCGGAAGCCAGACCCGCCCCGCCAGCAGCGACAGAACGAACGCAATCACCAGAAGCAGCGCCAGCCCAACCGACAATCCCTTCACTTCACACCGCCCGGCTTCGCCATTGCCTGAAGCAATTGTCCACGCAGCTTGAGCGCCGCGCCCGCGGTTTCCGGCGTTCCGCAGCCGAAATAAGCGGCGTGATAGACGACGCGGCGATTCGCAAACAGTCTCATCAGCAGCGGATGATCGTCCTGATCGCGGCGCAAAGATGGCGTGTCGATGTAATCATCGGCAAAAGCAAGAATGTCGGGCCTGGCCGCGATCAGGCTTTCGACATCGTAATAGCTATCGCGCTGGGCGGTGTTCTTGCCGCCCGCTTCATCCAGCACCGCATTGAACAAGGTGTCGCCGCCCGGCACGAAACCGCCGCCGCCCCAGCCGACAACGCGAATTGTTTGCTTGGGCTTGTCCGTCGCCAATTCCCGTAAGGTGGCATCCATGCGCGCGATCAATTGCTCGGCGCGCGGCCGTTCGCCGATGGCATCGCCCACCATCCTTGTCACGGCGCGGATCTGGTCGAAATTCCCGGCCTGCGGCACTTCCAGAAAGCGAATGCCGCTTTTTTCCAAAAGCCCACGCATGTCCGTCGAGGCATAGACCAGGGTGAGCACCAGATCCGGCCTCTCGGTCAATATCTCTTCGGCGCTGTTGTGATTGACGGGAAGCCGCGCGGCCTCGGGCCATAATTTCAGCGCCGCTTTTTCCCGCGACAGATAGCTGATGGAAGCGATGCGTGACGGCGGCGCCAGATCCATCAACAGCTCGTCGGTGCAGACCGTGAGCGACATGATGCGCTCCGGAGGCGCGGCCATCACCTGCCCCATACAGAGGAGCAGGATGAAAGCCGCGCCGATCCCTCGCTTCATTTAGAGTTTTACCTTGAGCCCGGCATAGAAGGCGTGGCCCGGCTGTAGGAAGCCCACCGGATCCTCATAGCTCTTGTCGAACAGATTGCTCACCCGTCCCGTCACGGTCAGATTTTCGGTCAAGGCATAGCTGGCCGCAAGATCGACCGTCATATAGGGATGGGCATTGAGGCGCGGCACCGAGAAATCCCGGCTGCCATCGATCCAGGTTCCGATATAGAGCAGCCGCGCGTCCAGGCTGAGCGCGTCCATTGCCTGCCAGCGCGCCTCGCCGGTGATCTTGTTCTTGGGCCGGCGCACCAGTTCCTCGTGCAGATTCGCGTCCTCCGCTTCGGTATAGGTATAGTCGGCGCGCAGCTTGAGGGTCTCGAACGGCTGCCACGCCAGATAATTCTCAAAGCCTTGGGTGGTAGCGCGGCCGATATTGACGTCATCTTCAAACGTGACGGGATTGGTCTCGATCAGGTTTTTGATGTCGTTGTGAAACCAGGTGACGCCGCCCGTGACGCCGAACAGAGTCTGGTCCACGCCCACATCATAGCCCGTGCTGGTCTCGGGTTTGAGGTCGGGATTGGCGAAGAAAAAGAAGGCCGGAAAGCTTTCGAACAATTGCTCCAGCGAGGGCGCCTTGAAGCCGCTGCCATAGCTGGCGTGAATCCGCGTGGCCGTGGACGCGATGGAAGCCACTGGCGCGACATGCCAGGTGACGTGATTGCCATAGCGGCTATTGTCGTCGTCACGGATGCTCACGCTGTTGTTGAGATCCACACCGGCGATCAAATCCGGCAGACTGGATTGCAACTCGCCATAGCCGGCATTGGTGGTGACGCCGGCAGAGATGGGAATATGGATGGCGTCACGGATATCGGTCGCGCCCAGGACAATGGTCTCACCGGTGGTGATGGGAATGCTGCCCTGCCAGTCCACCGCGATGCGGTCGCCTGAGGACGGGATCGCGCCATTGTTGGGATCGTCGTCACTGGTGACGGTGCTGGAATAGCTCACGCCCAAAGTCTGATCGAGCCAGCCCAAATTCCAATGCGCGGTGGCGCGGCTGTCATAGCTTTGAGTGTAAATGCGGGTCTGGGTGGGCGCGGGAAACACCAGAAAGGTCACAGGATCGGTGGCGTCGCCGGTAATCTCGCCCAGACTTTCGCTGGCGTGGCCCACGAAACCCAGATCGAAATGGTCGCTGAAATTATAACCGAGTTTCGTCGAGGCGGTGATGTTGTCGTAATAATCGTCATGGCGCGTCTCGCCCGGCGGCAGCAGGTCCAGCGGCGTCACCGGCGTGGCGCCCGCATGCAGATGCGAGAGCGTGGCGCGGTAATGGAAATTATCGTCTGAGCCGCTCACCGTGGCGTTCTGGTTGAAGGTGTCGAAGCTTCCTCCTTCCACCTCGCCCGACAGCGACAGCGGACCGTCACCCTGCTTGGTGATGATGTTGATCACCCCGCCAATCGCATCCGAACCATAAAGCCCGGATTGCGGGCCGCGCAGCACTTCGACGCGGGCGATATCGGCGCTGTTGAACTTGCCGAAATCGAAGGCGCCATTGGGGCTGGACGGATCGGAGGCGTCGATGCCGTCGACCAGCACTTTGACATGGTTGGAGTCGGTGCCACGCATGAAGATCGAGGTCTGGCCGCCTTCCCCGCCGCTTTGCACCAGATTGAGGCCCGGCGCATCGGCCAGCACGTCCGGCAGCGAGCGTTCCTGGCGCTGGTCGATATCGGAGGCATCAATCACGGTCATGGCGCTGGCCACCTGATCGATCGGCGTGGCGATGCGCGTTGCCGTCACCACCACGCTTTCCGGCGGCACGGTGAGGTCATTCTCGCTTTGCGCGAGTGCGGGAATGGCGAGAGCAATTAAAGCGGCACTGGATAAAAGAGCAATTTTCAACATGGCGTCCCCTGACGGATCGGGGAGCCGGCACGGCAGATGAACTCTGGTAATCGGTCATGGCCCGCGACAGCTCCGGTCTTGTCGCCACGACGGTTCACCCCGTAATTCCCAGCACACCCCGGCCGAAAACTGGACGACAGCACCAGGCAGGTTTCCTGGCTTCCGGGTTGACACTTTTCGTCCACCTTCCCGATCCAAAGCAGATCAGTGGTACTTCGGACGAAAGCTCGCCGGTTACAGTTGCGGGGGCAGCCGCGGTCCTACACCGCGTTCCCTAAACCTAGTGCTCCGCGAGAGCTTTGCGCCATCACGGGGGCGAATTCAACCCTGCCTTCAGGTATGGATTTCGCGGCCAATCGCATCAGGCGGGCGGCTACCGGACGCTCACGCTTTGGGTTAGGCTTGCCGCAATCCCAAGATCGAGGACGTAAGCCATGCCACTACAAATCGACGACGTCGCGCCCAACTTCACCGCCGAAACCACGGAAGGGAAAATCAATTTCTACGATTGGGCCGGCGATCATTGGGTGGTGCTTTTCTCGCACCCCAAGGATTTCACGCCGGTCTGCACCACCGAATTGGGTGCGGTCGCCAGGCTCAAGCCGGAATTCGACAAGCGCGGCGTCAAGGTGATCGGCCTTTCGGTCGATCCGGTGGACAATCACGCCAAATGGTCCAAGGACATCGCCGAGACCCAGGGCATCGCCCCCAACTACCCCATGATCGGCGACACCGATCTCAAAGTCTCCAAGCTTTATGGCATGCTGCCGGCCGATACTTCGGGCACGTCCGAAGGACGCACGCCGGCGAACAACGCCACGGTGCGCAATGTCTTCATCATCGGTCCCGACAAGAAGGTCAAACTCTTGATCGTCTATCCCATGACCACGGGGCGGAATTTCACCGAGATCCTGCGGGTGATCGACTCCATGCAGCTCACCAGCCGGCACAAGGTGGCGACGCCGTCCGACTGGAAACAGGGCGAGGACGTGATCATCACCGGCGCGGTGAACGACGAAGACGCCAAGAAACTGTTCCCCGGCTACAAGACGCTCAAGCCCTATCTGCGCACCACCAAGCAGCCGCAGTAAAGCCGGCAATCGCGATCAGTGGCGCTTGAAATACTGGACGTCGCGCTCATGCTTTTGCGCGGCGGCCAGTGTCTTGAACGTGCCCAGATTCCGACGTTTGCCGGTCTTGAGATTTTTCTTGCGCGAATAAAGCCGGTATTCGCCTGAAGCCAGCTTGCGGATCATCGAAGCCTCCTGACGCGTACAAGGGGAATGATTTGTGGCAGGATCAGGTTCCCATGTCCCAGGCGTCTTCATACGGCATCGTCAGCTCGGCCTTCGCCAATCGTGAGGATGCGCGCCGCGTGGCCGGCGTGCTGCTGGCCGAAAAGCTTGCCGCCTGTGTTCAGCTGATGGACATCGAAAGCCATTATGCCTGGAAGGGCATGATAAGGCATGAACCAGAAGTGATGCTGCTGGCGAAGACGCGGAGCGAATTGTTTCCGCGCGCCATCGAACGCATCAAGGCGCTTCATCCTTACGAGACGCCGGAAATCGTGGCGCAGAGTTTCAGCGCGGGTTTCGCGCCCTATCTCGACTGGATAAGGGCGGAAACGAAGGACTAGCCGCCGATCCCGGTGCTTTGCACCAAAAGATAAAGCCCGGCGCCGATCAATCCCGTGGCCGGCATGGTGAGAATCCACGCCACCACGATGTCCTTGGCCACGTTCCAGCGCACCGCGGATACGCGCCTGGCCGCGCCCACGCCCACGATCGCGCCGGTGATGGTGTGGGTGGTGGATACGGGAATGCCCGCGAAGGTGGCCAGGAACAAAGTGATGGCGCCCGCGGTTTCCGCGCAGACCCCTTGCACAGGAGTGAGATGGGTGATGCGCGAACCCATGGTGCGCACGATGCGCCAGCCGCCCAGCAAGGTGCCCAGGCCCATCGCCGCTTGGCAGGCCAGGACAACCCAGAACGGCACATAGAAATGTCCGCCTACCAGATGGTGGGTGAAAAGCAGCACCGCGATGATGCCCATGGTCTTCTGCGCGTCATTGCCGCCATGGCCCAGCGAATAGGCGGAGGCGGAGATGAACTGCACGCTGCGGAAAATCTTGTCGGCCTTAAACGGCGAGACCCGCACGAATGCCCAGGAGACCGCCAGCACCATCACCAGCGCCAGGATGAACCCCGTGAAGGGCGAGACCACGATCGCAGCCACCGTCTTGCCAAGCCCGTTCCACACAATCACATGCCACCCGGCCTTGCAGACCCCTGCTCCCACCAGGCCGCCGATCAGGGCATGGCTGGACGATGAGGGAATGCCCACCAGCCAGGTGACGATGTTCCAGATGATGGCGCTCAGAAGCGCCGCCAGGATCACGGCGTCGCTGACAATGGCAGGCGTGATGATGCCGGTGCCGATGGTGTTGGCGACCTGGGAGCCGAACACGGCAAAGGCGATGAAATTGAAGAAGGCGGCCCACGCCACCGCATAGCGCGGCGCCAGCACCTTGGTGGAGACGATGGTGGCGATGGAATTGGCGGCGTCGTGCAGGCCGTTGAGGAAATCGAAGGCCAGCGCCACCGCGATCAGAAAGATGACGAGGCCGGTCATACCTGCTCGACGACGATGCCGCTGATGCGGTTGGCGACATCCTCGAAACGGTCCACCACTTTCTCGAGATGGTCGTAGATCTCGTTGCCGACGATGAAATCCATCACGTCGCCGCCGCGATGGGCGAGAAACAAGGCGCGGATGCCGGAATCGTTGAGCTCGTCGGCCTGTTCTTCCAGCCGGGTGATCTCCTCGGAGATGGCGTTGATGCGGCCCACATTCTCGCGCATCGCGCCCAGCAGGCCCACCGCTTCCACCGTCAGCTCCGCGCAGCGCAGGATGATGTCGCCCATCTGACGCATATGGGGCTGGAATTCGCGCACCTGGAACAGCGTGATCGCCTTGGCGGTCTTCTGCATCTGGTCGATGGAATCGTCGAGCAGGCCGATCAGGTCGATGATGTCGCTGCGGTCAAAGGGCGTGATGAAAGTGCGCCGGACCCGGATCAGGACCTCGCGGGCGATGGCGTCGGCGTCATTCTCATGGGCGATGATGCGGCGGCACGATTCCGGCACGCCGGTGCCGCCTTCGAGCAGGTCGCGCAGCGCCAACGCCCCTTCCACCAGGATGCGGGCATGGCGGTCGAATAGAGCGAAGAATTTTTCCTCGCGCGGCATTAGCGCCTGGAAAAACCGCAGCATGCTTCCCCGAATGATCTGAACGCCTGTCTGCTTGCATTGCCGCCCCGCCAAAATCAAGCGCGGGCCACGGGTTTCAGCGGGAACGGAATTTGATGCTATATAGACACATGTGGCGGCGCGGGCGCGGGCTTGCGGCTGCTTTTATTTATTGTTTATAATCAGCGGCTTATATGCTTCTTCTGATCGATAATTACGACAGCTTCACCTACAATCTGTTCCACTTCCTGGGCGAATTGGGAGCGGAGGTGCGGGTGGAGCGGAATGACGCGCTGACAGCCGATCAAGTTCTGTCGCTCAAGCCCCAAGGTATTGTGCTGTCACCAGGCCCCTGCACCCCCAATGAAGCCGGCATCTGCCTGGAGTTGATCGAAAAAGCCGATGGCAGCGTGCCGATCCTGGGCGTGTGCTTGGGCCATCAGGCGATCGGCCAGGCCTATGGCGGAAAAGTTGTGCGGGCACCCGAACCCATGCACGGCAAGCTCAGCACAGTGCGTCACACCGGCAAATCGGTGTTCCGCGGCCTGAACAATGACTTCCGGGCCACCCGCTATCATTCCCTCACCATCGCGCCCGATAGTGTGCCCGATATGCTGGAAATCACCGCCACCAGCGAAGACGGCGTGATCCAGGGCGTGATGCACAAGAGCCATCCCGTCCATGGCGTGCAATTTCATCCCGAGAGCATCGCCTCGGAGAATGGCCATGCCCTGCTGGCCAACTTCCTCGCCCTGACCCGATGAGCGCGATGTTCGATCTCGACCGCGTCAAAGAACATCCCCTGACCGCCGACGAAGCCGCGCGGGTGTTCGGCCAGTTGCTGAGCGGGCGCGCCACGGAAGATGAAGTCCTCGCCTTCCTGATCGCGCTGTCGGCAAGGAAGCCTTCAACCGCGGAATTCGTGGGCGCGGTGGCGGCCATGAAGTCGCAGATGAAGGGGATCACTGCGCCGCCCATGGCGATCGATCTGTGCGGCACTGGCGGCGACGGGCTGGGCACGCTCAACATCTCGACCGCGGTGTCTTTCGTGGTGGCGGCGGCCAACGTGCCGGTGGCCAAACATGGCAACCGCTCCATGTCCTCGAAAAGCGGCGCCGCCGACATATTGGAAGCCCTGGGCGTGAAGATCGATCTCGCGCCCGATGCAGCGGAACGGACGTTGCGCGAGATCGGCATCGTCTTTCTCTTCGCCCAGACCCATCATCCCGCCATGCGCCATGTCGCCAAGGCCCGCCAGGCCATCGGCAAGCGCACCATCTTCAATCTGCTCGGTCCCCTCGCCAATCCGGCCGGCGTCAAACGCCAGCTGGTGGGTGTTTTCGCCAAGGAATGGCTAGAGCCCTACGCGGAGGCGCTCCGGGCGTTGGGCTGCGAGCGCGCCATGGTGGTGCATGGCAGGGATGGGTTGGATGAACTCACTACCACCGACATCACCTATGCCGTGACCTTGGAAGATGGCGCGATCGCGCAGGCCGAGATCGCGCCGGAAGATGCGGGATTGAAGCGATCCAGCCTCGAAGCCCTCAGAGGCGGCGGCGCGGCCGAGAATGCCCAGGCGCTCAGGGCGCTGCTCAAAGGCGAAAAGAACGCCTATCGCGACATCGTCGTGCTTAATGCCGCCGCCGCCCTGATGGTGGCGGGACGCGCGAACGATATACTGGCGGGCGCAGCCCTGGCGCAGCAGCTGCTGGACAGCGGCGCGGCAAGAGGCAAGCTGGAGCAATTGGTGAAAGCGTCGAACAGCCCATGAGCATTCTGGACAAGATCTTCGCCTACAAGAAAGAGGAAGTGGCAGCGGCCAAGGACAAGCACAAGCTGGCCGAGGTGGAGGCGCGCGCAAAAGATGCCGATCCGGTGCGCGGCTTCCGCGCTGCGCTGGAAGCCAAGAAAGAATCCGGTGAATTCGGCCTGATCGCCGAAGTGAAGAAGGCCAGCCCATCCAAGGGCCTGATCCGCGCCGATTTCGATGTGCCGGCATTGGCCGCGGCTTATGAGGCGGGCGGCGCGGCCTGTCTTTCGGTGCTCACCGACACGCCGTCTTTTCAAGGCGCGCCGGAATTTCTTACCGCCGCCCGCGAGGCCACGCGGATCCCGGTGCTGCGCAAGGATTTCATGCTGGAGACTTATCAGGTGGCCGAGGCGCGCAGCTGGGGCGCGGACGCCATCCTGATCATCCTGGCGATGGTGAATGACGGCACCGCACGCGCCTTGATCGAGGAGGCGGAGCGTTTCGGCATGGATGTGCTGGTGGAAGTCCATGACGAGAGCGAGATGGAGCGCGCCGACAGACTGGAAGCGCGCCTGATCGGCATCAACAACCGCAATCTCAAGACCTTCGTCACCGATCTCAATGTCACGCAAAAATTGGCGCCCAAAGCGCCCCGAGACGCGCATCTGGTGGCCGAGAGCGGGCTTTCGGCGCCCGCCGATCTCAAGCGCCTGGCGCAAGTCCATGTCACCACAGTGCTGATTGGCGAAAGCCTGATGCGGCAGAAGGATGTCGAGGCGGCGACGCGGCGGCTGTTGGGAGACGGCTTCCGGCAATGAGCAAGCTTTCCCATCTCGACGCCAAGGGCCACGCCCATATGGTGGATGTCTCGAGAAAGCCGGTAACGGCGCGTGAAGCCACTGCCGAAGCGATGGTGACGCTGTCCGAAGACGCCTTCACCGCAGTGATGGAGGGCTCAGCGCCCAAAGGCGATGTATTGGCCGCCGCCCGCATCGCCGGCATCATGGCGGCCAAGCGCGTGCCTGATCTGATTCCGCTCTGCCATCCCATCGCCATTGCGAAAGTCCAGGTGGAATTCGAGCCTGACGCGAACACGCACAGCATCCGCATCACGGCCATAGTGGCCACCAGCGGCCAGACCGGCGTGGAGATGGAGGCGCTTACCGCCGTGTCGGTGGCGGCGCTCACGCTCTACGACATGATCAAGGCGGTGGACAAAGGCGCGGTGATCGAAACCGTGCGCCTGATCGCCAAATCGGGCGGCAAGAGCGGCAGCTACAAAGCGCCGCCAGCGCCGGCAAAAACGTCGTTCAACCGCCCGAAACCCAGGACCTTGATGAGTGAAGTGGCTGCCCCGCGCCCAGCCCAGGATCAACGCCGCGATGCCTTCCGCGCCTTTATGACGTCGCGCCGCTTGCGGCCCACACTGTGGGCCAAACAGGCCGGCATCGCCTCTGGCGAGATTTTGAGCTTCCTCACCGGCCGTTCGCGCGGTCTTTCGCCGGACGTGGCGGAAAAACTCGCCCGCGCCGCGAAAGTTCGCGTCGAAGACATGTTCAAATGATTTCCGTCGAAGAGGCGACGACGCGTATCGTTGCCGCGTTCGAGCCTCTGGACAGCGAACGCGTGCCCTTGGAAGACGCCATCGGCCGCACTCTCGCCGGCGATGCGCTGGCGCGGGCCGACCAGCCGCCCTTCCCTTCTTCCATCATGGATGGTTACGCAATCCGAAGCGGCGATCAGGGCCCGCGCCGCGTGATCGGCTCGGCGCCTGCGGGCCATCCTTTTTCCGGCAAGGTGGGGCCGAACGAAACTGTGCGCCTC
>Ga0075522_10001222_pt1 | contig 19514 bp, 13 predicted proteins | sample NGEPerA_FD_74796 | JGI IMG/M metagenome (GOLD analysis project Ga0075522, IMG submission 74796) | Arctic peat soil microbial communities from the Barrow Environmental Observatory site, Barrow, Alaska, USA - NGEE PermafrostL2-A | ecosystem: Environmental > Terrestrial > Soil > Wetlands > Peat ... | reverse complement strand
GGAAGTACGCGTTCACGTCAGCAAGCTGAATGAAGTAGGAGTGCCTGGAGTCCCGATGCACCGCATCCTCTACGATTGTAGTGATTGGAATGCGGCGGAAACCATCGCGGCCGCGATTTGGTACGGGATTATACCTGCGCATGCGTCGTGTCATGCCACGTAATTTTACTTCATCTGTTCGGTCGACGACTAGCATCCCATAATCCTGTGCATTCCGTGGACCTCGGAAGTTCCGATGCGATATTGTGTCGTGGAATCGCTGGATGAGACATTTCCACGCCATCTCGAACACATCCAAACCGGTCGATTTAACCGCCTTGTCCAGAACAGGATACGATCTCAGTCTTTGGCCGTAGCGCGTTCGAGAACCCGCGCGACCCACTGGTTCATTGACACACCTTCTCGCACTGCTGCACCCGCAACTCGGCTGTGAATCTCCGGTGTTACGCGAACGACGAACTTTCCCGATACCGGCCGTTCCGGGTCTTCGTGGCGCCTCGCGCAGAAAGCGACGTAGTCCTCGATCGACTGGCGAAACGCCTTTTTCAACTCGGATACAGACCGCCCCTGAAACGTGACTACGTCGCGAAGGTTTGCAATCTCGCCGTGAAATAGATTCGCCTCGTCATCATACTCGACGGTTGCGATGTAATCCTTGTACTTCATTGTGGTGGCCATGCCAACACAGCTCCTGTCCGTAAACTTTAATGACAGCGCGGGCCGATATGCCGCGCTGGTGGAAACTATTCCGGCCGTACTCCTGCTTCGATCAGGAACCGGCGCACTGACTTGAGGGCGCCCTTGTCGGCGGTCCGCTCCGGGTGCGGTCTGTGGAACACCGCCCGGATGCCGTTGAGTGCAACGCGCACTCTCGATCCTTTCCCTTCATCGATTTCCGCCCCAAGAGAGTTGAAGAGCGACTCGATATCGTCCCAACGCACGTCTGCAGGAACAGGCTGCGCGAAGATATCGCGCAGAATTTCGGCGTGCTTGCGTTTGCTCATCGAGATATTCCCGGTACTGCCTGTAATATCAATGGATGATACTATCTGGTGATACTGGCGTCAACAGCCCAGGGGCCGAACGGGAGAGTGGACGCACGGCGAAGTTCGGCTCTCCAACCACCGCCTCATCTGTCACAGCGGTGTCGCAGGCAAGGCAAGCGGACAGGTGAGTGGTGCGCGGTTAAGTATGCTGCTGCCGGGTTCATCGCCGGTCGACGGCACTGACGCATTTGCCGACTGGTTCGCTGCCCTCGATGACGACGAGAAGGGATCGAACGAGACCGCTCAATCCACCTATCAACCACGGACGCAACATGGCCAAGCCATGGAAGGAAATCAAAGCAACGGCATCCGCCGAGACGCGAGCGCGAGCTGCCAAGCGCACTCAATCCATGCTCGAAGGTCTGCCGCTCGCTGACCTGCGGCGTGCACGCGAGTTATCACAGACTACACTCGCCGAAGCGCTTGAGGCTACGCAACCGGAAGTGTCTAAAATTGAACGCAGGACCGACCTCTACGTGAGCACACTCAGGCGGTACATAGAGGCCATGGGTGGTGAGCTCGAAATCGTAGCGCGTTTTCCAGACGGAGATGTCCGAATCAATCAGTTCGAAGAACTGGCGAAAGCGTGACGCATGATACTCCGTCGGCGATGTGGAGAGTTCAAGTGGTGATGGCCGCGGACGAGCTGACCTGTGAGCACGCGGGCTGCTGGAGCCGGGGGAGCAAACTCAGTACTAACTATACATGCACATTGTCGTCAATCTGCGCTGCCCGGAATGTCACGGGCGGCTCACCTACGAGCCTACTGCGTACAACTAAACCTGGCGGAGTAGTGTTAGTTACCCGGATGATACACGCGCTCGGTGTGCCCCTTCAACTGCGATGAGTAGTAATAGACCGGTCGCAGATTGCCCGTGCTGTACCGTTCCGCCTCGTCGTTGAAATGCGAGGAGCTGGGATGACCGCTCTCGCCGCCGGCCGTAATTGCTACCGCGCGCACACTGTCGCCGAACTCGACCACAGCGACAAAGCTATTGCCGCTCGTGCCGTACCATTTCTTGGTTCCCGGATACGCATGCGCGCCGAATGAGGCCAACGAACCCCAAAGCGACGACGTGAAGCCGACAGGAATGCTGGGCTTGGAGTCATCGAACTTCTGCACTATGTCGCCGTTATTCCGTTGGTAGCGATTGATGTCGCCCCATGGCGTCTTCCACGTACCGAAATCCAACGTGAGTTCGTCCGAAGCGGCCGACAATGCTTCCAGCTGCTGCTGTGGCGTTGCCATATTGGTCGCGTACTTCTCTGGTGACATGCCAGCAGTCGCGCGCCGATTGACGCTGCGGCTCAGCTCGCTACCCCAGAACACCGCAAGCGACGTTGGGATTGAGTTGACGCCCCACCTGTAGTCCCACTTGCGGAGAACAGCGATCTGATCGGTCAATTTAGCCTTGAGCGGATTGGACGCGGGAGCGTCGTCCCAGGCTTTGAGGAGCGGCGGGATCATCTTCTCGAAAGCCGGGAGATAACTGTCGTATGCGGCAGCGCGCAGTGATTCCATCGTGAAGTCGTTCTTACCAGTGAGGACGCGAATCGCGTGCAAGCCGCGAGCAGATTCGACTCCAACATCAACATAGCTCGGGAAATCCTTCTGCGTGGGACTGTACGCACCGGCTGCGGACCATGGCCAGTTGTTGCTGTTGTACAGCCACCCGTTCTTCGGATTCAACAGATGTGGCGTCTGATCTACTGAGAGAAGCGGGCCCCATGCTGTCTTCGGATTGCTCCCGTCAACGGGATGTGTCCAATCAAAAGAGGTATCGCGCCGCGGGATATAGTTAGCGTGGAAGTACGCGATGTTGCCGTCGGCGTCAGCGTAGATGGTGTTGTTGGACGAATTCCCGTGCAACTCCATCGTCTGCTTGTACTGCTTGTAATTCATCGCCTTGGTGCGCATATATGACTGTGTCAGCGCTATCTGCGGACGGTTCATGAGTGCGATCGTCACCCATCTACCGTCTGCCTTTCGGATAACCGGGCCGTGAAGAGTGTAATAGGCTGTGAATGTTTTGTTGGCCATTCCGCTCGCGGTCTTGTATGGCACGGTGATGGGCTTCGTGACCATTGGCCGCTCTTCACTGCCGTACTTGTAGTAGAAACGATCGCCCTTCTTCTCAACTGTCTCAAGGAACTCGGAGACAGCGTTCACGGCACTCGACGTGTGCATCCAGCCGATGCGGGTGTTGAAGCCCTGATACACGAAGAACTGACCCCACGTTACCGCGCCATACGCGTTGAGTCCTTCATCGCTCGTCATCTGTAGTTCTGAACGGAAGAAGAACGACGTGTGTGGATTGATCAACAACAGCGCATGGTGATCGACTGTATTCGACGGTCCGACCGCCATTCCGTTCGAACCACCAGGCTCGGGCGGTGGGAGTACGCCAGATGCGGGCTCGACGGTCACGGGGCCGCCGCTGTAGAACGCCTGGAGCTGCTTGAGATTTACACGCCCGATGTCGCCACCAATGCTCCCTTCGCTGAACGAGAGTGCCATCCACGGCTCGTAGTGCTTGATTGCGCGCGGCTTTACATCGGGGTGCTTGTACATGTAGTAGTTCAGACCGTCAGCCCATGAATTCATCAACTTCTTGAGCCATGCCGGACTCGACGCATACAACGTCTTCATCGAATCGGGGTCGATGAACAGCTTCATGCGAAGGTCCTGATAGATCGCGGATTCTCCTTCAGCCTCCGCCAGCCGGCCCATTGAGTTCAAGTAGTTTGTCTCGACACGATTGAAATCGTCCTCGGCCTGGGCGTAGATCATACCGAAGACTGCGTCAGCATCGGTCTTTCCGGAAACGTGCGCGATTCCCCAATCATCTCGGGTGATCGTCACGTTCTGAGCCTCTTTTTGCCAACGCGCAGCGTCCTGCGCACTGGAGAGTTGGGGAGCAAAGGAGCCTAATACGGCTGCTATGATGATGAGAGTAATTCTTTTCATCGCGATTCTGGTACCGGAGGGATGGCAAAGCATTTTGGTCATGGGGTGCTTGGCTCGCCTACGCGACTCGACTTCCCGAAAGATGGCGGTACATATAAATCGTACAACGAGACGCCAAGCCATTCACACGCTGGTATCACCGCACCAAACTCGCGCCAGCTAGCGTCGCAGTCGCGCCTAGCGTGGTCTGCGCAGCGTTCAGACCGAGGCGGAAATCGCTGTCGGTATACGTGCTGTAGAGATCCGTCGGCTGATGCCAGTGCGGATTCCACCCTGCCCCGGTTTGTGCTCCGCGTTCATTCTCCCGAACGCTGACCGACGCAACCAAGTCTTGAAAGGGACCAGAGTCGGTATTGGTCATGTGCTGTCCGACTGTCGCGGGGTAATCAGTTGCATATTTCTCGTTCGAGTTTGCAAGCACCCAAGCGAGCCGTTGTGACTCTGTCGCGAACTTAGAGGCGGATTGGAATTCTATGTTCATGTCAGCCTCCGGTCGTTGGGTATCGCTTACCGAGCTGTCAGACCGGGGCATCCCGTGGTCAAACATCATCATGTCGTGCTGAATCACCCCTAACCACTTTGGTTCGGGATACTTGCCAGATCCGACTGGGGACTCCTTCCCTTGGAGAGCTTGCCGCTGGGCAACATAGGCTAGTGACCCGTTGTATCCCGTTTCCTCGTTGTTCCAGAGCATGAAACGGATCGAGCGGTCCGTCTGAACGTTGGGCGAGCTGAAGATACGTGCTAGCTCCATCACGAGAGCTGTGCCCGACCCATCATCGTTTGCAGCCTCGCCCCAGCCTTTGCCATCCATATGGGCGCTGACGATGTACATCTCTCCCGGATGTTTTGTCCCAACTTTGGTACAGTACACTTCCTGACGCTCTCCCGGCACACTCGGCGGCGTGTCGAGTGCTCGGAGTGTCGGGTCCGGTTGGGCAAGTGAATCGACGTTTACGCCTCTACGCCCGTGATTACGCCTCACGCGAGAACCGCCTTCCGCAACAGTCCCTTGTCGAGCACGATAGCGAGCAGCATCGGCGGCAGAAATCGGCGGACGGGGTGGACGTGGTTGGAAGTCGTACGTAAGCCGCTCAGTCGGAGTGCATCCGTAGCTCCTAAGCTTCGCTTCGATCCAATCTGCCGCAGCGCGGTTGCGATCTGTTCCCTCTCGACGATCTCCGAACTGCGTAAGTCCCTTGATGGTCGCCTTGTATCTCTCTAGATCAAGTTGACCGACCATGGTTTTGATCACATCGCTTGCGGAATCAGAGGATGCGGTTGTGCTGCCGGCGCGCTGCGCGGCCACCGGCACCGTCGCTGTCAGCATGGCACCAATCAAAACGAGTGAACCGCCCATGATGAGCCGACCCAATGAGCCGGACATACGCGCAGTAATCGGAGTAGTCGGAGTAGTGGGAGTGGATACCTCAGGTGATGGAGTATCGTACACCCTGGCAACTGTTTGCTGTAGGGAGTGGCCGTTACGGTTCGTCGCAGGAGCGATATTCATAGCGTTGTACGAGCCAGACTCGGGTTGGTTGACGTGGGCGTTTGACTTAACGGGCGGCAAATCGGCCGGCCGGCTGCCATGATCTAGGATGTGGGCTTGTGCATCGTCACCAAGACCGAATCATGGGCTGCATCGCCACTGAAGTGTAAGCGATCACCGCCAAGCCGTTGATCCAGTCCCCCCTCGGATCACGTTCTCTGCCTCGACCAAACGCAGCGTGGCTGTTGCGTGGATGCCCATCCACGCCGTTTCATGGCACGGGCGGGGACACAGGCGGCAGTGTGCCATTGACCAGATTGAGATTCGTCTGTAATTCTTGCGTTATGATCGGCTGGCACTTGTTCGGGATTCGCGTGTCGAGAAACGAGTTGTGGGATGGGCCAGTCGCCGCGTTCCAGCGCTGAAGGTCCCAGAAGCGGCGCGCTTCGAGCCACACAACCGCTCCGCGCTCGAACTCTAGAGTTTCCCATGCCGTCGGCAGATCCGCTGGGGTGGCAAGCGCGGTCATGTGGTATACGCCGCGTTGTTCGTTGATCAGGGCAAATTCACCCGCGATGTCCCCGTTCCGTAGCGCCGCCTCCGCGCGCAGCATGAGCATCTCGGTGCCGTGTACTAGAGGAATCGAAGAACCGAGGGAGGTGTATTTTCTCTGCCGGAAAAAGGGCGTAACTCCGTCCTGTCCCGTCTGAACGCGTCCAGACGACGTGTAAATGGTATCCCATTGCACACGGGGATCGTGAAATACCTTCGCCCACATCGAACCGTACACGCTGAATTCGCGACGGAAGTACGTCTCCTGTACGAGCGAGTTGTTCTCCTTGAACGAATTGGTCGAGAAGGGAGTGTAGTAGACGAACCCATCGGGAACGTGCGACGCGTCCGCCACGGCCGCCGCCCAATTCCCCTGCCACGCTCTCACCGACGCCCGCCCCGCATACGATGCAGTAATGATATCCAGGCTATCGTTGTACGGTCCAGGCAGATTCTTCGCCGCCTGGTGCGCGATCCGCAGCGCCTCGGTGAACATGGAATCCGCATCCTGGAAGTAAATGATCCTGTCTTGGGCTGGACCACCGTTTATCACCGCGTAGCACTGCGACTCACCGAGTGTGCGATTGGCGAAGCCACCAAGCATATTCGCCCGAGCTGCATAGAGGTTGTGGTTGTAATCGAAATCCGCGATGCCCTTCATTCGGGCGACCCCCGACGTAGCTTCGAACAGGGCCGTGTTCATAAGGGCCCAGCAACAGCTGTTGTCCGGCAGGATCGAACCCGTAACCCACTCCCCCTCGGGTGTGTAGCTGCCGCCATGCCCGCTCTCGTCGCCGGCAATGGATGAGAAACGTACCATCTCGTCATACGAATTGGAGAGGTCGGAAGAGATGCCGACAACGAGAGCCGGAACCGCGGCAGCCGTATAAAGATTGGAGTCCAGGATTGGCCCCGGGTTCGTGACATCGGTCAGTCCCTTGCACGCACCAAGCGTCGTTACGCATGCAAGGGCTCCAATGAGCAGCTTTTTTGCATTTATCATAAGAGAGTTTTCGGAAGCGATGTCAGAAGGTCACGCGAAGCGATGTCAGAAAAGTCGAGTACTGCGGCAGCTGATAGTATTCCCGGCGCCCCAGCCCAGACCCAGCATCCGACTGATCGCTGGATTCCGGATTGAGTCCACTGTACCTCGTCCATCCAAGCGGATTCCTAAGGGCGGCAGTGAGCGTAGCGAAGCGTGCACGGCCACGCAAAAACCGCGGCGGAATCTGGTACGAGAGCGATATATCGCGAATCTTCAGGAAATCGGTCTTGGAGTAAAAGAAATCTGCGTTCTGAACGGCCGCGTTGATCGAGCACTGAGCCCGCGTGAGTGCGTTGACGTTGCTCAGCGCCGTCGAGTCGCCTGAAGCCGCCGCTCTCATGGCGGCCTGCGCGGCGTAGCATGGCTGCCAGGTAAAGCGCTTCGCACCCTGGTATCCGACCCAGTTGTCGAGAATCGCACCCGTCTGAGCCTCGGCGAGCGCTTGAAGAGTGAAGTTATGCAAGAAGTCGATGGTCGTGCTGAGACTCACCAGATGGTTTGGAGACACCACTCCGAGGTACTGGTTTGCGGCGATGATGGGGTTAGCTTTTGCGGTCGGGTTCTCTACTTTGTAACCGAAGTATGCCCCAATCGGATACCCCTGCGTGACGAAACTGCCCAGCCCTGTGGCGATCGGGACACCGCCGACGTATCCCACCTTACTAGACATCGCCGTCAGACTTACCCGCGCTGACCAGTCGAATTGCGCCCGGCGGACGATTCCGGCGTCGAGACCAACTTCGAGCCCCTTGTTGTCAAGCGAACCGACATTCATCAGCTGGCCGTTCGCAAAACCCATGGACGGGGGTGCCTGCACAGAGATTAGCGCACGACTCGTGTGCGAGTTGTAACCTGTCACTTCCAAGGCGAGGCGATTGCCGATGAGGCTCATATCAAACCCGAGTTCACTCTCGCGGGTGACCTCCGGCCCAAGCCCGGGATTCCCGAGCGTACTGACTGACACGCCCGGCGTTCCCTGGTCACCAGAAGTCGGCGTCCACGTTCGCACAGCGTCGAAAGCGCCCGGCGCCTTACCAGACTCGCCGATCGCGCCGCGCAGTTTCAGCGTCGGAATTAACTTCGTGGGCCACCATGATTCCTGTGAAATAACGTACGCAGCGCTCAGCTTCGGATAGCTCTGTAGTCCGAAACTCTGGCCGAATGCACTATTCCCATCGACGCGCAACCCGGCTGTCAGGAACGCACGGTCGCGCCAGCCGAGCAACTCCTGCAGGAAGAAACCTCCGTTCGTGACGGCCTGGTTCGTGGCCACTCCCAGCGTGATGTTCGAAAACGAGGACAGCGTAGGTTCGCCCGGACCGGCCAGGTTGGTGCCGTTGACGTTCGTGCGAACGTCTTCGTCCTTGAAGGCCTGAGCTCCCCACGAGGACGTCGTGAGTAACCCGAACAGAGGGTGCTGGAACGAGCCAGCATAGTCGAGCGAAATCTTGGTGTGAGTCCACTGTGCATTGGCGAGCGAACCGGTGGGGGTGGCAAGAAAACCGTACGGAACCAGCAACTGATTCGTGTTGAAATTCTTGTCAACACCCGCGGTAAACCGGTTGGAGAGACCCACTCGCGGCTCCCAACTAGCCGTGAACCCGGAAATGAAATGATCGTCGTTGGTCGTGCTCTGCTGGTCGAGGATATACCCGTTCGTGACGCAGACGATGGTGCTCGGCACGTTGGCACAATCGTCATGCTCTCCACCCTTGAAGTTGTTGATTGGGCCACGCATGGCGTTGAGCGTGAGCCCGCTGGTGTAGTTCCCACTCGGGACCCAGCCGATCGCGTTCGCACTGTACGAGGTGTTCAGCGCCAAGATAAGGTCCCGGCCTGGCGTGAAAGTAAAGTTCCCACGAAAGCCTCCGAGATTCTGGTAGCCGGTTCGGACGACGCCTGCCTCTTTGTTGTAGTTGCCCGCGACGGCATAGCTGAGTTGGCCGCCGCCTCCCTTGACCGACAGGTCGAATCGTTGTACAGGACCCTTCTGAAACCAGCTCCCGCTGGCCGGGCAGGTGGGGTCGGTGAACTGTGTGCCATCTCCCGAGGTCATGATTCCGCTGCAGCGATTCATGAAGAGCCCTGTGGGATCCCCGCTGGGACCAACGTGTCCCTCGTAGTTAAAGCCCTCGCTCGCCAGCAAACTCCACTCTGGGGCGCCGGTAGCACCGTGCTTGGTAAATATCTGGATGACTCCCCCCGAGGCCTGCGTTCCGTAGAGCGTAGTGGCTGCCGCACCCTTGACCACTTCGATGTGATCGATGTCATCCGGGTTGATGTCGTTAAACGGATTAGTGGTTTGTCGCGGCCCCGCTATGGTGGGGCTCTGGTCACTGTAAATACGAATACCGTCCACGTAAATGATCGGATTGTTTCCCTGCGTGACGCTGTTAGCGCCACGTAGACGAATGGTACCCCCGGCACCTGGCGAGCCCTCATTCGCAAGGACGGTAACGCCGGGCGCTGACGCGGAGAGCACTTGTTGAGTGTTCAGGACTGGCGCGTTCCGCAAAGCCTGCATGTCAATTGTGGCTATTGCATTCCCCACTTCCTTCTTGCGCGTTACGGCTGCCGTCCCAGTGACCACGATCCCCTCGAGCGAGAGTGGAGCATCCACAAGCACGAAGTTGGCTACCACAGTCTCACGCGCTACGACGGTTACCTGCTTTGACTGCGGTGCAAATCCGAGCTTCAGTACGCGGACTACACGCGCGCCCGCCGGGACAGCTCGGAGCCGGAAATGCCCGGCTTCATCAGTGCGCGCTTCGCTGGGGTCACCATTCACAGAGACTTGCGCTTGGCTAATCGGCGCGCCCGTACCGACCGCCGTTACAACACCAGTGATCGTTCCAGTGTTCTGCGCACGCAGTGGCGTTGGAGCAAGAACGATCGCAAGAGCGAGCAAGGCGGCACACACCGCATTCAGCACGAAGCAAGATACGAACCGCGTACTCATCAAGCACTCCTCCAAGAGAAAGGCGCTGTTTTAAATCCGCCGACCACAGATGTGCTCACGATGCGGAAATGGTTATGCATCGACGATCCTCACGTCACGGCTCAGTTCGCACAGGCGGGAGCGGCTTCGACCGGTCCTCGTAGGGCCGGAGCCACCAGTCGAAGAATGTCCATGTTCGGTTCCACGAGTCGATCTGCGCCGGTGAATCCACACGCTCGTGCGTCTTTGGGTCAACTCGGCGACTGAAAGAATGCCCCACGGACGACCCCCACGGCGCGGGGTCCACGTAGACCTTTGTCTCGGCGAGATCAGGTTTCAGCGCGCGCAGCTTCCAGACGAGTTGCTCATCCTCGACGTAGTTCACGTCCTTGTCGTTCGTCGCAACGTGAACAAGAATTGGAATGTGCAGGTCTTCAACATGGTAAAGCGGCGACCGCTTGATGTACTCGTCCGGCTTCTCGAACGGGAGCCCCTTGATGGTGGTCTCCGCCGCAAAGCTGCGCTGATACCGCGGTCCTTTATACGATAGTCGGAAAACGAGATTCGTCACTGGTACAATCGCGGCCGCCGCCTTGAATGGAGTCACCTTGCGCATGGCCAGGTTCGCAGTGATGAAGCCGCCATGGCTCCACCCCATGATGCCGATACGGTCTGGGTCCACATACGGTAGCGTCTTCAGGTAGTCCACCGCTGACGCGACGTCGTCGAGTTCGCGCCCGCCGTAATCGATCGCGTCGTACAACTCCTTACCGTAGCCCGTGCTTCCGCGGTACTCAGGCGTAATGATGACGTAGCCGCGCTGGACCGCCTCTTTTACGAACGGTAATAGGCCGGATCCCCACTGTCCGTGCACACCACCGTGCACCCATACGATTGCCGCATGCCCTCGAGGCCCTCGCAAAGTGAGCGGCTCAAATAGATACGCCGGAACCACAAAGCCATCAAGACTGTTTTTGTAGGTGAGCTTCTGGAATCTCATCACGCCCTTGCTATAAGCGGCGTTCACACTATCTGCGCGCTTCGTGCCCTCGATCTGTCGTGCAAAGTCTGCCTGCGGAAGGTCCTCAAACTTCGTGCTGACGTACAGCTCCGCGGCGCGCGCCGTATCAGTGATTACCGGTGGAGACGTCGTGGCTCCTTGAGCAAAGAGCACGACGGGAAACGCGAATAACACCGTTCGCGCAGCAATGCGGAAGAACCCTACCGTGGCGGTGTATCGACAACGTCTGAACATGCACTCTCCCTAGTCGGAGTACAGGACCGTGCTACGATTCTACGACTTCGGTGTGGCGACCAGACACATGCAGTAGTTCCCTAGCAGTCCGCGATATTCCTCTGAGCGGGGATCGGTAACGATTAGGTAGCAATGAGTAACACGCTTGGAGTTGAAGCGCAAGGATCAGCTCTCGGCGGTCGCGCTGGAGCCCGGCTCGCAGCAGTGCTCGGGCTTGCCGGTGCTCCCTCGGAGATCCTCTCGATCCTATCCACCATTCATGTCGCCGCAGACGAAGGTGACGAAGGGCGTGGCGCAAGGGTCAGCGGTACGGCACTATTGCTGATCGCTTCCACCTACTGCGGAATCTGACAGATGCTGCTCAGCAGAAGCTGGAACGACACCACGCAGACGTACGCGCAATCGGTCTCGATGTACAGAGACCTGTATCAGTGCTGGCAAAACGCGGCGGTCCGGTGTCACGCAGAGGAGACGGGGAATCGAGGGAATCGTCCGATCTGTCGGCCCATCTGCCGATTGCTGAACAGCGCAAATTTGCACGACGTGCTCGGCGACGGTCGCGCTACGACGAGATGATCGCACTTCGTGTCGGTGGTGCATCGGTAGCAGAGATACATCGCGCGCTTGGACTCAGTCGAAAGACTATTACGCGCTGGACGAGAGCAGGCGCATTCCCTGAGCGGCAGCCAACGGCCGGAAGCCAAACATCACTTACGTCACACGCTGCGTATCTCGCCGAGCGCTGGCACGCTGGGCGCCACAACGTGACCGAGCTGTGGCGCGAGCTGTACAACGAGCGCGCCTTTCACGGTGGACTCAATACGGTACTAGAGTGGGCCCGTTTACATTTGCGCGGCACGACGGAACTATCGCGCGCGTCGGAGTCATCTCGTACGCAGCACTCAACAACGGTGCGCCCGTCATCACGTCGTGCGGCTTGGCTGCTGACCGCCCCGTCGGAGCGACTCAAACCGAAGGAACTGAGCTACGTCAAAGGGTGTGTGCTGCATCGTCGGAACTGGCCGCCGTGCACAACCTCGCGATGGAGTTTCGCCGAATGCTCGACACGCATGACCCGAACGCACTCGTGCCTTGGCTCGATTCAGCCGAATGCAGTGAACTTCGGTCCCTTGCCGCTGGTCTCCGGCGTGACAGGGATGCGGTGCTGGCGGCAATCCTCTTCCGCTGGAACAACGGGCAGGTCGAAGGCCAGGTGAACCGGCTCAAGCTCATCAAGCGAACGATGTATGGGAAGGCCGGCTTCCAGCTGCTACGACGACGTGTCCTCGCTGCATGAAGTCGACCACTCAACTCTCGGGTGAAATGCCTTCACCAAAATCCGCGCAGACCATAGAAGTGTCCCCTTTTTGGTAGGTGTGATAACTCGACTGTTCCTGTCCGAGTTTCTGTGACTCCTCCGTACCGTATCTGTCCCATCAGACCAGGGCACCGCCGCCTCGTACAGTCTTGCGTGCTCCCTGATCGGATTGGAAACCATGAGCATTTCACCGATCTGCGGTGATGTCGCCCGAACTCCCGTCATTCCCCAAAGAGCCTTTAAAAAAACGTCTCCATCATCACTCCCGCTGCTACGGCACTTCCGCGGCGGCCCTGATCGCACGCTTTGCGCTTCTGTCGCCTGGATCGATGGAGAGCGCCGTCGTCCATTCCTGCAACGCCCTCTCCTTCATGCCGATAGTCAAGAGGATGTCGCCTCCGAGGCTGTATTGCGTGGCTTCATACCGCCTAGTCACGCTGTCTGACAGAGCGGCGACAGCACTTGGCGTGTCTCCCATGTTTACCATGAGAGGGAGGACGCTCTTCCTCGCCCTCCGAAAGGCGTCGAGATTCTGCACGTTGTAACGCACGGCAACGAAGTAGGACCACGATGGCGTGAACTCGAGGTACGGATGGTCGTCCGTATTCAGACGGGCACCAGCGACGTACCGGCGCAGGTCGTCTTCTCCCATCACGAATTCCTCTAGGAAATCGAGTGGTTGCACAACCCCCACCTCTGCCAGTTCTTGTTGGACCCCGGGTCTCTGCAGCTTACGCCGGAGTGCTTGGACATCGATGCGCAGATCTTTCCGCGTGCCAACCAAAAGGCCATAGTACCTGAGGGGCGACAGCCACAGGGTCGTATGCGGGAAGACCTGCATGAAGGTTCTGGCCGTCATCTTCACTTCGGCATCCGACAGCAGATGGAGGGGCAGCCATTGAACGACGAGCCCATCCTTCGATAGCCTCTTTTTCGCGAGCTTGTAGAATTCGAGGGTATAAAGGCTCCCGTTGCCGGCCATCTTGGGCGATGTGGCGTCGACCGAGATCACGTCGTACTCTTTGTCGGCCACCAAAGCGTAGTTTCGGCCATCCCCCATGATCAAGTTGTACTTGGGGTCGTTCAAAACGCCGTGGTTCACCTCTGGGAACCACCTCGCCGCGTCGATGACCGCGGGAACGAGCTCGACACAGTCTACGGCGGCCACAGCGTATTGGAGCACCTCCCACGATGCGCCACCCGCACCGAACCCGATGAGGTTGACTCGTGGGGATGGCACATTGCTCAGGAGGAGCGGAACGTTCCCAAGCGACTCCTGAGCGTCGATCATCCCGCGAGACGTACCCGCTACAGGGAAGCCGTCGATGCTCAATGTCTTGTCGCCGTGCTTGTCCCGAAAGACCTTCACAGTAGACCCGACACCTTCTTCGTAGAACAGAACTTCCGCGCCGTCCGCAATCTCTCGGGACGAAGACAGCTCCAGGCTGCGGGCCGTGAACCGGGATAGCCCTGTGAAGATCAGCACGACGCTCATCCCAATGATGACCTTTGCCATGTTCCGGCCTCGTAGCGCCGGCTCGGCGAACAGGAGCACGCTTCCGATTAGGGCGCTCAAGGCGGCGATGACCACGATCCCGCTGCGCACACCGACCGCGGGGATCAACAGGAAGCCTGCAGTGAAGGAGCCGACGACCCCGCCGATAGTGTTCGCCGAATACACGCGTCCGAGAGACTCACCAAGGCGGGTGAAGTGCGAAGTGTAAATCTTCACCACCAGCGGGACGGTCATACCCATGAGGATTGTGGGCAACAACATAACCGTCAGGCTTCGGACGAAGCGCAGCCCAATCCACTTCCACAGAAACATTGAATCCAGCGTCTGTCCGGCCATCCCGGTCACGACGGGTATGGAGGTGGCGAGTATAGGGATGGCGAGAAGAGCAGAGAACCCGATGAGCACTTCCACCACCCCGAACACTGTCAGCAACCGCATTCGGCGGTCGGCAAACCGGGCCACCACGGCGCTACCCAAGGCGATGCCCAGCAAGAACGCCGTTAACATCGTTGTGAACGCGTGCGTGGAGTTGTCCAAGAAATACACTAGGGCCCGCGTCCACAGCACCTCCAGAGCCAAGGCGGTCAAGCCGGACAATCCTACGGCCCAGAGGGCTAACCGGGCCAGGTTTGGGGAAAGAACTTGGCCCGTCGCCTCCGTACCTGTAGGCTCTACCGCTTCTGGAGGTCGCTCCTGTCCCGCCGATACCCGCCCAACGTCCACACACAGGCTCATGACGAACGCGAGGCCGGCGATAAGCAGGTTCACGACGCCGGCCCCGTACGCACTCTCTCGGACGCCGAGGAACAGTATGAGGAAGAACCCTGCTACGAGCGCACCTAGGACGGCTCCGAACGTATTGACGGCGTAAAGTCGGGCGACATTTCGTCCCAGGCGATCCTCTCTCTGAATGAAGAACTTCGCGATCACCGGCAGAGTGCCCCCCATTAATGTGGTTGGCAGCAGGAGGATTAGAATGGAGAGGGTGAGCCGGAGCAGGGTCAGCGGATAAAAGCCTAGATCCACGTGGCGCGCGACGGCGACGTACACCGCAGTGAGACCGGCTAGCAGGACGGGCATGAGGAATGCAAAGACGCCTATCCCCGCTTCCAGCACGGCGTAGAGCGCAAGGGGGTTGCGGCTCCTGTCCACGACCTTGCCGAAATACAAACTACCTAGTGCGAGACCCGCAAAGAAGGACGTGAGGATGGCACTCGTGGCGAAGGCTGTTGCTCCGAAGACCAACGTCAGCATCCGCATCCAGACAACTTCGTAGATCAGTCCACACGCCCCCGAAAGGAAGAACAGAGCGAGGATGATCCGTCGGATGCTACGTTCACTGACAAGCCCCACGTCGAGCCCCCTGGAAAGTCCGGACTGTTGATATGAAGTGGCCGGCTACGCCGCCACGGTAACACGGCGGCGAGCTACGTCCGACAATTAGCTAGGCGTTTACCCTTTGACGACTAAGCGCGCACCGCGCAGCCAACCCCGGCGGACATCGTAAGGCCTGAATCTGCAGAGGCGCAAGAGTTATTAGCTGGGCTGTCAATTATATGTCGTGTCGCACGGCGTAGCGGATGCGCAGATGATGAAGGAAAACTCGGGCGCGCGGAGCGTGGCCGGAGCGTCCAACGGCGGGGTCGCGCGACTTTCGTCAAACCGGGTTCCGTACGCGCCGGTACCTCGCGCCGCGATGCCGAGCTTGGGGATCCCCATGGAGATGTCCGTCGGGATTGCCCTCGTATGTGCAAAGGCAGGTAGATAGAACACCGCGATGGCGACACTTTGGCCATGGAATCCCCATGATTCGAGCTCTTGCGGACTCCCATTGAGAGAGCTACTAGTAACTGACGCGACACTCCTGGCGTTCCGCCGGGGGCATTTTTGGAGGCCCCATGTTCACCGGATTCTGCGCACACCGCGCCATAGATGTTCGCAGGGTCACCACCGCGGTGGCAGCACTCCTCGCAATTGGCTTGCTCACCCCGTCGTTCGTACGAGCTCAGGCGCAATCCACACCCTACGATCCTGGGATAGCCGGCGAACTGCATTGGCGCTACATCGGACCGGTCGGCAACCGAACCACATCGATCGCCGGCGTCATCGGCGACCCGAATATCTATTATGCAGGCGCGGCCTCCGGCGGAATCTGGAAGACGACCGACGGCGGAACCCACTGGGCGCCGATCTTCGACGGGGAACAGGTCTCCTCCATCGGTGCGCTCGCGGTCGCCGCGTCCAACGCGAACATCATCTGGGCCGGGACTGGCGAGTCGTGGATGCGCTCCCACATCTCCATCGGCAACGGGATCTACAAGTCCACCGACGCCGGCCGTACCTGGACCCATATGGGGCTTGATGCAACGGGCCGCATCGCGCGCATCGTTATAGACCCGAACAATCCCGACATCGTGTTCGTCGCCGCGCAGGGGCACAGTTACGGGCCGCAGCCAGAGCGGGGCATCTACCGCACGACGGATGGTGGACGGACGTGGACACGCGTGCTCTTCGTCGACGAGAATACGGGCGGGATCGACATCGTGATGCACCCAACTGACTCCAAGACGCTTTTCGCCGCGACATGGCAGTTCACGATGCACACATGGGGGCGGGAGAGCGGTGGGCCTGGGAGCGGGATCTGGGTCACGCACGATGGTGGTGCGAACTGGGCGCACCTTAAGGGAAACGGCCTCCCCGTGCATAACATGGGGAAAATCGGGCTTGCGATCGCGCGCTCGAACCCGAACCGCGTGTACGCTCTCATTGAGACAGGCGATGGCCTGCCGATCGACGGCCAGCCGACCGACAACGGCGAGCTCTGGCGCTCGGACGATGGTGGCATCAACTGGAAGGTCGCGAGCTTCGACCGAAACCTCGGCTGCCGACAGCCGTATTACACGCGCATGGCCGTCGCCCCTGACAATCCGAACGAAACGTATTTCCTCTGCCAGACCTTCAGCCGCTCCATGGACGGCGGAGTGACCAACTCCGCCGTCCAACGTGAGGGTGGTGGTCAGGGACGCGGCGTAGCCGGTGGCGCTCGGGGCGGCGGGACGGGGGCGATCACGCCGGGCTCTCCGTTCACATCTCCGGGGGGTGACAACCACGACATGTGGATCGACCCGAGCAACCCCAGCCGGATGGCGGTGGCCAACGATGCAGGCGTGCAGATCTCAACGACACGCGCGCGCACTTGGCTCCACGTGCAGCTCCCTATCGCGCAGATGTATCACGTCACCGTCGACAATCAGGTTCCGTACTACGTCTACGGGAACAAACAGGATGGGGGGTCGTACCGCGGTCCAAGCAACAGCCTCGGAGCCGATGGCATCCAGCGTAGCGACTGGCACGGCGTTGGGGGCGGCGAGAGCGGATGGGCCACGCCGGACCCGGTCGATCCGAATATCATCTGGTCGAGCGGGTCGAGCTCTGGGATGGGCGGCGGTATCGTCGTGCGCTTCGACGAGCAGACGCGCAAAGGGCAGAACGTTGAGGTGTACCCGATGGCAACGGCCGGCGCCACTGCCGCGGAGGTGAAGTACCGGTTCATCTGGGACGCTCCCTTCACCATCTCACCACACGACCACAACCGGATTTACGTAGGGAGCCAGTTCGTGCACACATCCACCGACGGCGGGCGAAGCTGGCAGGTGATCAGTCCCGACCTCACCCGCAACGACAAGAACAAGCAGCAGGTCTCGGGGGGACTCACCGCGGAGGACTTTGGCGTCGAGTACGGCGACGTGGTGTATGCGATCGCCGAGTCGCCCGTGCAGGCGGGGCTCATCTGGGTCGGGACGAACGATGGCCTGGTACAGGTCACGCGAGACGGGGGCAAGAACTGGACAAACGTCACCGCTAATGTCCCCGGGATCCCGACTTTGGGCTCAGTGCGTCACATCGAACCATCGCGGTACGACGCCGGCACCGCATACATCATCTGCGACGCCCATCAGGAGAACAACCGCGATCCCTGGGTCTGGAAGACGAACGATTTCGGCAAGTCGTGGAAGCTTATAGTGAATGGACTGCCGAAGATCCCAATGGGGTACGTGCACATCATCCGCGAAGATCCAGTGCGGCGCGGCTTACTCTATCTCGGCACCGAGAACGCACTCTACGTCTCGTTCGATGATGGTGAGCACTGGCAGCCACTGCAGATGAACCTACCGCATGCGCCAGTCTACGGGATGGTTATCCAGGAGCAGTTCAACGATCTCGTGATCTCGACGTACGGGCGCGGGTTCTACATTCTCGACGACCTCTCTCCCCTCCAGAAGCTCACGCCTGCGGTGATGGCGTCGACCATGACGCTCTTCGCGCCCCGCCCCGCGCATCGCTTCCGCGACATTCAGACAAATTACTCGATGAGCGACGACCCGACGGCCGGGGAGAATCCACCATACGGCGCGGCGATCAACTATTGGCTAAAGGTGGCGCCGCAAGCCTCGCCGACAATCACGATCAGCGACGCGACAGGTAAGACGGTGCGTACATTCGTGGGGACGCGTCGCCCGGGAATCAACCGCGTGTATTGGGATCTGCGCAACGAGTCCACGAAGCCGCCACGACTCCGCACCAAGCCGCTGTGGGATGACGTGTTCGAACTTGAACCTGACGGCACGCGCGCCGCCCCAGGATTCGGTTCGATCTCCGTCCTTCTCGCACCCGGCCGGTACACGGTGAAGCTCACGGTCGACGGACAGTCGTCGACGCAACCACTTGAAGTGCGCAAGGACCCCCACGAGACGGCGACGGACCAGGAGTTACAAGTGGCAATCGACCAGCTCCTCGCAATGCAAACAGACCTCAACATGGCAGCGGACGCAGTGAATGCAATCGAGACGATGCGCGTGCAGCTCCAGTCGCTCACGGTGCAGCTAGCGAGCAGCCGTAACAACACCGACATGCGTGCGCACGCCGACGCACTGACGCAGCAACTCATCTCGCTCGAGTCAGAACTGATCAATCCCGCTTCGACGGGTCGGGGCCAAGACGGGATACGAGGCAAGCCCGTGATAGCCGGCCAGATCGGCTATCTTGCCCGTGAAGTCGCATCGTCGGATTTCGCGCCTACATCGCAACAGCGCGAAGTGCACACGATCCTGAATAAGGAGGTGAAAACGAACCGGACGACGCTGGAGCAGTTCATCAATAGCCAGTTGGCAGCGTTCAACACGACGCTACGCGCGAAGGGGCTGAAGCCGATCGACGTAACGTTGCCGCCGACCGTGTTCTGAGTGGCCGACACTGCGGCCGCGAGTGTCACTCGGGGCTGGAGTGGACCTGGAGGGCATCAGCGCAATCATCGCGACGGCTGCATTGACCGCATGTGAGTGTTTCTCGCACAGCGAATGGCAACATTCAGGGCGAGATTACTT